>Ga0247734_1002789_pt1 | contig 10994 bp, 12 predicted proteins | sample UWRJL103311B2_FD_180933 | JGI IMG/M metagenome (GOLD analysis project Ga0247734, IMG submission 180933) | Plant litter microbial communities from Arlington Agricultural Research Station in Wisconsin, United States - UWRJ-L103-311B-2 | ecosystem: Environmental > Terrestrial > Plant litter >... | reverse complement strand
TCTGTCCCTCAGGGTAGTTTTCATGCATACGAAGGAGAGCTGGTTCGACGACGGCCAGCCGCAGTGCTCAATCGACGATGCGGCATTTCCCACTTTATTTCCGCCGGGAGGGGCAGTCCCAGCGAGGAATGGGATTATGAGTTTACCTCCCCCCTGTTCCTGGAAATCCTGAACGTGAAGACAGCTCGAGTGTCTCGGCAAGAGATAGCCGAGGGAAAACAGGAAAGCCGGAAGTTGCGGGAGGCATTTATATCAGTACAGAGGATGATGAAGAAAACAATACCTTATGGATCGCGGGCGGAGCCAAATTGCTATATCAATGATCATATCGAGAAGCGCCTTAAACTTCAGGTCATGAAGGTAGAGCGAAGATTGGATCTCTTGCCGTCGAAAACAGCAAACATCCTCCGTCTGGACCGCTTTAGCTCCCGGTATACAGACAAGCTGCATGGCAACTCGCCTTAACGAGAACGAACTCAAGAAACTGCTCCATAACGGGGAGGGATATGATGGACTGCTCAACATGGATGACCGGTACCGGATGATGAGGGTGTACACCCCATTGTCGTTTGCGCATACCTTCGATTCAACGAGCTCGGGGTGAACAATGCAAGAGGTTGGAATCGAGACATCGTCTCCTTCTGTATCACTGTTACGACGGGCGGGATAGTATGAACAGCGCCAGTCAAGTCCTAGCACAAGGCGTACCTCCTGGTGGAAAACATAGCTTTTGCTGTCTTTTCATCCGCTTGAAACGCTCTGTAAATGAAAACATATAAATAAAAAGTCCCTTTGAAGCCAATAAGCGAGTACCGTTTCGTCCCGAAAGTTAAAAAGGCGCTTGGATTTAGGTAACTGATGGGCTGCAAGGTAAAAACCACGAAACTGTGCGTATGCATTCATATATACACAAGCGAATATGGTGATCAAAGGCAACCGTCTCAACTTTGTTTGGTGTTCTTGAGAATACGTTCCAGAAGTGCATAGCCATGGTTCGGACAACATTTCGTGTCTGATACACAATTTCCACAAACATTACATTCCCCAAGCTTGCAAGTATCACAGTAATAAACCACCCCTCTAACATCCATCCCGCAAATGTCACAGAACATTTCAAAATTCTCATGTTGTAAAGCCCTTTCCGTAAACGACCGTGATTTCTCCATATCCCCTTGTTCTTTGTAAACGTTCCCCAAATTGTATACTATAGCAAGGGTTATCGCGTGATCCGGACCCAGAGCTGTTTCTCTCCCCTTTAGGGCCTGGAGATACATCTGCTCGGCTTCCGAATTCCGCTGTTGAAGAGAGTACAATTCCCCCAGCTTTTGAAACACGGCTACGATTGAGGGATGACCCGTCTTCAAAATATTTTGGAAGCCTTGAAGAGATTGCATGTACATGCTCTCTGCCTCCACTAGACGTCCTTGGTTCTTGAAAATATCCCCCATATTTCCAAGTGTTTCTAGAGTTTCAGGGTGCTCAGCGCCAAGTGTATTCTGATATCCTTCGAGTGCCCGTGAATACATCATTTCTGCCTCTTCAGTTCTTTTTTGGCATCTGTAGATAGTTCCTAAGTTATTAACAGTGCCAAGGATGGTAGGATGTTCTGGTCCATAGAATTTCTCCTTTCCTTTGAGTGATCGAAGGCAAAAGCTTTCAGCCTTGTCAAGTTTACCTTGTAAAATATAGACATGCCCAAGATTATTAACAGCCATCAAGCTTCTAGGATGGTCCGGTCCGTGTTCACGCTCATTCCCTGCCAAAACACGCGTGAGCAACTTTTCGGCTTCCGCGTATTTCCCCTGTTCGACGTAATATATTGAGAAATTGTTGGCAGTAGTCAATGTTGAAGCATCGTCGACTCCAAGCACCTCTTCCTTCTCTTGCATTACCTGCATCAACATCTTTTCTGCCTTGTCATCTTGACCTTGGTAATAATACAAAATCCCCAACTTGTCACGTACATCAAAAGAGAGCGCTTGGTCGTTTCCTTGGTTCTTTAGTACATTTATTGCCAGTTCGTACATGTACTGAGCACTGTCGAAGCGTCCTTGATCAGAATATAAAAGCCCTAGCGATCTTAGTGCAGCAGGTGTACCAATGTCCAAAGAGATTTCAGTTTCAAGTATCGCACCTTTACCTGTTTTGATGTTTTTGGTCAATTTGTCCGCATGAGGAAGGATTCGCTGTTGCAGTGTCCAGTATTCAGCTTCTTCGCTAGAAGGGATTGCATGGGCAATACAACTAAGCGCAGTTTGGAACAACCCTTCGTCATTCTCTGATGAGATGGCCTGTAACCAATCGCTCACTACAGCGTGAATGCTGTAGCTGTTCGAGTCTTCGTTCTTTCTGATCATAGAATGATTAAGCAATAATTTGACCGCTCTTAGAAACGTTATCTTGGACTCGCTTACACTTTTAAGCCAGTCTGGCTGACCAGGCCGATTTGACTTCCAGCAGATCAATTCGTACCAGAGATCTCGATTGTCCATGAAACCCCACATCTTGAAGAGATTCGCCACTGACTTATCAACGGCCTCAAGATGCTTGAAACAAATCATCCAGGTCGTAACGATAGTTTTTTGCGGATAGTCATATAGCTCATCCATACTGGCGTGTAATTCCTTCCAAGACCTATCATATAACTCCATGTAACTTTTGATATCTGTCAACTGTAGATATGTTCCAGCTAAAACCAACGCTAAAGGTAAACCGTCTAACCTTTTGAGGAGGTCAGAAACGTCCTGGGAAAGTGAAATTACAGTATTATTTGATTCGTCAGAGGTTGCTTCAATCCGGTTAAGTTGCTTGTTTGAGATGTTCTCTAGAAGGTCAAGTGACTCTGCTCTGTTCAATTTCCTAAGATGTATCGACTTGCCGAGAGCAGAAAGTCGTTGTAAGCGCGTTGTAATCAGGATGGAGCCGAAGTCGCCCTCCGGAAAGAATTCAGTGATATCGTATGACCCCAGAGAGTCGACATCCTTCTTTAAGGCACTGAAATATGCTTTATCAACATTGTCATATGCCAACAGCCATTCATTATTGGCGTCAAGCGCGAACCACTGTAACAACTTCAATGCTTGGACTTTCGACTCTTCGAATGTTGTGCCCTGCTTCACTCCGTTTTCAACCTGTCCAGGGATTCGTTTCGCGTTTTGAAGTATGCTTTGAACCAATGATTCTTCAGTGCTTCCATCGAGCCAAAGCATAGATGAATACCGAAGCTTATTTTGTCTAGCGTACTCAATTGCAAGTTGTGTTTTTCCAAGTCCACCCAACCCATGAACAACACAAAGCTGCCTCCTAATCTTTCCCTTTTCAGGTTCTAAAAAGGATTCGAGCTGCCTCAAGTCTTTATCTCGACCAATAAAGTTGGCTGTAATTGGGACTCCTGTCAAAACAAAGGGGATCCGAAAGTCTGGAGGCTTCTCTTTCGAGACGGAAAGCTTTGACACTGCATCGATAATAACTGCTCTCTCTTCCTTAGAGAAGCCAGCCGATTCAGCATAATGCAATGTCAACGTTCGGACAAAGCTTGCAATTGATGAAGCAGCCCGCTCTACCTGTTTATCAAGCTTCAAACTTGTGATTGCCTTCCAGACCACTTCAGGTTTTGAAGCACCTTCTTTAGGCACCGATTTCGAGAATATCTCTTGAAGTGCAGTCAGATCAGTCTGACAAGCTTCAATAATTGGCTGGATTGCTTTGCAAGTTTCTTCGTCAAGCTGTCCCGAGTCTGCTTTCTGGTTCGTCCTTCTGAGGATGTTTGCCAAAAGGGGCAATTCAACTTGGAGATTTCGAAAGGATTTTGGTAACTCTTTGACACCCTTGTTGAAACCCTCAATTCTGTCGAGAATTTTGCAACTGTAATCAACTAGTTGCATGACATTGGCTACGACGCCGAGCACCGCCAACACCTCAGCCCCACTCATTTTGCTGTGTCAAAAGTCAAAAGTGGTATGTCATCTGGTGATATATGCGCAACAAGAGTACAATATCTCAGCTGGAGGTTGTGTTTTGATTTTGCATACTTATACCTCTCATTTGTACAGCCCCATTCTCAGCCCTGGGCTGACTGCAAGGCGATTTCAAATGTTCGAAGATGCAAGCCTTACTCGTTTCCCAATCACGTGCAATGACCGGATACTTATTTTGTCCCAACATATTGTGCAATCCGGTGTCCCATCCCATGAGTCAGAATCTCTCTGAGGGCTCAATACACGTCAATATACCCGCAGAGGCTTCACGAGGTAGATTGTACCCGCGATTGTATCTTTTTCCTTGTCTATAAAATCCGCGGCCTCACGTCGACTTCTTCGTCTGAGCCAATCAATCTCTCTCTTGGAAGTGCGTCTCGCTACGCAGGGATAGAGGTTACCGAATATGATTTTTGAAATCAAGGCTTGCGGTAAAAGTTAGTTTTAATTACTATTTTTGGCGAGATGATGTATAATAACTGTCATAGCCCTGCTATTACGATGAGAGATGAGATTTCTTGCAATGTTAATTGCAAGGGTTTGGTATGTATTGTAGTGCGGTCTAACCAAAGAGGAGAAAAGGTTTCTTGTGATGGAAAGCTATATACGATAGTGGCCCGCAACACAACCCACGCCGAGGGCTTGAGAAGTCAGCTGCGAAAGTTATCAAATTACCGCCTGATGCACTATGTTAACCAATGTCAGTTGCTTATATCTCGCCAGTGAGCTTAGCTGTTATTAGCATATCCATAGCTAAGCTTTATTACATATTAAAGTTGCAAGTGAAAAGTCGAAATCGCTTTTAGCTCCAAACACTGAATGAGTTTTTGTCCTCGTTACATATATTACACAAAACTAGCCTTATATAACTAGCTTATTCACAGACCCCGCTCTTCTTATCTTATGTTAAAGCAATCCTGCACCTATTTCAGCTGAAGGGCATGCTTGTGGAGCTACCTGTGAAAGGTCCAATGTACCGTCTAATGAGCGCTGAAAGAGTGCTGGACATGCCTATCCCATGGCCAATCCGACAAAACTGGGCGAAGCAAATGGCCCAAGGGGTAGCCGCATGGCATGAACGTGGGCATGTGGTTGCAGGCATGAGAACGTACAACTGGTGCGTGTGTATCGATGGCAATGACGATGCGATGATGCACGGCTCCTCGTAAGGTAGCCATCCAGCTGTGCATGGAGAAGACGGCTTGCATGCGCCCGAAAAACCGCATGCAAGCTTTTGTAAAGGTGGATGGCCAGATGGGATTCTGCTTTGATATATTCCAGCTAGGCTTGCTGCTCTGGTACCTGTACGGTGATCACAGCCAACAAGCGGCCCTGATATTTGGTTTACTTGCGGGATGTAGCAACGCTGAGCTTGGCACTTGCGATGAAGCACGGGAACCCATTTACTTTGTCAAAGCCTGTGGTAGATATAGCGGACTATGTAGATTCGATCACCGGTTTGTGCCGCCAAAAGGATCCGCACAAGAGAGCAGAGGCGTGGGAGTTGGTTCAGAAGTTCCCGGCCGACGAGGAGATCCACAGACAGATTGATTTGCTTAACACTGATAAGAGCGTCACCCCCGGGGGATCACAATGCCACATGTGTAATAAACCCCGGATTAACGAGGTTGGAGGGTCGCCCAAGCGCTGTATGGCAGTTTCTTCATTTCTTCATGTCTTCATTTCTTCATTCCTACTACACCACACCACACTACTTACTACCTTTTAGTATAATCCAACCTCAGGATATAATATATAAAAGTCCCATGTTTAACCCCCATTCATATTTATCCCATACAATAGTTGCTACAAAAGATAGGGGGCGGGGGCAACCGCTGCTTCTATTCCATCGTCTTTCTTAAAAGGAAAATGAAAAAAGATAAAAAGGAATTGAAGGGAAAAGATAAAAATGGGAAAAGAATTTAAAAATTGGGAAGATGATAACAAACTAACTGGGAAAGGGAGGGGAAAATAGGGAACAGGGATAAAAAAAAAAAGAAAAAAAAGAAGAGGTACTTTGAATGATATTTATTCTTTTCATCTTATTCTACCTCTAGTCTTGCCATATCCCAACCATCTAGCAATCTATTTTACACACATGAATATCGGCGGGTGGGGGGTATCCAATCCTCTTCCCATCCCATCCAATCCGATCAATGCCCGGAACGCCTTCCATGAACCATTTTAATCACAATATATACAGAGCTCGCTGCTAACCACCATGACCACTACCAAATTAACCGACTCGCGCCCCTTAAATCATCGACATTCAGCATATCCACGCCCTCCTTAACCAGCGTGTCCCAAACATGGTTTCTTAATCCCAACGGCCAAGCCGGGAGATCCCAATACCTCGCCTTCAGACCCCTGCGATGCGCACCCCTGATCTGACCTCGGATAATTGCAATTTGCTTCGGACTCAATCGTCCTCTCCACATCGTGCCTACTGCCGCGGAAAAGGAAACAGATGCGTAATAGGAGTTGAGATCCGAGAACTCGTCGGTGGGAGACACGCCGGACATGCCTTGGCCGACGTTAGCGGGGCGGGGATGAGGTGAGGATGGATGGGCGGACTCGGCGATGTCTAGGGCATCGAGCGGTGGCTCGTCGTCGCGCCCAGGCGATTGGGATGCTTGATGCGGCTCCCACATATCATTTAGCGGCGCATCGAAGAATGCGTCACGATAGGTTTGGTTCTTGGTCAGGATGTCGAACGGCGTGTTGCCAGTTCCGACCACGGTGATCGGTCGTACGTTCACCTTTCCGTTCTCCATGAATGTCAACCACCCTCGTTTCCGCAAGGGTTCTAGCTGCGCCAGCACCCACGGCCACGTTTCCGCGCCTCCCGTCTTGACGTCGACGAGCAGCGTGAGTGACTTGTCGGGATCGGAGTCGAAAACACCATGGCCGGTGCCATTATAGAAATCCGTTTTCTGGTTCTGGTCCTCGAGAATCTTGACAAGGGGGTTGATATATAGGGACTGAAAAGTGCGGTTACGTGTCAAACTCGCGGTGTTGTGACCGACATACAACTCCTGATCAAACAACCAGACGTCGGCCTCGACACCGGTGAACCCAGCCCTCAGAGCTGAAAACAGAGGGACCTTGCGCCAGTAGTCATTGTGCGAATGGCACGGGATGGGGGTGATATCTCGTGTGAAGTCGGATGGATACCACGACAGCCCCTCGGTGCCGGTCGCCGGTCGTCCCCAATTCTGTAATATGGGATCGTAGTCGCCGTCCCAAATCAGGGTTGCAATGCCGAGGAAGATGTTGGTTATGAGTAAAAATGCTCTGCAAAGGAATTAATTAGTAAAGCATTCTGGACGCGTCGAGACCCGGGGGAGACCTACAATACCATCAAACCGCTGATGCCGCCATAGAGACAATAATTCCAGCAACCACGCTTCCTCCTCGTGGTTTTCAACGCTGCAAAGCCATTGGCATGTCCGTTGCCCTCTGGCAGCAGCACTTCCGCGACCCCGTCACCGGAGAAGTCGGGTCTGGTCCTGGCTCGGAGCACCATTTTGCTCCACCAACTGCGTCTTTTGGGTATTATGGGGAAGCCATCTTCTAGCAGGTGGTCATCGAAGGAGTCTCTCTTGAAATTTGAGGGCGAGAAGGTGGACGGGGAGAGAATGGCGTCATCCGAGTATGCTTGTAAAGGGGAGGGAACGGTGGTTGTGGAGAGGTTCTGGTGGTAGTGGATCGTGGCTAGCGGCATGGTCATTTTTTCGGCCGAGGCGGGCGTGCGAGGAGACATGGTGCCGAAAGAGGGAGCGAGAGAGGGATATATATATATATATATCTTATATCTTATCTATATAGAAGAGATTAATTGAATAATCCAATCCAACCCAATCAATGAGAAGATTTTCTGCGAATGACCCAAAGCCTACGGCAGTGACGCCTGGCCGGGGGGGTGGGGACGGAGAAGTGTTGTTGTGGGTGATTGATGGTTGATGGTTGTGATTCCACCGTGATTTTGCGCCTTGTCGCCGGTCGTCCTGGAGCCTCGTGGGCAAGGAAGGCCGATGATTCGCCGAATGGGGGATGCTCGGGTGATGGTTGAATTGGCGAATCAAACGGGCTGCTGCTGCTGCTGCTGCCGGGTGGGTGACTGGGGATGGACGATGATGTTTCTGTCTGTACTGTATTATCTGTACTGTACTGTATTGTATTGTATGTATATATGTCTGGTAGGAAGAGAGATGAAAGATGAAGTGAGGTAGAGAGAGGTAGAGAGAGAGAGAGAGAGAGAAAGAGGAGCGACGGTAAGAATAAGAACAATAAAGGAAGAGAGAACGGAAAGACGGAATGGAATGGAGGAGATGGGAAAACGAAACGGCGGTCCAGGAGAGCCGTAGCGAACGGGCAGGGGGATCGGAGGATATAAGAATAAAAAGGTGTGTTTGTTGCAACGAAGTGAGAAGTAGTAGCTGTGTAGTTGGTAGCCGCTTTGCTAGTCCGATGCCGATGGGAGAAAGCTGAGCATGAGAATCAAGCCTTCGACCATTCCCCCGAAGCAGCGATAGTCGGATACTATGATGCTAGTGACTAGTGGACTAGTGGACTAGTGGACTAGTGGACTAGTGGCTAGTGACGAATGACTAGCGACGACTGACTAGCACGAGGACCAGGACTAGTCCCCGTCAACTATTGATTTGGATTGTATTGTACTGTACGGCTGTCTACCCTTGGCCTGGGCCTGGGCCACTTGGGATATATGGCGGAGGTGAGGAGGGGGGGAGCTAGATGCAAGGAAGCTAGAAGCTAGAAGCTAGAAGCTAGATGTAACGGACGGAGCTAGATGTTGAGGAGATGGGAGGAGGGCGACTGGTGATGGTTGATTGATTGATTGATCGATCGATTGATTGATTGCACCACACGTGCGTGGGGTGACGGAATATATGGTTGGGGAAAGAAGAAGCGAGGCCGTAGTGGGGGTGAGGAAGATGAAGATGAAGATGAAGAAGATGAAGATGAAGAAGATGAAGATGAAATGGAAGAAGAAAAAGAAGCAAAGAAGCAAAGAAGCATGCAAAGGGAGGAAGAAGAAGGGAAGGAAGGGAAAGGAAAGAAGCTAGCTTGGATGTATGTATATATATATGTATATATAAATAGAGTGAGTTAAAGCAACAGGAACCAGACAATTGTTAAAACAGTCTACTACAGTACCAGAAGAATACTGTATTTAATTGGGACGAGAATAGTTCCGTCTCCCGTAGGATGGGGTAAAGGTGGGAAGGTGGGGGGGCACTGCCAAGCCGCGCCCCAATGTGTGAATCCCACAGGAAGGAGGAAGGAGGGAAGGAAGGGGCAGAAGAACCCATGCACCAACTATACTGTACAAAACTATGCTATACTAATTAATTAATACGGATGAATACTGTGGATTAATCCTGTGTACAGTATCTTACATTATAAAGATACTTTGACAGATACCCAAAATAATATACGAGGCAACAACAACAAGAAAAGCCTCCGTTTAATACGCCAGATCCAATGGCAATCACTTCACTACCGATACGATACACGATAGACGATACTCGATACTCGATACTCTATGGTAGGAATGGCTAGCTGGCTGGCTGGCTGGGGTTCGTTCATGCAGTACACACACAGTCAGTAGTAGAAATACATGCAACATTACTGTAATGCACTAACTATACTGTACTACTCTATACTTTGTTATTACACTTTACTATTACTATAACTATTACCAAACCAAACCAAACTATACTGTACTACACTATACTCTGTTATTACACTTTACTATTGCTATAACTGTAACTATTACTTTTACTGTTACTGTACAGTACAATGATTGAGGGGGGAAACAATGACTCTCGCCCGCCCATCCATCCATTGTTCCAGGGGGCTACGTACTCTCCAGGGTCATGCGTGCTGCTGTGCTGCAGGGGAATGAAAGCTTGAACCACCCTGTTACATAAGCAAAAGTGCATCCCCTCCTGGTGCCTTCACTTCACTGGAGACTGGTGCTTCCTGGTTGGTGCCTGGTTGGTGGTGGCTGGCGGTGACAGCCAAGAGGACCCTGATTACTCCATATTCCATACTCAGTATAGTTACTGTACAGTACATACGACTTAATATACTACATACGACATGCGCTTGTTGAGTCGTCATCGTTGTCGTCGTCGGTGTCGTCGTCGTCGTCGTCGTCGTCTCGTCCGTATCCCCGTACTCTATACTTTATAACTCGCCCATTATTATAGTATATATTATACTTTGGACAAAAGACAAACTAGCTATGAATGCAATGAACCCTGGTAAATCACTCACTCGCTCACTCACTCACTCACTACTCACTCACATGGCCAGCTATCGAAATACCGCAGCCATGCACCATGCACCTTAGATCACTCGTTCTCATACTCATTCTCATATTGACACGCATACTCACTCTCACACTCACTCATTCTCTACTGTACTGTACATACATAGTACATAGTACACATTCCATTCTACCAAGCTAACTCCTCCCTACCAGCCTACCCTACCCCCTACTCACCAAGCGAGCCAAGCATTCTCGCTTATATAAGCGAGATGAGGCTGAGAATGCGCTCCTCCAGGGCTTACGGCACAGTACCAAATCGTCCTCTGCATGTACGTACTGACAGAACTGCGATATGCAACACAACCCACTGTTGGGGAAAATAGAAGGAGAAATTAAAATTGCAAAATCTTACTCGTGATCAAAAAACCTTCCCAAATTAAAGCAACACCCGCTCCAGGGATAATAGCGCTCTCCCCTCGTACCGTCTTCTCCCTGGGCGTCGTACCGTTGGTGTACACCGCCTGGCAGTAACCAGCCAACCCCTCGCAGGATCTCATACCCATGCCGGCAAAAAAAAAAAGATTCGAGACCGCAGACCAAACCAACTCCGCCTCACCACCTCACCACCTCACCACATCACCGCATCCTCCAACATGCCGCACAAACACACCCGCCGAGGCGAGGAGGACAAATCCACGTGCGTCTTGCCATCTCATCTC
>Ga0247734_1002788_pt1 | contig 11009 bp, 11 predicted proteins | sample UWRJL103311B2_FD_180933 | JGI IMG/M metagenome (GOLD analysis project Ga0247734, IMG submission 180933) | Plant litter microbial communities from Arlington Agricultural Research Station in Wisconsin, United States - UWRJ-L103-311B-2 | ecosystem: Environmental > Terrestrial > Plant litter >... | reverse complement strand
AATCTCCCTTGCCATGCGCGCAGAAACTGCTCATTTAGCTTGTATTGTAAGGATGGTTTGATAGCAGGGCAGTCAGGTTAATTTAAGAAGAGAGCCAGTGATCTGGCAGAAAACATCTTAAAGTCCTGATAGCCTGGAAAAGCTGAGCGACGTTTCTCTTAGGAAGGAGTAATATATTTATTCTTCCTTATCGAGTTATAAAGATTGATATCAAGTGACTGGATGTAAGACTTCTTAAATATTTAAAATTCACAATTGCGTCCAGAATAGGGAAAATGCGCGTAGACTTCCTAACCTTCTTGCTTGTCAACGATCCGAAGTGATAAACAATTCTGGTATGGTGGGACGGCATGGCACATGAGTAGTAACTGGCTTCTCATCTAGTGGCCGATGAAATGTGTTATTAGTCGGTTTCCATTTTTATTAATGTCATACTGAACTAGTCTCTTCTTGTAGTACCATATAAGGGATTTACTCTTTTACATATCAAAATGACTTTTGGGGCCGGGAAAAAGACCATTTGGGACTGAAAATCTCAACACTAAGGAGGGAGTCAGAAGGACCGCCAATATTATACCACTCCCCCAACCCCCACAAGATGTAACAGAGTCAACGAGCTCTAATCTTCAGACACCAACGACACCTTGAGCTCTTCTCTTCTTGTCAGTTTCCTCCAGGTGCTTTCGGAGATTTCGAAACTGAATTTCCGCCATAATTGGCGGGTACATGTTCCCAATTAACTTTAGATTGGTAGTTTGAGTTCTCCCTTCAAAACGATGATGGGGTGGGACGCCCTGGATAGACGCAAGTTCGATTATGGTAACCATCCGGTCTCCGCTTGGGTGGCCTAGCCTTGTTGCTGGCTTTGGGCTCGTTTTCATTAAGCCGACGGTACAGACTGTGTGGGGAAATATAGTATTAGGATCCCAAACTGGATATTTGCGGCCAGTAAAAGCTGCAGCAATGTTATGGGATGGAGCGGTTCGTGGAATTCGACTGAAAACATCGCGCACAGTTGTGAACGGTTTAAGGCTGCTTAGCGGGTTATCAGAATGCGTATATGGTGGGAAGTCGGGAAGTGTCTCGCCTGGGCTTAAGCAACTGTTAGTAGAGCTCACTATTTGATAAAAAGACAAATAAAAATTAAACTTACGCAGCTGCATTCACAAGTAATCTTCTCCGAGGCTGTGGTAGTCCATCTCTTTTAAAATCGCGGACTTGCCACGAAACGGAGAAGCCCCGATCAGTGAACTGGGATAGGAACATGTTGAAGTCTTGTGAGTGTGCGGGTCGCAAGATGCCGAAGGTCTGTTCAGAGTGTACAAAACGTGGTCGAATTTTCTTTAGCAAAGCGTCAACGCAAAATGAAGCTGCCTGGTTGCTTTCATCGTTGCGAGCAGTTCCTCTTCTAGTATTGTTTGGAGAATAGTATTGGCATGGACAACTTAGATGCAATATATCGCTAACATAGTTTCCACGTTGTTCTGGACTGCAAAATTGGTCTACAGTCAAGTTCATCATGTTGGCTCTTGGGAAATTGGCTCGATACGTTCTTTCTGCCTCATCCCAGTTGTCGAAAGCATGAGATAGCTTCATGCCAGCATCCTGTGCTCCGCGTGATACTCCACCTGCACCGCAAACTATGTAACATAAGCGACATTAAAAACAAGATAATTCGAACACTTACAGCTATCAAAGAAAGAGTATTTCTTGGAGCCACTGGCGTTGATCTCAATAAGGTCTGTCTCATTATCTTGGGTGACATCCTGACGCCATTGAGATCTCAGGACCTCGGCTAGCTTTCCAAGACCGTTGGTACACTCCTCTTCTAACAGGGGACGTAAAGTGTAAGTCTCAAATATGCTAGAAGTAGACAAGTAGTTCTTTCTCTCCCGAGCACTTTGATAGCGCACTATAAATACCCATCTTAATACCATACGCTCCTCCTCTTCCATATATTGATTTTTCTCCCTCTTTGTGGCATCCCCAAGGTGGCATGGTAGATCGGCCTCGCTATATCGAAGCTCAGGTGCTTCAGCTCTGCTTTTGTTGGTCATTTTAACTTGTCGGATTCTTATGACCGCGTCTATCGGTAACTCATGAACTGACTGTTCCCACATATCACGATGGTCATCAGTCTCAACTTCATGAAAGTAGCATAGTCTGGGGACGGGAGTCAGTAAATTGGAGTCTTAGCCTTAGTTGTACTCATAAATCATCACTTACTCATTTTTCGTCCCCTTCCCTGTCTCCAGCTTCCCCATCAGATCAATCGTCCTAATGGATCTCCATCCTCTCAAATTCACCTCACCAGTTATTGTGTTGCGCACAATATTCTGCACTACGAGGAAGCAATTGATATCTTTCATACCCCATTGCTTCTTTTGGGGATCAAAACCTTCTTTTGTATATTGTATAGCTTCTCCTTGGTACTCTACAACCTTATTCCGCCGAAGGGTATATTGGTGGAATGGATAGCTTTGCAAAGACTCCAACGGAAAGTTAACCGGTAGGTTTCTCTTTAATGTATCTCGCCGTCCATGTTGCTGATGCGTTGCAACTCTGGCGATCTCTTCTTCAATCGCAACTTCTTCTTCGGCCTCCAGATCAATAATTTCTGCAGAGGGAATCTCCACATCATCAGACACGTTTGTCAGATCAACATGAATCCCAGAACAGAAATTTTGGACTAAGGCTGCATTTGGAATAGATTGCAGGCCATTTGCTTCAGGTGATGGTTCAGGACTCAAGGTCCTTGAGGATTCTCTCGAGAAGGAAGCCTCATCATGCCTCCCATCACCTACAAGTGCGCTTTGCTCCTGGCCCATTGCGATGTATCAAACAAGCAGCTAAAACCAGGTTAGAGGTAGACTACAAACTTTGTACCATAATCGATATCCCCCAAAAGTTTCGGAGTGAAACATGATGTGTTATTACTTACTACTCTTTTTCGACGATCTCCTATTCTGGAGGTTCAGGTCAACCTTCTTATCTTCTACCAGAGTTCAAGTTCCAAGTTTTCAGATTTGTGGTTGATTCAAAGCTGTATCAGGACTATGAAACTAACTGGATTGAGGTCAAACGTAGGGCAGTTGATCTAAGCGCCCAGCCACCCGTTGAGGTGAATACAACTCCGTATTCAAGATCATAGGCGAGGCTGATGTGAGTGAATCTGGAAGTTTTCTTATGGCATCACCACCGCGATGTCAACAAATATAATTTGCAGTCCTCTGAAAAGTCGACATGTGATTGGAGGAGCTAGTTCGTGAAATTCACCATAGTAAATTTTATTTTTCTTAAAGCAGGCATCTCTCGCCACGGATATCAAATAGTTTCCGCATGTTCAGCTTACTAGCCTTTGCAATACTATCATTTTGGCATGTATCCGGTTCCGTTACCAGTTAAAGTAGCTGCAGTACATCTCAAAATATGCGACCATTAGCCAATCCCGATATGACAGCTCGAATTCACTCACACTCACTTCCAACGGTTCTACCTGCAGGCATCCTCCCGGCGTCACACGACTCGGCCACCACGCCTGTGGAGTCGACAATCTAGCTATTCAGTCGCCATCTCAATTGGTACTAATTCTTGCCAGTCTCGAAGTGTTCGCAACTAATACCATAAAGTCCAACAAACTGCACCAAGAATTGCTAGGGGAACCGCATTAATGAGTTTCGCATACATAAGGATATATACTTCTTCAGGATGTATAGGCAAAGATTAAGAAGGAACGGAGAACGGAAGGATGTTGTTGATTTGAAGGGTGTGTTTGGGTAAGTTGGCAGCAGTAGTGGGATGAAAAGACGAGACAAGTGCAGTGTTGCTACGAGTACTCTTTCTTTCTTGGGGGGGTGGGGGCTGAAATATTTGGAGGGACAGATTCTAATAACATAGTGAGAAACTGGTACTGACTTCACAATGGTAGGTAATATGACTTGGTAGCAAATTGTTTGTATTTGGCATATATTCAGGAATCACGCCTCTTTGGAGTACCTCCTTTAGCACGAAAACTACCTTACTTAATCTAGTCGTCGCTCTTGCCTCATTTCTTCTTTTTGTCTTTCTTCTCTTTCTTTTTAGGCGCTGGACTACCACTCGCAGGAGTTCCTCCTAACATCCCACTCATATCAGGCATACCAGGTGGTAATTGCCCTCCTTCTTGCTGCATCTGACTCATTATATCTCCCAAGAAATTCTCACTTACACCACCACCCGTTAACGCAGGACTGAAATATGGTAATATCGTACCCATTTTCCATCCCTTCCCTTTTGGAACCGCAGGCATCGGATATGGCTTCTTCGAATCCGGCATTGGGAATCCTGGAATCTGCATACTAAGTGCAGACTGAACGGTTGTTGGATGCGCTCTAAGATGCTTCGCAATTAACGCATATAATTGATGTTCTATCCTCATGTCAGATCAATTTCCATGTTCCAAAACCCAATCCCAGAAACCAGAAACCAGGGTACATACTGTTCTTAATCCCCACCTTATTCCCCTTAACTCTGACCTTCACCCTTCCTGGATTCGCCCAATCCTTTGGATGTATTTTATTTGGTTCGAAAAGGGTGTCCAATCTCAACATTGAACAAGCCGCAACAATCTCTCTCGCTAACGGATTCTCCACCGCCATCTCTGCACCCACCATCCTTCCATCCTTTCTGCTTCGATTGCTATCAAAGTAAATCGGGTAGATACATTGGAAGTTCTTGTACTTTGCGGCATCGGCAACATTCTGTGCCTGAAACCCCGAGGGGATTTGAGAGGGGTTTATGAAGGAGGGTTGAGCAGCGGATGGTCGTGGTTGTGCTTGGGAGGGTATTGGATTGCGTTGTTTGATAATTTCGCGATCATCGAACGGGGTGTCGTCAAGGTCAGAGATATCTCCTTCTGAAGGGTCACTATCCAGGTCGCTATCGCTGACTTCTTCTACTCGCGCCCGCGACATTGTAAAGTATGTGAATGCTAGAGTCGAGGCTTCTGAGAAGCTCTGGACGAGGTGAGGTGGGGTTATTTGGCGGGGCAGTAAAGTAGCGAACTTGGTTAGACACGTGATCACAATGGGTAAGTTGACTGACTCCATGAAGATCGGCGGAGTTGAGGCAATGGCTAGCAACAACCGGCACATGAGCAATTGCCTCCATTGCAGCTTCTCATAGCATCCTTCAATCCAATCCAGATATCAGACCACATTTGACCTAGGTGTAACTCCATCATGTACTCCGTAATTCTGCGAGATTCCCTAGCGGCCATGTTGAATTTTGAGCTTGTTTGGATTGTGAGGTGATTCAATTGTCTGGCGAGCTTCATTCACTATATAGAATTTTGAAAGCTGAAGCGATGGATCAATATAGGTACTCTCAAAATTAGCCTCGAGGCTGATTTTCTCCAGCTAGAGTGACATGTGGCTGCGAATCAACCAGTTTGGCGTTTTTACGTATTGATGTGTAGCAACAGTTAGGGATTTGATTGGCCTAGGAGCACGGGCTTCATCAGATGGTCAATAGCAACTTGAGACACTAAGATAAAATCAGCCAAGTCAAAAAATGAGAAGCTTCGTCGCTATTTCGTTTATTTATTTATCCGAATACTGGGAATCCATAAATCTCAACCAGAAGCCCTATTCCAAAGTCGCTATCGAAGTAGCATCTATTCCCTATGCTGTACCCGTTTCGCCCAATCATCTCCCACACGCATCCCTTCCACTACCACAACACCTCTCCCGCGTCCTACTCTATCTTCACGTTCCCACCACTTCTCAACCTTCTTGGTAGGTGCAGTTTCTGCTTCCGACTCACTATCGGCAAGTCCACCGGATCCTTTCTCAGCACCAACAACGACAACTACATCCTGACGAAGCCATGTCTGAAGGTGGGTGATCACATCGCCACTGTTGCCTGTCAAGTACTCTTGCAGGTAGACTATTTCAGGGTTCAGATGTCTGAGAATGTGAACGTGTCCGGTTAGAGTTGTGAATGGGAGAACCATAGTCTCTTTCTCTACCAACGAAAGACCTTGGGCGTAGATAGCGTTGAATGCAGGAGATGTAGATGAAGATCCCCTAAATAGTCAGGTACAGTTACACAAGATGATGAGACTACGTACAGTGTTTTGTTTGCTTCGTCTGGTGGAGTTTGTGCTTGTTCATGACCAATATTAGAGAACGATGAACTTAGAGATCCTGGGGGACGAGATGCAGCCTAAAACTCAAGTTAATACTGCTTCAGAAACGCTTATAGCTAGAGAAATATGGCAAATGGAGACGTTGTTTCTTACATCAAGAGGGTGTTCCTTTAATCCTGGTGCATAAATGAGAACAAACAGTCGGATTATGGAAAAGTCGGTGTTTCGTGGTAGATATGAAAGTATAGATGCATGTTCAATAAAAATATCATCCTCATCCATCTGGCCGTCCTCATTTATGTCCGCAGATACTACAATGGCCACGGTCTTTCTTTTCCCGTTCTCCACTTGTACTCTCGGCCCTGTTGCTATACCAGCCTCGCTGGCAGACCGCATTTCAATACCTGTTGGCCCAGGACTATTACCGCGGCGTCGGGTATCCGCCTCCTCTGACCAAGTCTTGTGATCCTTATATGCATTTTTGTCTTCTTCTCTAATCGAGGAGAGCGCGCTCCCAACAACAGCTCCAGCAGCAGCAACTCCGGCGGCTACACTTCTAGTGGCTCCCTCCATGAACTGTTGGGGGCTGGGGGTTCTTCGTAATGCTCCAGACATGCGTGCCATATAGCCTTGCGACTCATCCTGTCGCTGCTGAGTTGTACCATAAGCTACCTCTCCTGGGCGCACATCTGCGTATGATGGAGGTCCTGTTCTTACGCTCACGTCTGGGTTTCTGCCGTACGGACTTCTGTCTTCGCGAGGTCCGTCCTCATCATCATCGTTTCGTTCACTCCATATCCAAGCAACTATGCCCACAGTCGCAACAGTGACTGTAAGAGCCAGTGGAATCCAGTAGGTTAAGGCGTGTCGAGCAGGCTGTCTACGCGCATTGCGCTCGTAACGATCGTATGGATTCGACATTTAGAATAACGTTTTCATTTCAATCATCAATCTGGGATGATTCTAGCTGTATTTTGGGTAGGAGTGATTTAGGAATGAGAGGGGGCTGGCGCATCAATTAATCCCGAGGTTGGGGCCTTCTTCTATTGACACGGGGGTTTCCATCGCGACCAGCAATTTGACATCCTTGTACATCACGTGACTTTCTCGATGACTCTGATTTTCGATTCTTGGATTTGCAGATATAGCTTTGATATTGAGTTAGAGAACTCACGCAGACTACTTCAACCATCAAACTTGCGTGTTTCTAATTGATTTTGTTGGTATTAATATCACCCAGCAATTTTATGATCTGGAGGAGCCCGATATTATAACCATAAAGCAAGGCTAAAAATTGAAACACAAACTTAATTCTCGGCTTGGTGTCGACACTTTTTTTTACCATACAAACCCACGTTACCATGTCGGAAGATGCAGAAACAATACCTTTTCAGGCCATAATATTATGTGGCCCTGGTTCGTCCTTTCCAACTTTCACAACCAATGCGGATCAGAATCCCAAGGCGTTACTCCCCATTGCGAACCGTCCTATGGTCTGGTACGCCATCGACTTTTGCAGGAGGATGCTCATAACAGGTGATGACCTACTATCTGAAATTGTGATTCTTTTCACTAACATACTTGCAGATATAACGTTAATAGCCCCTCCGTCGGCTGCTCCAGCAATAAATACGGCTTTGAAAACCAATCCCCAGTTCCACTTGGCAAACCTTCCTATGCCAAATTTACTCGCCCCAAAGGACTTGGATCACAATACTAGCACCGCTCAAATATTCAGACTACCGGAAGTCAAGGCGATTGTAAAACGTAATTTCATTGTGCTACCATGTGATCTAGTATGTGAACTTGGTGGGGAAACCTTTCTCGACCTCTGGGCTGTCCAGGCTTGCCGTCCTGGCGGAAAAGGAAATTCTGGTGGCCTTGGAGTTTTCTATCAAACCAAAACAGAACCAGTTGTCAAGGGAGAAGAGACAAATTTCATAGCAACTTCGGCCTTAAGCTCGCGGGTACATTCGATACATTTTCCCTTATTCAAGCATGTATCGAAGCTAGTTTACTCGGTACCCACAGATACGTTAAACGACATCACAGAATCAAAGGAATTCTTGCCAATACGACACAGCTTACTTCGTGCTCATCCCCGGGTTAAGATGCTAAGTTCCCACCGAGACGCACATATTTATCTATTTCCTGCCTGGGTGATGGATCTGATAAATTCCAACGAAAGAATGGAGAGTATAGAAGAGGATGTAATTGGATGGTGGGCAAAAGCTGGATGGCAAGACGGGCTAGGGGAGAAGTTAGGTCTTCGCAAAGCCCTTGATCCTATAGCCCCTGCCGAAAACGACGAAAATGCGACGGGCACAGTCGAATCGGATTTTGAGGTTCTCTGTTCAACATACACCACCAATATCGATCCTTCAGATGAGGAAAAGGCAAAGCTAGTCATCCCACCCCTCTTAGCGTATGTACATCCATCAAAACCAGCAGGTGAAGTAACTGTCCCACTCATCCGCCGCGTGGACACTGGGCCCCTGCTCCTATCCGTTTCTCTCCAGCTGGCCAAACTCGAAGGCATAGATACCGCAGGAAAATCTTCGTCGCCCTTTGCACATGCTTCTAAAGTAGCATACCCGGAAGGAATTGCAGCTCGTACTACCGTCACACGACCCGATTGTCTGCTTGCCGAGAATGTCATTGTGGAGGAGAAATCATCTATCAAGGAATGTGTTATTGGTGCCAACTGCACAATCAGCACTGGGGCAAAATTATTACGCTGCGTGCTCATGGATGGTGTATTAGTGGGGAAGAACTGTAAACTAACTGGTTGCATACTGGGACGGCGTAGTAGAATCGGAGATGACTCTGTATTACAAGACTGTGAGGTTCAAGAAAATCTTGTTGTTCTTCCAAAAAGTACGTTTCTCCAAAGATTTCCTATCTCCAAAATATTCACTAATATACTTTCTAGCGGAAGATAAAAACAACAAATTAATGAGCAGCGCGGGCATGGAAGCCACAGAAGAGGAAATGGAGGAATTCCTGGACGACGACGAAGCAATAGCAGCTGACGAAACTGGGTTCTCATAGGCTCGCTTTCATACCCAAACATAGAAATAATGCCACTGCTTCATCTCATTCTCTACCGATCCTCCTAAATGTATTAACGGCTTGAAAGTGTACCCGTAACCCGGAAAATGCTCGGATCGCTAATCATATGCAATTCCCTACAGCAAATATTACTCTTGGCAAAGTCAAGACCTAGAAACGGGAACCGTGCACTTGCATCGGGCACATCGAATGCAAGAGCACGATGGTATGGAGCAAAATGACAGAGTTACTGTCTCCAGGCATCCTCATGGAAACATGGAGGTTTTTTTCCCCAGGAGATCTCTTGGCGGTTCTCTTGATTTTCGCGGAATCGCATTCCGAGCCAGCGCCACGATCGTGCCGTCCAACATGGCATGCCCGAAAGTGCCGCCTACAGACTGGCATGGAAAAACTTAATATGAGAGGTTGCTGGTATTTTGACTGGGAGAGCCAAGGCACCGGCAAAGGCTGGTCCACCAGGACTTTTTGTTTCAAGCCTCACTGTCAACTTTTCACCACTAAACACATATGAGACATTATATCGTAATAGCTACAATGTCGCATTACAATACCCTATTGGAAATGCAATCGAGTAAGTCGCATTGCCTAGATCCTTAAGACACCGAGAAGCTAGCCTATCCATATGTATGTACACACAGTGGTTTATTAAAAACAGTGCCGTGAACCAGAGAAAAGCAACACACCTTATCGTAAGTCACTAATTCATAACTCATGAAACACCTCGATATCAAATCAGATGAAAGGCACTAAAAAGCAAAAAAATCAAACCAATGAACCCATTAAGGACCCTGCCAAGATTGCAACACTGTTCAGTGCACTTGTCCAAGACAGCAAAGTGAGTGAGGTTGAAGGGAGCTAGCAAGTGACAGCCAGCGCACTGCAAATAGCATCCAGTCGTACATAACCTCAGACCTTCCCATCCTCTTTTTTTACCCGGGGAAAATTAGTATGGCACAAAATTGTCCGACGCCGCTCCCCCATACTTCTCCATGAAAGGGGGCTTAATTAGGAGATCCGAATTTGACGACATCTGGGGCTCTAAGGTTGTTATCTTTGTGGTTGTTGATGGAATAAGTACAAAATTGAGATTGTATGCCGCGAACGATGGCTGACATTTTGACACGAAGGAGGGTTACACTGGTGAAGCGGGGTGACGATTTAGAAGCGTGGGTAGTCGGAGACGACTCCGACTGTGAGACTAACATCGCGTGAGGTGGGTTGTACAGAGATTATGCTATTAGTGCTCGGTTATCTGAGAAGGCTTGTGGAGGAGTGGAACGACGCATGTTCGCATGTTAACGCGGGACATGTTATAGGTACTGTTAAATACAAGGACCGATGTTATGTGCCAGATATCGATTAACAAAGACTTTGAGAAGCTGAGATTGCTAAATGTTTGGAAATCGTTTCGACACAAGATTATGCAAGCCAGTTCTGGTTGGATTTGAGCTTGACTATCTTCTGCGACGTTGCTTTCTAGATCCCCTGTTGTAGAAATGTTAATGAGGTCTGATATACCCAGATAAAGAGCCACGTACGGACCGTCAAGCTGATGATTTGGGATTGTCGCAATATCTTCTGACTCAGTATGTTCTTGGGCAGTCCGAGGAGAACATGTAGCACACCGCATTCCATACTCTAATGGCTGCTCATAGAAGACCCTTCCTCCTTGACCGAACGGCACGTCAGTCCGTCGATTTCCACACGTACGTGGTGTTGGACAGTCTCCGTACACCAACGCCAAAGCGTTTCGACATACCCAGCAAAAGTACTGCCAGGTATAGCACATTTTGTTAATGATCGGTAAATA
>Ga0247734_1002787_pt1 | contig 11013 bp, 3 predicted proteins | sample UWRJL103311B2_FD_180933 | JGI IMG/M metagenome (GOLD analysis project Ga0247734, IMG submission 180933) | Plant litter microbial communities from Arlington Agricultural Research Station in Wisconsin, United States - UWRJ-L103-311B-2 | ecosystem: Environmental > Terrestrial > Plant litter >... | reverse complement strand
TGCCCGATCGGGGGTCGCTGGGGATAAGTAGGATGGCATCGACACGGCAGTCAATGCAGTCGGACGTCACCACCGATGATGAATATGCCCTTGCGGCATTGGGGATTTCGGATGGGGGATACCGACCAGCAGGCCAGACGACAAGAGAGGATCAGGTTGCTCCCCAGACAGGAGGACTAGGCTCACCCCCGAGACCATTGAGCACTACAAAACCGCGATATGATTCCTTTACCTTGCGGCATGACGGCGAGATGGGATCAGCCATATCGAGGCCGGCTGCAGCAAGTTCAACGTCAACTCCTATAACAATTGACAGGTTATCCAACGCGTCGTCTGAGGTGATAATCAGGCCAGAGAGCCTGTACCAAGGTCCAAGTGCGCCATCACACCCATATCAGATGTATCCCCAACAAGCTCGATTAACAAGGACGGCAAGTATCGCCACGACATCTACTGCACAGGTATCTGAGATGTCTTTCTCAGGACCTGGGGGATCAGCAATGACCCATCCATACAGAGGAGATCCTCAGAATCCAGGACTCGGAATAGAGACCAACCAAACTGGCTCTTTTACGTCCTCAGGACCATCTGTGGGCTTCCCCGGGCGGAATGATAATTATATACGTCGACTTGGCCCGGACGGTGAAGAGGTCGCTGATCTGATCGGACCAGATGGGCATACCGAGCAACTCCCACCGTACACTCAATATGCTGATGAGGCTTCCGCAAGAAAAACTCGTCCCAATGTCCAGGTGGTCGTTCCTGGAGCCGGAGGTATGGGACTAGCAACTCGAAACCCCGAGTTTGCATCCCGCGAAGACCTCAGTTCCCCTCAATCTCAACGCTCGGCAGCGCCGAGCATCATGTCTGAGCGTCAAATTAATCCACCTATCTCAGGAGACCCGGAGAAGCCGAAGTTGAAGAAGTGGCAACAGGTTGCCCGGCGCAAAGTTTGCAGTATCATACCAATATGGGTCTTCGTCCTTATTGCAATTTGTTTCCTTCTTTTTGGAATTATTCTGGGCACCGTCTTCGCTGTGTTAAAGCCACCAGACGAGCCAGAGGACGGGCCATGGTATAGTGATCCTACTATGAGCAGCCCGTAAGATCTTCTAAACTAAATTTTGCAGTCAGTGCTAATAATTTAACAGGCAAGGAATAACGACCACGACGGCGGTTACCGTGACCACCATCGACGCCAAACCGTTCCAAACGCTTCCTGCTGGAATTGCCGCGGTTCCAACTGGTAGCTTCATACTACCAGTCAGCGTCCCTGCGGTTGCTCCAGCCAGTTGCGTAGTCAATCCTACCCAGAGCATTGTTTGGGGTTGTCAAATCCAGCCTTTTCTTGACTATGAGATCTCTATTGCTACAGTCCCGGGAAAGGATGAGCTATCCAACAATCAAATTAATCTCGATTTCCTAACAGAAGATAATGAATTCTTACCCTACGGGGCTCAGCCACCAGTACTAAATAAAGCTAAAGGCTTGAGATTAGTGGTTGACTCAGAGAATCCTGAAAGAGGGCCGGCATGGTTCTTTCAAACAAACTACAACAAACTCGTCATTCTACCAGAAGGCGCCCTTCAGCCCCCAGGAATCTCCAAAAGGCATACTGTTCAGCATAGGCGAGGCAGTGGTCGCGGTCGTGGCTACCCTTCCACGGACGAATTTTCGGTCCGCAAAGGATTGACGCAACCCGGAGAAAAGCCCTGGTTTTGCTTTTGGAATGGCACGTTACTTGAAGCCTTCATATATGTCAATCAGACAAGTCGAGCAGGTTTGAAGGCGTTTCCTCCTACTAGCGGCTCGTCTGCTCGTACTTCAGATGGTTACGGAAGCCCATCATCATCTCCAACTGGCACCACTACCACAGTCGCGTCCGGTGTTCCCACCCAGTCTCGCTCCCAGAGCATTTATCCTGATATGGGCCCCCCCTTATACCCTAAATTGGTGAAAATTGAGGAGAGACGCGTACCAATGGGTGACATGCATGCCGACCCATACTGCGTTCAGCATACCGCAAATGCAGATGGTACATATCAGCCATTCTTGGACGCAACTGGAAAACCCACAACCATTTTCATCGATGAAGTGGAACCTCAGTCAAAGTCTACAATGCAAGGAAGGAGCGATGCACTTACCGATGTCAAGCCACGCGGTGTTCTCCATGCACGAGACGATGCGGCTTGTGGTTGTCTATGGCTAATTCAATAACCTTGTGATTTTGATGTTAGAAATCGGCTTGAAGCAAGGCGTTTTGGGTGGAAGTTGAAGGTGTATTTATTTTCCACATATTAAGGCATTTATCATATATCGGAGTCGGTAAGGGCATGGCGTTGTAGGATCTCTCATTGAGAGAACAAAAGGGTATCATGTTTTATATTGAGACATGGTTTTTACGGAGGGACTTAAATGTTAGGATGGAGTTAATGCTTCTAATGCCAGTGTTCTTTTGTATCTAGTTCAACTATAAGTTCAAATATATTTTTCAATAAATGTATTACACCTGTTTCCGCTTCACCTTGGCTTCTGCATACTCGTGGCTTGCTTACCACTCTTTTCGGTAATTTCTGTAAAGAGGGCTTTATCATACGTGCAACTCAGTGGACTAGCAAATGATATTTAGGAAGAAGTAAAAGGTTTAAATAGGATAGAGCAACTTCTTTTGGCTTAAATTAGTCTTGAGGAAACCGGCATGCCATTCACATATTTCTCTCTTCATACTCCGAGGCCTGCCTGACTGATATACAAAGGATAAACATGGCATTCATACCTACACATTGGTCCGGGAGCTTGTCTTGTATTGGCATGCCAAGGAAGTGATAAAGCTAACTCTATCAGGTTAGCAAAACCCTTCCCAAATCTACAAAATATATATGCCTATGATATGTTGTAGTAGTGAAAATATGGCCGTGTTAAGAAAAATGGGATTGGTAGCTATGGGATATATTCAGGTCGTTCAAAGATGCATCACGTGAAACCTCTAGGTACAAAGATTCTATGTCACTATGTCATGTCACTGCACTGGTTGGTTAAGTAGCCACACAAAATGAAATTCTTGAGTTGCGTAACAAGGGTGTCCTAGCTAGCTCATCTGAGTACTACACTGTTGCTTGATATACTTTTCAACTACATAGCTAAAGACTTAAGTAATCAATATAGTCACTAGACAAAGACAGGTAGATGGTGATGAGTCCACTTTGTTTTATTTCGCTTCGTTTTCGCTAAATATATGATAATTATCAGCTACTAACTGGCCTCCGAAAACTCTCCATACAACTATCGTAACAGGTAAAGCACCGCTCAAACTACAGATCTAATTTTCATTACTCGGTTGCAGATTTTTTAGTGCAAGACACCACCCAAAAATATACCTCTCCAAGGTCAACAGGTCGTGCACATCCAACGCCACGGCTGGTCAAATTATTTACAAAGGAAAAGGAAGCGTGTGTGTATAATACAGGATATTCTTATCCATCAGTTCTGTGATTGGTGAGCAATAGTATTGATTAGGTCCGGAAAGTCGCCTTATGGCATAGGACCGGACCCGAAGATCTTCACCTTGATCTCTCTCCCTCTCTCTCTCTCTCTCTCATCCTCGTTTGTGCACAATGGTGCGTGGTTTTTTTTTAAACACTCCAGCTACCCTCTAAGAAGATTTCTGTTCGGAAGAAGCAGGTTTGGTCTCTTTGGCCTCGGCTGGCGAAGGGGTGATTTCAGCAATCTGGCTCGGCGGGGCATTGGAATTGTGCGGGTTTTCTGCGATAATTGGATCATCAGGAGCAGTTGCTGGATGTATTTCTACACCATCTCGTTCCTCCAACTCAGCTCGTCCTCTGCTACCACGTGCAAACTTCATCGAGTCACCGTCTTCATGATTTCTTTCTATGGGAGACCATCCAGCAACACTGCCAGCGATGATGCCAGCCATGACTGTTGTCGCACCCAAGGCGGAGTTTGACCGTGATCGGTTGCTTCTGCTGCGCTTTCGAGAGTCAGGCGAGTGGCTACCGTTGATGGGTGAATTGAAAGTATCCTCTTGACCCTCTGGCGTTTGTGGAATTGAGTCATCTCTAGAGCGAGATCCACTTCTTGAACGTGGGAGGATAGCATCGCGGGTTTCCTGCATCTTGAACTTCAAATTATTCAACCGGCCACCTTTAACACGTTTGAGGAAACCAAGTTCTTCCTTGACATCTGCCAAAGGCTTAGGGAATCTAAACTGCTCTTCCTCATCAGAAATGGTAAGCTCGGGTCCTTTTGGTCGTCTCTTGAGGAATCCAGGAACCAGTCTTGCAGCAAGATCATCTGGGAATAATCGTATAGCCATGCCAACAGGGATGGAGAGAAAGCCAAGAACGATGGAGTATCCCCACTGAGCAGCATTTAGTCGTTCGACCTTGAAAGCCTTGCCACCAACATAGATGATCATAACCTGGCCACCAATCATCACGACGTTGATGCCCATGAAGAAGTAATTCTTCAATACTCCTTCGAAGATATTGAACTTGTTATCGAGCCGACGGTTGCTATTAATTGTTAGTAAACTTGATTTAAATGAAGATGAAATAAGGTTTTACATACTTCCATTGGTTGAAAATTTGCATCCACACAAAGGTATTAAAGACCAAGGTATCCAGTTGGGCTTTCTCGTGAGGAGAATCGTAAGATAGAATCTTTGGACCACCGAAGTAAAGAAGTAGGGTGATTGCAAGTTGGTATATAGCTTCTCCAATAATCATTTTCCACATAGTGACAGTGATAAGAGGGGCGGACTTGGGGTCAGGTTTTCGGTCTAGAATGCTTGGTGTAGGAGCATCGGTTGCTAGAGCAAGAGCAGCCATGGTATCCATGATAAGGTTGACCCACAACAATTGAACTGCGGTCAGGACAGACTCTTCTTCGGAGCTGGAAACAGCGGTGATGAAGGTAAGTAAAACAGCAGTAATATTGACAGTAAGTTGAAATTGAAGGAACTTCTTGACAGCATCATTGACAGCTCGTCCCCACATCATAGCTTTGACGATTGAGTTGAAATTGTCGTCCATTAAGATGATTGCGGAAGCCTCTTTAGCAACCTCAGTACCAGCAATACCCATAGAAAATCCGACGTCCGCAGTTTTGAGAGCTGGAGCATCGTTGGTTCCGTCACCGGTAACAGCAACTGTCTCCCCAAGTTCCTTGAGACGTTTGACTAGAATGCGTTTGTCTTCTGGACTAGATCGGGCAAGTACTTGTAGACGTGGAATAATTTGATCCATCTTGGTTTTGTTAAGCTTGCGGAAGTGTGGTCCTTCCATGATGATACCTCCAGCAGTGTAAATGCCACACTCCGTGGCAATAGCCTTAGCCGTGATCAAGTTGTCACCTGTAACCATACGTACAACTACTCCTGCGTTTTGGCAAGCCTTCACAGCTTCTGGAACTCCGTCGCGAAGAGGATCCTGAATACCAACAATTCCCAAAAGAACCATTTTCTGAAAGACATCCTCGAAAACGACATCTCCGTCAACGTTTCGGGCTCCCTTTGCGGGCCATCGGTCGAAATCTCTGTACACCATAGCGATTGTTCGCAAGGACCGGGAAGCGTAGTTATCGATGAGATCGAGAATAGTTTTGCGATGGTCCTCTGACATTGAAGAACTAGTCACTTCCTGTGTGGGATCATGGATAATCTCTGAGCATTTGTCGAGAAGAATCTCCGACGCTCCCTTAACATATAGCCTGTATGTGCCATTGTCCAGCTGGACAACCACTCCCATACACTTGCGACCAGAATCGAAAGGATAGAGTTGGACGATATTGACGTTGGACCGAGCCTCAGAAACAGATCCCATTGCTAGGTGGTCCCGTGCAAATATCAACATCGCGGTTTCTGTCTTAGAGCCAATGAAGGATTGTACGCCTTCAACCTCACCCTCGAATGCGGTTGAGTTGATAACAATAGACTGTGATAGTAGGGATTTGACATCCGCGCTAAGGGAAGAAACCACCTCACCGGGAGCAACGTTATCGACAACTTCAGAAGGCTGTCCTACCGCTCCAGATGCTGATCCTTGGTCAGAAGTATCAACCGTGCCTCCAAATCTTGAACTTGTTCCGATAGTGCCTGCCACAACCAACATTTTGTTCTGTGTAAGAGTTCCAGTCTTGTCGGAGCAAATTGTCGTAGCATTACCCATAACTTCACAGGCCTTCAGATGGCGGACGAGATTATTATCTTTCAACATTCTAGTAGTTGCGAATGCAAGAGCTAATGTAACGGCAAGGGGTAGACCTTCTGGGACGGCTACAACAATAATGGTGACAGTAACGATGAAGATACTGAGAAATTGCTGACCCTTTTCAGTAGATGTGCCATCGTTATTCTTTAGGTGTGCCAAAAACTTGATGAACAAAACAACAAAGAGTAGAAGACCAGCTGCTCCACCAAGCTTAGCGATATATTCAGCCAGGGTGTTTAGCTTAGATTGCAGAGGGGTGACATCTGGATCCTCTCGTAAGGACATCAAAGTCTTTCCGTAACTTGAGTTAACTCCGGTAGATGTGACAAGGAAGGTACCGACACCTTCGGTGACTTGCGCTCCCGAGAGGATGAAAGGATCCATTTTGCGAAGGCTTTCGTGATTCTCAATGGCTCTGTAGACTTCATCGGCAGGTTTCTTTTTGATGAGGTCCGATTCTCCAGTAGTTTGAGACTCGTCGCATTTAACGTTATGTCCTTCAATAAAGATTCCATCAACAGGAATCATATCACCAGGCTCCAAATGAACAACGTCCCCAACCAAGAGATCAAAGACCGAAATTTCCATAGTTTTACCAGAGCGGATAACATTGACATCACGGTCTTCCTTCTTCTTGTTGAGTTTGACGAATTGGCGTTCCTTTTGATAATCATTCAAAGAACCCACAATAACTACAACCACAATTGCAACGATGATGGCAACTCCTTCAACCCATTCAATCGGTGGGTTTTCCGGAGTATGTGTTGTTGCAAAAGTCTGGTATAATCCAACAGCTAGCGAGATGGCTGCAGCAATGGAAAGCAGAATCAGAACCTTATCATTATAGGTGATCCACATGAGCTGCAACAAGCTCTTGCCTTTCTTCACTGGGAGTCTATTGTCCTTGAAAATGCGTTTCCTATCCAAGAATCCCTCTTGTCCCGATGGCGCGTGTCGGGGTGTACTTTTACTGCTTTTCGTGTCAGATCTGACCAATGGCATTTTAACATCTCCAACAGGGGCTGAAGTATTCGAAGATTTGGCGGCTGCTATCGCTTCCTCAAATGAGATTGTACCATCTAAGTCCGATTCATCGACACTCAAACCGGTTTTTCTGTTCGTCCGAAGTCCTTTTTCTAAGCCTGCTAATCCTCCCAAGGCGTAGAACGCTGCCAGACTCTTTGGGTTTATCAATTTGTTCAGTTGGCCTTGGGAGAATGCAAAATTGTTGTCTTCGTGTTTGAAATCCTCTTCGTGGCCTGGATCTGCTGCCAAAGCCTCCCCGTCGTTCATTACATTATCATTTCCATTGACGCTTTTTGAAGCCGACTTCATGTCTCCAGGGGTCGTACTGTTTGCATACGTCTCTCCACTGTAACTTGTTTTCTGTGTATCTTCTTCCGACTCGATCGAATTTTGCCTTGATCTTAAACCTGGGACAGATAAGAATCCATGTCCTTTGTCCCCTCTTGCAATCGGCGATGAAACATTATGGGGCGACGTAGGCCGGCTGTCTCTACTATCGAATGACCCTGAGGCCCGAAGCTCTGGGACGGATATTTGACTTGCTTGACTTGCATGGCGAGTGTGATGTAGGTCGTGGGCAGAAGGAGCGACGGCAGCGTCGTGAGTTGCCTGGCCGGAGGTGTCCTGTGTTGCTGATGGGGTGGACATGTCTCCAAGCGGAACCGCATCTTTACCCATTTCGTGAGGTGGATTCAAACTACTGACCGCTGAAGTATCAATGGTGATAGTAGGTCTGGTCGTGGAACGTCAGTAAGGCTCTCGGGGAACTATATACAATCCAACAAAACTCACGCTCTTTGCCTTCGCCCCCCGGGGCTAGTAGGTTGTTCTTCTTGGGGTTGATCTGCCATACTGAGAGGCGTTCAGGTTCAGGCGCTTTGGGATGATAGGAAAGCGTATTCGTCAGAGCACTGCCCGATGCTGAGGCTTGGCTAAAAAAGATAGTTGTACTAAGACTTGAATTTCGCGTCAAAGAGGCTGTACTGACGCAAAGTATACCTGCCGAGAAGAACTTATAAGCTGGGCTCCTCAAGTTTTGTAAATCTCGCAAAGTATTTGAAATCTTGGGTGGGAAACTGCCAAGTGGGCGGAGTTGGGGATTTCCTTTGCACGAAATGTGGTTTGTTTTCGTGGAATTGGGTGATGCTCACTTCTATACTTCTCTCTGCACAACGTCTCGTCTCCTCTGTAGCTCAGGAATGGATGCAGACGGCGGTGACGGTGTTCTGACGAGCCATTCACTGTGAAGTCACACCTGCAGATTGGTGAGTCGTGAGTTTATGGACTTAGGTTGTCGGGCCTCTGCAACGCTCCTAGGGTTTTGGGGATGAGGAGAATAATGTCACGCAGGGCAGCGATATGGAGGAGAGGGTTGAGGTGTTTCTGGGTCTCTTTGAACTAGGTGGAATACACAGCCCCAATACCAAGCAATTGTCTGCAAACGACCCATAAAAACATACTCCCCTGGCAACCCAGTGCCAAGGCTACTAAGTACAGGAAAGGCCATCTCATCATCCGTGGGGAATTAATTTGGTTTTACTTACGGAGTAGTTAGTACTGTACGTTATATACCACTGTACTCATGTAGTGTACAGTATGATGATACAGTATGATACAATACAGTATACTACAGTTAGAGTGAGACCGGACGGGAGCTCTTGGTTGTGGCGGGGTTTTAACGTAAGTGGGTTGCATTGAATACTTTACAGTAGAAAAACACGTACAGTAGGTACGTACAGTACAATCCGATACTACAGGATCTACTTACTACTGTACTGTTGATTACTCCCACAGTACAGTACTGTACTTGTTTGTGTCAAATAATGGGTTCGACTTTTACTACTGTACGATGGGATTTAGTTGCGGGCAAGCAAGACCGTGGACATTACCTAAGCAAGTTCTTTCTGCGTTATCCAACAAATCCGAAAACTGATGGCTGCATCACCATACTACTGTACACCCGTTAGTCTTTTCGCTCACGTTCTCCACAACCAGGCGGTTTGGGCTAAAGTGACCTTACTTGCCAGTCAAATACTACTACGTAACCGGAATTATACTTTATAGGAGAGCAGTACATACACTCTCCACTATACCTATACTATACTATACTGGACCACTGCCGCAGTACGACTACTCAGTACTCAGAAATACTCGCACCTCAATTCACAATTCACCTCAACCCAACTCAGCGCTAAGCTAGCTCAAGCCTAGCTGCCGTCTATAGCCAACAAATATGCACGCCAGGGCAGGGTTCAGCACAAGGGTGTGCTATGGGCCAGCAGATGCATTGAACGTGACGATCATCACCGAGGAACTCAAATCGAAGAATCGAAGAAATCTAAGGATTCAAGATGAACCTCGGGCAATCGGGGGGGTGGATGTTGTAGTTTCCGCCGAAATTTGATACATACTCCGGACAGTATAGATATATGTTCAGCCGCCTATATACCCAACCCGTACTCTAGATCTTACAACTCCGTCTCACACTTTCCGAATACTCACATCCACATCATCTCCCAACCGACTACATACTCTCTGCATGGCACTCGACTTACTGGACGCATCTTCCAACCTACCACATCAACGAAAGAATACAATGTTTCAAATCCTTCTTGTTCATACGCTACTGTGGCTCAAAACATATGTACCGGGTTAAGACTACAACTAATACCCTGCAATGCAGATGATTAACCACGTAGGCTTCACAGCATTTAACATTCGACATGCTTCGTCGTCATGTAGATATCTGCCAATACCATAAAACTCGCTTGGTCTTTCTTGGCCACTACGATCCTTCGAGATTCATTACCGCCCGTTACATTAGATGCTTGGATCCCAAGCCAACCAAGACTTTTTGAGGCATTTATCCCTTTTCTTCGGGCGGCTGGCCCAAATAACTTGGACACCTGTTGTTGATGTTGTTATGACCTGTCCTAAACCAACGCCAGGAAAAAAGGGAGTGCTCTCCTGTACTCCGTACAACCCAAACAAACCAGTTCCGCCTCAAACGTCAGGGCGTCATGACCACCCATAACTGCGTGCCCCCTTTGTCCCAGCAGGCATTCCTCGAGCTTTTGGCGTCCGTAGCAACATATTGCCGCCGTGGTTGAATGAGCTCCGTCCGGGTCCAGGAACCTAGAGTAAGCTGTGTTAGACCGTGTGAAGACAACCACCTATCTCCTCAATTTGGCCTATACAACGTCGTGGCTTGAGCCAAGAAAATCATGTGCTTATCGTAGAGCCGTATTGTAAGAAAATACTACAAAACTGCAAGCTGCAGAGCTATCTGGTTATCAATTCATAGCTCCCGAGCCAACGTGAATCTTCAGATCTTGACCTTCTCGTATGGTCCAACTCCGGGTCCACAAGTCCATCAAAGACAAAATTTGTGGAAATGTCAATTTCAATTTCTGGTGAGCAACTGCCAGATTCTCTTGTTTGTTTTGCACTGCCTCCTGCTTGGCTCTTGGCTAATCTTTGATGAGAAATCAACTCTCCTGGACAACCAACGCCTATGGCGTCTCTCTCCGCCTTTTCGGATACACTTAGAATCCAAATCTTGAATTGTTACTTCTAGATTCTCGCCGAGATCTTGGCCTGGCGAGCCTGGGTGCGCTTTCCGCCAGCAGATCGCGAAAGACTTCATCCAACCCCAAAACCAACCCTGTTACGTACCAAGCTCCAGCGAGTGCTAGCCCGGCGGGCCACCCCAAGCTGGCAATAAGCGAGTCGATTGGCGATGGGCAAACGGCGGATTCCA
>Ga0247734_1002786_pt1 | contig 11018 bp, 4 predicted proteins | sample UWRJL103311B2_FD_180933 | JGI IMG/M metagenome (GOLD analysis project Ga0247734, IMG submission 180933) | Plant litter microbial communities from Arlington Agricultural Research Station in Wisconsin, United States - UWRJ-L103-311B-2 | ecosystem: Environmental > Terrestrial > Plant litter >... | reverse complement strand
GCAATTGTGCGATGATGTTGCTGCATGTCAGTGCTGTGGGCACTAGGTTTCCAGAAGTTAGCCCTTTTGCGGACTGCTATTACTTCTACTTCATCGGTGGTTTTCCCTAAGGGGTGTGATACTTGGCTACACAGCAACGACGTCTCTTTCTAGCCCAAATGTTTCCATACTACATACAATCTTAGCCTTAGCAGATATCTGGAGATTGCCAGGAGAAGCAAAGCAAGGAACACTGGCATATTAGGATAGTCAAGGACCCATGGGGCCGAACTTATATGAATTACTTTATAAAGGGAACAACATATCTATTTGCTGGCTGTCACGAACGTTGCTCTATACGAGTGAGAGCATGAACACGAGTGAGATTTGTCTGTAGTACTGTGCTGTTGCATACGGTACGGTAAATTAACACGTGAGCAAACCCGCATGCTGTTCGATAAGCAATCGCAGGGGGATGCTTTGACACGGGACGGAGTAATATAACAATAAGACGCTTTTCCCCATTGTCCTCCTCCCCTGGCTACCTAGGCAGCTAGCTAGCTACTGTACCTGCTGGCGACGGTAAATCACAATTACGTTGTACTTTACATCCGTTGCATGCTTGCATGCTTGTATGTTGGTATGCAGGCCGACGGTGCTCGTGTTTTGCCTCCAACAATGTTGCCAGCAGCTATCCCCGTACGTAAGTGGGCTGATGGTGATATGTATGTGGTGATGGTGATAGTGATACGAGGTGGAACGAGGAACAAGCGCTGGCATGCGGTTGGCGGTTGGCGGTTGGCGGTTGGTGGTTGGTGGTTGGTGGTTGATAGAAACCTCGGTGACTTTTACCTTACCAACGTTGTATCTTAAATTAGCTTTGTAGGGCTGGTGTTGCCCAGCTGCTTAAGCATACAGTCGCAATTCTTGCCAAGAGCACAAGCGAGCCGGTAAGCGAATCACAAGCTTCGGAGACTTAGTAATCACCCAAATTTGCTTCGTAAATGGAAATGCAATAGATGGAAACCAACGCTTACTCCAACAGCTTGCCGCCCAATGAGTGCGCCACCACGCGCTCATCTCAGGTCGATGGATGGGTTGGGAAAAGGGGGACATTTCCTTGCATCTCGCCCTCTGCTCCTTACATTGTATATATCTGGTTCAACCTCCTCTATCTGCTCCATGCTTCTTCTTCTTCTTCTTCTTCCGCGATAGAACAATCCCGTCGCTTGTCTGTTACTCGTTTCCAGCGTTTCCATATGTTGCGACTTCTTCCCAACTTTAAATTCCTTGTGAGCACCAACAAAATGCAACCGCTCTCGTCCACTCCGCGAAAGTAAGTGCTCCATAATTCCTACTACATAGCTCACTCTCGCCAAACCTCTTTCATGATCTATAGCAGCTTGCAATATCTATACTAACGAGCCCCGAGTAGGCTGCTGATAGTCGCGATCTTAACAGTCACAACCCTGATAGTCCTTTTCAGGTTCTTTGGCGATGTATCGGTCGACTACTACAGGAACTTCGCGCCTGCGCTTGCAACAGCGGCGCCTGTGACACCTAACAACGACATACCTCAGCCAGGCTACTTCAAGGCTCAGCCAGAGTGGGACTGGACGGTGCCGGACCATGCCAACAACTGGAAGGGCTATGCGCGAGAGCCGCAGAATCGCGATATTGTTGTTTTGACAGCAAGCGATGGTGGAGGCCACAACAGTGCCATCCCGAATGTCTTGGAGCGAGTGCTGGGCGACCGCGAGAAGTACTGCGCGAGGAATGGATACACGAATCTGTGGCTCAACACCAGCCGCTACGATATTGGCGAGGCTCACAGGGTCAGTAATAGGTAGCACCATGTTTACCTCCAATACATGCTTACATTAACTGCAGACATGGTCTAAGATTCCCGCCGTCGCCGAGGCGTTTTCCCTTCACCCAACCGCCGAATGGGTCTGGCTCATTGACACCGACATTATCATAATGACACCTGACTATGACCTTGTCAATGAGATCCTCTCTCCCGCTGCTCTCAAGCGCGGTCTTATGGGCGACACGCCAATACTTAACGGCGAACTCAAGGATAACCCCTCGAACATCAACACCCCCAAGAATTTTCGTGTGGAGGACGTCGACATTTTGATCACGCAGGACCACCAGAGCGTCAACACCGGCAGCATGTTTTTCCGCCGCTCGGCCTTCACTCGCTGGATACTTGAGATGATGACTGATAAAATGCTGATGGATCAGGGGCACCCAGGCGCCGAGCAAGACGCCCTTAAACATCTTATGTTGGAGCACCAGCTTGTGCGCAACCACGTCGGCATCTACCCTCAGCGTAAATTCAACGCATATGCACAAGGTGGCGATAATATGGGATACCGTGACGGTGACCTGCTCGTACATTTTGCAGGCTGCTGGGTCGGTGGAAACTGCCGGGAGTGGTTTGAGGAGTTCTGGGACCGCAAGGACACAAAGAAATCGGAGACCGGCAATCCTTAAATTTTCGACCAGTATAACCTATAGCACTACAGATTCCAGCTTTTGGGACAACAGTGAGCCAGTCCAGTCGCGATTGAATGATTGCCATCGAGTGTGCAATACACGACCTCTAGTTTCTCACCATCTGTTCCCACACACCTATATGTGAACCAGAGCGAGCCTACGTTTAACTCAATACGAACAATACCTTGTAATAGGTCGGCCAAGAGGCGGTTTCGGAGGTGTTTGGAGTTGTTACAAAGATGGAAGACATCTTCTAATATATTCTGAATTGTCTACGAGCGATAAGGGGTGCTCGTTGTTCCTCCAAATGGGAAACACGTCAGATCGCAAAGGAGCGATTCAAAATTTAAGTCGCCAAGTGTATACGCTGTTAAAGATGCTTGGCATGACAATACAATTTTTCTACAAGCAACTAGAAAATTAAAAAAGACAGTACCAAGTTAGATATTATTAATAGATTAAGAAATATAAAAAATGATATATATATGTTATTGTAACGATCCTAATATCCTACTTAGTAGAGCTAAAGGGTTGTCGGGTTGGTATTGCAGGAGAAGTAGTTAACTAGAATTCAGGGTCTTCAAATAGAATCGAAGTCGTTACTAAGTAAACAATCTGTATTACTAACTATAAGGATTTGAGCACGAAGCTCCTATCTAATAAAACTATTCTACTTATATAGAACCATTCGTGCCAAGGCGAGGTCCTGGGATCCCGGGGTCCCTTTTCTCTCAGAGATCCTAATATCCTGGGGTCCGTCACGTGACTATAACTACCCCCACAACTGGGGTCAGGTTAGCCGTCTAGTTATTTACTCTATATGTTATTTCGCTAGTTCTGGCCTCAGGCTTCTAGAACACTTGTCCTAGAACTGATTCTCTTCTAAAAGCGCTCTTCTAGAAGTAGTTCTCTTCTTGACGCTCTTCTTCTCGAAGCCATGTGCTCTTAGAACCCCAGGGCTTCGGGAAGCCCTTGGCGTCTAGAACCAGGTCGTGACAGTATATATAATACTTTATATAATATTATAAATCTCGTACGTATTATAAATACTCTAAGTACTAATAATAATTTAATAATAATATTCTTTTAAAATAAAAAAGTTTAGAAACTTTAAAAGCTCTTTTAGAAACCTTTTAAATAATTCTAAGATTTGAAAAATAGCCCATATTTAGGATCTTTATTGCTAATTTTTATAACTAATTTTAATCTTTATAAGTGTTGGTATACTGACCTTCCAAATCGACTTATATAAGCTGGGGATGCTGATGTAAGCATCGGGTTATAGTAACCCCGGTTCCGGTGAAGTCATATATACTAGGTTGTACATAGATCTAGTTCAATTAAGCATTATCACCACCGAATATAACTAGCACTTACATACAATATATATTAGTGCCATATATTTAAGAGTGATCCGACACTGATCAGTTTATATTTAGATTAGAGAAGAACAAATTCAAATTATTACGAAAACCCTATTTCAAAAGCTCTCAATTTCACTTTAATTAATATTATAAAGCTTCAATTCTACCCCTCTAAAAGCCCCTCCAAAGAGGCTCAAAACTACCCTCAAAATCACCCTAATCTTTTAATCTTTAATCTATAAATCTTACAAAGGCTAATCTATATTAGGAGAAATGTCTACTATTAATTAGAACTCTTATTTATAAGAGAAATCATCTCCAGACACTCTTTATAAAATCTCCCTTTGAAAACTACCTTTATTAAGAAACCGCCCTCTACAAGAAATTAACCTTTAAACCACCCTTCAAAACTAACCTTTAAAAGAAACTGCCTTATAAATCGTCCCTATAGCCAATTTAAAGTACAAATAAACCTTTAGTATACTCCTGCCAGGTATAAATCAAAACTTTTACAAATGCTCTTTATAAACTGATCCTTATAATCTTACCAACTATTATCTTAATATTTCCTTTATTAAATTCCCTTACTAATAATACCCCTTACTTTTATCAACTTTATAAATCAAATAAAGTATTAAAGCTTTAAAGTTTATTATAATATAAATCCCTTATTTTAAAGAAGCTAAAACTATATATTTATAATACTATAATATATTTGCGATTATTTATATTAAACTTATTATTAAGCTTTAAGAATATACACGCTTTGTTTATATTAATCTTCCCCTTATTAAATAGCATCTTTAAATATATTTTAGATCCCTCTAATATAAAATCAATGCTACTCTAAGTCCCTATATCAGCTAATTCGAATTTAGGGTAGCTTAATTTGTTATAATATCTAAAAGCTTAATACAAGCTAAAGCTCAAAAGTTTAGTTAAAGCTTAAATTAAGGATATAAACCTTAATTTAATCTTACCTCAGCAACTAACAAAGAGTTTATATAATATACTAAAGATAAGTTTAAGTTTTATAAGAAAGATAATTAAATTAATAATAACTTATAAACTCTCTTTATATACAATTTCAAAGAATTCGGACTTAACCAATTTGATAATATAAGCCAAGACTTGAGAATTCAACTTTATAATTACTTATAAGCTTCTGGTATATATATATCAAAAATATATTTTGGTAAAGGTATTTTTATTAAGGATAGCCTTATACAAACTATATAACAGGAGATTAAATACTTATAATTTAATAAAGAGATTAATAAGTTTCTTATAAAGCTAAATCAAAGAACCCTTAACTTTTCTCTTCTTCAATTAAGAGTTAATAATACTCCTTTATAATATATAAGAGAAGATTTAACTAATATTAATCAGCTATTTATAAGTTAAACTTCTATTAAAACCCCCTATAATAAGATTTACTTCCTTGTTACAAATCTTATATTTAAAGCTTTTAAATACTTCATATTTACAAATCCTCTAAAAGGCACTTTATTATAATCTAACAACTGCCGATTTATAATTCTACCTTTATAAGTTAAGTAATAAGAATAAGAGCTAGCATAATTATATTAAAAGTATAAATAACAAGAATATTAAAATTATAATTATCAGGAAATTAATAATTCTAAAAGCCTTTAAAATTCTAAACCTTAAAGTTAAAATTAATAGAAAGATATATATACTAAGAAGCAATATTAAGAATAATATACTTTAAAATATAGCTGCAAAGGTTTTAGTAAGAAGATTACTAATATTATAAAGATATTTATTAATAAGCAGAAATATAAAGAAGGAGATTTAGAAGCTTTTAATTATAAGCTTAAGATATTTAATAATATTTATGGCTAAGTAGGCTTATTATATAAGCAGTATATTACTGCTTTTTTATTATTATTAAAAAGTCTAGCTTAAGATTACTATTATACTAATAGAGATAAGTAAATAAACTTTAAAAAAGTGATTATATAATTAAAAACCTTCTTTAAAGGCTTTAGATATTAATACAAGATACTTAACAATTAGAATATAATATTACTATAAAGTATAATATTAAGAAACTCTAAGAAATCAATTAGTAATTGCCTTAAGATTATAATTAATATCCTTTATAAACTTTAATATGGCTTAGCTTCTAGCCTTCAAGGCACTAAATTCTTTTATACTAAGCTTGTTATAGCTTATAAAGGCATACTTGCTTATTAATATATAATTATTAATCTTTTAACTAATAAAGGAGAATTTATTAATAAGCTTTTCTTAGCAATTATAATATATAAGAAAGAGCAGGCTTTATTACTAGCTTAAGCTTATCCCGCAATCTAAGCATTTACAACTTATATAGAATCTTATACTAAATCTAATATAAAGCAAAATTATATAAATTAAATATATTATAGCCATAAGTCTTAATTTAATAAGTTTAATAAATCTTACAATTATAAGCAATCTTGTAATTGTTGCTTTATTTATAAGAAGGAAGACTATTAATTATAGAAATATCCTCCCCAAGAGTTTAAAAGTATCAAAAACTAATTTAAAGCTTAATATTATAATAAGTTTAACATAAAAGCTTCTAACTTTAACAAATGCTTCAAAATAGGTTTCTAATAATTTATTATATTATATAAGGGTAATAGTGATTTTAAAGCCGAGATTTAAGAAACTTTTAGAGCCCTAACTATTAATATTAATAATAATAATAATAGTAATATTAAATTTATTCTTCCTTCTAAAGAAGATAAATTAGTAATAATATACTTTAATATCCCTTAAGAAATAGCTTCTTTAGTAATTTTAAATTTAGCTAATAAATCTATAAACTATATCCTAATAAATATAACTCCAAGAGAGCTTCTAGAAGATTCTATCAACTAGGTTAATATATATAATATAATTATATTATTATAATATACTTTAGTTTAATTTTATAGAATTATGATTAATATAGGAGCTATAAGGCATTTTATAGCTGGATTAGGTTAATTCTAAGTTCTGTAATATATTAATATATTTATAATCTTTAATAAGTTATTTAAAGGCCTAATTATAATTTAATTCGGAATTAGATTAATAAGCTTAATAGATATTATAATTATTAACACTTTAATTGGCTAAATTCAATTTTATATTATTAAAGCTAATATCCCCTTCCTTCTAAATTTTATTAATATAAATATCTTAAAAGTATATTTTAATAATCTCAAGAATATACTAATTACGCCTAATAGCCTTATATTAGTTATATGTTAATTTAGTTACTCTTTTCTACTTTGAAAATCCCCTTTATATATATATCTTATTAAATTCTTTAATTATAATTTTTACTATTTAATTAATATTGAATTATAATGCTTCTATTAATGTTTTGGCCACCCTTTAATTGAAAGGCTTAAGAAAGTATTTAATTGCTTAAGCTACAAAGTTGAGAAGAAGTCTCTTAAATATCTTATATATTATTATATTTATTATTAGAAATATAGAAAATTGTTAGGAAGATTCTGCTTTATCCTTTATAATAATATTAACTTTAATTATTATATTATAATTAATGTTATATATATTGAAAGTTTTCTAATTCTTTATATTATTAATTAAGTAACTTACTTTTAAGTTAGAAAATAGCTATAAAATATTAGTATAAAATATATCTAGAATGTTTTATATATATATTAGATTAATATATATTTAGAATCTTCTAACCTTATTACAACTAATATAGATAAGAACTTTATTAATAAGAAATTTAAGCAATATACTAGTATTATAAGAATCAAGGTTAAAATTACATTAATAGAGGCTTATAATTTAATTAGCATAATAGAGTAATATTATACTCTATTATAATAAGCCTACTTGATTATTATAATTAAGATTTATAATATTGATCGCAATATGGCTCTACAAATAGCCCTCAAAGTTCTTAATAATTTAGTAGAATTTAATAGCTTTATATTTACCTTATTAATATTTGGAGCTTATTCTTATATAGCTGAATTAGATGCTCTATTATTAACTGTTATGTAATAAATAGTGGCTTTATATAAGGCGATAAAAGAGATCAAGAAGCTAAGAGTTATATATTAAATCTCTAATGCTTTCAACTTTTATAATAAATTTTAAGTTAATATAATTTATAATTTATCTCTTAATTCTCTAATATTAATATAGAAAGAAGGTAATATAAGCTAAAGCGGTTATTGGTTAAGACTTTATGCATTATTTGTAATTGATAGAGAATCCTATATAATTAAATTACTTTATAGCCCTACTATCTTTTGATTTATATTAGTTAAATTATATTATATATAAAGCTTAGAAGAAGAAGAAGAAGTGAAAGAAAGTAATAATACAATTCCTGCTTTTGTATAACCTGTATAATTTATACTACTTCTTATATAACTAAATATAAGAGAAGAGCTAGAGCCTGCGCTAAGTTCTAAAAGTCTATATAAAGACCTTTAACTTTTTATTCTAACTTTCCCTTCTTAACATATTAATAAGCTAAAGCTGATATATAAATATAAATATGAAAGATTTTGTAAATACTCTCTTTCTAACTTTAGAGTATAATTTGTATATATTATATAACAAGAAGGAAATGTAAAAAGAGGCTGTAGCAGATTTTATAAGTAATTTTAACTTAATATTATAGCATATTTGCTTAAAGAAAGCCTATTTATAATATTGTAACAATTAGAAGTTGTAGGCTTCCTTAAGAAAGAAGTATTTGAAATTGCTAATTCTATTATAATTTCTAAGAATATATAAATCTTTAATTTGAGATTTATTAATAAAATCAAGAACAAAGGTACAAATAAGGCCTTTAAGAAGTCTCAACTTGTTATATAAGCATATAATGACTTTAAGAAGGATATTATACTAATATAATTATTTATTCTTTAATAAATCAGCTAATAAATAATTCTTTATATTACTATAATAATACAAAATAAAGGAATTAACTTTTACCTTTAAGATATATTATAAGCTTATATATAGTTAGTAATAAAGTTAAATCAAAACTTTTATATCTTACTTCTAAAAGAGCTTATAGCGTAATTAAGAATTAAGAATAATATAATACTAAAGGTTATTAAACCCTTATATAGAGTCTCTAAAGCAAGCAATTATTAGTTTAAAATGTATCATAATTATTACTTATAAGAGTTTGGAATAAATTAGTTAACTTATAATTCCTACTTATTATATAGGAATAAATCATTTGGCCTTATAAGCCTTCAAACTAATGATACTCTATTTTTAGGTAATGTTAATTTTGCTAGGGAAGAGCAAATTAATCTTGAGAAAGCTTAATTCTTAGCAAAAGCGTATAATTAATTGATATTTAACTAGCTAATTAAATTTAATAAAGGGTTGATTTAATAAGAAGGTAATTGTATTATACTTATATAGGAATAGTAATATAAGAATCTTAGGCTAGTTTTAAAGGCTTTAATAATATTAATAAGCTTATAAGGTAATATATATTATAACTTCTTGATAGAAGAGCAATATGTTGCTTAATAAGCTAAGAGAGCTTATATTATATTAATATTGCAACCTGAAGCCTCCTTTGATCTCTCTTATGCTGCTTAGATAACTTATCTTATAGATCTTAATATTAGAGCCTTTAACAGGCATCTATAATAGTAGATTAACAACCCTATAAGAGGCCTTAAGTTTATTAAGCTTGATTATAAAACCCTTAAACTTCTAGCATTTATAAATAGATCATTTACTAATAATAAGAATCTGTTATTATAAATCGGTCACATACTAATACTAAGTGATAGTATAAATTAAGCTAATCTTCTTCACTAGTTATCAATCAAATACAAGAAAATTACAAGAAGCGTACTAGCTTTAGAGCTTTATACTATAACTCACAGATTCAACATTGCTACTTTAATTAAAGCTATTATTAATCAGATATTATAGATTAACCTTTCACTAGTAATCTATATAAATTTGAAGTCTTTATACAATTGCTTTATCAAGCTAAGTATCACCTAGAAGAAATGTCTTATAATTAACATAATATATTTATAACAATTATATAAATAAAGAGAAATTATAGAAGTTAAGTAGATCACAGGAGATTCTAACCCCGCCAATGCCATAATAAAATTGAAAGCTTATATAACTCTATAATAACTAATTAATATTAATACAATTCAATTACAGGCCGAAGAGTAGGTTAAGAGAGCCTCTATTATAACTATAAATTCAGCACCAAAAGAAGGATGAGTCATATGCCCTAATTACGACTACTACAACTACGAATTTTAGTATTTCGATATTAAAGCAATAAGTTATACGCTAGGCCTTATTGGGAAGGAGTAGTTGATTAATATTAGAAATATTATATTTAATGTTTTTAAGCCTTTTTTAAAGAGGCTTCAGTGTTGATATACTGACCTTCCGAATCGACTTATATAAGCTGGGGATGCTGATATAAGCATCGGGTTATAGTAACCCCGGTTCTGGTGAAGTCATATACATTAGATTGTATGTAGATCTAGTTCAATTAAGCATTATCACCACTAAATATAACTAGCACTTATGTACAATACGTATTGGTGCCACATATTCAAGAGTGATCTGACAATAAGATATATAATTAATAATTAAAACTACTTTATTATTTAAAGTTTCTTAAAAAGCTACTAGAGATAAGTTAGATATTATAAATTATTACTATTAATACAATTCTTGTTGGATTAGTACAACTATACTACTAGTAATAGTAATAGAATCGTAGTATAAGAAGTATTTGTAGAAGGGTAGTAAGGGCGATTATTCCCTAAGAGAATACTAGAAGACTTGAAAAGAGTGTTTAAATTAGCCAGATTCTCTCAAAGTAGGGAGAATCGGTTCTAATATATAAGTAAGAATAATACTAGGATATTTCAGGGTGTCCGAGTTATACTCCGACTAATCAAGGGCTGTGCGAGTTATACTAACATAGCCTGAATCCCTCGTATACGATCTATACGAATCCTTACCGAAGCTTACGTACAGCCTTGTATGATCCTTGCCAAGGCCTGCGCCTTATGTTGGTTTTACCCAATTAGGTAATAGTAGCCTTATAGGGCAAATACGGCACTTGGCACAATAGGGGCGTGTCAGATCCTGACACGCCCCGCCCCCCCTCTT
>Ga0247734_1002785_pt1 | contig 11020 bp, 9 predicted proteins | sample UWRJL103311B2_FD_180933 | JGI IMG/M metagenome (GOLD analysis project Ga0247734, IMG submission 180933) | Plant litter microbial communities from Arlington Agricultural Research Station in Wisconsin, United States - UWRJ-L103-311B-2 | ecosystem: Environmental > Terrestrial > Plant litter >... | reverse complement strand
TGGAGAAGAGGCATATTATTCAATGGTCACTTTGATATAATAGTTGATCGTTGACGGATGCTCACGTACACAGGTAAGTTTTAGGGGGGGGGGTATATCGATTGCTCTCTGTCATGGCCCTACTATCAATATGGAGGTGAGGCTCCTCAAGGGTCAACTAAGGAAATGCATAGTGTTGAATACAGCATATAGAGGCTAAGGGGTGTTACGAAGTACGGTATGCATAAGGCCACAACACTCTCACGGCCGCTACAGTATACCGAGCGCAAAACATGCCCAGTATTCGCTTCAAAAACTCACTTCTAGCGAATCTCCTGCATATAATCTTTTGATTATGCGGCTGATGTCTTGGCTTATCCATATCGACGGAGTTACATTGTTTAGTCTCAAATAGCTCACCGTGTTAAATACGTAGGCCGGAGTCGCTCCGTATAATCCGCACCCTTGTAGATCTGTATAGATCTCAATTTGAACGAAACTGAGATCGTGATAGCATACACAACTTCTGAAGAGGAGGAGGATAACAAAATGGAAGTCGATTATGCTAGTATTTTCCCCATTCCGCGACCATACTTGAAGCGGATGCATGATGGCAGTGCAAAATATCCCCAACCGTCCGATGCAAGACACAGACCATGGATTACACTCAGTCATTTTCAGTTGGAAATATGCCACCGGCGAAGCGGAGACTTCATTGACATTTCCAGAACACTGGTATTGTTAGAAAAAATACAAAGAAGCTGAGAAGACCCCCTCACAAGAGTACAGTTACAAGCCCCAGGAGGCTTTTGCTCAGTTACCTAGCCCGGAGAGACAACGGAGATTAGAGGAAATAACAGAACTAAGCACAGTAGTTCTAATTGCCCGACGACGGAAACTCATTGAAGACCTTGGGAAGAACTATCTTCCGGTAATGAACTAGAACATGACCCCCAGCACAGCTTTTATGATAAGGGTCTCATTTTCAACCTCGTACTGGATTTCTTCAACGCCTGTGGTGACAATTTGGTAAGATGTAAAGCAGTTTTCCGAAGTCTAGTTACAGTTTGCAAGACTTTCTATGTGGGCGATCCCAAAACTACGGCGCTATACTCGATTTCTCCTCCTGAAGTCAACTACAAAAGAAAACCTCCTTCGGGCATACTGCTCACACTATGTCTCAAACGTCTGGAGGACTTTCTCTCGGCTGAGAAATTCAATATGAAGAATCGCTACAACTAGATCGGTAACCTATCCTCATCTGAGGCTCAGGAAGAACTCAGATGTCTGAAGGCATGTGCTACGATGGCTGGTATCTATAAGCTGTATGTCCTTCCTGAGCATGCTATCTCTGTAGCAAAGATATTACGATTATTTATTGGACATAAAACGCTGATATAGGATCTTCTGGGTTACCAGGTGCGACGATCTCGACATTAGTCGTTGGTCAAACTTTTCAAGACGCTAAGTGGGTTCCAACGCTAATCCATCAGGTCCGCCACCGTCTCAGTTTGCCTCAAGCTTTTGCATGTTTAGTCATGTTTGAGTCAGGAACGTGCAATTTTGATCCAAGCTCATTATCAGAGGCGTAAGTATATTCCTCTGCTGGCAGTACCTTGTTTCGAGGCCCGTTACCCATAATAAATCTGCGATCCACACAAGAATATATTGACACCTGAGATACACTAGCTTCGCTATATCGTCTGGAAGCTCGCTCTATGTTGCTGCTGCCATACTATGCAATTCATGTGATGAGCCTCAGGCTACTGAATTGATGAGGGTTGTAGGCAACATCAGAAGATCTGGGATCACATTTCTTATATTTTAACCTGAGATCAAAACGAGAAAGCCTGATCCCGAGAAATGGATGACAATCAATCACCGAGTTTTTGATGGCAATTCGAAAGATCACTTCCAGAAGACTTCCATGCACCTCTCATTTACTTAATACGAGATTCCTCTTCTTACAGAGAGTGACCATCGCCCCATTATTGACCGTTCTGCTGTTCTCGTGGAGAGCCTAATTTCTATATTTGAAGGAGGGGCTTGCGTGGCGGACGTGGTCATTTTGAAGGCTGTAGGTGTTCATGAGGTATCTGGTCGCAGCAGATACTAATTAAGAATATTAGGTCAGAAAGCGTCCCATCCGAACTAATGAACGGGGCCAGGGTCATACTGACCACCATAGAAACGTCTGTACCGCTTCCAATCCTTTGCTTACCACATCTTTGGAGGCTTCAAACACTCTTAAGTGAACTTTTGGTGAAAGCTTCTGGCTATGAATTTCTTGGTCCGGAACTCGCTAAAGAGAAACATACTGAATTCAAGGTTTACAGATCCTGAGCTTGCAGCGACCTGCGTTGAGAACTGGGACGAACTCATTGAAGCGCCCAGCGAGACTTGCGGCTACAGCGATGGCGTAAAGCACGGCTTTACACCGTTGCTCTTGCGCGAAGATCCTTGTAAGTGTAATTTGGATTCTGAATATTTCTTATTTGGTAATATTAAGAGCTACGGGACAACTATCCAAGAACACCTTTCTTTTAATCCTTGATTTCTAACCTTTTTTGCCCAGGTTGGGTTTGCTGTGCAGTATCGCTGCTAAATAACAGGACTAGGACAGCTCGTATCTGCTAGTTACAAAACTCTGTACAGATTGTTTACTTAGAAATAACTTTAATTTTATTTGAAACCCTTGAATTCTAGTTAATTATTTCTCCCACAATATCAACCCGACAACGCTTTAGCCCTACACGATAGGATATTAGGATCGTTACACTCAGATTCCGAGAGATAAGGTATTATATACTTAGACAAGTAACACAGTCCCTCCCTTATTTTATTTCAAAGCTGGCCAACCAATCGAATCATGTACTGCAATACCAGCAAAACTGGCGTGTCCCTGTGCACCCGCCTGTACGGTCACAAGGTCAGCAGCGAGTTTGCTCGCTGGTTTCCCGAAGTAGGACAGGCGACTGTCACCGATGTCGGTTGTCTCAACAGCCAGCCAGACGGGCTTACCCTCGGCTTGTCCCGCGGCGAGGGCTGCGCTAGCAATATCCAGGACCTGGACCGCGTCACTGCGGTAGGTCATGAAGGTAGCGGAGTCAACGAGGCCCAGTGTCCAGCGGTCCATCTTAGCTGTAGACGAGGCCGATTGGATCTCGTTGGCCCAGAAAGGGAGGTCTGCCGCCACGGTGAGGCCGAGACGCCGGCTGAAGGTGGCAACTGTGCTCATATGGTCCTGCCAGGACGCAACATACTTGGTCTGCGTGGCGGGCGTGTCCCAGCCGTCAAGGACCCAGGGCTGTATGGTTTTTAAGAGTTAGCCAGAATGTTCTCTTTTCCTATTTACCGGTGCCTATCACTAGGTATAAAATATATATTCAGGCAGGGAAAAGCAGTCCAGTCTTACCTCAATATCCATATGCACCTCCTTGAATTTCGCGTTCGCCGCCACGCTCGCCTGGTACTGCTCGATCCAGCGCAAGTTATCATTAATACTGGGGGTACCCTGATCTAGGATCCACTGGGAGTTGCCGATAAGGGCACCGACAGCGATGCCCTTAGCACTGCACTGCGAGATAAAGTCGCCAAAGGCCGCGTTGGGCACGTCCGCGTTGACACCAGCGTATACATTCTTGACCCCTTTGGACTCGGCGAACGTCAGGAATTTGGACACCTGGGCGTTGTCCTGAAATAACGTGGAATCCCAGAGCCAGGTCGCGCGGTCTGTTGTTGCTGCTGCTACCAGCGACAGAGTTGGCTGCGCTATAGCAAAGAGGAGCGCGTGTAGAAGCCTCATGTTGAGGTTAAGATGGACGAAAACAAGAGACTGGTATATTATGTTTATGTCTAAAGAAGGCGATTGACAAGAGAGTATAATGGACAGAAAGGTAAGTGAAGAAACCTAACAAGGCGGCTTTATCTTACCATTTTATATTGGGCACTAAATTGCCCTACTCTATTATAGCAGCTGCTGGGCCAATAAGAGCTCGGTATTCGTAAGACGATGAAGGATTTTCGATTTTACCTTATCCTGCTTATGTAATGAACTCTCTAAGACTCCTAGGCCAATAGACGCGAATAATTACGTACGACAAAGCCTAAAGAGCTACCTTTTTACAAGACTAGCCAAGCACTTTTATACGGCCTTATTATGCCCCTACTTTTCTGCTAACTTAGGTTACGGGAGACTAAATTAGTGGGGCACAAGTGGTTGGCAGAACTGATACTAGTTAGATTTATCTGTCACAGCTAGGTTTCCTTTACTCATTACAAATACTGTCAAGTATTTGACCGGGGATGAAGTAGTAGGAAATATGGGGTCTCACGTGAGAGGGTAAACGGGGGAATAGCGGTATTTAAGGGGGTTTGACTTCGTGTAGTTCTCTTCTTTTACTAGGCAGCTAAAACTCCAAATTCACTCACTTCGGAAACAACACTTTCTACCTTTATAGTATAAATCTCACTATGTTTTTAGCAGCCTTGATATTATAACTCTCTATTACTAGATCTCGATCTACCCTAATACAAATAATACATGTATTAAAACAAGATCAAGCTAGGACATATCTTAAATCTTCTATCGTACAAAGTTCGAATTTCTTATTACTTTATTAATAAATTGTGCCATTTGAAACGTTATATGATCGAATTTTATTTTTCATCCTAACTGCCTTGCATAACGTCCGTCTCATCCATTCCTTCGTGACTACTCCTATGAATTCTCCAATTGCTGAACCGCGAGGGAGTTCATAGCGCGAAAGAGTCAGCGAACAGAAAGTTTCCACTGAAAATCTGGAAGCATATTGATATACGTGGATTTGACAGAAATAGGTTTCCCAATATCGTCTACAACCCAGTCGTGTGCATAACCAGAATAGATTAGCGGTGACTCTTTCCCGATAATGGACAATAAGCTACGCCATCCAGGGTAGATGGTACCTTCCACGACTTCCAAGCTAGATCGAAGTCCCTCTAGTCTTGTTGTAAGGCTCTTTTCAAAGCTAACTCGGTACTTACAAAATCTGTAGATCCTAGAGCCTGCAAATACAAGACTTAACCAGCCCCCCAGCCCCCTGCATCTTTTATTTCTTTGTAGCCACGCCAAATTGATTTGTTATGCTTTAGAGAAAGAAATTTGAACGGGGACTTTGCCATGGGTTTTAGTGAGTTAGAGGTGGGCATGGTATCCCCAAAAGTATATGCAAGGAACACATTCAAACGTAACAATTTATTCCTGAGTTCTTTCTAGGACCAATGCAGAACAGTGCATGCTTCTTTCAAAGCAAACATTTTGATCTTTGTTGTAGACAGAAAAGGTATTTCTACTCCGCCCACTTTGATTTGAGCTTCAAAACTTTCAACCCAGTGATCTTATACAATAGTTTCTAGAGACGTAGAACATTTACCCAGCTTTGTAGCTGTCAAACAAAGCAAGTTGATTACAGGAAAAGCCTTTTAACATGATAGAGAGAAAACATATAGAGATTTGTATACTTTTGACCTCAACATTACTAATGCTGTCCACAATTTTGGGGGTGTACGGATTATCCTATATGGTAAATCAGCTACGTTAAGTGAAGTACATGTATATAACATTAACTTTCCAGTGAGATTGGCTTAAGTTCAACGTTGCTGTATATTTGTTTCCACACTCCAGCAAGGAACTTTTCAATCGATGCGGCTGGATAGATAGAAACAACGCCATCATTTTCCTTCTTTCGTTGCAGAAACTCTCGTGTTTTCGTTTGTAACTGCCGGGTAGTCAAACACGGTGTGGCCGCCCCGAGCCCCGAACGATTATTATCCCGTGTATTCAAAGTGCTGGCTTGTGTGACGCGCAGACCACTAGTAGTCCTTTCGTTTCTTGTTCGCGGAGGAATTGGAACCTAGGCGATTGTCTTGTGAATCGCGTGTTTGGGCAAGTGATACACCCCCAATCAGAAGGTTCGTTTAGGGCAAGTAGCTACAAAATGTGTGGAGTGCCCCACATCGTTGTGGATCCGTTGTTAGTAGAATGGTCCCAAAAGTTTGCTGAATCTCAAATTGACTTAAAAATCAATAGTTTCCTACTTTCATATCGATTCTTAACTTGGCCCCTGGTTCCTAGGCATTGGCAAGAGATAATTCGGCGTACCAAGTGGACTCGAGGGCCTTCTGTTCCTTCTTTTTCTCGCGCATCCAAAGAAAATATGCATATTTCAACGTTAACCTGAAGCGGGATGGATAAGTGAGGTGGCAGGTTCGACGATAAAAAAGTTAAGTCAGTTGTAAAGTCATGGTGTAACGTTTGCTGGAGTTGATTAATTTCCTTTACCGTGCTCCTTGGTACAGAACGAGGTTCTTAGTGGCAATATAACCGTTAAAAGATCCCCAAAATGACACAGAAGCAACACGGAATGTATCAGTACTTATTTGAAGTTGAGAGGGTGCGGAGAAGCCCTGCTAGGGTTCTTCTGCCCGAGCAGAATGTTGAGATGGGGCAAACACGCCTTTCTCTTCCGCAGTAGTTTAGTATACGCAACTAAGAGCGGGTACGGGGGGATCCACATCAGATGAGCGAGGCCTCATTGAAATTAATATACTTCACGCCCATTCATTAATATAATAGCTTCTACAAAATCCATCTTACATACCGCCGTTAGAAGGCTGCACACTCACCACCAACGTGACGCAAATCAGTATCTTTTCGAATGGTTGTTTCGAAAAAGTGAAGTGTGGTACCAACTTGTATCGAGGTTTGAGATATATTTTGTGCAGATGTAAATGGGGATCGCTCTAGGAGTGCATCTTTGCCTTTAGCCTACTACTACTGTAACTGCAGTATTGGGAATGAATACTAAGGCGATGTTGAGTCATCGAAATCAATCATAACATTGCGAGGCATGACAACCTCGAGCGGCTAATTAGTTTCCGCAGTGAACTTTTGCTTACTTGCCACACGTCAAGATAATATAGTAGTATACATAGTAGCTGCATCAATACTTCTTCCATAATATTACTCTCTCTCTACCTACTAAGATCAAGATGGAATATGTCAGTAGTCATGTGCTATATCTTTCGTCACTTCCAGACCTGTTGAGAAAGGAAACTATAGGTAAACCTCTTCGGTGACCATCACATCAAAGACTGGGAGACTAAGCATATATGCTCCTGTAGAACTATCACTTCTCATGTAGGGATAGGATAATTTGTGAAAATGCAGATTGAATGCTTCGGGTAGTTTAGAATTTGATCAATTTCGTGCTCATTTAATATATTTGTTGATCGTCATACGCTCTGACACTTTCCAAGTAGTTGATAACCTCGTCATAGTTGCGGCACACTTTGGAGTAAATTAGCAACGTATTCTCATGTCGTCTTGAAGTTAGACTTACCATGTTTCGAATCCCACCCATCAGATCCTCCATTATGATCCGGGAATGTTGTCTCCAAGCCTTCAAGTGCCATGTCTGCGTGACACATGATAGTTTGTCGCAAATAGTCGAAACAATGAATCATATGCCAGTGATGATCCTCCTCCAAAGTCGCGTTGGATTTAAGACCGGAGTAGGTTTGAACAATGGCATATAAGCAATGCAGTTGGTGCGTCATTGAAGTTGTGAAGACAGTCTTATCGGGCCACTCAATTGGGGTAGGAAGATCGTGGTACTTCGTGGTGTCGTTTACCACCTGAAAGCCCATTCCAACTATGATCCATGTCAGTAATCTATCATGCACGCTTTTCTGTCAGAGTGTTGTACCAGGCATTAATTCATTCCATGCGGTTAAAACTTCTGGCGTGAAAAATTCCGATGTATTGTACGGTGCGAAGGTTTGGTTGATATGAAATGTCTTGACTTCGGTGGAGACTATACTGATGTTAGACGAATGTGGTGTGTTTGATTGTCCATTGGCAAGTGCTTACAATGCGGCCCAACTCCTGTGAAATCTCCACCTGCTTCATGCTCACTGGTTTTGGGAACGCTCTGCTCAGACTGATTTCGCAGCAGTAGTACGACGATGACCAACAGCAGCGCAGTGTCGAGAAACCATCGCCCTTCTTTTAAGATAGATAAACACGTTACTTTCTTCGACTTGGCCATGTATCCCTTTCGAAGTTCGTCCCTATGCATCTGCCCCTCGTCGCCCATTAAGGATTCTTCCACTTCAGTGATCGACAAATCGTCACGATCTTCAGAATGGACATTCTCGTACTTAGGCAGGCTAGACATTTTGTATATATTTAAAAGAGAGAATAAATGACGCCGGCGTCGAAAGAATAGAATGAACAAGAAGGATGAAAAATTAAAAGCGAAGGGAGAGGTTTCTGGTCGTAAAGGGATGAAAAGAAGTCTTGCTAAAGTTGCACTCTATTCATTAGCTATGACTTTCCAGCCGAGCCAGCATCTCGCTGAAACCACCTTCATGGGCCTTTGCGTTACTACCTGTTTCAATAATAATGCTCCCGATCAATAACTCTACGCGACCGAAGGTGACCTGCTTACTCTTCCCCCTGGATTAGATGCAGTTGCCGCTTCTTCCGTACGATGCTTTGATTGGATTGCCGAGCGGGTCCGGATCGGCCTTATTTTGAGTCAGAGGTGGTCCGCCGAAAGGCGATCTCTGACAAAAGGGGAGTTGCCCATAGCCAATCACCAGCTGATCCAGCGGAATACTTTGGTTTCATCTCTTCTCAGGCTTAATTATCCCAGGCTCGGCTCGCAGAATAATGAAACAATCCATGCCTCTACTACTTTGTCGAGTCTACACTCGCTGCTCATTAGTCACCTGATAACCCCCAAGCCTGAAATGCTGCACCACGCGATAGCTACATAATCAGCCTACCCTCAGACTCAGAGCTAATGCTGCAGAACGGAATGAGATATCCACCGTAACCCACACTTGCTTGCAAACTCAAGACGATATACCATGTGGCCCGAAAACATCAAATGACGAAATCGTACCACTAACTTCAAGCTCCTATGTAGAGCTCTCGACTTCTCAAGCTGACCCCGTCCTCCATGTTATCCGCTCCGTGTTGCCTCATTATACACTGTCTTCTCATTCTCATTGCAAATGCGTACAAACCGCTCTCTGAAAGTTTCTTGCGGAACATATCCTCTGGAGATCTGAATTTTGACCCTCAACATGGAAGTCTTCTATCGCCGATTCTAATCCCTCGAGTCCCTGGGACTGAGGGACACGCCGCCGTCCAGCGATATTTAGTTGATTACTTCAGCACTACGCTACCTAGATGGAAAATTGAGTGGTACAACTCAACAGCACCTTCTCCTGGCCGGGAACCGGTCCCAATTTCAAACATTGTTTTCAAGCGGGAGCCACCATGGACGAAACCTGGGCAGGCAAATTGGTTGACCTTAGCAGCACACTATGACAGCAAAAAAATGCCCGAGGGATTTATTGGAGCGACAGACAGTGCTGCTCCCTGTGCTCTCTTGATGCATGCTGCAACAACAATAGATGGATTCGTAACACAAATGCACGATGAGATGGCAGAGCTCGGGGAAGGCGGCACGGTCGAGATGGATATGGGTGTACAAATACTATTTTTGGATGGAAAAGAATCACTCGGAGAGAAAGGCCCAGCCTCGTATGGTTCTAAGTATGACCATCAGCTTCACAGTTATATGAATTCTTGCTAATTGCCGATACAGGTCCCTGAGCGAAACTTGGGAAATGCAGTCTAACCAAGCTGGCTCAAGGTACCCTAATGCTTTGAGCCAAATTAGCATGTTTGTGCTGCTCGACGTCTTGGGATCTATCAATCCCACAATCCCCTCATATCTCACCATCACACATTGGGCGTACAAAAACATGGCAGATCTTGAAAATCGCCTGCGTCGCTTGAATCTTCTTGAGTCGACTCCACCGTCAACGTTCCTTCCTTCGTCAAACGGGACCACTGAAAAGACTGATGCCACAAGTGATCATGTTCCATTTATGGACCGGGGTGTACCATTTCTTCACCTTCTACCCTCTCCATTACCCTCAAATCGATATACTACAGAAAATAATGGCGCAAACCTCGACTTGCCCACGGTACGAGATTGGGCTAAGATTGTGTCAGGATTTGCACTTGAATGGTTAGATATGATGGAAGTGTGGCCGGAAGAAGCCTAGGAGATTTGGTCAACGTGCATCCTTGGGGCTGTAATGATGCTTCAAACGAAGACGAGTGATACCAAAAGAAAAACGCCATGAGAATCTAGATAAAACATACTTTGTATAAAACATCCCTAGTACCAGTATTATCTTCAAACACGAGTGTGGTGTTAGCAATAGATATGATGTTGTAATGGTGAGTCTTATATGGGAGTCCTGATATAAGCTGATTCTATTGCAAAGTTGCTGCTTTAACCTATGCAAACTCTCAACCTCCCTATTTTCTATATTTTAGAGCCTTGTAGTGGCCAATGTTTGGAATTCTAACATCCCCCATATATATCTCTACAACCTGCACTCTCCTGCTAATTGTCCAAATACATTGTGCGCAAGATATGCTTCTCCTACTACGGTAATGTTTTCATATCCAGTCTCCACGCAACCTCTATCCTGATATACCCTCAAGGGTAAGGATGTTGATTTTTCCGACCATAGGACATCTCCAGAACTGTCACCGGAAATTGTCTATTTATGGAACATGTACCTCACCCTTTACGAAATCTTTTGCTTGTGCAATGAAAGAAGGTCCGGAAGGTTGTGCGGCAGGCGATGGTTCTAGTAAAGATTATACTTCCTCTCTAGCATCCTATAGCGCTTGAGGATTACTACCGCCAAGAATAAGGATACTCTCTCCCTCAAAATTTCATCGAGTATATGATCAACATGACATCAACGTGGCATTACTCGGACAAGTATCCATGGACTAACAGATTAATCTATAGTGATTAATGAGTCGTGCCAAGAGGAACCATCGGCCGTGTACTTTCGTACTTTCGTATCTTAGGCTGCTACAGTTAGAAAGTAATAAGGCGGTTGGCAGCGAGCTTCAATTTTGAAGTTATTCCTAAATTTGGGGTCGCAAAGGTCCACC
>Ga0247734_1002784_pt1 | contig 11020 bp, 5 predicted proteins | sample UWRJL103311B2_FD_180933 | JGI IMG/M metagenome (GOLD analysis project Ga0247734, IMG submission 180933) | Plant litter microbial communities from Arlington Agricultural Research Station in Wisconsin, United States - UWRJ-L103-311B-2 | ecosystem: Environmental > Terrestrial > Plant litter >... | reverse complement strand
CAGGTCGCGGGAACATTCGGCTTGCCCTGTCTGGTGGCCGTAAAATTTGTATGGATCTGGCGTTGAGCTTCTTTTCCTTTGGACAATGCAATAAACTTTCCCCCTTTTCACTTAAACTTGTACCATACCAAAAGCTCTGTCTCTCTTTCTTCAGCTGGACATACCATCGCATTTCTTTTTGCCTCTTTCACTGTCTAATTGTTTAATTTGAGATCCCCTCTTCCCGAAACACGGAATATACAAAAGAAATGGATGACGCTGGTATGCAAAAACGCTCACAGTTGTCAATAATATTCCCAAAACTTCAAATGATGAAACTTAGGCAAACGCTAATATCTGCGAACGTTAGAAATCCAAGACAAGTCCATTGTGGCTTCAGAAAAAGCCGGAGATGTTGACAACACACAAACAAATGGAGTCAACGATGCAGATGAGGCCGGAAATCAAGAAGATTGTAAGAAGCCAGTTATCTAGACACTAAATTGTTACAAGGAGCATAGGCTAACTTCTAGCAATAGCTGTCTTTCAACTGAAAGTTCATCTACCTCGCGATCCTAAGACTGTTCAAATTATGGTTAGCTTTCTCTAAAAGTTTAAGTCACTTGTCTCTTACAATAGCAGGTCTCTACGCAAGAACAGATGCACGATGTTCGACAATCCATTATTGAGCTGCCAGGAACCTTCCAATACTCCTGCTTTCATCTTGAACACAAAGGCGAACGGATAAATGACTTTATTCAGCTTTCTGAGGTTAAAGACTTGACGGCGGATTCGGAGCTTCAACTTATCGAAGATCCATATACTGAAAAAGAGGCGAGACTGCATGTTATTCGAGTGCGGGAACTTATTGGAGCTGCTGGGGACCGAACGGATACGTTGCACGGAATTCTGTCAGGAACCTCACTTATTGACTCAGTCACAACTGCGGCTTCTACTGCGACAACACATCCTATGGCTGGCTATGACTTCCAGGCTGATGGTACTCTTTCAACGCTATTGCCTCAACATCATGAATCTGCGCCGAAAACCGTAAAGTCTATATCTGTGTCTCCTTGGAACCCTCCACCATACCACCTCCGACAGAAGGGACATCTCCTGTACATTCTAGTTACCACCAATGAGGGAGAGCAACATCATATTACCTCCCACGTATCAGGATTTTATGTAAACAGGTCGTCCAGCAACAAGTTTGATCCACTGCCTAGAGCTGCACCAAAAGCTCATAAAGCACACTCTCTCTTGAACCTGATCGAGGATTTGTCGCCATCTTTCAAGGCTACTTTCCAGAAATACTTGGATTTCCAAGCTAAGAAGGAGGCTCTTGCACATTTCCAAATTACTAACGCAGCCCCTGCCAATCCTTGGATAGTACCAGCTTCAACTTCTCCTCTTGTCATTCATGAGGCAGATATCACTCGGACCCAGGAAAGTTACTTGATTGGTGGCATCGAAAATGCAGAAACCTTGAGAGATTGGAACGAAGAATTTCAATCAACACGGGAGCTTCCGAAAGACACCGTACAAGACCGCGTATTCCGTGAGCGTCTGACGTCGAAATTATTTGCAGATTATAATGATGCGGCTGCCCGGGGCGCAATCTTGGTTGCTCGAGGCGAAGTGGCTCCTTTGAATCCAACTGAAACCAAGGATGCCCAGATATTCGTATACAATAACATATTCTTCTCCTTTGGCGCGGATGGTGTAGGAACCTTCGCTTCAGAAGGAGGGGATGAGGCCGCAAGATCAGCTACGGGCAAGGATGTAATGGGCGTTCGGATGGTCAACCAGTTGGATATTGAGGGCCTCTTCACCCCAGGAACAGTTGTGGTCGATTACCTAGGGAAACGTATTGTTGGTCAGAGCATTGTTCCTGGTATTTTCAAACAACGAGATCCAGAAGAAAATCAAATTGATTATGGTGGAGTTGATGGGAAGGATGTTGTAGCAGCTGATGAAAAGTTTGGTCCGGTTTTTGAGACACTGTCCAAATCTCTCAAACTTAAGAAGCATGCAGTTTGGGATAAGACCGGCAAACGCTTTGACCTTGAAGGTAGTGTAGAGACGAAGGGTTTGTTGGGCACTGATGGGCGAAAGTACGTGCTCGACCTTTATCGCGTAACACCTTTGGATATCTCGTGGATGGAGGAGGTAGGCACTGCCATAAGCAGTCCAGAGCAGAGTAATGGTGATGTTGAAAGCGCATACCCCCACAGAATGACAGTTCTCCGCCCAGAGTTGGTAGATGCGTACTGGAAGAGCCAGATGCGAGTTTGGGTTAATGGTGAGGTGGAGAAACGTCAAACTCAGAAGGGAACATCAGGAAGCACCGCCTCGCAAATCGAAGAAAAGAAAACCGAGAACGCTGAACCATCTTCGGAGAAGGGCGATGACGATGAATTAGCAACAGAACTCGCCAAGGCTGAGGGTGATGACAAGGACAGAATAGACATTGCCAACTTCAAGTTCTCATTAAATCCTGATTCGTTCAGTGGTCAAGAGCCTAAGACCGATGAGGAGAAAGCCGAACTAGAGCAAGATGAGAAGGATGTTCGCGCTGCTTGCGAGTTCTTGCGTGCGAGCGTTCTACCTGAATTGGTCAAAGATCTCACGGCAGGTGATGTAGGATTCCCAATGGATGGTCAATCATTGAGTAGATTACTACACAAGCGTGGTATCAATGTTAGGTATCTTGGGAAGGTTGCAGAATCTGCTGAAGGAAAGAAACTCGAGTCTCTCCGTATTCTTGCTATCCAGGAGATGGTTGCGAGAGCGTTCAAGCACGTGGCGAGTAAATACCTACGATATTTGCCTGTACCATTGACAGGAGCTGGAGTTTCTCACCTTCTCAATTGCTTGCTTGGCGCAAAGTTCAATGCTAAACCCAAGGCAGAAATTGACGAGGATATGGAAGCATTGTATCCCGAAGCCGATCTTGACTTTCAAAACCTTTCACCCGAGACTTTGAGGAAAGAAATCGAGCTTCAGATTCTCCGTCGCTATAGATATACGATCGATGCCAGTTGGGCATCCAACATCAAGCCTCTACAACTACTCCGAGAGGTCTCATTGAAGTTGGGATTGCAACTTGAACTGAAGGACTACAACTTCACCGCGTCAACCTCTAACGGCTCTTCAGAGTCATTAGCACCACCAACCAATGGCAACAATGCTAAGGAGAGCGGAAACAGCACGAGCAGCAAGAAGAAGAAGAAGGCCCGTGATGCTTCTCCAGCATCGATTGTTTCTGTCCGCACTACCTCACCTGTGACATTCGTGCCTTCCGATGTTCTCAACATCACACCAGTAGTCAAAGAGGCATCTCCAAGGAGCTCTCTTGCGGAGGAAGCTCTTGAGGCAGGCCGAATTTCGATCATGCAAGGTCAGAATGATTTGGGACGAGAGCTACTATTAGAGTCATTGTCGTTGCACGAACAGATCTATGGTATCATCCACCCGGAAGTTGCTCGAGTTTACAACTCGCTATCCATGATATACTACCAACTTGATGAGAAGGATATCGCGGTTGAGCTTGCTCGCAAGGCTGTTATTGTTTCCGAGAGAACCCTTGGTGTGGATAATGCCGAGACTCTGCTCAGCTATCTCAACCTTGGGCTGTTCCTTCATGCTTTTGGAGAGACGAAACAAGCTTTGGTCTACTTGAACCATGCCTTAGGTCTCTGGAAAGTAATCTATGGTCCAAACCATCCTGACTCCATCACAACACTCAACAATGCTGCAGTCATGTTACAGCATCTCAAGGAGTATCATGAGTCACGAATTTGGTTCGAAGCGTCCCTTGATATCTGTCAAGAAGCATATGGCAAGAACTCCATGAATGCTGCAACCTTACTCTTTCAATTAGCCCAAGCTTTGGCACTGGACTCTGATTCAAAAACCGCCGTGCATCGCATGCGCGAATCCTATAACATATTCCTCCACGAGCTCGGTGCCGAAGACAAAAACACCAAGGAAGCCGAGAACTGGCTCGTCCAACTCACTTCGAATGCTGTTTCTATTGCTAAGCACGCCAAAGACCTCAAAGCCCGTCAAGCACTTAGAGGCACATCCAGAGTTACCCTTGGTCAAACCCGTCCACAACCCCAAGTCGGCCAAACCGTAGAAGCAGCTTCTGGACGTAGCCCCACCAAAGGTCTTGATTCTCGCACTATCAGTGAACTCGTCAAGTTCATTGAAGGTACAGATCAGAAGAACAAGACTCCCACGAAGAAGACCCCTGGACGCAACAACCCAAAGCGACGAGGTGGATCTACTGCTGCCGCAAAATAGGATGGTCATCACGAAGTAACTTGCGAATTCTTATTGTATTGATATTGTTGAAGAGAAAAGTATAAGGAGAGGGGGGAAAAGAGCATACACGGTATGACTGGCATTGGGCGGAGTTCTTTCCTCCGGGTTTGTTATTACAACTGTACGGTTATAGAAGGCAGCACCAAGCTGGCTTCGGTTGTGGGACATGTCCACTTTGGCTGGGTGAGATGATGATTTGTCAAAAGTGCTGGAATTGAAGAATTGTATATTAGGCGGATGAATGCTTTTAGAGCACGATGTGTGAAGTAGGTCGTATAGACAGCTCCTCCCTCAAATATTCTGGGCTCGTTACTTGTGTACGTGAGAAAATATTGCGTCACACTAGAAACCCTGTTTGGGCACAAACATTTTATTCTCCAGTACGCAGGTTTTAATAATAGCAAGAAACTAGTTCTATCTAGATAGCAATAATCTCGTCCAATAGCGCGAAATCACTACCTCCAGGCTTATATACCTGCTTTGAACTTATCAACCATTGCCGACTTATACAGCTAACAACTACCGCCTAATCGGATCCGAGCTACACGTTTCACACACAAAATACATCAGATCGCATCGCATCACATTCCGATCACGAAAACAAAATAAAGGATTCACGACAGCCACATATGCATTCCGGCTATCTGAAAACGGGTCTGCCCATTCTCAATTACGATAAACGCCATAAGCAAAAGACGAGCCACCCAGTTGTCCAGCGATTTGCGCGATATCCCGCGCGATCCTATAAGCTATACATACAGTGTACACAGAACCCAAGAACTTGGTACATGGGACAGACACTCGGATTTCCATGTTCCAGTCCAGGAAATTATAACTAAGCTACGCCACCAGATGCTATGTATGCAGCATGATTTTGATTCGAAAAGAACTTGGTAACAAACATAGCCGAGGATAGAGATGCGATTTTAGGGGCCCCGTGGTGTAAAAGGCGGATGGGAAGACTGGGAACGACTGTTTAGACCACCAGGTGGAGCATTGCTGCCGTGATAGGCACCGATACTCTGGAATCCCCTGTAACAATGTTAGCGGCGTTCAAGTGAAGATTTTGAGATTAGAAACGTACTTAGTCAAGTCAAACCCAATATCTTCCTCCTCCACCTCTTCCTCCACTTTTGGAACCCTGCTCAAGGATGGACCTATTCTGGTAGGACTAGCATGTACAGGGGCCGGACTACTGCTTTGGGCAATGGTAGAATTCATGTTAGAACCTTTGGTAGGGCTGGATTCAAAAGAGCCTTTCATGGGGGTCATATCATCGGCAAATTTCCAGAATGGTGCAGGCGAGCTAGTAGGCATCACTTGGCTAGGCCTTTGGGCTGTACTGGGGGGAACGAGACGAGGATGGACACGATGGGGAGCTGGGGTAACGAAAGATGTGCTGTCTTCTTGCTGGTACGACGATGACAAAGCAGGAGGAGAGCCAGGGGCATTGTCGGAGAGTCCATATGCATTACCTAGACCACGTTTATGACGAGGCAATGGGCTGCCGTCCCCAGGGGTGTTGTTGTCTTGAAGTGATGTCAATAGCTGTCCTCCTCGGTTAGGGGTGAAATGTGGCCCATTTGATGGATATGAATGTGATGGGGGCGAGCCAGAATGTGGTGATCTCTTTGCACTGGAGCCAGGGTCACCACTTGGCATGTGTATGTAGGATCGGTTTACATACCCATTATTTGCAGGGGAGCTGGGCGCAGACGAGGAACGAATTCCACCGCGACCACCCCGAGTTGAGTTCTTTAACATTTCTTCACGATGCTCAGGCTTGATCATCCATTTCATACCCTTGCCAGGCTCATCAGTAGTACGAGCAACCTTGATAAATGACTTGTTAAGCGAAAGATTATGTCGGATCGAGTTCTGTCACGGATTAGCTTTGTTTTAATTTCTGGATATGTGACAAACTTACCTGCCAGCCAGCGGGATTTTGCGTCCTATAAAAAGCATATTTATCCTGGATAAACTGGTAGATTCCAGCCAACGTCATTCTTTCTTCTTCGACAGAGAATATTGCTTGGGAAATAATTTGAGCATAGCTATAAGCAGGTTTGATATGCTGATTGGACTCCAGGCTAAGATCAATATCGTCTCCATGCATGACCATTGTACCATTAGTGTAGGGAGATCTACCAACCAACATAGAGCCCTGCGCGATCGGTCGTGAAGACGATGGCGTTGCAGGTCGCTGATAATTAGGGGGAGCTGGAGCAATTGGAAGATTTCCAACAGAGCCAGGAGCAGGGCCACCAGTAAACCGAGAATGTCGGTTTGAAGCATCGGCGCCCTCATCGCTTGCCGTCTCATCCCCTGCTGCAGCTTGCTGTATAAGATTGGCTCTTCGAAGCCATACCTTATCAATGTTTAGGCTCTTTTGATTTCCTCCTGGATCGGGCAGCACAAACACCATTTCTACACCACCAATCTCGATAACTTGTCCACTGACAAGATCCATTTGCTCGTCCTTGCGCAGAGTAGCGCCATTGATCTTCATACCATTGCGACCATTCACACCAATTTGCCAGCATTGCGCATCTTTGTTGAAGTATATCAGGCCATGATAGCGAGAAACAGTTTTATTTGGTCCGAGGTCGATATGGATGGGATACTTTCCAAAGGTCGTAGTATCTTCAGGACCTAGGTCAGCAGGCCGTCGGCCAATATAATTCTGGGTATCTTTGATGTAGTATGTCCATTCATTTCCTGCTAGCTTTGCGAAAGCCTCGACGGTGTTGGTATCTTGGTGCAGAGCATTGGCGTGCTCTTGCGCGACAAGCACTGGGTATGGTGGCATTTTAAGAGTGCGGGAGACATGCTGAACCAATTCATCATCATTCATGTTGATGCCGGCTCGATCGAGAGGGAGCGGAAGAGACTCGGTGGGTTCTGGTGTGGCATCGGTTTCGATGGGGGCCTGGCAATATTGCGTTAGTACTGTTGACAGTAAACAAAGGGAGTATATAGCTTACTATTCTTCTACGTTTTGAAGGGCGGGAAGGCGAAGAGTCGGGGGCACTGGTATCCTTATTGACTGCTCTGCGATCTCTTTGGGGACGCTTTCCGGACATTTCAATGGTTGTGGAGGGGAACCTTTGGGATGATCAATACAGAGCCTGAACGAAGAGCGAGTATGTATGATCTCTCTGATTCACAATGTAAGAACCGCAGGACCTATATCGACTCGTCTAATATATATAAGTTACTTGCGATATTGGGGAGCAGCTGCTCTTGAATTCTGGCGGCGCGCGCAAAGACCGCGTTGGTATGTGCGTCTGAGACGTTGACACTCGAGTTGGAAAGCGCGGACCGCGATCAACGAGGCTCTTCGTGATGATGCGGGAGTAGTTGTTGAAAGACGATATCGGTCAATCTGCAAACAACAGTATCCTGTAGTGACTCTCAAGAGAGTGTTTGCTGTCTCGGATAACTTTTTGTCGGTGGGCGAGGTTGGTGAGATAAATAGTTTTGGGTGTGAAGGTCGAAGAAAGATCTTGGTGCGAGGGCCGCTCTTATTGGCCACAAATAGGCTTTTTTGTTGACAAAAGTGGGCCGAAGTGAGGCGATCCTTGAGCGGGCCAGCGAGCCAGCCTCTCTGTTCCACTTAGATAACCCCATAGCAGCTGGACAAATGTGCGCAGTCTGGTACAGTATGTCTAACAACCATCACGAGTCTTGTAGGTCCAATTTGGTTAACTTGGGGTGAGTTGAATAGAGGTGTAAACATTAATGATCCTGTGGGGCTCCGGAGCCTAGTAAATATTGACATGTAAATATTGAGAGGTTTACTGGATGGAATATTGGGTATTTCACAACACACTTCTTTTCAGTTGCCCTTATGCGAGAAACCTGTTTTCCAGTACTTATTCTACTTGTCCTAATGGCAAACAATTTGTTTAAACACCAACCAAACAAAGACAATTTTAGGGACATCACCCACCTACTTACTACAGGTGTGTGAACGTGCCCCTAGGTAATTTATTACTTACACTGGGCACATAGGGAGCGAAAGAAGACATGGTCAGCATTAGTTGTGTACTAACTGGCCCTATTATTCAAGTGCAAAACGAGACTTCTGACAGGGGCGACTACTCACCTCAGGATAGTCCGTCTTATGGCGAGGGAGTTGTTTGTTGACTAAAAAACAAAACTTTTTCTTAGCTGAATACTGAGAACCAATGGCGGCCACCTTTGCCTTGTGAACAGAACTTTTTCAATCCACTTTGGAAAATACCATTGAAAGGAATTATAATGTGAAATACGGGCTTCTGTGTATAATATATATTGATAATAAAACTCCCAGAAACGGAGCACACGCAATTCCAATATCTTGGTTTAATTGGGATACTGACAGACCTTTTCAAATAGTGAAAAAAAAGCACCAGTGTTGCTGGAAGAAAGTTATAATGCAGCTGAGCAATTCAGAGTCATAGCAATTCTAGGAGCTCCAGAGATGTCATAAAATTGGAAATTGGGAGCTACATTCGCATTTCATGTATACTGCCGATTTCAACATCCCCCCCTGAGTTCTATTTACATTGAGATGCCAAAGTACTGGGCTGGGGAGAGGTTTAGTTAAGCGAACCTATAATGTGGACTTCCTTGGACTGAGTAAGCTTCCAACTCCTCAGCTGGAACTGCTTAAGCGAAAGACTACTACTGTACAGTACAACGTAAATATCTACGTAACAACCTCGAAGCCTTGGCCGCTGGGCTACATCGACATCGACATCGTGAAGAACGAAGAATGAATAACTGCGGCTAACGTGAACGCAAAGACTACTCGGATATTCGAGCAATACGTACGCTTGCTGAGCTGAGCCTGCTAATTAAGCTCAAAGAAACAATCAAAGGCCGTATGGGGTCTTCCGTATCGAGCGTATCTGGTAAGGCTAAATCATGTGACTAAGCCAGCTTTTTAATCGGTAACCTCATACTTCCAGATCAGTACAGAGGTGCAACACCAACCTATCTACCTGTTTTATAAAACGTTTCATTCCCTTCTGATGTCTTCTTTCCCCAATATAATACCCATAGACTTCGGTGCAGCGTGCAGAAAGCGCGCCTTAGACGGAATCGAAAATGTCACAATGGGGACACAACTTTGTAGATGGCGGCGACGACGATGATATTGGCGACAAGGAGCAGCGATTTACTAGTGTCAAGCTTCAAGAATCTGTTTTTGCTATTCCGCAAAAGTACAGAGCCATTGCTCCTAGACCGTCTGCTCTATATTCCTCTCCTTATGCTCCCGTACCATCAAGCGCTAGCCCTTATGGATCACCCGCATTATATACTCCTCAGCCGATGACCTCTCATGCCCCCCAAGGATTGGATGTGCCTAATACCTTCCAGCCAACATTTAATGTGCCTTTATCGGGTTCTGAGTCAGAATCAGAATCAGAATCGGGCTCAGATTCTAGCTCTGAAGAGGAATCGGAAGAAGATTCAGGTGAGGAAGAGGGCGAGGAGTCTAACGAAGATGACGACGAACGACAGCCCGAACTAGGACTCAACTTCGATATTCCCCTATTTTTCAAGCGCCCAGCAAAACCCAAAAAGGTTGGCAAAAAGAATCGAGGTGGAGGCAAACGTTTTGGTCCACGACGGGCCGTCGAGCCTACTGGAGACATCAAACTACGACTTACTCACGCCAGCAGGGCTTTTATGGCTCAAGACTATGTTGGAGCTATAGATATTATCCAAGATATCGTTAAAATCAATGCTGAGACACATGAGGCATGGGTTATGCTAGCAACGTGTTGGGAGGAACTTGGCGAGACTCAAAATGCCATACATTCCTACCTGGGAGCCGCGCAACTTCGACCAAAGCATGCAACCGGATGGCTTGATGTTGCACAGCGCTTTGAAGAGTATGGAGATATCTATGGAGCGGACTACTGTTACCGATGCTGTACCAGATTTCTCCCACGATGCGAAGAAGGCCACCGGGGAAGGGCTAGGATGAATATCAAGAAAAGAAACTTTCTGGGCGCCATCACTGAATTCACTAAGGTTCTAAAGACAAAGCCACATGATCTGGAAGTACTGCGTGGCTTGATTGAGGCGTACGTTGCTCTGAAAAAGTACCAAGAGGCGAAAGATCTACTTCAGGGCATGTTTGCCTATTACAAGCGACCTAATAATTGGGGTGAGCTTATGCCCGATTGGAACGATTTAATTCAGTTGATTACAGTCTACCAAATGCTGGGAGACCATAACACGGCCATAAAGGATCTCAAATCACATGCACGGTGGTTCTTGGATCGAGCAGATGATACCTATTTTGACGATGTTTTCAATGACTGTGAGTGGGATGCCGATGCGGACGACGAAAGGCGGTTAGAAATACCCGGATTCACGAAAGTTATTTCGCAAAACCCGGTGTATGGTGATGCTTTACCGATGAAGCTACGAGTACAGTTAGGGCAGTGTCGATTCAGGAAAGGTGATCGTGATGAAGGATTGGTAAGATGTTCAATCTCCAGGGCAGATGAAGTAACTGACTCGAATTTCTTCAGCGACATTTTGACTGGCTTGATCCTAGCGATAAAACTGGCACCAGCAAAGTAAACGATTACTCTGAGCTTTACTTTGAAGTTGCTCAACAACTTTTCAAAGCTGATTTTCATCAACGAGCATTAGCTTTCTACAACCCGTTGCGACGAATCCCCGAAGAGGAGAATGCGTTACTATATCT
>Ga0247734_1002783_pt1 | contig 11022 bp, 12 predicted proteins | sample UWRJL103311B2_FD_180933 | JGI IMG/M metagenome (GOLD analysis project Ga0247734, IMG submission 180933) | Plant litter microbial communities from Arlington Agricultural Research Station in Wisconsin, United States - UWRJ-L103-311B-2 | ecosystem: Environmental > Terrestrial > Plant litter >... | reverse complement strand
ACAACATCGAGGGGTTGCTCGAAATTTTAAGTCTGGAATTTCCTGGCTGGAATTTACCCTCTGGCATCAAGGTCCCAAACACATTTTCGCATATTGGCATGGTGGTACCCAATATTACGGACACTCAGTTGAGACTTGAAGCTATGGGAGCAAATGTGCTAAAAGCTGCTGGGGCACCATTTACAACTGAAGGGCCATTTGTTGATGCAACGGGTTTTGGTCAAGCTGGAGATGCAATTAGCAAAGATGAAATCGACATTATTATGAGGACTTTAGGGCCGATGAACCAACCACTGATGTTCGTAGCTGATCCAGATTGGAATATCATTGAAGTTCAGAATCAAGAGGGATCGGAAGTCTTTTAGAAGTGAAATGCGCTTTGATGGGAATGATAACGGAGGCTGCTTATAGGACCAATATATGAACTTATTTGATTTTTTCAGAAGATGTGTTTGTTGCTTGATTGTCAACAGTAGTGTAAATTGTATGCAACATTTTAACACATATGACACAACACTGTGACGCATCGCCTCTAAGTTGACGGACAAAATAGAAGTTCTTAGAAGCCAAAAAGGTAGTGAAATAGCCCAGGAAGGATGAGTCATGCCGCCTCATATTCTACAGATGCTGGATATTAGGAATCCATCCACCCGGTGTTGTCAGAAGTCTCGACATATCTAAAATAAATTGGCATTGGTCTGATGTCTAAGAAACAAAGGATTTCTCATAGATGAAAGATCATTGTTAACTTGTTGAAAACCTGTGGATATTACTCAAAATTGGCCGACATTCTTCTTAGCTTAGCTCCCACAACACGTATCCCTATTATAATTCTCAGCTGGCCTGGTATCGATACCTTCAGTCTATATGCATTATTACGGAAACTTTGGTTTCAAAACTACCTGTTTCATTGCATAGGGGGTTTTATTTCAGTCTATTTGTGATTATACGGCAGTCAGTACAGGGTGTTGGTTGACCAGACGTCTTCGCATAAATTTGTCCTAATGCGATTAAGTATCCCGTAGTACCAGGGTGCCGGTTAGAGATTCTTCCTTCTTCCGCAAGAGATACATGTTCTTCTGTTGACTGTTATGAGATAGGAGCAACTATCAAAAATACAGAGCTTTCTGAAAAAGTAAAGACTGCTGCATCAACTAGTAGGGTAAAAAATGGGATTGGAAAAAGAATTCTTCAATTTCTATAACTATTAGCTTCTAATAAAGAAATTGCAGGCTTATTGCTAATGAAATCAATCAAGGTGGATGGTTCAAATAGGTTTTTCCATTGATTTTCTTGCCTTAAAACGCTGCAATTTAACATCAAACATTGAGTCTACTGGATTTATTTGCAAAATTGGTCGTTCAAACCCTGGCTCTTCTAACATTCAGTTTCCCTATCCGTGTCAAAAGGAAGTTAGTCATAAGCGATATTTTAGTACTTTACTTATCCAAAGAGGAGGCACTTAGCATGCCAATTTACTCCCAGAACTCACCGGACACGTTCAGTAATTGACATGGTATTTTATACACAACAAACAAGAATTAAGTAGATCACGAGATTCCAATCATACTTTTATACGCATAACGCTTGTGTTCACTTATTCCTCAGTTTTCCTTTCAAAAAAAAGCTCTCGCCGTAGCATCCCCTAATCCTAGGTTACCCAATCCCCAATTTTTCTCCACTGTAGCCATCTGGGAGTAGTGATTATATGATGCCGGGTCAGTTGTTCCATGGGACGAAGCAGAAATTGCATCGCCCAAAAGCACTGAAAATACTTTGTTGTTGCTTAAATAGCTATCTGTCTCATCGAACGCTGGCGAAATTAGCTACAATACGGGCGTTGGTGAGTCAATAGGGATTCATACTAAGAAGTACCAGAGTTCTCTTGAGGAAATTTGGATTGCTCAGTAATGGTGTGAGAAAGGTTCTAGCCCATTTTCCAGCTACAGTGACTGAAGTGTCGTGCCCATCGTTTGCTTTTACTGTCAACTTCAAGAACTAGGCTTGCTATTCAGGTAGAAACTGACTCATGTTTGGAGTAATGAACATCCATTGTGGCAGAGCATTGTTTGCAAGGTCCTTGTCAAACATCGTAAAGTTCTTGAGCTTGGCGAGGCGGTGAATATCAGATGTCACTGAATCATAGCTCACAAGTGGACTGTTGGTCAATAACTTGTCTGAAATTGTTTTCGATATTAAAAAAAACTTACTTATGCTTGCGAACATAATCATTTGCCCCGGTCTTTTGATTGACATAGTTACCTTGGAAGCCGCTATACGGCGAATGTTCTCCATAGACTCCCCAACTCACACCCTTCGCTTCCAAGAGGTCAACTATTGTCTTCTTACTTGAACTAATTCGTGTAAAACTATCTCCAATGATTCCATTTGTGGATCCACCGACGGCGGCGACATAATTGCCCTGCGATGGATGGGTTATCGCAAGGTAATTAGTCAGAAGCTTTCCTTGGGTCGCGAGCCAGGCAAAATTCGCTGACAAAGATACAAATTAGCTTGGCAAACTAATGGCGAAAAACTTACGGTCTCCAGCTGCAATTGAATAGTCTGTGTTTTCGCACCATATCGTTACAAAGCGGTCGAATGTCTTTCCAGCAATGTCACTTGTTGGGCTCTCTGTCAATGCTGTTGCCCTGGCCTTTTCCACTGCTGAAGCTGCCGTAGATGTGTATTGAGTCTGGGAGATAACTCTCCCAATCAAGGCGATCATCATGAGTGAAGACCGCATACTTTGTTTTTTAACGCTTGTGATGATATGATGTATACTCAGAAGTCTAGAAGTGAATCCACTCTATCCAAGCATAGCAGTAACACTTAGTGAAGGGATCGTTTTATATTCATATTAACGAGAGAAAATTTTCAAGAGCATTGGAGTTGCAAGTCTTTATGAGTGCCTCTTCAGCTCTAGGTGGATGTCACCTAGAGTAGACATTGTAGGCAGGTGCGGGGCGGTTTAATTTGTGTTCCCGGAAGATTTTATTCATAGCCCAATCATAAATGCAATGGCCATCCAATTTAGAACACATGGCTCTACGATTCGCTCTGGTAATTTCAGCCAGTAGTGGTAAACTGCCGGATCCTAGAAACACACCTTCCTAATCTATCTCACGGCGAGCTACACCGGTAAACACTAACCCGATTAGAAACGCACATAAATTGAGGAACTCCATTGCTACAGTTCTAGCTCGGCTTCTACCTTACAAGTCTGAGAATTGTAATTCTTGTAAAATCTGTGATATTTGTGGTGTGCGAAGTGCGTAGCGGCGGTACCCCTGAGGCCCTGAACAAGCGAAGTGCTTTCTTGTTGCAATTAAAACGACAATTGAACCTTATTTAAACGACATGGAATGATTACTTAGGTATTTAAATTTGGTTTGGTCTACCATACAGCAAGTGGTGTTTTAAAATCGCAGAATACAATTGGGGTACCATATATTTGAATTCTGTTTGAATATATAATGTTTAAGAGCAATTAGTTCTCAAGTTATTATTGGTTGCTTGAAGAAATAAATATTCTGCTTTTAATGGTTCAAATTACCAAAAACGAAAAGTATATTCGGAGCCACACGTAACTCAACCCAAGAGTTTCAAAGGAGGGTTCTCATACAAATTATAATAATTGAATTTAGTTTAAAACCGTCAGAGAACAGTTTAAGAATTATATAATATCTCATATGAACAAACTAACTTATACTATATTCTATCACATATAGCATGTGGAGTATTGATATTTAACTACCTCGCAGTACAACCTCATTTATAAAATTAAACAAGCAAGAATATAATTCTAAATATCAATTCCCAAGACTTAACAGAATTTCCGACCTAGATACAGATATATATTACTTTAGCATCTCCTTGTCTTGATTTTCTAAAAGTTGATGTCTAAACACTTCCAACTAGCTCAGGCTCCTTAAACCCTCTCCCCACCACCAGAGCATGAATACACCAACGATGCACCTAGTACTCAGAACCCACAGAATACTTGTGTCCCGCGCAACTTCCAGATTTGTATATAGAGTTCCACTTCAAAGAAAAGCTGCGGGCCGCAGTGGGACGAATAGTGAGTATTTTCTAATTAATAAGGCTAGGATATATTTGTGATTTATTTCGGACTTAGAAAAATACAATTAGGTGACTGCCATGGTTAGTAAACATTGTGCGTGGCAATATAATATATTTGATGCGGAATTTTCGGGGAAGAAACTTTAGAAGCATCTCGGTAGCAGTATTCTGAACAATCGTGCCAAAACCAAAGTCCTCTTTGGTTACCTCATAAACGACAGCGAAACGGAATAGATAGAGGTGGTCTCTATTAGGGAACGCTAAGAAAAGAAACTACGCATAGAAGGACGGCACTGTAACGAGTCGCTGAGAATGTAAATAAAGGGACATCGGAACTATTAATGTTCGAGAACAGCGTCCCGATTATGATACTGTTTGTGTCTTTCTTTTATTAAAGTAACTATTTATTTTGCTTGAGTGCTTAAAACTAGCCTTTATTTACATGGTTATAAAGGGTTATCTGATAAGATAGCCTCCGCCATATCACCAAAACCGCCTCCCACTAGCGTTCCTATATCTCGGAATAGTTGGTCTGCAGAAAGGACCTTTGTGGGAAGATTGCATCGAATAATTATCTCCTTGGTACGTTGCTAGTTGGCTTCTCTTTGCAATAAGCCTCCTCAAAATCAAAACAAGTACTTGTACAATTTCACTTCATTTTCATCAGAGCAGATGAAGGTTCTACGCCGCGGGAGGATATTAATCAGGTTTGCGTTGTTATATATTATTGAATTTTATATTCATAAGTTGTTTACAGTTAAGCCACATATTCTACTACTTACAACACCTTATACATGTTTCGTAGCCTATGAATAGAATTACACCGATGAGACAAAGCATAGATAAACTTCCATTTATCCTACGAGACTCGGGTAACTTTGTTGAACTCCTCACCATATACGCTCCCAAGAGCGTCTCATCACGCTCATCTGTGCTAACCTGATTTTCTCATTCTCTTCAATGCCTCCCTCTTCCCAATGGCGACACTCATCATCGACCTCCTTCTTTCCCGAGTATAAGTCTGCTTCACTAGGTCGGACAAATTTGGTACGTTTGACAACTTTCCAAAGAATAAACATGAATGGAGCAAACATCAAGGCGAAATATGCCGTCACAAAACTTCGAGTATCAAATGGGACAAAAGCATCATAGCCAACGAAGATGAGCGCCAAAATGCCAAGCATCAAGGCAAAATAAGTAGTGTAAGGAGCCCAAGGGGCGCGATAAGGCAAGGTTGCGGGATCCATGCCTTGTAATTGACGGGCATGGTAAAATCCGAGGAATGTAATGATCATCATTGTGTAAGTCATAATGAGGGCTGTTGTGGTCAAGTCCACGAACCAGAAGAAAACCTCGACTGCAGAGTCAGTAGACACCAGAAACGTGATGCATGAGATCAGTGACACTGCGCAAACAGCGTAGATTGGCACGCCAGACTTTGTGCACTTGAGGAAGACTTTTGGTGCTTGGCCATCTAGAACAAATTAGACCACAACAAAATATCAAACAGGAGATAGCATACCTTTTGCCAAGCTATACAAAGTTCGCGAAGACGAGTAGAGGTACGCGTTACCGCAGGACCATCCAGATAGCAAAATCATTGCGTTGATCAAATCAGGTAGGCCGGAAATCCCAAGATTCTTAATGCCGACTACCCAGGGAGAAGCAGCTGCTCCAGGCTCGCTATTCTTGATGGCACCCAAAAGACCAGGATCCCGCGATGAGCAGATTATACCCACGCACAGAACACCCACAACATAGAAACCAACTAAGCGATAGAAAATCAACTTAGCAACTCGCGGAATTGTGCGTCGGGGATTTTGGATTTCTCCAGCGGCAAGTGCAATCATGTCAGGCCCAGCGATGGTGAAAGCTGCGTAGATAACAACCTCCCACCAGCCCAGAAAACGGCCCGGTGCCCCCTCCGCATAGTAGGAGTGCATCGCATTCCCGTTGCCCCAGTTCGTAAATCCATAAGCTTTCTTCTGGGGGTTCCCGCCACACATAGTTACCAGAGTAACCAAGCACAAGCCGAACAGAAGTAAAACCTTCGTTGATGCCATGACAAACTCTGATTCGCCGTACCACCTTTTTTCAGATTAGCGATCGTCTTGTCTAACTCGGCGCAAATACCGATAGCCAAATGAAGAGATTACTCACTTAACGGCTACGACATTTAGCAAGAAACAAGCAACCATGACGATAGCAATCCAGACGGCAGGATTAATATCGGCATTCCAATATTGCATAACTGTAGCGACAGCCGAGTACTCAGTGCATACCAGCATCACGCCGGCGAAGAAATATGTCCAACCCATCGCAAATCCAAAGGCAGGGTCTACGAAGCGAGATGCGAGTTCAAAGATTGATCCTCGGATGGGCAAATATGCACATAGTTCCGCAACACACAAATTGAGGGGCCAGATAAAAAGCAGACCCCAGAACAGATATCCGAGTAACAATGATAATGGCCCGGCCTTGCTTAGAACTCCTCCTATTCCAACCTATGAGTTTATTAGCTCAGATTTACGGTCAACCAGCCATCATACATACCCACAGACCTGTTCCAATAGAGCCTCCAATCGCCATGAGCTGGACGTGGCGAGGACTGAGCCCGCGTCTAGTTTCATATCCACCGTGGTGGCTCAAAACTTCGCCATCTGTGCTGGTGAGCACAGGAATAGGTCCATCACCCTTTTCCGACATCGTCAACAGCAGGTGGTACTGTAATCGTTGCGTGTGGCGAATTGTACGGTGTCGTCGTGGTGATCCTACTTGATGTAGGGAAAGCGCTGAGATATATACATAGCCATGGAGCCATTGGACAAATGACAAGACCGCTAGTTACCGGCACCGGTGTGGCCTGACAGGAGTGCAGGACTGCAGGACTGCAGGAGCTGGGAGAAACTCGGAATGAAATTGCAATAGAGTTTAGCGAGGACCCCCTTAGATAAACATCGACATGATGAGAGGTGAATGGAGGATGTAAAGACGGGGCCGGCGCTTGGCATCGGCGGTATTTAAATTTTCATTGTCTATTGCAACACTTATCAGGCCTGGGCCGTGTGTTTGTGTATCTCTTTGAATATAACTTCACGTAACCAACGTTAGCGTCATGAATCATTTGTTATAAGAATTACACATATACACACACGCACGCACGCGGTGCATTGCATTATATTACATTAAACCATATCTATGTTTTTCTCATCCATCTCAATACAAAATAAACACGAGTTCTTATCCCTGCTAGCTCTTCCCCATTCTTCAATGTTGGTCGCGGGGACGGGAAAATCTCATCACATGACTCGTGCCTTATCTCGGTAATCTTACATAATACTCAAGTCGCCTCCGCGCGGGGAAAGGTTTCAATACATGTTAGGAAGGGAATAGGGGATCAAAGGGGTAAAGGGGAGGGACGGAGAAAAGGAAGGGGGAGAGGGGGTGGATCACGTGATATCCGTATCACTCGTATGCTCCAAACCATTTCGCTTGAGATACGTACGAATCTTCTAAAAATGCATTTTGCTTCTGGGTTGCTAGAAATCTCCAACTCCATCTTGTCGCTCTGATTTTAATTGCCGTCCTCTGTGACGGCCTTTCATTGATACCAAGTTTCAATATTAAACCTAGGATATCGGTTCGTGTATTGTGTATTGTGCAATGTGGTATACGGTACGGCGACAGCTTGGAAAGTATAAGCAGCTTTGATTAACATGGTCCGACTTCATTTTCCCCTACTAGCGCATGCTTTGACATTTGTAGTTCCGGTAATGACAGCACGTGATCGGTCCCAGCCTTCTCTAGCCATTGACGTCCAGCTCTATTTTGGTAAAGAGGATCTGTTTCCAAGAAAATAGGCTTCATAGCCTATCTCCGCCAATCAATTATATACTTGGCGAGTCTTATATACGAGAAGCTTTGTATGTGGGGGTTTTAATTGCTTGTGCAACATCTAATTCTTGTCCTTAGGAACCAAACAAATCAACGTTGTCTAGCTAAGACCAGAGAAAATTGACAACCTCTGAGCCATGGCAGCAGCAAACTCTTCTACCAGGCGGCTCCATTGTCTTGCGAATGAGTTTTGCTCATTTGCAGACAGGTATTATAGAACCTCGCATCAGATCACACAGACCCACGCGATGAGTCGAAGGAACTCACCAGCGCACACATAACTCTTGAAACATATCCCCGTAGGTGAACGTGCAGGAGTGAAGTGGTCAGTTAAACACGATATAAAAATACGATACACACAACTTATACAACTTTAATCATTTGTAAACTTAGAGAAACATGAGTGTTGTACAATTATGCACATCCAACCATGCTTCGCAGATCATTTACTTAAACCGCGATAGTCCGAGAAAGTTAAAGCCGTTCCAGGTATCGTTCAGCCAAAAGGAAATAAGACTTATAATAAACATTTAATCTCATATTTGCTGATAATAACAAAGATGCAAATTCTCTTCAATTTAAGGACCATCTGTTTACCCAATGTCCAGCCCCATGCAAGGCAGCAGGCGTCGAGCCAACGAGAAGTTGGGAATATACTCACGAATGAGCGGTCGCGATTTGCGAGGTCGTGTTGGTTGATATATGTCAGGGAATTGATAGGTGAAATTAAAACCCCCTCGTCAGCCAAGGCTGTACGATACAACCGCCGAGCCAATACCTTTACTTTTTCAGGAAGGTAAATTGTTTGTGTGGTGTCAGAAAGTGAATTGATGCCTTCAGTAATCAATTTATAAAGCTCGACTCTTTCCCGTTCATCGGGTTCAGATCCACACTCCTCGCAATTCCAACTCCTTTCATTTAGTGAGCCACAATTCGGCTACCTTGAGGGTAATAATCTATCAACATGGCCGATCCTACCCTTGATGTAGGACCCGAGCTGGTGAAAGCCGAAGTCAAAGGAGTCGGTGAAACAACCCCGCCCAGCGAGCAGAAGCATGCCCAAGTTATCACTCCAGCGGCTGAAGAAACCGACGACGATTCCATTGCTCCAACAGACGAAGAGCTCGAAACATTACGTCGCATTCCAGGCAGAATCCCATGGATTTGCTTCACCGTTGCATTTGTCGAACTCTGTGAGCGGTTTGCTTATTATGGCACCACTGCCGTTCGTAAGTGTCGCTTGTGCACCATTCCAATTTATCCAGGCTAAATAGAGTATACAGTTGTGAATTTCATTCAGCGTCCATTACCCGTAGGATCTACCACAGGAAGTGATCCTCGAAGTGATGGTCGACCAGGTGCACTTAACAAAGGACAGCGTGCATCCACGGGTTTGATAACTTTCAATCGATTCTGGGCTTACCTGACACCATTGGCTGGTGGCTGGCTCGCTGATTCGAAATGGGGACGCCTGAAAACCATTCAAGTCGCCATCGCCTTAGCAATGATTGGCCATGTCATCATTATTGTTTCGAGTATTCCTTCGGTTATTCGTAACCCAAACGGTGCTCTAGGATGTCTTTCTCTCGGTATTATTTTCTTTGGGGCTGGTGTAGGAGGATTTAAAGCAAATATTGCACCACTCATGGCCGAGCAGCTTCAAGCAGGAAAGCTGCACGTCAAGACTCTCAAGGATGGGTCGAGGGTCATTGTCGATCCCGCTATGACAACGCAACGCTCATTTATGTACTTCTACCTCTGCATCAACATCGGATCGATCGTAGGCCAAATTAGTATGGTGTACGCCGAGCGCTATGTCGGATTCTGGTTGTCTTTCCTCTTGCCGACCATCATGTTCGCAGTTTGCCCCATTGTCCTGATTATTTTCAGCGGTCGATATTACCATCGACCGCCAACCGGCTCCGTCTTTGCGAAATCAATGTCTTTGATCAACTTCGCACTGAAAGGCAAAGTATCTGCTAACCCGGCGCAAACGTAAGTTTAGCATCTTTCAAATCCTTCAATTTTGCTGACTTATTATCAGGTACCGGAATTTGACCAATGGCGCGTTCTGGGAGGACGTGAAACCGTCACATGTCCAGAACAAGCCCAAGTTCATGACATTCGATGACGCATGGGTTGATGAAGTCGCACGCGGAGTTAAAGCTTGCTCGGTGTTCCTTTTTTACCCTCTTTTCTGGCTTGCGTACAATCAAATTGACAGCAATCTCACCTCACAAGCGGCAACCATGGAACTACACGGTTCTCCCAATGACCTGATCAACAACCTCAATCCACTCGGCATCGTTATCATGATTCCAATTCTCGACCAATTTGTTTACCCAATGCTCCGAAGAGCCAAGATCCGATTTACCCCATTGAAGCGAATGGCATCTGGATTTTTCATTGCATGCGCAGCAATGATCTGGGCTACCGTTGTGCAATCTCAGATCTATGCCAAGGGCAAGTGCGGAAAGTACATGAATACTTGCGATGTACCTGCTGCCCCATTGAATGTGTGGATCCAAGCTGGAGCGGTACGGTGATCTTGTTTCCCTTGCATGTGTTCAGCTACTGATTGATACATAGTATATTCTAGTCGGTCTTGCTGAGATCATGGCATCTATCACTGGTTTAGAATATGCATTCACCAAAGCTCCAGCCAATATGCGCAGTCTTGTTTTTGGTCAGTACTCTGCTTCCTTTACAGAGTACCATCTAACCGGTTCTTAGGCTTCTACTATTTTACGAGTGCTATATCTGCAGCCCTTGGTCAAGCATTCGTCTCACTCAGCGAGGACCCTCTGCTTATATGGAACTATGGCAGTGTTGCCATCATTGCTTTCGTTGGTGGTGTAATATTCTGGATCACCTTCCGTAAGTGGGATAAACAAGAAGAAGCTTTGAATATGCTTCCAGAAAGTGCCTACGTCGGTAACAATCCTGGTATTGCGGACGACAAACTTGCACATACCGACAGGGATATGGAGAAGGCAGCATAATATATTTCCTGGGAGGTGTTAGGGATAATTCTCTGGTTACTTC
>Ga0247734_1002781_pt1 | contig 11025 bp, 10 predicted proteins | sample UWRJL103311B2_FD_180933 | JGI IMG/M metagenome (GOLD analysis project Ga0247734, IMG submission 180933) | Plant litter microbial communities from Arlington Agricultural Research Station in Wisconsin, United States - UWRJ-L103-311B-2 | ecosystem: Environmental > Terrestrial > Plant litter >... | reverse complement strand
CCATGCCGCGGTGAACCGCCATGACGCGCACCGGGCACAAGCCAAGCTCCACGTCGTCGGCAAGCACCTGGTCGGCGAAGAACGGCGTCCAGCCCAGGTCTTCGAGAGTGGCTCCGGTTGGCTCCATAAGGCGGTGTGCGGTCTTTCGTGGTCGTCGCAGCCCATGGCGGGCGAGGGAGAAGGCGTAAAGCGGCACGCACGGGGCGGGGCGCCTGGGTCGCGCATACATAGCCTTGGGCCGATTGGACACCGGAACCTGCATTCCATGCCCCGCCATGCACAAAAAACGAACCGCCGCGCGGGCCTTGGAAGGCGCCGCGCGGCGGGTTGGTATCGCGATCGTCCGGCGCTGGCGCGGCTTCAGTGAGCCCGCCGCACCGGAACAGGGATCAGCGGCTGCGACGCTGGAAGAAGCCGACGATCGCCAGCAGGATCACCGCGCCGATGAAGGCGATGATGAGGCCGGTGATCGAGAATTCCTGCACGCTTCCGCGAATGCCCAGCAGGGGGCCCGACAGCGCGTTGCCGATGATCGAGCCGACGCAACCGACGACGATATTCAGAAAGATGCCCATCGAAGCGTCGCGCTTCATGACCATGCTTGCGAGCCAGCCGGCGATGCCGCCGACGATGAGTGCGATGATCCAGCCCATGATAGTTCCCCTTGTTGTCCGGTCGGAATGACGTGCAGGACGGTGTGAGTCTCGAAAGTGGCGGGCGCGCGGATGCACGCCCGCGGTAACGGGTCAGCCGAGCTTGCCGGCCTCGCGCTTTTCGTAATGCTTCTTGATGACGTAGCCGCCCACGGCAGCCGCAACGAGGCCGACCGGCCCCAGCCGGCGTGCCAGCGTGGCTGCGCCGACGCCCAGCAGAGCGCCGCCGGTCCCGCCGACGCCGCCGACGTTGCGCGACAGGCGCTCGCCCGCGATCGCACCGATAATCTTGCCGATCATGTCAATCTCCTTCGACCGAGAAAGGCCAAAGCAGCGCGAATGTTCCGGCTTAGGTGAATTTCCTTGGGGCAGTAATGCAAATCCGTTCGTCATTGCGAGCGAAGCGAAGCAACCCAGGGCGGCGTAATCCTGCCCTGGGTTGCTTCGCTTCGCTCGCAATGACGAGGGAGGTTTGGAGTTGGAGCAGCGCCGCGCGCCTTACCCCTCTACCATCTCCGCGTTGAACGCGGCCGCGCCTTGCGCCCGCTCGCCGGGCTTGCGCAGGATCGCGACGGCGCAGAACAGCACCGCGCTCACCGCCGCCAGGCCGTAGAACACGCCTGCGAAGCTGCCGGTGTGGTCCTTGATCGCGCCGCCCAGCGCCGGGCCGATCGCGGCCGAGGTCGAGACCGCCATCATGATCGAGTACAGTTCGAGCGCGGCGCGCTGGCCGAAATATTGCTGCAGCAGCATCACCGTGCTGACGTAGCTGAAGCCCAGGCCGCCGCCGAAGGCGACCATCCACACGATCAGCGTAAGCGGCCCGTCGGCCACCGCCAGCGTCGCCGCCGAGAGGCCGAGGCACCCCAGCGAGAACATGGTCAGCGACCGCGCCGAGGTCTTCTCGCCAGCGACGCCCGCCAACGCCGAGCCGATCGCGCAGACCAGCGCCGACAAGCTGATGAGCTGCGAGGCGCGGGCGGCGGTGATGCCGTGCTCCATCAGGTGCTGATAGGCGAAGCTGTGCGTGGTGGTGTTGATCGCCAGGCACGCGGTATAAGCGCCGACGACGATCCAGAACTGCACCGTGCCCAGCGCGCGGCGCACGGTCCATTCGGCCGGTGCGCCGGGGGCGGCGACGTGCTCCTCGGGCCGGTCGAGGCGCAGGCGACTGGCGGTGAGCGTGCAGAACCCCCCCACGACCACGGCGGCGATCGCGAAGATCAGCCAGTACGAACGCCAGCCCATGCCTGCCGACTGGGTACCATACCACAGCATCGGCCCGGCCACCGCGCCCAGGTTGCCGATGGTGAAGTACAGCCCCAGCACCGTCGAACGGCGCTTGAACGTGCTCGACAATACGTGGACCGCCGGCACCGTGCCGCAGAAGCAGTAGCCGATGCCCAGCAAGGTGGTGCCCAGGTAATAGGTCGCGACGCCCGAAGAGGTGTAAAGCAGCATGAAGGCGACGAACAGCATCACCGTGCCCGCCGCCAGCGTCCGCCCGGTGCCAAGCTTGCGGATGGTCAGCGCCGGCGCGAGGCTGACGATCCCGCAGGCGGTGCCGAGCAGGGTGAAGCCGAAGCCGGCCTGCGCCCACGACATCCCGAACTCCTGCACCATGGACGGAATGACCATGCCGAGCGAGTTGAAGGTGCCCGCCGAAAGCAGGAAGTACATCAGGCACAGTGCCTGAAGCACGATGTAAGTGAGCAGGCGGGTGTTCATCGCAGTATCCCTCTGGGGCGGGTCGAGTTGGCGGTGGCGGCGCTCACAGCACCGGCCACTTGCACGGAACGGTCTTGCCGGCGCGGGCGAGCAGGGTGGGGGCGACGGCTTCCACTTCGGCGAGGATGGCGTCCTCGTCGATCGTGGTCGAGCGGTAATCGTCGATCAACCGCCGCCCGTCGACCCAAACGCTATGTACGCCGCGCCCGTCAGCCGACCAGACGAGCTGGTTGACGGCGTTGAGCAGCGGCGTCCATTCGGGCCGGTGGCGATCGTGGGCGACGAAATCGGCTTTCTTGCCGGGCTCCAGACTGCCGATCAGGTGGCCCATCTGCGCCCCCGCCGCGCCATTCAGCGTCGCGCATTCGAGCACGTCGTAAGCCGAGAACAAGCTGGAATCGCGCCGCGAATCCTTGAACAGCCCGGCGGTGACGTACATCGCGCGCATCATGTCGGCGCTGTTGCCGTTGTTGTTGCCGTCGGTGCCGAACTGGATCGGCACGCCCGCCGCGTGCATTTCGGGGAACAGCCCCGAATGGCTGGCCCCGTAGGCGCCTTTCAGCGCCGTCATCGGGCAATGGGTGACGTGGGTGCCGCTCTGCGCGAGCAGGTCGACTTCGGCGCTGTCGAGGAAGATCGCGTGCGTCAGCGACAGATGATCGCCCAGCGCGCCGATGTCCGCCAGATGCGCGATCGGGCGTTTGCCGGTGGTGGCAAGGTAGAAGTCGGGGTCCTGCGGGTCCGGGCTCATGTGCGCGGTGACACCCGCGCCGTGCTCCCTGGCGAGCGCGGTGGCGGCGCGCCACAAGTCGTCGGTGGCGGTGGAGTGGCCGACCAGCGCGGGCCAGGCGGCGAGCAGCGGGTCGCCCGCGCACGAATAGCGCTCGACCTCACGCTGGAGCGTGTCGATCGCCGCGCGGGTGAGCGCGGCCTGGTCCTGCGCCGGGTCGAAGGCACGGTCCTGCGCCCACTGGCCGATGCGGCCGCGGATGCCGACCTCCGCCAGCCCGTCGTGGACCGCGCCGAGATCGAGGATCGTCCCCGCCTCGATGAAGCAGGTGGTGCCGGTGCGCAGCATCTCGAGCGCGGCGAAGCGGGCGGAGAGGCGCTCCTCCTCGGGCGTCTGCGCCTGATAGGTGGGGATCAGCCAGCCCATCACGTTGGCTTCCCAGTCCGTATCGTCGGGCACCGCGCCGCGCGTCAGCGGCTCGCCGGTGATGTGGACGTGGCAGTTGACGAAGCCGGGGGTGAGCACGAAGCGATGGCCGTCGATCACCTCGCGCGCGACGACGCTCGCCTCGACTTCGGCGCTGGGTCCGACGGCGTGGATACGGTCGCCGATCACCGCCAGCGCGCCGTCGCGATAGATGCGCCGATCGGCATCCATGGTGACGATCCAGGCGTTGCGGATCAGCAGGTCGACGGGGGTACGTTCTATGTTCATGATGCGTAGCTCGCCCGTGCCATGTCTTCGAGATGCTCGCCGATGGTGCCGTTGTACGTGGCCTCGGTGTCGCTGTGGCACGTCGGCGCGGTGCTCATCCGGTACAGCGGCTCGAGTTCGAAGAACGTCGCCACGGAATGCCGCGCCCTGGACCCGTGATTGTTGCGAACCCGATGAAGATTGGCGCGGTAGAGCCCGCCGGTGAACCGTTCCATCATCTGCCCCACGTTGATGACGAAGCTCCCCGCGATCGGCGTCGCCAGGATCCACTCGCCATCGGCATTGCGCACTTCGAGGCCCGCCATGTCGTCCTGCAGCAGGATCGTGATCGACCCCCAGTCGGTATGCGCCCCCGCGCCGAGCAGATTATCGGCGGAATTGCGCGGTTGCGGCGGATAGGACAGCAGCCGTACGCCGCACTGCGGCTCGGCCAGACCATCGGCGAACCAGTCGGCCGGAAGGTCTACGGATAGCGCCAGGCAGGCCATCAGGTGCCGACCGAGGCGGATCATCTCGCCCTGCCAGGCTTCCATCTGCACGCGGAAACCGGGGAGATCATCAGGCCATTGATTGGGCCCCTGCATCGGCAGCCCTGCCAGCACCCACGGATGGTCCGCCGGCAGATCGCGGGCGAGCATGAAGCTCTCCTTGAAATCCGCCGCGGACCCGGCGTCGAGAACTTGCCGCCCAGCGCCCTCATATCCGCGACGGCAGGGCGAAAGTTCAACCGAAACAGCGGCTTTGGCGGCGACATCTTGCGCGAAGAACGCCCGCGTCATGGCAATCTGCGCGTCCGCCAGCGCCTGCGGCACGCCGTGGCCGGTGACGTAAAAGAACCCCGTCTCGCGCAAGGCGCGGTGGATTTCGCGCGCGACGCGGGCCTGCTCGGCGGCATCGTCGAAGCTGCCGGTGAGGTCGACCTCCGCGATCCGCTCGGCCGCGCGCGGAGGTTCGTAGACGATCACGAGTCGACCGCCGCGCTGAAGCGGATGACGTTGCCCTCGGGATCGCTCACCAGCGCCTGATGCTGGCCGAAGAAGGTGTCCTGCCCCTCGCGCACCAGCGTCGCGCCATGCGCCACCGCCCGCTCCGCCATGGCGGCGACCGCGGCGACGGTGCCGACGTCGAACGTCACGATCGCGCGCGTGCCGACCGGATCGATCTCGGGCAACTTGATGAAGCTGCGCACGTCCTGCGTCGCGAAGCCGATCATGCAGCCGCCGCCGCGCACTTCGCGATAGCGGTGGTCGCGCGATTCGAGCACTTCCTCCAGCCCCAGCGCATCGACGTAGAACTGCGCCAGCGCCGCCACGTCGCGCGCCAGGAACGTGACGTAGGAGACGCTCAGGCCGACCATGCCGCCACCACCGCGTCGGTCGTCACCAGCAGCGACGTATGCTCGTTCAGCGCCTTCAACGTGTGCGTGTGCAGGTCCTCGTCGAAGCTGGCGCAGGCGTCGGACACCACGAAAGTATGGAAATCGTGGTGGAACGCATCGCGCGTGGTGGAATCGACGCAGCAGTCGGTGGTCAGCCCGGTCATCACCAGCGTATCGATCCCGCGCGCGCGCAGCTGCTCCTCGAAATCGGTGCCGTGGAAGCTGGAATAGGCGAGCTTGCCAACCTCGATGTCGCCGGGCTCCGGCGCGACGCGGTAGTAGTCCTCGCCGCCGCTGCCGATCCGGCAGATGCCCTCGCTGCCGGGCGTCCCGCGCCGCGCCATCCAGGTCTTGAGCGCGTTCGAGTCGGTTTCCGGCCGGGTCATCACTCGCATGAAACCCACCGTCGCGCCGGCCTTGCGGGCGGCGGCGATGAGGTCCTCGATCCTGTCGATCACGGTCTCGGCGGGGCTCATGTCAGTGCCGTAGCGGCCGATCAGGCCCTCGGGCGAGGCGAAGTCGACCTGTACGTCGACCACGATCAGCGCGGTGCGTTCCGGCGCGATCATGTCGCCGGGGGTGACGTGGGGCAGCTCAGACATGCGCGTTCGCCTCCATCTGCGCCGGAAACCGCTCGCGTAGCACCGGCAGCACCTTTTCGCCGAAGATCGGCAGCGAGGCGTGATAATCGGGGAAGATCAGCATCAGCCCGTCAAGCGAGGTGTGCTCGAAGATCGCGCTCAGCCGCTCGATCACCGTCTCGGGCGTGCCCAGTACGTGCGGCGTCATGAAGGTGGAGCGCGCCTTTTGCGTGAAGGCGTTCTCCTTGCCGATCTCGCTATCGAGGAAGCCGTAGGCACGCATCATGCCGTGGAGCGCGCCTTCGTCGAACCCGGCGCGGAAGTGGGCGGCGGTCTCCTCGGCGGCGGCGTCGGTCTCGCCGAAGACGACCGTCATCATCGAATAGGTGCGGATCTTGGCGCCCAGCGCCGCCGCGCCTACCTTGGCCCCGGCGCTGGCCTTGGCCAGTTCCTCGACGTCGCCGCCCGACAGGAACAGCGCGTCCATCTCGTTGGCGGTGAACTCGATCCCGACCTTCGAGGTGCCCGCGCAGACCAGGAACGGCGGGGTCGACGGCTTGGGGTACGAGACGCAGTCGTCCAGCGTGAAATACTTGCCTTCGAACGTCACCGAATCCTCGGTCCACAGCGCCTTGATCGCCTGGATCCACTCGGTGGCGAGGACATAGCGCTCGTCGTGGTCGACGCCCTCGGGCCAGGCGCCCATCTGCGCAAATTCGCCCTTGTACGCGCCCGTCACCACGTTGAGCCCGGCGCGGCCGTGGCTGATCTGGTCGAGCGTGGCCATCATCTTGGCGGTGACGGCGGGGTTCTGCAGGATCGTGTGGACGGTGGCCCACACTTTGACCCGCGAGGTGGCCTGCGCGAGGCCCGCCATCATCATCGGCGAATCGAGCGAGGAACGCCAGTGCTCGGTCTCGCCGCCGTAGCCGCGGTACTTGGCCATCGCCATGATGAAGTCGAGGCCGATGTCCTCGGCCAGTTTCGCGGCCTTGAGGTTGTAGTCGTACGATCCGTCGAGCGCGGGGGCGTTCTTCGACAGGATCCAGCCGCCGTTCGCCATCGGCATGAAGATGCCAAGGTCGCGCCCGCCGGTATCGGAAGGAAGGCCGAAAGCGGCCGGTCGCGGGTGGCTCTGGATCATGTGGTGCCCCTGATGGCGGTTGCGATTATGCGTGGAGGCTAGGATGGGGTGCGCGAGGGTTCTTGTCACCCTGCGCCCATGCTGTTGTTGCGATGTGCCGGGGGCACGATGCGCGGGTCCATACCCCGTCCTTTCATGTGGAGCGAAGTCGAGACACGCTGGCGCGGTGTGTGGTGTCTCCACTTCGCTCGACACGAACGGAAGGGGGGAGTCGGTCAAGGTGCGGGGCGCGAGGGACCAAGTCGGGCGGCGGAACTGCCGCTAAAGCTCGGCAGGCAATTTTGGAAGGACGGGGAAACATGAGCAACTGGTTCGTCACCGGCGTCAGCACCGGACTTGGCCGCGCGATCGCGCAGGCGGCGCTTGGCGCCGGGCATACGGTGGTCGGCACCGTGCGCAATCCCGACGCGGTCGCCGGGTTCGAGGCGCTGGGCGCGGGGGCGATCGGCGTGGTGCTCGACGTGACCGATGCGGATGCGGTGAAGGTGGTGGTCGATGCCGCCGAGGCACGCACCGGCGGGCTCGACGTGATCGTCAACAATGCGGGCCTGGGCTATACCGGCGCGATCGAGGAGACGCCGATCGCGGCTGCCAAGGCGCTGTTCGACGTCAACGTGTGGGGGGCGCTGGCGGTGATCCAGGCGGCGCTGCCGCATCTGCGTGCGCGCAAGGCCGGGCACATCGTCAACGTCGGCTCGATCAGCGGCATGGCGTGCTGGAACGGCACCGGCATCTATGGCGCCACCAAGTTCGCGCTCGACTGCATCGGGCGCACGCTGGCGCAGGAGGTCAACCCGCTGGGCATCAAGGTGACGAACGTCGCGCCGGGTGGCATGCGCACCGAGTTCGCCGCCGGGCGGCTGCTGGGCGCGGAGCCGTCGATCGCGGACTATGCCGAGACCGCGCACGTGGCGCGCCAGGTGCTGACCGGCCACCACGGCGAGGAACCGAGCGATCCGGCAAAGATCGCCGGCGCGATCCTCACCGCGCTTGCCGCGCCCGAGCCGCCGCTGGTGCTGCTGCTCGGCACCGACGCGCTGGGCTACGCCACGCGCGAGTTCGGATTGCTGCAGGAGCAGTTCGCGACCTGGGAGAGCCTGACGACTGGAGTGGGGGCGGAGTAGAAACATTCCTCCCCTAGCTTGCTCGGGGAGGGGGACCGCCCGAAGGGTGGTGGAGGGGCAGGGGCCGTGCAATTCCCCTCCGTCACCGACTGCGTCGGCGCCACCTCCCCGAGCAAGCTCGGAGAGGAACTACGCCGCGAACAAGCTCTTGCGGATCACTGCGTGCACGCCCCAGTTGCCGTTCGCGACCTGGCTGATCCCGAAGTCCACCGCCACCGACAGCAGCGAGATCGCCTCGTCTTCGGTGAGGTCGCGCAGCGTCATCAGGAAGCGGCGGGCCTTGCGGAAGGCGTCGCGCATGGCGGTGTCGATCGAGCTTTGCTTGTAGACCTCGCTTTGCGCGTTGGCGCCCAGATCCTTGAGGTATTCGGGGCTGGAGAAGCCCATGATGACCCATTCGTCCTTGGTCTCGATCATCGGGTAATCGAGGTCTCGGATGTACTTGCGGCTCGTCTTGGCGGGGTGGAGCACCACCTGGATCACCGCCGTCATCGAGCATTCGATGGCGGTGCCGCACAGTTCGGAATCGCCCTGGCTGGCGTGCGGATCGCCCATCGACAGCAGGCCGCCGGGCACGCCGACGGGCAGGAACACGCTCGATCCCGCGCCCAATCGCCAGTTGTCGATGTTGCCGCCGAAGTTGGCGGGCGGCACCGAATCGATCAGTTCGGAGTGCGCGGGGGCCAGCGCCACCACGCCGAAGTGCGGGCGCACCGGGATCGTCACGTCGCGCAAGACGTCGAAGTTGCGCACGGTGGTTTCGGGGTCGACGGGGACGCCGGGGTAGTCGTAGCGTTCGTGGACCACGCCCGAAGGGTCGGTCTGCGGAGTCCAGCGATAGGAGTAGACCGCCTGCGCGGTGGCGCGGCCCGGTTCGTTGTCGATCTCGTAGATCGTGATGACCTCGCGCTGCTTGGGCTCGGTCAGCAAGTCGTTGAAATGATAGCCCCAATAGGCCGCGACGTTGCTGCCGAAGGCGCGGCCGGCGAACAGCGGGTTCTGGCTGGGGCGGTTCTGCATGTCGAGGATGCGCACCTCGATCACGTCGCCCGGCCGCGCGCCTTCGATGGCGATCGGGCCGGTGCAGATGTGCACGCCGAAGCCCTCGCCGGGGCCGCGACCCATCGCCGAGGCGTCGAACGGACCGGCGCCGCGTCGCTCCACCGCCTTGCCCTCGGCGGTCCAGTGGAACACCGCCTCGGCGCCCGCATCGCCCTCGACCATGCGTTCGGCATCGTCGTTTGCGTGGTGCGTAAGCGTCTCTATCGTGACGTAGTCGCCCGAACGCACCTCCAAAGCGGGTGTCAGCGAGCGGCTGAAGTAGCCCCAGTGGATCGTGTCCGGGCGCGCGGGCAGGTAATGATGGCGCCGCGCGCGGGCTGCGTCGTCGAGGCTGGGCAGGCCGGCAAGGACGCTGGCGGGCTCGCGGTTCTCCAGTTTGACGTCGCGCGCCTTTTCGGGGCGACCGCGGCGCGGGGCCTCGACCGGGCCGGTCGCCGCCTCGGGCGACTTGCGGTATTCGCGCGGGCTCATCCCGTACTGCTCGCGGAAGGCACGGCTGAACGAGGCGCTGTCGTTGAAGCCCCACTGGAACAGGATTTCCGAGATCGAGCGCTGGGCGTGGAGCGGACTGCCCAGATCGAGCCGGCAGCGTTCCAGCCTGCGCAGCTTCACGAAGTGGCCGAAGCTCTCGCCGTGCGATTCGAACAATTTCTGCAAGTAGCGCGGCGAGATGTTGTGCTCGCTGGCGATCTGGTGGGTGTTGAGGTTGGGGTCCGAAAGCCGCATCTCGATCGACTGGAACACCCGCTCCAGGATCGCCGCGCGGCCGCCCGCCGCGCCACCTAGCTGCTTGGCCGGAGCGCGGTCGAGCAGGGTGGCGGCGATCATTTCGGGCAGCGCGAGTTCGACCGGGCGGATCTGGTCGTCCGAGATTTCGAGGATGGTGTCCGCCACGGTGCGCAGCAGGCTCGACATCATCCGGCCCACCGCGGTGTCGGCGACGAGGTCGCTGATCTCGGTCGGCAGTTGCGAGCGCGACTTGAGCGCGGGCAGGCTGTGCGGCACCTTGACGATGAGCAGGCGGAAATCGCCCTCCATCGCGATGCGGCAGCGGGTGTCGCCGCCGCCGTAGACCATGTCGCCCTCGCCGATCTCGGCGGTGCGTTCCCCGCTGCTGGCGGCAAGGCGTCCTTCGAGCAGCAGCACCAGCCAGAAGCACCGCGCCTCCTGCCGGAAGTCGAGCGTCATCGCTTGGGCGGTGCCGGTGCAGCGGATGAACTGGATCTTCTGGCCGCTGGTGAAGCTGACGAGGTCTCCGTAGATGTCCTCGTTCTCGGACTCGAGTTCGAGCGATACGCGCTGCAACGCGAACCGCCAGGCCTGCAGTCGCTGGTCGTGCGGGTAGGCATTGGTCGTCAATCGCACGCCGGTCATGCCGGGAATTTCCTCAATTGTTGTGCCTGTGCGATGCACCCGCAACAGGTGCTCCGGCCCCAAGGCCCTCGTCATTGCAAGCGAAGCGAAGCAACCCAGGGCGGTTTGCATCGCCCTGGGTTGCCGCGGGCCTGCGGCCCTCGCAATGACGAAGAATTGTGGGCGAGATCAGCCTAGTCGATCGCCTCCGTCCCGACCAGACGCTTGTGTGCGGCGCGGTAGCGGTGGACCAGCCACTTGTTGAACTGGCCTTGCGCGCCTTCCTGCCACGAATAGCGGCCGCGCGGGGCGAAGCGTGAGCGAAGGCCCTCCTGCACCAGTTCGTCGACGTGCATGTCCTGCGCGATGATCTTGCCCGAAGCGGACAAGTTCATGTCGAGCAGGTTGTCGAAGTTGGGCTCCGCCATGGCGCCGGGCGCGAACAGGAAGCCGGTTTCCAGCTCGTGCGATTCCGGGCCGTCCGGCCGCAGGATGAGGTAGATCACCATGTCGCTCATCATCACCAGCGAGAGCGAGGGCGGTACGTTGGCGAAAGTC
>Ga0247734_1002779_pt1 | contig 11027 bp, 8 predicted proteins | sample UWRJL103311B2_FD_180933 | JGI IMG/M metagenome (GOLD analysis project Ga0247734, IMG submission 180933) | Plant litter microbial communities from Arlington Agricultural Research Station in Wisconsin, United States - UWRJ-L103-311B-2 | ecosystem: Environmental > Terrestrial > Plant litter >... | reverse complement strand
CTCTTTACAATCTTTAAGTCAAGCTCCCGCTATCAACTGTAATCATATACTTTACGTTCCTCACCCCTGTGGTTTCTGTCAGATTTCTTTTTAACAGCAAGGCGTCATTGATGGAGGGGTGGAGCGGAAGAGGCGGCGGGGCGGCTCTTGCCTGCTGAAGGGAAGGCGACCTGATTATTTATTACAAAGGCGACTACAAAATGGAACCAACACGCCGACCCGAATGAAACGCGCAGGCGCAATACAGGACAGGCAGGACAGTTATTCGCCTTGAATTACAAATCATACCCGCTGCCTTCGTACCTGCTTCGCTTTTGATCGCATTCACCTCAAAACCAGTTCTCCATGCCGTCCCTCGACATTACCCAACCTTCGAGATTCCCCATATCACCCCTTAATTACATGCCACAATAGTCTGAGCATCTTGCTATGGATACCAGGAACATGGCGAACTGGGGTTATGGCGGCGATTTGCCCCTCCACAATTCTTCCATGTCTCGCTTCTCAACAGGAAGTCCAGAACCCGAACCCTCGAGATCGCGTCCTTCTCAACTTCCTGTGCAGCCGTCTGCAAGCCCTAGTTCTCACGCCCATTCCGGTGGTATCATAGGCGCATCGTCTTCTACCGGTACTATCCGCGCTCCTCAGTACAATCCCGCTGCCCTCCTTGACCCCAGAGGAGGATATCAAGAAATGCGACAACAACAGAGACCGCAGCATACGGCGTTTGGTCAAACTCCCCAAGGCTTAAACTTTCAGTTTGACAGTCCCTCTGCTTCCCATGCGCACCCAACGCAGGTACAATACATCAACAGTACGAACAGGGCGGGGATGGGAGCTATGGTTGAGCGCATGCATAATGTAGCTGACCGGAGCCAAACTCAGCCCATTAAACGACAGAAGATTCATGACCTTGGTCGAGAGAGCGCGGGAAGAATCGGCAGCGGCTTTAATGTGTTGGGGAATTACGTGAGGGAGCAGCAACAGATTGGACAGAAGGATGAAAGTAAATCTAGTGTTGTTAACCTTGAAGGTTTGTTTGTAATTTCTATAGTTTATTCATAAATTAGCTGACCTGATATAGCTGATGACGATCTCACGATTGTTGGTAATTCCGACGATCTAGAGGTTTGTTATGGCCGTGTTCAAGGGGCGTCTATCAGCGCACACCGGGTGCCGAAGCACAAAGACGGGCAACGAGCTTTGTCCGAGAGCATGTGGCCTCAGGTTAAGATAATATTAAGACGGCGTGAAGAAGATCAGAGAACTACCATTATTCATGCTGTCGACAGCACGCGTGGGATCATCGGATGTGTAGATGTAAGCACCTCCCTCGGCCTTGCGTCTGTTCTGGACTCAAAATGTCGAGTTCGCACTGTTTGCCGCATTCTGGCTAGACCGAAGAAACCTGGTGATTTGCCCCCAGGTACAAGTACATCCTGCAAGTATGATCTGGATCTTAATTTATATGGGCCAAAGAAATATGCTGTGCAAGTGGGCAGGTTTCTTTCCCAGAAGCAAATCTGGCTGCGGCCCCCTCTCTTCCATGAAGCCGGCATCCAGTATTTCAATCCACAGGAAGCGGTAAAAATGATTCCCATCACTCAAAGACCAACCGGATACTCCTATACTAGTCGTATACAAGCACCTGCTCGTACGACGGAAGAGATCCGAAATGACGTTTTGGGTATGTTCGACTCGCTAGAGAGGACCGAGAATCTAGCAGAGATGGAACCAGACCCTCGTATAACCACGGAGCTTCTCAAGCACCAAAAGCAAGGCTTGTACTTCATGACTAATAAAGAAAAGGCGCAGACATATACTGTTGATGATAGAGTGAAGAGTTCTTTATGGAAGCTCGAACTCAACGGTAGTGGCCAGAAGTCTTTCCGTAACGTCATTACAGACCAAGTGGTGCATAACGAGCCTCCGCAGGTCTTAGGCGGAATTCTTGCGGACATGATGGGCTTGGGAAAAACTCTCAGCATTTTATCTCTCATCGTAAAAACGCTTGATGAATCGTATGAATGGGCTAAGCAACATCCTTGTATACCACAGCATCCAGAACAGCGCCAATCGAAGAAAGGAAAGAACCCCCCATTACCAATCTGCGGACCAACTTTATTAGTTCGGAACGTTAAAACGACCCTTCTAGTCGCTCCTCTTAGTACTATTACCAACTGGGAAGAGCAGATAAAGCAACATGTTTCACCTGGTACTCTTAAAGTTCACATCTACCACGGAACAAGTCGCTATAAAGATGTTAATAAACTTGCTGATTATGACCTTGTAATCACAACATACGGTTCAGTTGCAAGCGAATTCATAGCCCGAAGCAAGAAGAAAGAAGGAAAATATCCCCTTGAGGAAATCAATTGGTTCCGAGTCGTTCTTGACGAGGCACACATGATTCGTGAAACTAGCACACAACAATCAAAAGCCATCTGCAGGCTTTCCGCTCAACGAAGATGGGCAGTCACTGGCACACCAGTTCAAAATCGACTAGACGACCTTGGAGCTCTAATGTCCTTTCTTCGCATCAAACCGTTTGATGATAAAGGTGGTTTCTCACAATACATTCTAGCGCCATTCAAGCTCTGTGATCCTGAAATCTTGCCAAAGTTGAGGTTACTTGTTGATAGCATCACTCTTCGCCGTCTGAAAGATAAAATCGACCTGCCCCCACGCCATGATAAGCTTGTTAAGCTCGAATTCAATCCTGAAGAACGGGCAGTTTATGATATATTTGCAAAAAATGCACAAGACAGAATAAAGGTCATCACCGGCCAAAGAGAGAAAACCTTAGGTGGGAAATCGTATGTACATATTTTGCAGTCAATTCTACGGCTACGTCTTATATGTGCACATGGCAAGGAACTGCTAAACGAAGAGGATTTGAAGGTCATGAATGGTTTGAGTAAGGACTCAGCCATTGAACTGGATGACGAAGACGATGATGCTTCTGGTTTGTCAGCTAAGCAAGCTTACGACATGTATACTTTAATGAAGGAAACCAACGCCGATATCTGTATTATTTGCAGTCGAAAAATCGGCCCTTGCGACGTTGCAGAATCAGATGGGGACCCAAAGGACGAAGTAATCGGACACATGACTCCGTGTTATCATGTCCTATGTAATGGCTGTGTTAACAAGTGGTCTTCAGACTTGGAAGAGTGCGCAATGGGGCACTCTGAGGTTAATTGTCCAATCTGCCAGCAGACGGTTAGACTTTCGCTCTTCCCATTACGACAAGAAGGCGTAGAGGACGAGCAAGAGGCTCGGATCAAAGGCAAAGATAGCGCTAGACGTGGAAAAGAAATAACAAATTATAGTGGTCCACACACGAAAACCAAGGCACTCATTTCCGACCTTCTTGCATCAGAACAAGAATCTGAATTGAATTCTCATGAACGCCCAATTAAGAGCGTCGTATTCTCAGGATGGACTTCTCATCTCGACCTGATTGAACGCGCCTTGGTCACTCATGGAATCACCTTTGTTCGTCTCGACGGTCGAATGAGTCGTACGGCTCGAACTGCAGCAATGGAAGCCTTCCGTACTGATGCCTCAATTCACGTAATCATCGTCTCCATTGGCGCCGGAGGCCTTGGCCTCAATCTTACCACCGCCAACAAAATCTACGTCATGGAGCCGCAATACAATCCTCAGCAAGAAGCCCAAGCTGTTGATCGGGTGCACCGCTTGGGACAAAAACGCGCGGTAGAAACGGTGCGATATATTATGGAAGATAGCTTTGAGGAGAAGATGCTGGAGCTGCAAGAGAAGAAGAAGAAACTTGCGAGTCTGAGCATGGATAATGATGGCAGTAAGAGGATGGATAAAGCTGAGGCAGCGAGAAAGCGATTGGAGGATCTGCGAAGCTTATTCAAGTAGATGTATCTCTGACGCTACTTCTTTTATTTGCTGTTTCTTCCTCTCTAGATAGACAAAGCATAGGCGTTTAGGCGGTTTGGCATATTATAGAGGGCATTACATCACATGAGAATCTACGGAGTTATCGGAGGAGAGTATTAAACCCGCATGCATGAATGCATTAGGTCTGCAAAGACTGAAGGTGGTAGGCACAGTTATTTTAGCTTTCATTCTTCGTTCTGGGTACGAAAATGAAGCAGGGAGGATAATCAGGATTGTTACTTGAATGCTTGCCATAACCTGTCCAAGGGGTCTTATTTGTGGGAAGTGACGTGCATGTATTTTGTTGAAAAGAGTATTCAGCTACGTGAAACACAGTCATTTATCGTGCATTCTTAATTGGGAATCTTGAATTGTTCATACAAGAACCTTCGGGTTGGTCCTCATGATTCTTGCTGAAGGCATAATTCCTTCTAATCCTATACACAAAAGTGCAAAAAAGGGGTTACACCGCCCATCAGATACTTGAAATTGTTTTTGATGCCCCGTTGAAGGTGTTCTACATATCTAAGTGCAATTAAAACATGCACATGTCTTACCAGATCGTTGAGACCCTGTTTTAAACTCCCGTTGAAGGCCGTTCCTTTGCTTCAGTAATACTGCGATTCCCCGTCCATAAATAAAATGTAAGATCGTTGAGATCATTATGATTTTGATTGAAACCCCAAACTTGTTGAAGTTTGATTCCTCCTGAACACCTTGCTAAATGTCGATGATGAAACGATGTAGACACTTTTATGTTGAATTATATAATGAGTTGTGTGAAAAGTATTACTGCGGCTCTAAGAGGCCAGTTGTTAGTGTGATGTTGTTGATGCCGTTAGGCAATAAGATCTTCTTCTTGTCTGCTGCAATGTCTTTGATACCGTCGGTTCCAATTGTACCATTTTTGATGCCGTTTGTAGTGCCTTTAGTGTTACTTGTTTGTGGAACTTCTAGGGTGAGAGAATCCACTTCGAAACGTGCGTCGATATTAGCAACCGAGAGACCATCGAACAATGGAAAGAGAGCATGAGTTTGATGGAAGTCATTGTGAACTGCCAAAGAGTCAGTTCAGGGCAATTTTTGTGGTAGTGGTAAGACAGAGAGCCACCAATAAGAACGCGAAGAACATACCAATGTTGACAAGATACCACTTCTCCATCATGTTCTCAATCAAGCCTCTACTGGGAGTAGAGGCCGGATGGCAATGGGCCCAATCCATACCAAGTTGATAAGCCTCATCCTTCCAGGCTAAGAAACTGATGGTTTCTACAATGGTAGGCTGAACAATCTCTTTACCAGGGAAAACACCCCATGTAACAGCATTTGGACCATCGCTCTAAAGATACAGTTAGGAGTAGTTTTGGACCAGAAATTGCTGTACTTACAAGAGCGTTGGTTTTCAAGTTCCCCGCTTTGTTGACAGCATAGTAGGTTAGGTCGGGATCTTGATCAATCCGAGAAATCAGTTCATCAATCAGTTTTGGAGAGACCAGAAGCTCAAGGTAAGCCTTTTGGTAAACGTAACCATTTCTAGGTCCCCACCCGTAAGTAGGATCGGAAGATCTCACACCGTCGACCGAAGGCTGTGAATTGACCGTAAGGAAACCTCTTTTATTAAGATTTATCAGATCTTTTTTGATGATGTCGGCTTCGCTACTGATTGGTGCCTCGCTCCAAGGCAGACTCTCAACGCCACTCTCGAGATACTGTACGAAAATATTGGCAATATCTTGGATGGATTCAGGTTTACCCCAGAGCTTGATATTCTGCTCATTTGTGCCCTTCAGACGGATACCATATGCGTCCAATTCACCAAACGCTGGGGATCTTGAATCGCCCCATCTACCGTTTGGAAACTCGTCCCATTCCTGGGTTCTTGCAACATAAGATTTATTCCTGTTCTTCCAGAATATTGGACGAACGTCCTCTTCTCTGCGACCAAGGCCGAGTGACTGTCTCCAAGGGAGGGATTGCTTCAATGGTCGTTCGGTGGAAGGCAACATCCTTAGATCCTCTAGAAGTAATCGAGTAGCTTGAGCGAGATTCATGGTATAGAAATGCAGGTGATTGATGCCTGCCCCCAAAAGTCTACGGCATAGCTCTGCTACAAGCCCAGTTCCAATATTGCGGACTGCAGCGTCATCATTCTTGACCTCTTCAAGTGCAGCACTCCACTTTGGTGGAATTCTACAACCCATGTGGTTACATCTGCGAAGGAAGCTTGCATACGTGCTTATAGGCATAATTCCGGGAATGATAGGGACAGTAATTCCCTTAGCTCTAACTTTTCCAATCCATTCAATGAAGTTGTCGGCATCGTAGAACATTTGTGTGACAATGAAAGTAGCACCGGCATCAACCTTTTCCTTCAAGTGGTCTATCAAGATATCTACATCAGCTTGATCATCGCATCCCTCGGGATAACCAGCTACACCGATATCGAAATGGTTGCCATATGAATTACGAATATGGCTGACAAGATCTTTTGCATATTGGAAACCCCCTTCAGCGGCTACCCACTTTTCTTTCTCTCTGGGGGGATCACCACGAAGGGCAAGAATGTTGGTACCTACGATTGAATGGTTAGCATTGTTTCAAGATAAGAGTTTGTATTCTCCGTGTGACTGAGATCCACAACAAACCGACTTTGCAACATAGATATTACTTACATCCAGCTCTATAGGCACTCTTGAGAGCTTCATCAACCTTCTTCTGTCCCATGTCCGTACACTAGAGGCAAATAGTCAGTAGCTATTACATCTGAAGCACTATAGGTGGTGATCTGATGTTAATACGTCTCAACAAGAGCTCCCGATCCAAAGATCTTACGTAGCCTTACCGTAAGATGCATGCAAGTCTCCAAGCCATATTGAGCCTGAGCAACGCTGACCATCTCAAGCGTCAGCTCTGCCAGAGTTCCTCCTGCTCCCCATGTAATATCGATAAAGCTGGGTCCAAGACCATGCATCCGGTCCATACGATCATACAAGTTCTGGACTCCCTGTGCAGTTTTTGGGGGAAAGAATTCAAAGGAGAAGCTTGGATAGCCAGCCGTTTCGGCATCGGAGAGCATGTCTTTAATATGCATATTGGGGGAGTGCGAGTGGCGTGCTGTGGGTGAAAGTGAAGGGTCTCAACCTTGAGGAGAATATTAGCAGAGCTCTGAAGTCGAGGAGGCTGTCGCAGCAAAAATGGATCAGGAAGAACAGTTAGTTTGAGCAAGTGCTCCGAACCAACAAAACCATATGTTGTTTGTCAAAAAAGGGGAGCTTAGAAAGCTAGAAGAGCCACTCACTAAACGTGGAAAAAACAAAATGAAATGAGACAGTAGCCTTGCGGTAGTGGTGCTAGCCGAAGTATCTTTTGCGAGCCCAACGATCCGCTGCCTCGCGCTGCATTAACTGCAATAGTATATAAGAGTGATTAAGGGGAGTGAAGGTTGTGTGAGCGGATGGGATGGAGGAATGGGGATGTCTACAAAAGCGGTGTCGGGATGATTTTTACTAGGGTGCGGGAGGACCTGTTAGAATTCTTTGTTGAGAAGCGGTCGGTCCTTGGGCAATGTGAGGAGAAAGACTCGCAGTAGGTAAAAGATGATTTATTTTGTAGCGCGTACGAAGTAAGTTAACTAATCTATATATCCTCATTATTGTGTTTAGTGCCAGGGCTTACAAAAGCTTGCAAAGTGTAGTCCCTCGTCGTCTTACAAACGATGATGACCCCGCCAAATGCAATATCACTAAATCAATGCTGCCCCTCTATCGTGACTCTCGCCTAGATGGCCAATCAACTGAGACTATCAGGAGAACAATATGAACAACAAGCCGTAGCTGTACGACTTAGAAGTAGAGGCAGAGGCATGGTCAAAGTCAAAAGTCAATGAAGGGAAAACATTGATGACTACAGGACAGCTGCTACTGGCAAAGGTGTGTGTATATAACCTTCTGATACATGTTCATGTCTCCGTCACGCGAAGCCAGCTTGGTGGCATGGAATTGTGGTCTGGATTGCTGAACGCATAAAACCCCGAGGAGCTGGTTAATCTTTAATCAGCAGAGCTTCTCCAGTACTTCGAGCTGCACTGAGACGTTCCTCACTGAACACTGCTGTGTAATTATTCTGCTATCTTTTTCATTCAGGGATATCACTTAATCACAAAGCCATCGCTACGCAAATCAAAATTAAACTCCAGCGTCGTCATCCGTGTGTAACCCCGAGTACTGAGTTCCCTGATTTGCCGTGCTTAATCTCGCACATAATCCCAACAATACAACGGTCTCTGTAGCAGCATAATGGTTGAGCGCATCCAAGAGAATCTGAAGATGCCGACTAAAGTTGAACTCATACTTCTTAATAATCTCCACCATTTTCCCTAGCCGGGCTTCGTCACTCGGACGAGCAGCAGAAGTGCTCGAAGCTGTGGATTCGCTGTGACGTTGACGCTCTGTCAGATTTCGCGCCCATTGCTCACTGCTCATTGTAAATGGCTTCTCATCACTAGACAAGTCGGGGTCACTGTGCTGTAGCTCTCTTGATAGCCAGCCAGTAAATGTTGCGAACATTGTGCATGTTTGCATCAATTTGGAATGAATCTAAGTAGGTGATTAGCAAGCTCTCTATTCATTAGGTGGTGCCAGCCATACCCTCAAAAGTCTGCTGTTGGTTAACATGCACTCTTTCAGACAGGTGTCAAGGAAATCAACATGGTCTTGCATCAGCTCATCCACTGTCCGAACGGCTCGAGCTCCATCTTTGCCATCTTCTTTCGCATTCAGTCTTGCCATGAGTGCCTGCCAGTTCGGTTCAATGACTTCTGCAGTACAGAAGTAAAGTAGCTGCTGTACGAAAACCAGCATCCGAGCACGTAGTGTAAATACCCTACGCTTCCACATTTCTAGTTCTGGGTTTGAACTTTTATGAGACCAACTCGGCGACCGATTGTGAGCTTGCCAACAGGATACAAGCTGTTGTTCTAGATAGCGAAGGGACAAAAGGTAACGAAACAAGGCCTGGTATCTCCAAACAGTCTTTCGACTTATTACAAGAGACACGGGGAATGGAACGGAATAATCCAGCTGCAAAGATGTGAAACCGTTCGCATTCTTGTCGCTCTCGTTTACTGGGGCGGTAGCAGGTGTTTGTAATGTTTCTCCTTGCTCTATCCCCGAAATATTGACAACTCTTGTTAGAGACTGTGTCAAACTTATCTCATTCATCTCAATTTTGATATCTTCTTTGAAGGGATCCTGGGCTGCAACACTTCCGGGCTGCCGAAGTACCAAGTCTAATAACGATTGTAGCTTGTTTGTGTTAACAGCCTTGGGAGGTTTTCTCAGCTCAGAGGCCCCAAGTTCAAGAAAGTATGAGAAGAAATCTGATCGGTCGAGGAAGAAGTAATGTTTCAAAGATCGTAACCGTGCCGGTAGCGCGTGTGTGGTAAGAAGTAGGTTCAAGAGTGACTCATTGGCATGTGCGTAAGCGCTGTTCACGTTATCAAGGAAGCGATTGTCGTCAAACGACAATGGAACATCTTGTACAGCCTTGCTAACATCGACTCCACCACATTCGCGAACTACGTTCAGATACTTGCCTGCTAGCAATACTTTATCCTTCACCCCATCTAGTTGAGGAGGCACATCGTTGTCGCGAATTGTGTATCGTCTTTCCCAATATTCATCTGTGTAATCTTGCTCCAGTCGCTCACGCTTGATGCTTTTCTGTTCTCTTACCAAAAATTCCGCATGTGGATCCTTGATACTTCCGTGGTGTAACCATTCATTCAGCATCATCATGTACGGCTTGCTGGAGCTTCGCAATAATGAAGTGAGAAGAGATCTTGCGGCAGGATCACCGGACATCGTCTCCAATCTTTTAGTTATTAGCCCAAGTACACTTCCGCCTTTGCAGATCTTCTTGCCAGGTATGTTTCCCGGCCCAAGATCCCCACCCTCTCGCAACGACTCTAGAATGTTCTCGATATCATCAAAGTCATCGGAATCTTCCAAGTCTTCTTCCAGCAAGGAATTTCGTTTCAAGATTTCGTGGGCAAGTGAATATAACTGAAGCATCATGTGACTCGTCGGTAACGTATGTAGATTTAAAACATGTAGGGTAAATGATGGATTGGTGAGAAACTGAGTCTCCAGCTGCGCAATCAAAATCAAGTAGTCTTGTAACAACTTTCGAATAGCTGCGCAGAGTGCATGGTTTACGGCTCCAAACTCTTCTCGACTTTGAACTTCTACAAAAGCCTCAATAGCCATGTAGTGGGTCGCCATCTTTAACATTGTTGTGGTGAGGTCCTGAAGGCTTGGGTCCAATCCTGGCAGAATTCTGAAGCTAGGGCCCGCAAGCCGCTCTTTTTCAATCGATGGATTATAGAATTTTCCGAATCGAATATATTGACCTTCATAGCCCATAAATACCAATAAGAGATCTTCCAAAATGGCGGCTTCTTGCACTTCCACGGTCAACTCGTGGAGAGGTCTTGGTTGGATTGCCTGAGGAGCTTGGGATGCTAGGGGTGGTATTGAAATTCGAGATGCTAATGGAGCGGTTGTATGCGGGACTAAAGATGCTTCTGGGGCCCATGGTACTGAGACAATGCATTAGGTCCTAATCAGTTATAGGGCTTTGGACATATATACCCTGAGCTGGTTCTGTTCTGCTTGATTTTGGTTGATTGTCCCCCGATGGAGTTCTGGCCGGCTCTTTTGGTCTCACTCTTTCTTGGATTGGCGGTGGACCGCTCCGTCGCTCAGGACTTCTTGTCCTAGAAGTCAGAGTTTCCCGAGTGGTTACTTGAATCTTCTCAGACCTTCTCTCTTCAATCATCTTGTTTCTATGTGAGCCAGAGGCCGTTTTTTTATGTGTGTTTCCGGCGGTGGAAAATTGGGGCGAAGGCGGCCTTCGCCCTTCTCCTCTATCATTTCTGCTTCCTCCCAGCTGTCCAGAAGATTGGCGGGGTCGTCCAGGGCCATTTTCATTTGCAGTTCTTCGCTCAGTGTGTGATGTTTTGGCATTTGATGAGGAAGACATTGCTATCATACCTGTGCCCCCAAGAAGGAGGAGTTGTGGGCGTTGAGTGCAAGAATGTTTTGCTAATTAGC
>Ga0247734_1002776_pt1 | contig 11032 bp, 6 predicted proteins | sample UWRJL103311B2_FD_180933 | JGI IMG/M metagenome (GOLD analysis project Ga0247734, IMG submission 180933) | Plant litter microbial communities from Arlington Agricultural Research Station in Wisconsin, United States - UWRJ-L103-311B-2 | ecosystem: Environmental > Terrestrial > Plant litter >... | reverse complement strand
TCATGGAATAACTTATTTGGTAGTAGTGTAATAATTCAGTTGAATAGCAGACTGGTTAAATTCATTCAATACATCAAGATAATTGCGTTTAATATCTATAGCCTGCGCAAGGTATTGCGAAAGTTCAGCAAAGCCGATCTCACCAGAGCGGTATGCCAGGTTTGCGGCGCTAATGATAGCATCAGCCTGTATTAAACCTGTACCGGTATAATATGATAACAGGTCACTGTTTTTCTCCAGTTTTTCGACTTCCTGCCGATAGGAGGTGCTGAGCATAAGTTGCTGATCCGTCAGTATAGTTTGCTGGTAATTTTGTTCAAGCTGTGCAGCTTTGTAATTGTGTTTGTACTGGCCCCGCCCAAACAGCGGAATGCCAACAGATACAGAAAAACCGGAAAAAGGCGGGCTGATGCCATATAAACGCTGAGAAAAAAAGCGACCTTCAAAGGATGGCATCTGGCTTTGTCCTACCAGTTTCGCCTCCGCACCTGCGATGTTCACATTTTGTTGCTGGATTTTTAAAAGAGGATGGCCATTGCTTTCAAATGCTGTCCTGTCCAGTACAACTTTTTGCAGCGGCAAACTATCGGGCAAGATGTTCAACTCTGTATTCAATAAACGTTTCATTGTTTCCTGTTGGCTACGAATGTCTTTGAGGATCAAACGCAGCTGAACCTGGGTTTCTTTAGCCTTAGCCTGCGCAGCGATACTATCCAGACCTGCATTTTCACCCGTTTTTACCCTCAATACAGCGGCTTTGGCCAGGGTTCCATAAATACTATCCAGTTTTTGCCACAAACGTTGTTTGCTCTGGTAGTACCATAAACTGTAATACGCGCCGGCTATGTTTTTTTTAAGTTCTAAAAGCTGTGCCGTCCTTGAATATTCCGCAGCACGCGTTTTTTCTTCAAACAATCCTTTTCTGGCACTATATAAGCCAGGCCAGTCGATGCTCTGTGATACACCAATCTTCAATATACCTTTACGGTCCTGGGGGTTAAGATCTTCGTTCTCGACAAAAACACCTGTTTTACTGATTGCAAAAGAAGTTTTTTCCAGTTCTCTTTGCTGATCTATCTTAATCGTGGATGACCGTAACTGTAAATTGCCCTGAATACCCAGTTCATAAGCCTCACCAAGTGCAACTCGTTTGGAGGGTGGTGTGGTCTGCGCAGCAGAAGAAAAAGTAAAGCCAAATATGAAGAGTACCAAAAGAGCTGGATTTACAATCCCAGAGGGCATTCCTGTTTCTGAGGGCTTTGCTGTTTCTGAAGAGCTGGATAATCCGGAAGTCTTTGCAGTCCCTGAAGTTTTGTTTTTGCTGAAAATAAGATAGAGCAATGGCAACACCACCAACGTCAATAATGTTGCGGTGAGCAGTCCTCCGATAACAACGGTAGCCAGTGGTTTTTGCACCTCTGCCCCAGCACTGGTAGAAACAGCCATCGGCAGAAAGCCCAGCGAGGCGACCGTTGCAGTCATTAATACCGGCCGCAACCTGTCTTTTGTGCCCTGGTAAATACGTTCGAGTACATCCTCTACCCCATCTTTGGCTAACTGGTTAAAAGTTCCTATAAGCACAATCCCATTCAGAACTGCTACACCAAACAAGGCAATAAAACCAACACCCGCTGAAATACTGAAAGGCATTCCCCTAAGCAGTAATGCGAATACACCACCAATGGCCGACATGGGTATCGCGGTAAAGATTAGTAAAGCCTGTTTGATGGATTTGAATGTGATATAAAGCAGCATGAAGATGAGCAGCAGCGCTGCCGGAACAGCGATCATCAACCGTTGACTGGCCTGACGCAAATTCTCAAAGGTACCACCGTAAGTATAGTAGTACCCGGTTGGTAGAGGGACTTTTGCATTAAGTTTAAGCTGCACCTCTTTCACCACACTTTCTACATCCCGCCCATTTACATTAAAACTCACCACAATGCGTCTTCTGGCATTCTCCCTGCTGATTTGCGCTGGTCCTGTTTCATAAGCTATTGTGGCAACCTGTGACAGCGGTACCTGGTTCCCATCCGGTGTAGGAATAAACAATTCACTTACATTTTCTATATCGTTGCGGTGTGCAGAATCAAGCCGCACGACGAGATCAAATCTGCGTTCATTTTCATAGATAGAACCTGTGCTGTTCCCAGCAAAAGCGGTACTGATCACCTGGTTAACATCTTCGATGTTTAAACCATAATTAGCCATTCTTGCACGGTCATATTTTACTGTAATTTGAGGTAAACCACTTACCCTTTCTACCTGAGGCTGGGTAAGTCCCTGCACCGGTTTAATAGCCTGCGCCACTTTTGCTGCCAGCAGATTGAGGGTATCCAGGTTTTCTCCGAATATTTTGACGGCTACATCTTGTTTAACACCGGTCATGAGTTCATTAAAACGCATTTGAATGGGCTGGCTGGGTTCGGCTATAATGCCGGGAATATCTGCAAGGGTTTCGCGCATATCATCCGCCAGTTCATAAAAACCTTTGTCGTCTGGCCATTCTGATTTATCCTTTAGGATCACGATCAAATCCGATGCCTCGGGCGGCATCGGGTCTGTGGCTACATCAGCGCTACCTGTTTTACCAACCACCATTTTAACTTCGGGGTATTTACGTAACATGCGTTCAGCCTGCATTATAGTTTCTGTGGTTTGCGACAAAGATGTTCCCTGCGGAAGTACAAATTCGATAGCGTAATCACCCTCCTCCAGCTGAGGGATAAATTCGCCACCCATCCGCGAAAAAATGAAGGCGCTTACTGCCAGGAGAACTACGGCGACAGCAACGACCTGATATTTAAACCGTATTGCTGCTTTTAAAACCGGCTCATATTTGCGCTGAAAAAAAGCAACCATCCGGTCGGAAAATGTTTTCTTAGGTTCGGCATTTTTAGAAAGGAACAGGGCCGATACCATTGGAATATAGGTTAATGACAATATGAGGGCACCTAAAATCGCAAATGCTACTGTTTGAGCCATGGGCCGGAACATCTTTCCCTCGGTACCGGTTAATGTAAGAATAGGTATGTAAACCACTAAAATGATAATCTCACCAAAGGCCGCGCTGCTGCGGATCCGGGAGGCGGACAGAAAAACTTCGTCATCCATTTCCGCCTGGGTAAACTTGCCTGTCGTTTTTCGTTGCACCAGATGGTGCATAGTAGCTTCCACAATAATGACCGCCCCATCCACAATGAGACCAAAATCAATGGCTCCCAAAGACATCAGGTTGGCAGAAACACCAAAAAGGTTCATCAGGGAGAGCGCAAAGAGTAAGGATAAAGGTATGGCCGAAGCAACGATCAAACCGGCACGCCAATTCCCGAGAAATAGCACCAAAACAAAGATTACAATCAGTGCCCCTTCGGTTAAATTACGTTCTACGGTACTGATGGCCCTTTTAATCAAATTAGTACGGTCTAGAAAGGGTTCTATAATGACATCGCCGGGAAGCGATTTCTCGACAATTTTCATCCGTTCTTTGACCAGGGATACCACCTCGGCACTATTTGCGCCTTTGGTCATCAGTACAATACCACCCACTACTTCTTTTTCACCATTGTATGTCATCGCACCATAACGCGGTGGCGAACCCAGTTGGATCTTAGCCACATTCTTGATCAGTACGGGCACTCCATTGACTTGTCTCTTGATCATGGTATTTTCAATGTCAGCGATGCCCGACATCAAACCGACGCCTCTGATAAAATAGGCATTGGGTTTTTTATCAATATACGCGCCGCCAGTATTCTGATTATTTTTTTCTAGTGCTGAAAAAACTTCGGGAATGGTGACGTCCATGGCTTTCAGCTTGTCTGGATCGAGCGCAACTTCAAACTGTTTGGTTACACCTCCAAAGGCAGTTACCTCAGCAACACCTGCAATACCATAGAGCTGGCGGGTAACAATCCAGTCCTGCATGGTTCGCAGGTCCATAGCGGTGTACTTTTTTTCACTGCCTTTTTTAGGATGCAGAATATACTGATAGATTTCACCCAGACCTGTGGTAACGGGTGCCATTTCTGGCCTCCCTGTTCCTTTGGGGATTTGTTCCTGAACATCATTCAGCTTTTCTGCAATGAGCTGTCTGGCAAAGTACACATCAACTGATTCTTTAAACACGATTGTAATAACGCTGAGTCCAAACCGGGACATTGACCGCATTTCAGTGATATTTGGCAGGTTTGACAGGGAACGTTCTACCGGATAGGTAATAAATTGTTCCACTTCCTGAGCGGCTAAAGTTGGCGCTTTAGTAATCACCTGAACCTGATTGTTGGTAATATCTGGTAAAGCATCCACGGCAATCTGGGTCGTGCTCCATATTCCCCACACGATCAGTGCAAGGGTAAAAAAGCCGATCACCAGTTTATTACGGATACTATACCGTATAATGGCATCTAACATAAAAAATTCTGAAAAAATAGATAAAAGCACAACCTCCTGATATGGGGAAATGCACAATTAAAAAGAAAGAAAACTTATGCTATCCGGGGAGGCTGCCAGATCTTTATGCTCTGGTCCTGTACAGAAAACACCACAACATCAGGATAAAGGCGCATAACAGTCTTTGAAAACACGGTTACAGATACCTTTGAAGCGATATAGCGGAATGTAGAGCAGCAATAGCAGGAACAAAAAGGAGGGCAACTATCCTGTTCCTTTTGGTTGTGGGCAGATTGATCTTTTTGAATGGAGGTATATACTTCGCTTGCAGACACATCTTCTTTATCCTGGCATGGCATTAGCGCCAGGAAAGCAAAGTAGAGACCTATTACAAGTGTAAAGTATTTCATTAATTCCAAAAGTAAAGAATAATATCTACAAAGTGAATTTAAACCGTATTGCAACTATGACTCAACCAGATTCTTTCATCATATAATAGCTATTGCTATCATTTACTCAAAACATCAGTATAACCGCCGTATAATTTGTAGTGCTGTATGATCACTCCATTTTTCGGACATTCTTAAATACCACTAATGGGCATGATCACAAATATTAAGAAACGTCGCTTACAAATTTAATGCGGTAGTCCTGTGGCGATACAGAAGTATTCTTTTTAAAAAAGTGACTAAACTGGTCTGGCGTTGAAAAATTGAGTTCATAGGCAATCTCCTTTACCGGCCTCGAAGAAAATTGAAGGGATCTTTTCGCCTCCGCAATTACCTGCCCGTTAATGAGGTCTTTGGCTCCTTTCCCACTGCATCTTTTAGAAATATCAGTAAGTTTCCTTGCAGAAATGCCCATCTTAGCGGCATAGGTGGAAACCTCATGAGAACTTTGATAGTTAACACTAATCAGCTCCAGAAATTGTCGGTATACCTGTTTTTCATAGCTATCAAATCCCTGTGCAAGGGATGCATTTACATTTGCAACCTTAATCATGATAATCTTAAGGTAGGCAGCCAGCGCATCAAGCTTATTAATATAGCTATACTTATCAAACTCCTTCCATAAGGATTCAAATAAGAAACCCAGCTCAGCACAATCATTGGATGAGAGTGGTAACAGCTGATTATCTGAAGCATTATTGAATAATACAGCTTTGCAATTATTGGCACTTGAAGGGGTTTTCTTCCAGAAAGACTCTCCAAATCCGAGATTGAAACCACTAATAATACAGTCGTCATTAAACGATAAAACCTGTCCTTTAGACATCAGAAAAAGCTGGTTCTCAATTAAACGAAAATCCACATCGTCAATATGAAGTGTACCGCTGCCAGACTGCACTAAAATCATCCGGTTATATAAAAGACGGTGTGCAACAGTGGTTTCAGGGCATAGCTGCCCATTGATATAACTCACAATAAAAGAGTCGGGAATTTCCTTTTCCAGGGGTATTACAATAAATGGATCCATGCAGCCAGATTTGTACCTTACTTATGATCTGTAAAAGTAAGAATAAATACTGGCGTGACCTTATCTAAGTCAATCCAGGCGTCTTATGTTACATTGTAATCCTATCCTTTGAGTAGCTGCTGATAAGACCAGTATTCCTTTATAGCATCCTTGGGCAGATCCCGCACATCAATGGAAATGAGCAGGTCAATACTGATCTTAAAATAGTTGGATATCCGCTGCATGATAGCCAGCGGAGGCTCAGCCATACCGTCTTCATACTTGGCATAACGGCCCCTACTAATGACTAACTCATTGGCTACTTGTAGTTGCGAGCAGTTTTGCTTCGCTCTTAGGTACCGTAAATTATCCGACAGAAAAGACATTGCTAATATTTATAGCATCAAACTTACGATTTTTTACTAAAATCAATAGTATTTTTGCAAGTACTTAGAAAATGATTTTATGGAGAGAGCGATAGTACATATGGACCTGGATACGTTTTTTGTATCCTGCGAACGGTTAGATAATAGGGCACTAAGTGGTATACCCTTGATTATAGGGGGCGGCGACCGCGGCGTGGTGGCTTCATGTTCTTATGAGGCAAGGTATTTTGGGGTACGCTCTGCCATGCCGATCAAAATGGCCATGATGCTTTGTCCGCAGGCCAAAGTGATTAAGGGGGATATGGGACGCTATTCCGAATTGTCACAAAAAGTCACGCAGGTAATTGAAGAGAAGGCGCCGGTGATGGAGAAGGCCAGCATTGATGAATTTTATCTGGACATTACAGGGATGGATAAGTTTTATGGCGCCTGGTCCTGGACCAATGAACTTTCACGATCCGTAACAAAAGAAACCGGGCTGCCGATCAGCTTTGCCCTCTCCGTGAATAAAACAGTCTCCAAAATTGCCACTGGCGAAGGTAAACCAGAAGGCAACCTTCAAATACCTGAATTTAAAGTGAGGTCTTTTTTAGACCCGCTTTCCATCCGTAAAATTCCGATGCTGGGTGAAGTCACTTTTAACCTGTTATCCCGCATAGGGATCAGAAATATCAAAACCCTTTCTGAAATGCCGGCAGATGTGTTACAGCAAATGATTGGGAAAAACGGGCTGGAGTTATGGAAAAAAGCAAACAGTATCGATAACAATCCGGTAGAGCCCTACTGGGAGCGGAAGTCGATTTCCAAGGAACATACCTTTGAACAGGATACGATAGACATCCCAAAGTTGAAATCAATGATGGTGGCCATGATAGAGAAACTAGCCTTCCAGCTCCGCTCGGAGCAATGGCTAACCTCTACGATTACAGTAAAAATTAGGTATGCAAATTTTGATACGGAAACAAAACAGTGCAGGGTTCCGTATACTTCGGCCGATCATACGCTGACGAAAACGGTGATGGAATTGTTTGAGTGCCTTTACCAGCGGCGTATGCGTTTACGATTGATCGGCATCCAGCTGAGCGGTCTGGTGAGGGGCACCTATCAGATCAACCTCTTTGAAGATACGGTAGAAATTATGGCTTTGTACCAGGCCATGGATAAAATGAAAGTGCGCTTTGGGGCAAATGCTGTTTTGCGTTGTTCGGGTGCCGACTTGAAAAACACTAAAACGAAATAGCATGTACCTGAATTGTCACTCTTTCCACAGTCTAAGGTACGGCACTATTCCATTGCCTGAACTGATAGAACAAGCCGTTGCACACGGGCTAAAGGCTATGGCCTTAACCGATATCAATACCGTAACGGGTATTTATGAATTTATAAAAGCCTGCACCGATAAGCGTATCAAACCCCTGGTGGGCATGGAGTTCAGGTACAATAACCGTCTCCATTTTATTGGGCTGGCCAAAAATAACGAGGGCCTGGCAGAAATGAACCGCTTTCTTACCATGCATAATTTTGATGGTACCCCGCTCCCGCTTGCCGCCCCGGCATTTGAAAACGTGACGGTAATTTATCCGGTGGAAAACATACCTACCGTGCTTGCGCCATACGAGTATATCGGTATAAAACCGGGCCAGCTTTTACTTTTATACCACGTCCAATGGAGTTCGTACTTGTATAAAATGGTGGTGCTGCAACCGGTTACGTTCCTTACCAAGAAGGAATATAGCCTGCACAAGGTACTGCGCGCAATAGATACCAACAAGATCCTCTCCAAACTGACTGAAGAGGATTATTGTAAACCCAGTGAGTTTATGTTGCCGCCGCATGTGTTGCTGGAGAAATTCAAAGAATATCCGCAGATCCTGGAGAATACGCAACAGGTAATTGACGGTTGCAATTTCAAGTTTGATTTTAAGCCTTTGCGGAACAGGAAGTTTTACACGCGCGACAAAAAGAGCGATATGAGTTTACTCAGCAGTTTGGCCCGGCAGGGGGTAGAAAAGAAATATGGGAACAATCCTGAAGCCAAAGCGAGGGTGGAGAAAGAACTGAAAATCATTGAAAAACTGGAGTTCAGCGGGTACTTTTTGATTACCTGGGATATCATCCGGTACAGCAACAGCATGGGTTTTATGCATATTGGCCGTGGCAGCGGGGCCAACAGTATTGTGAGTTATTGTCTGGGCATCACGGCTATCTGCCCTTTGGAGCTGGATTTATATTTTGAACGTTTCCTGAACCTGAACAGGAAAAGTCCGCCCGATTTTGATATCGACTGGAGCTGGAAAGAACGCGACACGATCCTGGAGTATATCTTTAACCGCTATGGATATGATCATGTTGCTTTTTGCGGCACTAACGTAGAGTTTAAATATCGCTCTATCTTTAGGGAAGTGGGCAAAGTTTTCGGGCTTCCGAAAGAAGAACTGGATGCACTGGCCATTAACCGATGCAGCTGCACGACAAAAATTCTGTGGTGGCGATGGTACATAAATATGGGCAGATGCTGGAGAAATACCCAAACCAGCGGAGTATGCACTCCTGCGGGATTATCATTTCTGAAGAGCCGATTACCAACTTTACCACATTGGAGATGCCGCCAAAAGGTTTTCCCATTGTTCAGTTTGATATGCATGTAGCCGAAGCGATAGGATTTGAAAAGTTTGACATACTGAGCCAGCGCGGCATTGGCCATATAGACGACAGCGTAAAACTGATTGAGAAAAACCAGGGCATCAAGATAGACATCCGGAATAATGCGATATCCATCAACGAGCCCAAATGTAACCGCTATCTGGAAGTGGGAAAAACTATTGGCTGTTTTTACATCGAGAGTCCGGCGATGCGGGGTTTGCTGCGCCGCCTGAAATGTAATGACTATAAGATACTGGTGGCCGCTTCATCTATCATTCGTCCAGGGGTTGCACAAAGCGGCATGATGAAAGAATATATCTTCAGGCACAATTATCCTGATCAGTTCGAGTACTTTCATGATGTGTTTAAGGAACAGCTGAGCGACACCTATGGCATAATGGTGTACCAGGAAGATGTAATCAAAATCGCCCTGCATTACGGGGGACTGCCTGAGGCAGACGGTGATGTACTGCGGCGGGCAATGAGCGGCAAGGGCCGTTCAAAAGAGGCCCTGCAGAAAGTGAAAGACCATTTTTTTGATTCCTGCGAGCAGCAAGGACATCCAGCAAAACTGAGTGAAGAAATTTACCGGCAGATTGAATCGTTTGCGGGTTATTCATTTTGCAAGGCGCACTCAGCATCGTATGCAGTGGAAAGCTACCAAAGTCTTTACCTGAAAGTCCATTTTCCGGTGGAGTTTATGGTTGCGGTGATTAACAATCAGGGAGGGTTTTACCGGACTGAGGTGTATATCCATGAGGCACGCATGTCAGGCGCATTGATACTGAACCCCTGCGTAAACAAAAGCAAATACGAGACCACCTTGTACGGTGTAGAGGTATTCCTGGGATTTATGCACCTGGACGGTTTGCAATCCAGTTTAGCACTGGAAATTGTTGAGGACCGCCAGCGTAACGGGTTTTACACCTCGCTGGAGAATTTCATCAACCGTGTACCGATAGGAATTGAAGGTATACAGACGCTGATCTTCATCGGGGCATTCCGCTTTACGGGGAAAACCAAAAACCAGCTGCTGGTTATCGCGCGACTAATCCTGGTGAACTTTAAGCCTGAAAACCGGGGATTGCTGCTGATCCAGGAACCGGTTAAAGACTACCAGTTGCCTGTACTGGAACGTTCGAAATATGAGGATGCCTTTGATGAGATTGAGCTGCTGAGTTTCCCGACCTCCTGCTCTCCTTTTGATCTGCTGCAGACGAAATTCCGCGGCGATGTAATGGCGAAAGACCTGGTGAAGTTCCAGAAAAAGCAGGTAAAAATGCTGGCTTACCTGATTTCCAGGAAACACGTGCCGACAAAAATGGGCGCGATGTATTTTGGCACCTGGATAGATGCGGAAGGGGAATTATTTGATACCGCCCATTTTACAAATAGTTTAAAGCAATATCCCTTTCAGGGAGGCGGTTGTTATTTGTTGCTGGGCACCGTAGAAGTGGATTATCATTTCCCAACGGTTACGATTGTGAAAATGGCAAAGATGCCGTTCATACCGGATCCGAGGTTTTCGAATTCTGATGAACGGCAGTATAAGACGCATGGGAATATCAAGGAAGATGTGAGCATGACCAACCGGGCGCCTTATCCGCAGGCGCAGGATATAAATTTACCAAGACAGAAGATGAAGTGACGGTAACTAAACCGAGTAATATTCAAATGCGATTTGAATATTACTCGGTTGATGCCTGATTTTTCATTTTAAAAGAACGATCTTTCAGCTTATTGAAACGGATTCAATGCGATCAGTCCCGGTGCATCCGCTACAAATTTATCCAGCACACCATCGGCTATTTTAATTGGCCCATCAAAACGGGTGGCCCCGGGTATTGTTTTTATTGCAGCGGCTTCGGTGGCGAACTTCTTAGCATTGGCAAAATAGCGCGAGGCCGTGTTGCTTCCGCGATCTGCGGCATCCAGTCCTGCTGCGGTTAGCTGAAGCGCTTTTCCCCATTGTTGCATCGCATCAAGCCATGGTTGCGATGTTTGGACAAAAGAAGAATCAACTGTTCCAACGCGGATGATATCAGGAGCACTTGCGAAATCACTGGCACATTTAATCAGATCTGCAATAGCCTCATGCCGGGCAGCATCGTCACCACCGGCAATTGCTTCACGCACGCCGTCCAGCATTGCCCTCA
>Ga0247734_1002775_pt1 | contig 11035 bp, 10 predicted proteins | sample UWRJL103311B2_FD_180933 | JGI IMG/M metagenome (GOLD analysis project Ga0247734, IMG submission 180933) | Plant litter microbial communities from Arlington Agricultural Research Station in Wisconsin, United States - UWRJ-L103-311B-2 | ecosystem: Environmental > Terrestrial > Plant litter >... | reverse complement strand
AACTGGACTGCTATCACACCATCCGTCATTCTATGGCTTGCTGCTATAGCGTGTGCCGGCAGAGCTTTGCAGCTCGAAGCCACCGGAGCTGGCCCCGACCAATTTGGCCCTTGGTTCACTGCATTCTGGGCGCTCAGTGTCTCTCACAATATTATAACAACCTGTAAGTGAATACAGCTATACTTCTTACTCGTGTCTGACTGTTCATTACTTAGTCCTTCTGTTATACCGACTGTGGCATATTGATCGCTCTCTACCAAGCATTTCTCCGCTCTGTTCCGCGCCCGAGACACAGCTGCATCGCATTATGCGGTCGATAGCAGAATCAGGCATGCTTTACACTGTGACGGCCTCCATCGTCCTTATATGTGGAGCTACGAATAACTATGCTGCGCTTCTCGTCGCCAGCGCTATGGTAAAGATCATCAGCTGCGATATCGTCATATTACCTGCTGACAATGGTCCATAGGAAGCGGTCACTGTCGGCATTGCTTTTAATCTGATTCTCATTCGTGCAAAGCAAAGGGATGAGATTCGGCAAGAACAACAGTCTTCCTCTCCTCAGTTCACCACAATTGGACCAACAGTATTGTCCTATCCCAGCACTCTCAGTAACTCGATGATATGGACGGAAAGCAAACCATAATACATATCGTTCATTCTCACGTTTTCACTCCGATGTATGCTCGCTTGTGGCTTATACTTGCAGGTACCCGATGTTCTGTGCCGTGGGCGCCTCTCACTTTTAGTGGTCTTGATGATATTCATGTGTATGGAGGTAACCTGGATTGTGACCCAATGCGTGATATGGACTGTAGGCCGCTGTGATATCCATCGCCTCGCCGTTGACGTCCCAGTACGGTTATTATCGCTTTAGTGACTTCCGATATGCGTAGTGTTATACTCTGATGAATTTCGATTCAGATGCGGCCTCAAAGATAAACATCACCATCGTCTCACTGTCTCAGCTATGTAAGCGCATTCCTAGCTTTGATACTCCCTCACTTGGCAGCAGTCGCGCCTCCGTATCTTCGAGCATTCATTTCCCTTTATAGTATCAGGCCCTGAGATAAGGGTGTCGACGCGCTAATTAAAGAACACAGACGAACGACTTCTCCTTCTATCTCCAACTCTCATCGGCTTACATGCTGCTATGGTCGACACATTGACCAGCTTTAGATTAATCAACCTCGTCACGCTCTTTCTGCAATCTGTGCTCTATGGAATCTACATCGTCACATGCGGGAACTGTGCTGTAGCGGTCACTAGAGTCAACGGGCGCTGGAGACGCAGAAGGGAAATGCAATGGCCATTCCTGCTGGCAGGGACCTTCCTTCTCATCAATGCGACATGCAATCTCTGCTTTCAGTTCTACAGATGCTTGGAACTCTTATGGTATACAGGTCCAAGTAGGCCTGGTATTACTACCAGTTTCTCGCGCTGGATAAATGTTGCTAAAGTGCGTTATGCTCCCTGACGATGCTCTAACATTCACACTAAGCGTATCCCTCACAAGCCTACTCAACTTGTTTGTCAATCTACTATAGGAGACCTCATTCTCATTTACAGAACCTTCGTTGTCTACCGGAGGAATTGGAGGATTGTTGCACCATCTATTGTCCTGTGGCTTACCGACATCGCCTGCGCATGCAGAGTTTTACAGCTTGCCGGAACGGGTGCTAACCCCGATCGTTTCAGCCCGTGGTTCGTCGCCTTTTGGGTGGTTAGTGTTATTCACCATATTACTACAACCCGTAAGTGGGCCGAATTATATTGCTCATCAGTATCCGCGTCTGACCCTTATAGTCATTTAGTACTTCTACTACATCGGCTGTGGCGTGTCGATCAGTCTCTGCCAGGCATTTCCCCACTTTCGTTCGAGCCAGAGGCACCATTACATCGTATCATGCGTTCTATAGCAGAGTCCGGCATGCTTTACACTGTAACCGCCCTTTTCGTCCTCATATGCAACGCTATGAAACACAACACTTTCGTTCTCGTCGCCAACGGTGTTGTAAGATATCATCGGAAGCTGTTATGTTATTGCATCTTTCACTGACACACATCTACAGGAACTGGTCACCGTCGGTATCGCTTTCAATATTATTTTAGTGCGAGCAAATCGATGCATTGATACCCAACAAAACCAACCATCTTCCTATCCCCAGTTTACTACTCTAGAACCAACCACCATGTCGAGCGCTCTCAGTCATTCGATTGAATACAAGCCATAACACAGGCCACATCCTATTTCATATTCGTTCAGCTTTATTGTCTAGAGTCATTTTCGACCTGGGACGGATGATTTCAAGTTGCCTGTTGCCACGATTTTGAGAACCTGTTATTATACTGGAGCTTCGATGTTCAATATCGATACCACTGTCTTTACTATTGCCTGCCTAGTACGATGCTGTAGCCTCCAATATCACTAGCTTAAGCCGATGTTACTTCTAAATCCAACATGTATCATTCTTGGGTGTGAAAAGTTGACTTTGGCCATTGTGTTAACACCTGGATTGTTACGACTGCACCGTCTCGGAAATGGAGAGTAACAAACGATGTCACTTATTCAACCATGTGACGCTTCGGTAATTGCCGAAACTTTGTACCTACTCGCACCGTGGCGTCTTCCCAACTACCATCACAAAAGTACAGCATCAATATCTATATCTATGCTGCCTACCAATCAACGCTCACCCAGGGATTTCTAATTTACTCTACTCCTCTAGTACTCTGACCATGACCGAGAAGCACCACCGTTTCTCATCTACCAGCGGCGTCACTTTCCGAAATCCATGGCAGCCGCTATCCACAATGACAGGGAGTGCTCTGGCTTTTCTTCGGCTGCCTTTCTCCAGAGCACTGTCTTTACCTGGAATTGATCCTGCGAAAACTATACCTCTGGACCACGAAAGGATAGATTCTGAGACCCAGATATCTGCCACCTGGCTAGGACATGCCGTTCGTACTCTCTCTTGGCGCGCTTCCTTAGGAATCCGTATTAAACGTGTGGCATTATCAGGGGGCTTTTGTTCAGTTTCCTGGTACTTCATCTAGGAAACCGATTCGTATTTTACTCGATCCTATTTTTTCCGATCGAGCCTCTCCTTCTGAGTATTTTGGGCCCAAACGCCGCATTCCTGCTCCTTGTACGATCGAGGAGCTTCTTCCTGTCGATTTCGTTGTTATAAGCCATAACCAGTGAGCTTCCACCTTGTCCACATTAATTGTACATTGACCAAAAATTGCTCTGCAGCTATGACCATTGCGATATCACGGCTCTTCAGCGGCTTTGGAATGCTTCAACTGGTCAACTGCCTCATTTTCTAGTCCCACTAGGGAACAAAGAGTTGCTTCTGAGCCTTGCCATACCTTCAGAACATATTCACGAGATGGATTGGTGGGATTCTAAGACATTTCCAACATCAGATAGCTCGCATCTAGAACTCGTGTGTACGCCAGCACAACACAATAGTGGTATGTTGCAGCCAAGTTAGTATGACAGATTTTCTCTCAATACAATTCTAGGCCGTGGAATTCTGGACCAAAACCATACCTTATGGGCGAGCTGGTCTATACGCCATATTGCTGTCACATCTGACAGTGATCCGCGTACCTTGGCCTCCTTATATTTCGCTGGGTAAGTCGCAACAGTGTCTGAGCCTTTTTTCTTTCTGATGAAGCCCTTAGCGATACAGGATATCAGACTGTGGAAGGTCCTTGTCCTGTATTCAAAGGTAAATTGGACAAACCTCTTGTCGTATGAGTCTCGTTGACAGTTTGCGAATAGAGATTGGGCAGCGATTTGGGCCATTCGATCTTGCATTCATTCCTATATGGCGGGGAGCATCGCTGTCGCTCCTAGGAAAGCTAGGCTATCGCGTAAGCTCTTGTATGTGTTATCTCATTTCACAGCCGTGATTTACATGACCTACTAGCTCGCCGACGATACTCCACTGGTGACCCTACATGCGTCGCCTGAGGATGCCGTCAAGCTATTTCACGATGTACAGGCTAAGCGTGCAATTGCGATCAGTGAAGGAAAGGTTATTGACTAGTTATTAGGTTAATAACTAGTTATGAAAAGTTATTGACCTAACTTGCGCGTAACCTAACTATAACCAACATCGGGCAGCATGACCGAAATGAACAAAATCACGACTCACGTGGCTAGGTTACAACCCGTGGGAATATTTTGGGGTATTCGAGGCTTAGCCGAGCTGCCGTAGGACAGGTTACGGTTACTTTCGAGGAAATGAAGTTATTAACTCCTTAACTAGTTAGCAACTTTAACTTTTGACTCTTAACTTTTAACCGTAACTTTCCTTCACTGATTGCGATGCATTTCGGTACATTTGCGGGAAGCGAGAATGAAGCTGTGGAACCCGTAGTGCGGCTAGTTAACGCACTCAAAGGAGGGTCGGGTGAGTATGATTATACCAAAGAGAAGTATGCATGGAGGGACCCCGGTGGAGGGTTTGGCTGGTTAAATGCTGGAGAAACTGCATTGGTACTTGCAGAATGATGATAGCCAATATTATTGCTATATTTACTAGTGTACAAAGAACACACTTCGGAAAGTCAAGTAGATGGGTATGAGGCTGGGAAAATGACGGGTAGTAAGGGAACTAGGCAGTAAAGTCCTGTGAGGACGCCGATGGCAAGAGCAGGAGCGTAAGTCCCAGGTGGATACGTAGTGACCAAATACAGCATAAACCCCACTCCTAGTAGAGTGACAGATGCGCTTAACAGCTAAGTTTCACATCAGTATGCTGTTCGAAAACGACCTAGTGAAGAACTCACTCGCGTAGAGACTTCTGAAGCTTTGTGGGCAGCAAGAGAGTGCTGGTACTCGTGGTTCTGAGTGACGATACTGGGACCAGGTGTTGTTGCTCGACTAACGTCGACATGCACATCAGACATGGGAGAACGCAACTCCTCAGCCTGTGCTTCCTCTTCCTCGTCTGGTCGAGGCTTGTTTCGATGGCCGAATGCCCTAATCCGCCTAACAATGAGCTTTGTTAGACCAACATGGCTATCATGGTATCCAGCGGCCATCGCAAGGCCAGCTACGGCGCTCATTGTAGACCCCAGGCTTGTTATCACGGCACCCCACATGAGGGAAAGAACAGCCTGCGTCCTTGCTGGGCGGTCGACAGGGGTATCGTTTGGGAATGCAGCCACCAGCTCTGCCTGAACGACTGCCATGATAGACACTACCACTGAGGCTATGAGGGGAGCCTAACAATGTGAATTAGTCTAGTATCATGGTTGCTAATGATAACGAACGCACTCCGATGGATAAAGCTGCTAATATCCGGACTGTTGAATCTACATGCCTCGGGGCGCTCGATCGGTGCTGAGTCCTTACTGAAGCTTGCTCATGTGCGAAATCGTGATCTTTTGCTGCTGAGTGTGGGTGATCTGAGATGCGACTGTGCGCTTGGGCAAATGTGATGTTCACGGCCTGCAGAGAGCTGGAGACATTATTGGGCCGGGTTATCTGCTCAGAGTGGCGATTAGAGGACATGGAAGTGAAGAAAAGAGATTATAGCGAGCATGACTTGTCGATGTGGTGAGCGGTGCTTTTCAGGGACCATGGACTAGTAGCTAGCCATTGAAGTCATAGTGAGATGGGCGCCCGGATAAACGGTGAAGCATTGTTGTTCCCATCAAGACCACAGCGAAAGTAGATTAAGGAAACACGACAAGCTTTGGAGGGGTCCTTACTGCTGTTGGGTCGTCGTTGTTGCGTTGATGAGAGCGAGTTGCAAGGAGCTTTGACCCAGAATGGCCCACGTGGTGCCTTTGATGAGGTACCACGACGTTAACCTCGACCGCACAGCAATGACTGGCCTATTGCAGAACCAGTTCCAGTAATGAGTGGGCACCCATTGCCATTGGTATTATAGTCTGCCCACAGAAAGTCCGCCTCATTGGGTGTGATTCAAATGTCTACAATAACCATGAGCTTTGTTGAAGCTTACCTGGCTATGACTTGAGGTCAGGTTTTCATACTTCATCACAGCTATTAAATACCTCCTCCTCCTCCTCCTCCGTCTACGCCACCACCTGGCATATAATACGTGTTAGCTCCCACATCGGCACCTCGACCATGTTTGTCGCCTACTCCTTCTCCATCCTCCCCCTCATCGATCCAGTTCAGAGCGTTAACTACGTCTGTGAAGTTCTCTTTACTAGCCTCTGTCAATGCTTCTTGCCCTCCTTTCTTCTTCCTTCTTTGCTGCTCAAGGAATATGGCAGTCAAAACGATATCGTCCTGTAGCTCTATGCTTCCTGGCTGAAGAATGTTGATCATGGGCAATGGATACGGTCCTGGTGATACTGTAGCAACATACGATCTTCCCTTGCATTCTTGCATCTGGTATACGGCTCTCGTCAAGGACCTTCCGGGATGTAAACAACGATATGAGCATGCTCACACACCAGCCAACACGATACACCCATTTCCAAAGGTATCTCTTTCCATCCAATGCACGAAAAAATCTTGATCTATTAGTCAATTTAGGCACTGCATACGCTCGCATTATTGAAAGAGAAGAGGGAGACGCACGATCGAAGACCTAGAGAGTATGCTTTAGAAGATGGCTTTACGTCTCGAGTCCCTGAAGATACCACATCTCTGCCCATCCCACGCAATGATATCTCTCCAACGAGGTCTAGAGGATGACCTGGACCGACGAATCGATATAATCTAGTTGTCTTTCGCTCACTACTAACCAGCGTATCATCGGTGGTTTCTAATTGATATACAGGCGGATCTCGTTGCTCATTCTCGTAGAAAAGTGCATTCTCCACAAAGGATGTCCTGTGTATGTCGAACACGAGGGAATAAGACTTGGAATTAGTACCAGTAGCAGTCATGGGGGACAGAGTACTGGTGTTTGTATGCTCACAAAGGCCCTTATACGTTTTGTTGACTTCGCCGAATAGAGCCACAATAGAGTCCTTGTGTGCCTCTCAAACGGGTTCCTCGCTAGTACTAGGCCAAGGATAGTTCGTTCACTGCGTGATTGCGGTTTCAAGTTTGGGAGGATCTTCAACAACTCAACCAGCGATTTATATAAAATAAAAAAGTATACAGCTCGTTCGTGACTGCGGAAACGCTTCATCATAGCAAAAGACTGACTGAACTACTGTGTATCAGTACTGCGGAGATGAGATTTCAACGATCTGACTGCGCTTACTAGACTCTTGGTCGAAGATTACATGCTGTGGTCCTATGGTGAGATATAGAATGCTTCTACAACTGAAAATGCTGTAATATCCACATGGTGGTAGGTATATGATTCAGATTATGACTAGCCTATATTCTCTTCGCTCGAGCTCAGTCCCTAGGATAACTTGTCCCAATGAAAAATCTTCTTTATGTACGATAGCACTTGAACGTAAGTTTTGAATGGATTCTCATAACTACTTTTAGGCGCTGAATCGTTTTAGTCTATAATAGGACTTGGATTGAAATCCTGAGTTTGAAGATTTGAATAGTACGAATATCATAGATGCATTTCCCGTCGTAATAAGCGACCTGGGGAGCAAGCAATGAACGAACTACTCGCACAACTCCTACATAGCTCTCACAAATAAAAGAGGTAGAATCTCTTCCTCAGCCTAGAATGGATAGAAAAGTGCTATACGAATATAAAGAGGGATAAAAGTAATGACACTTGTTTGTTCGTAGGGATTCAGAGGCTGGTGGATGGGACCGAAAGTGAGTCCATACTAGTTTCGGCCGGAGGGATAACCAGTGGCCCTCCCCTGCGACGGACATTCTCTGCTATTGCCGCTTCTACGAGCAGCTCGAAATCTGCCCTCCAAACAGGATCATACCACTTGCAGTCCTCCCATAGAGCCTATGTACAGCCCATGTGAGAGGAGATATATGTAGCGAAAAGTAGGACGATTGCATACCTCCTCCATATCACAAGCCTTCTTCCTTAATCCGTACATGTAATCGTGGATCCACCAGCGTTCTATCAGCTTTGGGGGGTTTTTCCTGAGTTCTTCCATTACCCTTTCCGCCCTAAATATCGCCATCGGCATACCAGTTATCAGTCAAATAAGGAGAAGCGGAAAAAGTGTCTCACTGCTTCACAACTCTCTCTACTTCGGCGCAAGCATCCTTGTCCCAAGCGGTATACAGATGTTTCATTTTGCGTAGCCTGCGCTTTTGCTCAGCCCAAGTGGACATACGGTCATATTCCTCTGCTCGGGCGTCTCTTCCAAAATAGGTGGTCTTGAGCCATCTTCGAAAGCGAGAGAAGGTATACAATTCTTTGGATGATGGGATAGCGCTTGACATGATGATGGTCAGGGTAGGAGGTGCCGACTTGCCGGCGTTTGACGTTACAGTCTCAGAATACGGATCCGAGACGGGAAAATGAAGAAGACCGTACGGCGGCTTACTGTGAGACTAACATTGCGTTCTGCAATTTCGAGAGTAGAATAGATGGAGGACCAAACGATTATGGTGTTCATGCCGGATCTAATAAGCGGTTGTGATAGACCGTGATGTGCATGTTATTCCCGAAGCTGTATCCACTTCTTGGGTTCTCAAGCATATCAACTGCGATGGTTCAAGGTTATCAGAGGTTATCAGTGACTATCTGCAACAACCCGATAAGCAAAATAAGCGAGTTGCATTTAGTAAATCGCAAACGTTCTACTTTTCTGCTTGTTCATGTTTGGCCTCCTTTCACTCCTCCCGTCATCTCCTTAGACGCTCTAGATCCCCCTCCCCGAGTCTTCTGAACACCATCTCCAGTGCACAACCGCCATCTGACCTTGTCCGTCTTCCTCATAGTTCCGACAGTGCTCCGATGGCCCTTCCGGTGGTTGTGACGATGGACCAGGGCCTGCGCATGCCTGGGTACCATGCAACCCATCATTTGTAGCCTGTTGATGCTATCTACTTATCACGCGAGAGCCTAGCCGTGCGTTGGCGATACTTTCCCTAGACCTGCGTATTCTACATATAGAGTATATATATCCCCGGGTATGACCTTCGCGATCGGAGACTCCCACCCACTCTCCCTCTTGTACGATGTCAGCTCCTCAAGATAAGGTGCGCTTTGCAACAGCAGTGCTCTAAATGATGGGTTCACGGTCCTGACAATGCTGCTAGGACGTCCCTATTTCATTGTATGACCAAAGACCCGGAGTTAAGTTACGAATCGTGAGCTTGTTAATGCTATTTGGCTTGTACGTGTTGCTGAACATGAGCGCGTAGTGCATTGTCGGATGCGGCCTGGGAGGACTCGCAGCGGCATACTGCCTAGGTCAATCCGGGCACGAGATCATCATGGTCGAAAGCAAGCTCTCCGTGGGCGAGATTGGAGCTGGTATACACTGTACACCCAGTGAGCATCCATCGGGATTCACTTCTCTATATACCTGCTAATGATGGATATAATAGATGTCATGCGACTCTTTCTTCGATGGGGGTTGGGCCAAAAGCTGAAAAAGGTGGCTGTTAAGCCGGGAAAAATGCAATATCGAAATTGTGAGTAATCTCCATATCTACGGTAGGAGATTATGAAGTTGACACTGCTCCAGGGAAATCCGGGGATATACTGTTGGATATCCCACTTGCAGATGTTATGGAGAAAGAACATGGTGCTCCATATTACCAACTTCACGTGGGTCATCGAGTCCTCCTGCCTTCTTCATTCATGGCTGACGTATCGTTTCGTTTCGTAGCGAGCCGAGTTATTCAACATTCTCCTCGATTTTTCCAGACCATTCGTCAAAGAGCTGAGAATCGGCAGCAAGGTTGTTTCGATGTCCTCTTCGACAGTAACGCTCGAGGATGGCCAGATCCTGGAAAACTTGGACATGATTTTGGGTGCTGATGGCATCCGCTCTATTACTCGCTCGTATGTGCTTGGGGATAACAAGTTGGAGTACCTTGGCGAAGCCGCATTCCGTGCAACCATCCCACGGGAAGTAATGCTCCAGGATGAAGAGATGCGGGAACTCATTGACACTCCTGGGAGTATCAAGTGGCTAGGAGAACGTAGACATATCATTGGATATGGGATGGTAAGTAGGGCATTTTATCTCCTCCACTAGCTTCAGTCTAATAAAACACAGCGTGCAGGGCAAGAGTATAATGTGGTAATGATACACCCAGACAGCAGCGAGTCGAATTCGTGGTTGAAAAAGGGGGACCGCAGTAAGATGCTAGCCACCTATGAAGGCTGGAATCCCAAGTACGTCCTCTCCAGTCATTGCTGGCCTACTTGGTACTTACAGGTTTCTTTCCAGAGTGCAGAAGCTGTTTAGCTTAATGGATACGATTCTACATACGTCATTCACGACTTGTGCGTTTGGTCCTGATGACTCGTGGGTACACAAGGACTGGAATCTGGCACTACTGGGAGACGCATGCCACCCGATGGTTCCGTACCGAGCTCAAGGTGCTGCTATGGCTGTATGTGGTTTCACTTTCCTTTAGCGTTGCAGTTTTTGCTGAACTGGGGAATAGTTCGAAGATGCTGCCGTCCTTGGAAACCTCTTTTCTCGGATCACTGACAGATCACAAGTTCACAAGCTCTTATCCGCATATGAGAAGCTTCGACGGCCACGCGCCACAGACACTCAGCGAAGCTCATGGGCTGCCAGAGAAACAATTCATCTTCCCGACGGACCCGCGCAAGAGGCTAGAGATAAGATGTGGAAAAATCCGCCGTTGGAGAACCCAAAAGCAGACGAAATGCGCGAGTCAGACAGACTGCAGTTCGCTTATGATGCTGACGCTGAAGTAGAGACATGGTGGAAGAATAACAAGGGGTCTGTTCTGTTATAGTTTGGGATCTTGTCGCATTGTCACATTAATTGTACTGTATTCTGCTTGCAAGCTATTATAAGATCCATTTTACCCTCCGTTAACCAACATCCGTAATTCTCGGCAAGCTTAAGATATCTTTACGCCGTAATACTGACCTTCTCAGGCGCGTGAGAGTCACCAAGGGGTGAATCCCTGGGCTGAGATACGCAGACATATGCATACGCC
>Ga0247734_1002774_pt1 | contig 11039 bp, 1 predicted proteins | sample UWRJL103311B2_FD_180933 | JGI IMG/M metagenome (GOLD analysis project Ga0247734, IMG submission 180933) | Plant litter microbial communities from Arlington Agricultural Research Station in Wisconsin, United States - UWRJ-L103-311B-2 | ecosystem: Environmental > Terrestrial > Plant litter >... | reverse complement strand
GCATCTTTCATTTCAGCAGTGAGGGAAACGGGAAACCAAACTCTGTCATTAATAAGACCCATGACATAGACGGGACTCATTAGATGGTTTCTGTGGTCATATGATCTTGGTCTTGCCGCTATCATATCCCAACCAGACCAAAGCACTCATAGATGAATTTTTGTCTGAGGATCACTGTATTGTCTTGGACGTTAAAACTTTTAAGTAGGGGAAAACCCAATTCTTACGATTTTCTATTTAGCAAAACCAATACGCCATAAAATGCTAAACAATCATGCTACATTACAAACGCCAAAGCAAGCAAACGCCGCTAGTTCGAAGAATCAACAACCTCCGCAAACCACTGTCTAAGTAGGGTGGCCAAAACACCTGGCAACTCCTTTACATCACTAACGATAAGATAATATTGGAACGGGAAAGTATCCAAATATCTCTCAATCTTCACCTCCCCATTAACAAACTTCGCCTCCTTGAGGTCCATCACACTCTCTCCTTTCTTTTTGTTTTTCAGGTCATCTACAATGACGAAGACCATCATGATTCGTTCTTCGAGGGCTTGACGAAGGAGTTGACGAATGGGTTCATGTTCCGCGGAATTACAGACACCGTCGGAAATGATGAGTTGCATCTGCCACAAATCCGCCGGAGAACCACTGGCTTTAGCACGTGCTGTGCGGAATAGCTCGATACTCTCTCGGACCAATTTCGTAACATCGGTTTTCTCTTGGTCGAAGCCAAAGTTTTGGAAGACTTTAGGTCCGGCATCCGAGCTAAAGGGTGTATCGAAGTCGTGAGCGACTCTGACATTTTCTCCGAAGCCGACGACGCAAATCTCGCCAACTTCGAGCATGCTGAGAGATTTTGAGACCATGACTAGGGTTTCGAATGCTAGCGAGCCCGAACCGGATTCACCCATGGATTTTGAATCATCGACTGCAAGCATGATTTGGTAGCTGCGCTTCGAGGGAACGCTACGGCGCATCCAGATTTTATCACGCTTGTATTGTGAAGCGATGTATGGGATGATACGCTTGATATTGAGACGCTTGCCAGTTCGGAAGTCACCACGCATCTTTGTAGCTAGGGTGGGTGCGAGGATTAGACGAAGCTGCTCAGTGAGTGATAGAGAGAGGTCACGGGTTAGTGCCTCATAGTGTGTCCATTGTTGGCGAGCATCTGATGCAGAACGAGGATCTATGAGCGCAGTATTGTCGAGGTGGATGGTTTCTAGCTGGTGATCAACCTCTTCAACCTCCTCTTCTATGGACTCTTGAGCATGAGCTCGAGGTGCATCTAAGTCTTCATCGCGATCTTGTTTGGCTTGGTTGATCGAAGCTCCAGCGCGACCCTCATAGTCGTCAGAGGGATTTGGTTCTTGTGGCTCTAGTGCATCGTCGATATCCATCACATCGTCCTTGTCCGTCTCACCCTGTTCGATTTCATCTGGCTGAAACTGTTCTGGCATATCTTGGGTATCAGTGTCAATGGCCATAGACTCGTCAAGAGCATGAGCTTGATCTTCAGTGGCAGTCCCCATAGCTTGGTCATCAGCCTGAGCTTCTTCATCTTGCAGATGCTGAAACTCAGTACTCTCTTTGCTCAAGTCCATATTTTTCTGCTCTTGACTCTGATCTTGATCTTTCTGCTCTGGGGCATCTCTGATTTGGCTTTGCTGTCGATGCCAGCTCTCGAGGGCGTCGCCAAGCTTCTTGAACGGCTGAGCTTCTGAGCTATCTTGCGTCTCGTCTCTAGAATCTTGAGGTGCGTCACCATTTGCTTGCTGACCTTTCTCTCCGTCCTCTGCAGCTGTATCTTGTTGTTCAGATGAGTCTCCACCCTGGCCACCATCTTCGCGTTGAGCTTTGGTAGCCGAGTCATTCTTGTCATCTGAGTTCTCTTCTTGGTCATCTCCCATGCCCTGAACATCGCTCGGGACGGCATTATCAGCGTCCGCATTAGCATCATCATTCCTATCTTGGAGAAGCCCTTCTTGGTCCTCAGGCTCTTGTTGTTCTGAGTCCTCCTCGGCCTTTTCACCTACTTCCTCTGTATTCTCACCCTCGCCTTCTTCATCCTCGTCTAAATCAATGATGTCTAGGTCATCCTCCATGTTTTGATCCTGCTGATCGGTCTCCTCACCATCCTTTTCAGCTTTTTCGTCGTTCTGCACCTGCTCATCTCCCTCCTTAGTCTCTTCAGTGTCTGATATATCATTAATCCCATCATCACTAGCCACTTCTTCTTCTTCTTCATTTCCATCTAGATCCATGTCTTCAGGTAGATCTAGAGCATCTCCCTCCTCTGCATGGGGGTCGTGTTTCTCAATATCATCCTGTTGCTTGACTTCTTCCCCTTGCTCTGCACCAGCCATTTCCTCCTCATCTTCATCACCATCATCTCCTTCCTCGGCAGTCTCCTTGTTGTTTTCTTGTGCTGCTACTTGTTCGTCTTTTTGAGGCTTGCCCTTGGAATCATCTCCTTCCTGATCTTTTTCTGCTTCCTCAGCATCACCATCCCACATCTTCTCATCGACAGCAGTAGGATCTAAATCATCCACATCTCCTGCCTCTTCATCCATATCGTCACCACTCTCATCGTCCCCGGAGCCTTCATCGTCCTCCTTTTCTTCTGCGTCGCCCATCTCACCTTCCATATCACCATCGGCCATATCGACAGCATCTTTCTCTTCTTCAATGTCCTCTTTATCACCTGTGTCTGGTTCTTGAGCAAGCTCATCGAGATTCTCGTCATCTTGGATGTCTTTGCTAATGTCCTCTGCACCCTCACCTTCGCCAAGGCCAGTACCGCCCTCGAGCTTATCAGTTTTACCCTCTTGATCATCGGACTTTTCTGAAGGCGTACAGAAACCTTGAGTGGCAATTTGAATAAACGTCTTCGCAAGGATGTAAGTGGTTTTGCAGGTGGCTCGGTGTAGTTCGGCGTAGCGAGAAACTGACTCATGCACGATATTGTAATACTGTTGGAGAATTGGCAGGGCAACAGCAAATAGAGCACTAGCTGTCTTGCTTGTCTGCAAATCTGAAAGATCAATTCCACGAAGAATGTTGAACGCTTGGCTCAGTTGCTTGGTAACTGGGTCGTTCTTGTTGGAGCTTGTTTCACAATATAGAGCTTTGATGCTGCTTGAAAGAGCCTTGTCATTGCCAGCAAACCATTTTGGTTCCTCGGTGCTTGTTGGAATTTTTCGGATCGACTCGTTGTGTTCTTGAATCGTGATAAACACCGTATTGCATACACCAGTTAGTGCTTTGTCGAGACTGGTGATAGTATGCTGTTCAGCATCGTCAATGGTTACGGTCGAATCTATCTTCAACCAAGGTTTGATTTGATTGAGAACAAACTTGAGATCTGGACGATTTTCGTTCATCTCTTCCAGATATTGACCTAGCTCTATGATTATGCTATCGAGTTTTTCCTCAAGCTCTTGACACATCGTAGAGGTGATGTGTTTAGGAAGTGTAGAGAGTTCTCCCCATTGTCGAGTCAACGTCGCAAGCTTATCGATGAAATTGGATATATCACCTCGTACGAGTTGGTTGTCAAGCTCACCTAATTTAGCGTGGACCTTAAGCAACTCGAGTGCAACTTCCAAGATATTTGGCAACCATCGGAGAACCTTTTCATGAGACGAGGCAAATGTCATAAGTTTAATATCGTAGGCACCAGGGGACCATAATCCCTGTGTCATTGTAATCAAATGCTCCAAGTCAATCATGTGCTTAGTGGAAGTTGCAAGGAAATTCCGTTGCGTCAAAACAGTGTGAAGTAGTCCCTCCAGACGAGCCATGCTTCGACCGACTTGATCCTTACTCAAATCCTCTGAATGTTGTCTTGTGGCTTCTCGAGCACGCGGTGCTAAATCAATAGTCTTGTGAAAATAATAATCGAGTCCTTGACTGCCCTTGATTGGCAATAACACCTCGCAGCGAGTGAGAATGCACGAAGTCGCTTCTTGTTTTGACAGAGCTTCTGTGTCCCGGACCGCCTTAATTCCCATATGACGGAGCTCTTTAAGTGTATCATTGAAGAGATTGGTCTTCCTTAATTTGAGATGCTTGACTGTAGGTTTGTTCTCCTCTGTCAAGATAGAAGGGGTTGCTTTTTGAAGCTCCGCGATTGATGATACAATATTAGCAAGGAACGAGTCAATATATGTTGATCCCTCAAGAGCTGTTGTTGGAATCTGGCTTAGGTCTGCCATTGTGCCGACCGTCTTTGATATTTCGATAAATCTCTTATTTTTCTCGGCCCAGTTTGGTACTGATTCCCCACATAATGCGAGGGCGGCTTGGTCGACAGTCGGGAAAGATTGCGGTACTGCGTATGCGGATAGAGCAGCATCTAGTGATGTTTCATCTGGCAATCCAGATTTCAGGATCATTTCCATCGGCTGACCCAGAAGTGCACGGAACTTTCGCACAATCTTGAAGAGTTTGTGATGAGATCTCTTGGCACTATCTCTCAGGGCGACAATATTAGTATCCTTCCAGCTAGCAAGGAGCAGAACATCTTTCATTGCTTTCTCCAAGGGTACTCTTCCCTTCTTAAGGTGCTCTAGAACCGTCTTCTCGTAACGTGCGTATAGTGAGGTGAAATTAGACAGCGCATTGTGTATGATAGACATCAAAGGAATGTCTATCATCAAGAGTTCGAGATGCTTCTTTAGTTGGATTAGAAGATGAAGTCTCTCAGTAAATTGGCCAATTATTGCTTTCGAGAAATAAGATTCCAGTACTTTGAGCAGATCTTGAGAATATTCCTGAAGTTCATCCGCGGACTCTGACTTCGAAAGCGGTACAGCGATGATGATTTCATAGGCTCCAAACCACCAGGATCTGGCACCGTCACTGCATTTTCTGGACTCCATGTCGAATAGCTTCGCCCAAGTTGACAGCTCCAAACGGCGCCAGCTAATGATAGTATCGGTAACATTATCATATAGAGTCTTAGCACCATGGATGTGACTTGCCCATCCACCAAATTGCCACTCATGTATGTAACCATGCACCTTTTCGAGTTTTGTGATAATCTTGGCAAGAGGTTCTGTGTGCCTGAACTGGAGTAGTTCTCGGCAATACACTAGAACATCTTCGAGTGGTTGCATGTGACCAATCTCATCAACGGCCTGCAATTCGCGGAATCGGGCCTGAATCTTGTGGATCAGGTTGACGAGTTTCCGTGTTTCTGGGAGGTTTGCATCGGTATAGAAGTTATATGCGTCGGGAACAACCGTGTTCGGGCTCAGGGACTCGACCTGATCACTTAGAAGAAGTAGGGCACCTGGGAGTAAATTGCCAGTCATATGCTGTCCTGCACGAGTCTCAGAGTCGTGAGTTGCGCCGATGCTTCGGGACATCTCTCGAATGTAGTCGAGAGTAGTCTCAGGAGCAGGTCGGCCACCTACAAAGATACTAAAGTGCGATTTAGAGAGAGATATGACCGTGTCCACTGTCGTTTGCGAGGGCGGGGTTTTAGAGTCCGATAACTCCTCTCCAAATACCGGAAATAGCTCATTAAACTCTTCTTGGTCGTCTTCTTCTTCATCCTCTGCACTACCACGGAAGCGGTAGAGACCAGATTTGTCTTCTAGATCTTTTTGTTCTTGCTCTTGTCTCTTCTTCCATCGTTCATAACAGATATGGAACGACTTGAGTAGCGATTGCTGGGTGGTTAGACTGAAGGATGATACTCCCTCAATGGCCGAAGTCGTTACCATAAGAGAAAGATATTCAGTGGTGTGATTTGAAATGAATTTTTCATCTTCAACTGGAGGACCCCCACCAAGAAAAGGGGTAATGCTACTCAAGCTCATGGTCTTCTCATTGCTAACAGAAGCACTCACGGAAGTAGAAATTGCCAAAGACAACCCAATTTGCAAGCATCGGAGCATACTGACAATAGGAATTGTCAAGTCGCTATAAGCTCGGTATCCCTCACTCAGCCTTCTAATGATCTGGTTGACGTTGTTTTGCAGCAGCTGGAGTTCTCGAACCTTGCTCTGCTCATTCTTAGAGAACAGATCTACTAGTTTTGCATGTGGGTTCGAATGAACAACGGTTTTAAGTAAATTATTGAACTCTCCTTGAAGTTGGTTTAACTTAGACTCCTTTGGCCGATAGATCTCTTGTAGCACTTCAGCTGGTTCGCCAAGATCGATGATTTCAGCTTCGACTTGTTGGCATCGAATATTAGAGTCTTGTCCTGTAAATACACTCTCGAATTCTCGTAAAGCAGCAAGCTTGTTTTGAAGGGTATCCAGCATCTTTACATGTCGGTCGCGTTCAAGTCGTTGCCTCTTGTCAGGATCAAAAGCCCGATCAGGTACGTAAAGTGCAACGGCACCGACGGCAAAGTTGACCCACGCTAGAGCTGAGAATTCGGTGCTACGAGCAGGCTGTAATTTTGAAGCGCCGATTGACAGGATAGCGCAGTTCAGATTCCGGCTGCAGATATGTTGGAAATCATTCAGAGCTTTAGAGGAAATTGCGGTTTCGCTGTGAAATAGCTCGTCAAAGTTGTCGGTTCCTGTATTGAGTTGTGATGCAATGATGGACTGCATGTATCGCTCATCATCCTCAGCGTGAGCTGAGATAACCATGTTAATGAGATCGGACAGGAGATCATTCAGGGCAAACAGTCGATTGCTAGATAGCGTCTCACTTGATGTTGAAATCTTTTTTCCCAGGGTAGGTAATTCTGTCTCAAGTAGCTTGAGTGACTTCAAATCGACTTCACTAATTGCATGCAAGTGATGGAGCAGATTCACGGCGAAAGTATCAGCGATTGGGTGGAGACCGCTGCCAGAGCCCCACAGATAATCGATAATCTGTAGGGATCGGGATGTCTTACTCGATCTATTCAACTGCATATTCGAGACCGTTGAGTGATCCGCGAGAACGATTGTGTCGAAATCAACTTCTCCTCCAGATAGCTTGATTTCAAGGGTCTGGAATTGTCGTAATGCTTCAAACTGGGAGATCATGAATGGCTTGATACCATCTTCCTGTTTCCCAATGCCTGCTTCTAAAGTTTCTAGTTCGCTCGTCAACGTTTGCAGGAGAGTTGTGCTATCAACCCCGGAAGTTAGGACAAGTTTATAAGCCTTAGTTAAAGAATTCATAATTTGCCCAAGTTCTGTTACGGACACTGAGACATTCCATCTCAAAGCATCGAAACGTGCAGCAAGGTCTTCCATCTGGGTTAATGATTCCATGACTTGTTGAGATGATACGACGATCGGTCGAAGCTGCTTCCACAATACTTCCATGCTAAGACCCGTTTTAAGGGCAAATCCATCGCCAAAATCATTTTTGATACTAGAGCGGAATATGTCGACAATTTGGCTCTGGTCACTATTTGTATCGCTTGTGGCCAGTCGGGAGAAGAGGTCCGTCCCTACAGCTAAATGGGCTTGGAATGAAGCTTCTTCAAAGTTGAGATCTGTAACAAGGTTGTATGTGTCCCACCAAAACTGAAGAAGTGATGTCAACTCTTTTTTGCGAGCCTATTTTCAATTAGTCTGCATATTCCTCGAAACAGGGCTTGGTACTGACCATCCATGTATTGTCAGCCTCGACATGACTTTGAATATATGCATCTAGAGCATTCAAGGTAGACACCATGAAGTTCGAAGCGCGCACAGTCGAATCCCTAGCATGATTTGGCATACGAGCACTATTAATTGATAGCTGCAGTCGATTCATCTCAGAAGCCTTGAGCGTATCTGCGACAGCTCCCTGCTCACGTTGACATTCTAAAGCTCGGTTAATTCCTAGCTTCAGCTCAAATATTGCAGCAAGCCAGTGCACTTGAGATGAATTTGAAGACTTTTGCAGTAGTGAAACCAAAGGCGAGTTTTGGAGCGGGTGGAAAATCTATTAATTTATTTGCGCTATCAGTACATGTGAAGATGAGAAAGAGAAGGCACGGTCACTAACCTGTGCGTCTCTGAAGCTCTTGGAAAGCCCATTTTTCGCCGCGAAATTGTCAAGAAGTTGTCCTACTGACGCCCTGAACTCTTGGTTCATGGGGGCTTGGTATAGTTCGGTGTATGGAAGACATAAAGCCGAAATATCCGCATCGTTAAGTGGCGTGTGTTTTACAATCTCGGTATATCTTGAGAGTACTGCCAAATCAGACCATGACAGACCCTCTAACGCAGTTTGTATCACAAGATGTTGATTTGTTGGATCGGCAGATTTAGCTTTAAGGACCTGGGATACTACCATGTATCGCTGCATGGACGATTCTACCTCAAGTGTCGTGAGAGGTTCTAGATTGTGGTCTGTTATGGCCGGCTCAAAGAAAATCTCTATGGCACGATTCCGCATGGCTCTAGATAATTCCCCAAATCGGGGGTCCATAGTCAAGAAAATTCTAAAGTCGGGGTGTGGTTTTACGATTTTAGGGTCGCCATTCGGCATACAATGCTCGTTGATGCTGAGAAATCCATCAGGCTCAAGCAAGGAGTTCAGCCTATCGAGGACGGATGCACTACAGAGATTAGCATTATCGAGAACAAGCCACTTACCCTGCTCCAAAGCCTTGATCAACACTCCATCAACCCATTCAAATCGTGCACTTTCCACGGCCAACGTGCCCCGACTGAACTTTTGGCATTCTTTGGCAAGGTCTCCAAAGCTTGATAATGAAGTTGTGTTTTCGAGTTTTTCTAGAAGTTGGGATAACTGATCAAAGTGGGTCGCAGACACCTGAAAACCGTCTTTGAGGATCTCCAGTATCTGTATTGCTTCTGTTGGAACTTCCCCGGGCAAAGATTGCAAGAGACGACGGTTTATCTCGTCTTTGAGCACCTCAAGAAAAGCACTAGCATGTCTTTGAGGGTCAACTTGCTCAAAACCTCCAACTAGGTCCATAGTATCAACATCAGCGTTAAGAGGGAAAACCACAAGCGCCTTGCCACTTATAGCTGCGATATGCTGCAGAAGTGTTGATTTCCCAGATCCGGAAGGTCCAGCTAAGATGCAGGGTAGATTCTGTTGGATACAGATCATGAGAGACTCTAGCTCTGGAAGCCGGTTGATTGGATTGATTGAAGAACGTGGTAAGCGTTGCATCAATGTATCTCTTGGGAGATACGCTAACCCTACTTGATAAGCATCAGTGCTCATGTTGTGGAAAAATTGGCGGAAAGGAACATCAATGCCGAAGACTTCGGCGAATATCCTATCTACTTCCTGACGGTCTTTCGCAGACCTGAAACGGAGTCTGAAGATTAAATTCAAGAAGTCAGGAGCAGTTGCTGAGGTAAGGAGAGGAGCTGATGATGAGAGAAGCTGTATCCAGCGTAGAATATCACGTAGGTTGAACTCCCATGGTCCACCTTGCGATCCAAATCTACGGCGGTGGACGATTTCATCCTCAAGTTGCGATACAAAACGAATGATTGTGGTGATAAGTTCATCCGGCACAGCCGAGAAGTTATGTTTGCAAATAAGCTCTAGATCGTCGTTTCTGAACACATCAGCATACACGACTGTGAACCGGTTTACAAATGAGCTCGGTAGGCCTTTCCTGCCACCACCTTGGTGATGGGGATTCTGTGCCGCAAAGACAGAGAAGTTGGGATGGCGCCTGAAGGTTTGATCCAATTCCGAAATGTACACTTCTCCACGATGATCGAGACAGGCATTTAATCCTTCCAACACTGACTGTGATGCGAGGTTCATTTCGTCCAAAAGTACCCAATCTCCTTTCTGCATAGCCTGGAGAAAGGGAGCATCGCGCCACGAGAAATGTCCTGCTTCAGCACCCTCAACAGGAACATCAGAACCAAACAGATCCATTAGATCGGTTTGCTCAGATAAATTGATTCTGGTCAGAGGTTTGCCACATGCACGTGCGAGCGCGGAGATCAATGTAGTCTTGCCGACACCAGGGCTACCCTCAATCAGAATAGGCTTTTGGACTTGGAGTGCTCGGAGAACCCGCATAGCATTCATTTTCGTTGTTGGGGCATCGAAAGCAAATCCAGGGTCGGTGGCGAATCCCGAATTTTTAGAAATTGAAAATCCGCCAATCGAAAGACGATCATCGTTGATGATATTCACTGGTTCGAAGTAGATGGAACTGATGTCATAATTTAGAAGAACTCCTAGTTGCTTCAAACACTTGATCCGCTCCTCGCGAATACTATCAGGATTTATGGCAAGTAGTGCTGCAGGATTTGCCCCTAAAGTATCTATAAATACCATTGCCGCTCCATGCAATACAGCAAATCGAGGGTTACTGAGATCGCATCCATTCATAAACTTGACCCAGGCGAGCACATCGCGGACTGAGATTGATGTGGAGGCGGATGAACGGTATGTCTGGCCAAACCATTCGGCAAACAGTACCATGGGGCTAGAAAATTGTCGGAATTGAGGAATCAGTTTTGCCACCACAATCTGTAGAATATCTTCATGCTCCGAAAGTGAAGGAACCCAAATTTCAGTGAATCGATTGCGGAGTGCAGGTGACAGTTCCCGCTTGCCATAATCACCACCGGGGTTCATTGTCGCAAAAAATTGGAAGCCATCTGCAGCTTGAATGAATGAGTCCTCTATACCTTTCTCGGCCAGTAATATCGTTCGCTGAGTTTCCAATACAGAGTTTAGTCTTTCAAGCACCGAATCATCAGCCAGTGAAATTTCGTCTAAAAGAAAGAATTGACCGTCCCTCATAGCTTGCACGAGACTACCATCAGACCACTCGAACAGAGTCTTGGCTTTGATTCGGTTGAACTCTATCCGCTGCAAAAGCTCCTTTGGTGCCCTTTCGATAACTGAAGGGGATAGTGATTTGCAGATTTCCATGAGAACATCGATATCATCAACTTCTTGTGGTAATTGGTCAACCTCTGTCAACAGAGATACAATATCTAGCCTTAATTGTTCAAGTATGGCAGCACGATTGCGAACGGGCCGTTGGGCACCTATCAAATCGCCAGTTTCTGTGTTTTGGTGAGCATTGACGATGTGCAATTCCTTATTGAATGCCTCAGCAAGCATTTGACA
>Ga0247734_1002773_pt1 | contig 11040 bp, 9 predicted proteins | sample UWRJL103311B2_FD_180933 | JGI IMG/M metagenome (GOLD analysis project Ga0247734, IMG submission 180933) | Plant litter microbial communities from Arlington Agricultural Research Station in Wisconsin, United States - UWRJ-L103-311B-2 | ecosystem: Environmental > Terrestrial > Plant litter >... | reverse complement strand
ACCCGCTAACATGGAAAGTTCTGTTTTCTGTGTTGGTAAAATTGATAATACTCTTCATTATTTAATATATGTATCAGGCGGATTATTTAAAGCATTTTACCGAGGAAGTATTTCTTGCACTGGGATGTTCTCCAATAGAGGCGAGACTTGCTTCGACTGTATTAATCAGTGCAGATTTACGTGGCGTTGATTCTCATGGAATTGCCCGTCTCGCAGGTTATGTTCGCCTGTATGACAATGGCCGGTTAAATCCAACGCCTGACATTAAAGTAATTTATGAAACGCCAAGTACAGCGGTTGTTGACGGAGATCGTGGATTGGGTTTGGTTGTGGCACCGCGTGCTATGGAAATTGCCATGGAAAAAGCTGAAAAAGTGGGTTCGGGCTGGGTTTCTGTTCGTAATTCCAACCATTTTGGAATTGCCGGTTATCATGCCATGCTTGCTTTGGAAAAGGAAATGATCGGTATGACCATGACAAACGCAGCACCCTTGGTAACTCCGACTTTTTCGCTGGATAAACTTTTGGGTACCAATCCAATAGCTGTTGCAGTTCCGGCAAATGAAGAACCTCCGTTTGTAGCTGATTTTGCATCTACCGCTGTTGCTTACGGGAAATTTGAAATTTTGCAGCGTAAAGGATTACCGGCACCTTTAGGCTGGGCACAGGATGCAGAAGGAAACGATACAACAGATTCTAATGCAGTGAAAAGTGGTGGAGGATTGCTCCCACTGGGTTCCGACCGTGAGCATGGTAGTCATAAAGGATATGGACTTGGTGCTATTGTTGACATATTTTCGGGGGTTCTTTCAGGAGCTAATTTTGGTCCCTGGGTTCCGCCGTTTGCTACTGCCGGGTTCATGTCTGCGCAAGCGGGTGTTGGGTTGGGTACAGGTCATTTTTTAGGTGCCATGCGGATTGATGGTTTTCGTCCCGCTGTCGAATTTAAAGAAGATATGGACAAATGGATTCGTGCATTTCGTGGTGCCAGAGCAGTAGAAGGAAAGAAGGTTTTGATTCCCGGTGATCCTGAAAGAGAAACAGAAGCTATACGAAGTGTGGCAGGAATTGAACTTTTAGAACCTGTAATTTTGTCCTTGTCTGAACTGGCAAAACGTTTTGGTATACCGTTTGAAGCAGATTTATAATTAAAATTCAGTGATCTTGTAAAAATTTATTACTGACTTCCTGACGTTTAAGGTTTGAACTATATTATTGAACCCATTTTTTAACATAAAGTTATTAAACTTGCTCAAATACAATTTCCATGTCGCGTAATTTCAAAGTAGGATTATTTGTCACGTTAGCCATGCTGACAACAACGTTTACATTTTATTTCTGGCAAATTTTCAGAACTCCCAATATCCAGTTAGATAAACAAACCAGTTTTGCTTTATTAATTCCTGAAAACGCAACTTATCAGACTGTTCTTGATACATTAAATAAACATGATGTAATTAATGATCATATTTCATTTCAGTTTTTAGCCAAATTATTGAATTATCCGGATAATATAAAACCCGGACGATATGTTTTTAAGCCAAATACGAACAATTATAATGCGGTAAAAAAATTACTTTCCGGAGTTCAGGATCCTTTAAAACTTACTTTTAATAATATCAGGTTAAAAGAAGATCTGATACAACGGATCGGGGGTAAATTCGAATTCGGTGAAGAAAATTTCAGAAAAGCACTTAATAGTCCGGAGGTATGTAATAAATATGGTCTGGATACACTCACAATTGTTTCTATGTTTTTGCCTAATACGTATGAGATTTTCTGGACTACAAGCCCTGAAAAGTTTTTAGACAGAATGCATTCGGAGTACAAAAAATACTGGACAGCTGAAAAAGTGGCCAAGGCGAAAGAGATTGGATTAACACCCGTTCAGGTGTCAATTCTGGCATCAATTGTAGAAGAAGAACAGGCAAGAAAAGTGGACGAAAGACCTCGTGTCGCTGGTTTATATATCAATAGGTTAAATGCATTGATGCCATTGCAAGCTGATCCTACCATCAAATTTGCATTACAGGATTTCGCAATTAAACGTATTCTTAATGAGCAGCTTAGAGTGAAATCGGCTTATAATACTTATGTCAATACAGGACTTCCTCCAGGCCCGATACGCGTTGCCGATTTTAACTCATTAAATGCAGTTCTGAATTATGACAAGCATGATTATCTGTATATGTGTGCTAAGGCAGATTTGTCAGGTTATCATGCATTTGCCAAAACATACCCTGAACATTTAAATAATGCGCGTATGTACCAGGCGGAGTTGAACCGTTTAAAAATAATGAAATAGTTTGTTCTAAAAGGGATAATTATTTCAGGATATGAGACCTGAATGAGATAATGAAGTCTTATTCAAAAGGTCTCATTTTCATACAACCCACCAATCTCCTGTTTTAAAATAATGTTTACTTACGAAGTAAAAGGAATACGGGTTCGATATGCTGATACGGATCAAATGGGTTATGTATATTATGGCAACTATGCGCGTTATTACGAAATTGGCAGAGTTGAGGCTTTACGCAGTATAGATTTTCACTACAAAGTAATGGAGGATGAGGGTGTGATGATGCCGGTGTATGAAAACCGGTCCAAATACTTAAAACCTGCCCGTTATGATGATTTGTTGACTGTAAAAGTTACTTTAAAAGAGCTTCCTGGTGTCCGTGTCGTTTTTCATTATGAAATAAAAAATCAGGATAATATATTGTTAAATACTGGTGAAACCGTTTTGGTTTTTCAAAGAAAAGATAATGGGAAACTTTGTATTGCTCCGCAAAAGCTTCTGGAAAAGTTAAAACCGTATTTTGATTCTGAATAATTCATCAGGAACGTTATGCTGGAAAAACTGTTGAAATTGCGCCAAGTCAAACGGCTGATCTTATGGTTACAGCGGACAACGCTGTTTCGGGGCACGGTTTCGTTTTATGATATTTTACTGAATCTGGTTCAAAGTAACCGAAAATATGATATTGATCAACGCGCTTCTGCGGTCGCATACAGTTTAACACTGGCGTCGTTTCCAGCAGTTATTTTCCTCTTTACACTTATTCCATATATACCCATCGCTGATCTGGACAAACAGATTATGGTAATGCTGAAAGATGTAATGCCAAGAGGTATTTACGAAGATGCAGATCAAACGATCATGGACATTCTGAGCAGGCCCAGAAAAGGAGTTTTGTCTTTTGGATTTATTTTTGCCATGATCGCTTCAACCAATGGAATGATGTCATTAATGCATTCTTTTGATATGGTTCTGGAAGACGAGGAAACCCGGGGATTTTTAAAAACAAGAGCGATTGCAATTGTCCTTACTCTGATTTTGATTTTGGTATTATGTATTTCAGTTGTGTTGCTTATTGTAGGTGATACAGCCATGAATATGTTAAGTGACTGGCATATTATTCGTGAAAACCGAATTATTATTTTATTAAATATTACCCGTTATCTTATCAGTTTTGGATCTTTGATGCTGGTAATTTCAGTTATATATAGGTTTGCTCCTACACATATTACACGTTATGCATTTATTAATGCAGGCTCAGTAGTAGCTTCTGTTCTGATTTTAGCTGCTACCTCCGGTTTTTCCTATTACCTCTCCAGATTTAGTTCTTACAACAAATTATATGGCTCAATAGGAACCATGATTGCGTTAATGATCTGGTATTATCTGCTGGCACTATTAATTATTCTGGGCTTTGAAATTAACGCAAGTATTGAGAGGGCTAAAAAAGATGCTCATCGTTAAAATCAGAAATTTACCGTTTAATAAGTATACGTTCGATACTGCATTTTTAATGCATCAAACTTGTTACTTCCTCTCCTGTTTTACGTTTTATAGTACCGCCGCTGGAAAAAAAAACAGTGTGCAGAACATCAATGAAAAATTCCGAGCAACCATTGGTAACAGTAGTTCTGACTACTTATAATCAGGGTAAATACATAAGGGAAACATTAAATTCCGTCTTTGTACAAAGTTATGCGCATGTCCAGTTAATTGTGATTGATAATGCAAGCACAGACAATACACTTGCCGTAATAGAAAGTATAAGCGAGACTCCCCCGGATTTTTTGTTGATTAAAAATATTCTCAATAAGGGATTATGTGCAGCTTTTAATCAGGGTTTAGCATTGGCAAAAGGCAAATATATTATTGACCTTTCCGGAGACGATATTTTATTATCTGAAAGAATTGCAAAACAAGTAGAAGCTTTTGAGCTTTTATCCGAGGATTACGTTGTGGTTTTTTCCAATGCCCGTTATGTAGATGCTAACGGTAAATTACTGAATTATCATTATCCTGTGAATAGTGAGGAAAAGGCGGTAGAAAAAATTCCAATGGGCGATGTGTATAAAAATGTATTGGAAAAATATTTTATCTGTACGCCTACCATGATGATGCGCACCAGCATTGTTGACCAAATGGGTGGCTACGATGAGTCTCTGCAATTTGAAGACTTTGACTTTTGGGTACGTTCATCTGTAAAATTTAAATACTTCTACCTGGATCAGGTCCTGACTTTAAAAAGAAATTCTCCCCATTCACTTGGCACAAAAGTTTACAAAAAAGGAAGCAGGATGATGGAATCGTATTATGCTGTTTGTAATAAGGCTTATGATCTTAACCGTGACCAGGAGGAGTTTGATCTTTTAGCGGCTCGCATTCGTACATTTATCAGAAAATGTTTCTATGCTGAGGAATTCGAATTGGCAGTAAAATTCAGAACATTGCTTAATTATATTGAAAATCCGGGGTTGAAAACAGAATTAATCGTTTTAATGTGCCGGCTGCATATTCCCGTAAATAGGATCTATCGTTTTTATATTAATAAATTACAAAAAATTTTTACAAAGAGAAAGAATTTGGCACTCAATATTGTTATTTAATAAAGTTAGTTCTGTTTATGCCTGCTGAGTTTATTCGAATTTATCCTGAAAATCCTGACGAAAGAAAAATACGCCAGGTAGTTGATTGTTTGCGTGACGGAGGATTAGTTATATATCCAACAGATACCGTATATGGGCTTGGTTGCGATATTTATAATACCCGATCGGTTGAAAAAATAGCTCGTATCAAAGGTATTAAACCTCAAAAAAACGATTTTTCTTTCATTTGCTACGATTTAAGTCATATTGCTGATTTTGCGAGAGTTGGTAATTCAGCTTTTAAAATAATGAAAAGGGTACTTCCCGGACCATATACTTTTATATTGGATGCGACAACAAATGTTCCAAAGTTGTTGAACACAAATAAAAAAACAGTCGGAATTCGTGTGCCTGATAATTTAATTCCCCGGCTTATTGTAAAAGAATTAGGCAATCCTATCGTTACTACTTCTATTAAGGATGACGACGAAATTGTGGAATACTCAACTGATCCGGAATTAATATTCGAAAAGTTTCAACATCAGGTTGATATGATCGTTGATGGGGGATACGGAGGAAACATGGGTTCAACAATTGTAAAAGCAAACGGAGAAAATTTTGAAATTATCAGGGAAGGACTGGGTGACATTTCCGTGTTTTTATAATTAATTGCAATAATCTAAGTTAATGTTGAATATTAATATCTATGCAAAATATATATTATTATTTTTTTGATAATATCGTTACCCTTCACCATATTTGATAGTGTCAGAATTATTTGTTATTGAGCCGATACTTAAAGAGGTACGCATTGAATTACAATACCTTCCTTGTTTAGAATATTTTACGTGCATCATGAATTTTGACCGGATCCTGATTGATGTTGAAGAACGATATGTGAAACAGACTTACAGGAACCGGTGCAGTGTATTGACTGCTAATAAAGTAGATACATTGACAATTCCTGTTAAATCACCCGGAAAAGATTGTTTGACGAAGGACGTAAAAATTGATTACAGTCAGGACTGGATTAAGCGCCATTTGGGATGTTTTAGATCGGCCTACGGAAAATCGCCTTTTTATGAATATTATGCTCCTGAGCTAATTGATACGTTTCAAAAAAAATATGATTTTCTTATTGACCTTAATTATGATTTATTGACAATTTGTCTTAGATTGGTGGGTGTAAAGAAAGAGATTACGTACAATTTGTCAGGCTCTGAAAATGCTCAAAATGGAGTTATTAGGGCTGTTTCTGAGATCAATAACAAAAAGAATCTAAATATTTATAATTATTATCAGACAATACCGTATTATCAAACCTTTGGGAATGATTTTGTGAGTAACCTAAGTATTGTTGATTTAATTTTCAATATGGGGCCGGAAGCAAGAAGTGTTTTGTTAAGATCCTGCAAGAGATAATGAGCTATTTTGAACAAAGAATGTTCAAGTAGCGTTTAGAATATTAAACACTTTTTATTGCTACACATGGAAGCAAAATTTTCGAATAGAGTGAAAGAAGTGATCTCTCTGAGCCGGGAAGAAGCATTGAGGCTTGGTCATGATTACATCGGTGCCGAACACTTATTACTAGGAATGATACGTGAGGGCGATGGAGTTGCAATAGGTTTATTAAAAAAACTTGGTGTTTCCCTGGATGATGTCCGACAGACAATCGAACAGGCTACAAAGGGAGCTGCTACCAATAATGTAAAGAACTTACAAAATATTCCCTTAACCCGGCAGTCAGAAAAAGTACTTAAAATTACCTATCTGGAAGCAAAAATTTTCAAGAGCCCTCTTATTGGCACTGAACATTTATTATTATCAATCTTACGTGATTTGGACAATGTAGGGACCCAAATCTTACATAAGTTTAACGTTAACTACGAAGTCATCAAAGAAATGTTAGAATATCAATCATCAGGAACACGGCCCCACATGGGACCCGAAACCGAAGACGGAGACGACGAAGCAAGAGGTGGAATGTTTGGAGGGGGAAGTGGCTCGGCTTCCGGCAAGGAATCAAAAGGAGCGGAGAAATCCCGTACTCCTGTATTGGACAATTTTGGCCGTGATTTAACGAAAATGGCTGAAGTTGGAAAGCTCGACCCAATTGTTGGTCGTGAAAAGGAAATTGAACGCGTTGCACAGATATTAAGCCGTCGTAAAAAGAACAATCCAATTTTAATTGGAGAACCGGGTGTAGGTAAAACTGCCATTGCGGAAGGTCTTGCACTACGGATCATCCAGAAAAAAGTTTCCCGTGTTTTATTTGGAAAACGCGTTGTGACACTGGATCTGGCTTCATTGGTTGCTGGTACTAAATACCGCGGTCAGTTTGAAGAACGTATGAAAGCGGTAATGAATGAGCTTGAAAAATCTCCAGACGTAATTTTGTTTATTGACGAATTACATACCATTGTTGGTGCAGGTGGTGCTTCCGGATCATTGGATGCTTCAAACATGTTCAAACCGGCACTTTCCCGTGGAGAAATTCAATGTATCGGTGCAACCACACTTGACGAATACCGTCAGTATATAGAAAAAGACGGAGCATTAGCACGTCGTTTCCAAATGGTAATGGTGGATGCAACTTCAATTGAAGAAACCATTCAGATACTTGAAAATATCAAAGATAAATACGAGGAACATCACCACGTAAATTATACGCCTGAGTCAATTACCACAGCGGTGAAATTATCTGAACGTTATATTACTGACAGATTCCTTCCTGACAAAGCGATTGACGTAATGGATGAAGTGGGTGCTCGTGTTCACATCAGCAACATTACGGTTCCCGAAGATATTCTTGTTCTTGAAGAGCAAATCGAGAATATCAAACAAGAAAAAAATCGTGTTGTAAAAAGTCAGAAGTACGAAGAAGCAGCACAGTTAAGAGATCGTGAAAAGAAATTAATAGATCAGTTGGAACGTGCTAAACTGGCATGGGAAGAGGAAACTAAACAAAAGCGATATACTGTAACTGAGCATAACGTAGCCGAAGTTGTTGCAATGATGACAGGTATTCCTGTTACCAACGTTTCAATGGATGAAGGCAAGAAATTGCTTAGTATGGCCGACGAATTGAAAGCGAAAGTAATTGGTCAGAATCCTCCGATTGAGAAATTGGTAAAAGCCATTCAGCGTACCAGAGTAGGATTGAAAGATCCTAAAAAACCTATTGGTTCGTTTATATTCCTTGGACCAACAGGAGTTGGTAAAACAGAATTAGCCAAAGTATTAGCTACTTATCTTTTCGATAAGGATGATTCTCTCGTTCGGATTGACATGAGTGAATACATGGAGAAATTCAGTGTATCACGGTTAGTTGGAGCTCCTCCGGGATATGTTGGCTACGAAGAAGGTGGTCAGTTAACTGAGAAAATCCGTCGTAAGCCATATAGTGTTGTGTTACTGGATGAAATTGAAAAAGCACACCCGGATGTTTTCAATATACTTCTTCAGGTTCTTGACGATGGTATTTTGACTGATGGTTTAGGTCGTCGTGTCGATTTCAGAAACACAATCATTATCATGACTTCTAATATTGGAGCACGTGATTTGAAGGATTTTGGTGCAGGTATTGGTTTTTCTACCAAAGCTAAATCTGAAAATCTGGATGATATTATGAAAGGCACCATTCAAAGTGCACTTCGTAAAGCATTCTCTCCTGAGTTCCTGAATCGTTTGGATGATGTGATCGTGTTCAACTCTTTACAAAGAGAAGATCTTCACAAAATCATAGACATTTCATTAGGTAAATTATTCAGCCGTGTGAAAGGTCTGGGTTACGAAATTGAGTTAACCGTTCCTGCAAAAGATTTCTTGTCAGATAAAGGTTACGATCCTCAATACGGAGCTCGCCCGCTTAACCGTGCGATCCAGAAATATCTTGAAGATCCTGTTGCTGAGGAAATACTAAAAGGTGATCTTCGCGAAGGTGATGTTTTAGTAGCAAATCATGAAGAAAATTCAGAGGAGCTGACAATTAAAGTTCGTAAAAAAGAAGAAGAATTAGCAAACTAAGTTAAGCTGATTCATAGATAAAATGAAAAAGGGATAGATCGAAAGGTCTGTCCCTTTTTCGTTTTAAATAATATTATTTTTAAATACTAAAATGAAAAATTTGGAATTTATCAGATTCATGTGATGAATTCGTTTATATTTAGCCTTTTAAAATTCCGATAAATTTCGATGAAAAATTGTTTTTTATTCTATATAATCTTTACAGGACTTCTTACAATTTTGCATCCGGATAAATTGATCGCTCAAAAATTGCCGGCTGGTCCTCAGGTACTGACTTTTTTTTCAAATGCAGACGATACTGAACAGCCTTACGGTCTTTATCTTCCCAAAAACTATGACCCGGCCAAAAAATACCCATTGGTAATGATGTTGCATGGAGCCGGATCAAACCATAGACTGGAATTAAGACGGGTATTTGGCAAAAGTAATTCTGAGGGAGAAACGGATGTAGAAGCTTCGAGATATTTTCCTCAATGGGATGATGTAGATTACATTGTTGCCTCTCCTTATGCACGTGGTACAGCAGGTTACCAGGGAATTCCCGAAGAAGATGTATACGATGTTCTGGATGATGTAAAAAAGCGTTTTACCATAGACGTAAACCGGATTTACTTAACTGGCTTGTCCATGGGAGGGGGTGGAACACTTTGGATTGGATTAACCCGGCCAGATATTTGGGCAGCTATTGCACCGGTTTGCCCGGCTCCTCCGGCCGGAACCATGGACTTGGCTGTTAATGCACTTAATTTTCCTGTACATTTTTTCCAGGGCGATGCAGATCCGGTTGTTCCTGTTGAAGGAACAAGGAAATGGGTTTCCCATTTTCAGGATATTGGAGTAGAAGTTTTTTACAAAGAATTTGCCGATGTTAAACACGACAGTTGGGTAAATGCTTATGATAATGAATACATTTTTGAATGGTTTGGTCCCGCTGTGCGTAATCCGTTTCCGGATCAGGTTCGGTTTGTAAGCAAACTTTATAAATATAATAAGGCATTCTGGGTTCAGTTTGATAAAATAAATTATGGCTCATTGGCTGAAATTGATGCAAAGTTTAACCAGATAAATTTATTGACTGTTACTACAAAAAACCTTGAAGCCTTTACGCTAAATCTGGCAGGGCATCCGAAATTCAGGCCAAAGACAGAGTTCCAAATTAAAGTAGATGGTACTGTCGTTCAGACTGTTAGTGATAGTATTGTGTATCTGGTAAAAAACGGTGCTACCTGGGCCATTGATTTAAATAAAACACCGGTAGCAGGACTTCATAAGAAAAAAGGAGCAGAAGGACCGATTTATGATGCATTTTCCAGCAGGCATATTTATGTGTACGGTACCTTGGATAATCCTTCAGATGTGGAATTGAAAAAAAGAATGGACATCGCTATTCAGGCAGCAGACTGGTCGAACTACCGGGGTGATTTTCTTAGAAGGGTCATGTTTTTCCCAAGAGTTATTTCCGATAAGGATGTCAGAAAAAGTGATATAGAAAGTTCCAACCTGATTTTATTTGGAACAAAAGAGACAAATTCAATTATTGCTGCCAATGCGGATAAGCTTCCGTTACATCTAAATCTTTCTGCAAAAGATTACGGATTATTTTACGTATTTCCGGTCGGACAGCATTACTTTGCAGTTAGTTCCGGATTACCCTGGTGGAATGGGGCTGAGGATAAAGGATTTCCATTTGTACCTGTCTCTCATAGAAATTTACCGGAGTATAAAGATTTGCTTTTTTTCAAGGAGTCGTCTGTAAATGTGCTTGCAGACGGGCATTTCACTCCTGCCTGGCAGTTACCTGAAGTGTTGAAAAATAGCCTTACAGGTACCGGAGTTATTACCATTACCAAATAGATTAACCATTTTACCTTTATTATTTTTAGCAATGAATTTCAACGAAAAGATTTCCAGGAAATCATTTATTAAGGCAAGCGCTTTTGCATTGGTAACACCAATGTTATCGAAATTAGATTTGGGGATGAAAGCTCCTTCAAAAATAGGTTTACAGTTGTACACTTTAAGAAATGAAATAAGTAAGGATTTGGAAGGTACTCTTAAAAAAGTATCTGAGATTGGTTATAAAGAGGTTGAAACCTTTGGTTATTCTGATGGGAAATTTTTTGGAAAAAC
>Ga0247734_1002772_pt1 | contig 11040 bp, 7 predicted proteins | sample UWRJL103311B2_FD_180933 | JGI IMG/M metagenome (GOLD analysis project Ga0247734, IMG submission 180933) | Plant litter microbial communities from Arlington Agricultural Research Station in Wisconsin, United States - UWRJ-L103-311B-2 | ecosystem: Environmental > Terrestrial > Plant litter >... | reverse complement strand
TCGCGCGGATTGCAGGGCTTGGGCAGATAATCGTCGGCGCCTACTTCCAGCCCCACGATTCGATCGGTATCCTCGCCCATCGCCGAAAGCATGATGATCCCCGGGCCACCACCTCCGCGAAGCCTCCGAAGAATCGAAAGACCATCCTCGCCCGGCATCATCAGATCCAGCACGATCAGATCGTAGGTTTCGCTGGCGAGCGCCTCGTCCATCTCCACGGCATTCGCCGCCGCCGTCACTTCATAGCCGCTGCCGGCGAGGAAATCCGCGATCAGCGTGCGAAGTTCTGCATCGTCGTCCACCACGAGCAGGCGAGCGGTCGGATCGGTCATCGTGGCGGCCCCTCCCCTTGGGCGCGATCGTCGAGATCGTTCTGGCCGTCCCGGCGTTCGCCGTCGGATCCCTTCTTCGATTTCGGACGCGGACGGCACGGTCCTTCCAGCGCGATCTGGAAGGGTGTGCGCGGCATCGCCGCCAGCGTCAGCTTGCCCGCTCCCTGCGCCAAAGTATCGAACCGACGGGACGCCGCCTGCCGAAACTCGTCGGCATCGATGACCCGGTTGAAATCGCTGTCAGCCGAAGCCACCGGCTGGGGCACGTTGAGCCAAGCATAGCGGCCCGCACCCATCGCGCCGCCATAATTGCTGCGCCCGCCCTTGTTGCCCCCGCGCCTTACCACCTCGGCATAATCGCGGGCGCCGGTGCTGAACAACGCGATCTCCGGTGCGACGTCCCGCTCGTATGCGATCACTTCTTCGGGCACGACCCTGCCATCATGGTCGAGATCGATCGTCTTGAAGAAACGCTGGTCATCACGCAGGAACTCCTCTCGCGAAATGGCGCCGTCATGGTCGGCATCCGCCGCCGCGAACCACGCCGCCGCTGGATAGGCCTGCCCTGGCTGACCGCGAAACGGCTCACCCATGGGTGAGAGGAATACGGGCTTTGCGCCAGGCGGCGCGCAATAGGGCGCATCGTCCGGAATCTTCGGCGGCTTCGCGCACCAGGCAGGCGCAGCGATGAGCGCAATCATCAGGCAGAGGGGGCGGGAAACGTTCATCGGCGAAGGCTTAATAGCCGCGGCCGCTTCCACAAGATTGCAGCGCTGAAATGGTCGGAGCTCTCTTAGCTGCCAAACGTGCCGGGATCACAAGCCGCGAACGGGCCTCATATCGAGCGCTCCAGCCGGTTCAGCAGCGACAAGGCTGGACTTCCGATCGGTTTCGGGATTGGCGTGTCGATGCCGTCATCGATCCTCTTCACGCGCTGATATAGATCCGCGCCGCTCACCAGCAATCGTTGCGCGCTCATCGGCAATCTCGTGATAACCGCCTGATCCAGTGGCGGCGCGTCGCCCAGACGGCGGACGTCACCCGTTTCAGCGGCTACGGGAAGCTCCCCGGCATAGACAGCCTTGCGCATCAGCAGCCAGCCGACGATCTGCATAAGCCGGGTCGTGCCCTTCAGAGCTTCGCACGCAAATTCCACGCGCAGTCGCGGCGGCAGGGCATCCCGGTCTGCCCGCCCGGTATCGTCGAAATACCCGCGCGTCTCGTCGGCCAGAAGCATCGCTTCCGTGTACAGCGCGTCCACGACACGTGTCGCCAAGGTAGGGCCGCCCAAGGCGGGATTGGTCATCATCGATTCGCTCCGCCGGCGACTATGCCACAGGTGCGGGCGCAGGATGTTACCGGAAGCGGTAAACGCGACGTACCGCGATTACCGCTCCGAGCCATCTGGCTTGCCGCCAAACGACAGCCATACGGTCAGAGCGACTGTTCCAGCCAGCCCTTGAGCGCGCTCTTGGGGGCGGCGCCCACCTTGGTTGCAGCCGGCGCACCACCCTTAAACAGGATCATCGTCGGGATGCCGCGCACGCCATATTTGCCCGGTGTCTCGGGATTTTCGTCGATATTGATCTTGGTGATCGTCACCTTCTCGCCAAGCTCCTCGGAAAGCTCTTCCAGCGCTGGCCCGATCATCCGGCACGGCCCGCACCATTCGGCCCAGAAATCGACCAGCACCGGCCCGTCCGCCTTCAGCACGTCGCTTTCGAAGGAAGTGTCGGTGATTTTCTTGGTCGCCATCGTCTTTGCTCCTTGCGTTGTCCCGGATGTAGGCAGGGCCGGCCTCGCCCTCAACTCTCGATGGCAAGCTTTTGCTGCGCGCCTGCATAGTCCGGCTTGTGCCGCGCCAGCAGGTCGGCCGACAGACCGAACAGGCGCGGCCCCGCCGTATAGAGCAAAGCCGCCTCGATCCGCCGGCCCGGGAAGATCCGCCCGAGCGCGTCCACGTACGCGGCCATCTGCCGCAGGTGCTGCACCGGCGCGTCCTCCGCGCGATCCGGCATCGCCCGCCCGGTCTTGTAATCCAGCACCAGCACGCGATCCTCCGTCACCAGCAGGCGATCGACGGTGCCCGCCACGACATGCCCGCCGCCCACCACTGCGGCGATCGGCGCCTCGGCCAGCGCAATTGGCGAAAAGATCGCGCTGAGCGAGGGATCGGACAAGATCCGGCACGCGTCTTCTGCCAAGACGCGCGCCGTGCCCGCGTCGGCAACCCCGCCCGCGCCGGCCAACCAGCGCTCCGCCGCCGCCAGCCTGCCCTCGGGCGGAAGCGCCGGCAGCCGCTCGAACAGGGCATGGAGCAATCGCCCCCGCTCCGCCGCCGCCCGCATCGCGGGGCTTGGAGGCGGATTGGCGGCGAGATCCTCGCCCAGCGACGATGGCGCGAGAGGGCGCGGCGGCAGTTGCTCGACGGGCGCAGGGGCACGTGTCCAGCTCGGCAACGGTGCAGACAACCGGGCCGGTACCGCTGTCCTCTCCGCCCGCACGACATCCAGCGTCGGCCGATCGCCCCGATAATGCCGGGCCGAAGTCCACAGCGAATCCGCCACTTCGTCCGCGCCGAGGCCTGCCATCGCGCGCTCGATCGCCGCATACCAGCTCTCGCGGGGCGGCTGGCCCCGTGCCGCCGGCCCGAGGGCACCGCCGATGACGAGGCGCTCTTCGGCCCGCGTCACCGCCACATAAAGCAGCCGCCAATGCTCCTCGCGCTCCCGCGCTTCGATCTGGGTGATACGCTCGTCGAGCGGCCCGATCCGTTCCACCTTGCGCGGCCGGATGATCGGTACGGGCTCGGCCTCGTCCTCGATCGCCCAGCTCACATCCCGGGCCGGCTGCCGATCGGGATCGCCGGTCGCGTCCGCGAGAATGACGAGCGGTGCCTGCAACCCCTTCGCCCCGTGCACCGTCATCACTCGCACGGCATCCAGTGGTGCGGAAGGGTCGCGAGTCACCTCCACTTCGCCTCGATCGAACCAGTCGAGAAAGCGCTGCAAGGTCGGCGTAGCTTCCCCTTCGAACAGCAAGGCCGCGTTTAATAATTCTTCGATCGGATCGCGCGCCTCCTGCCCCAGACGGCCGAGCAGCTTCCGCCGCCCGTCCAGCGGCCCGGTCAGCATCGCCTCCAGAAAGCCGTACGGCGTCGTGAAGTCCGCCGCCGCCAGCAGTCCGCGCAGATAACCCGCCGTTTCAACATGATCGGGATGCTCGGCCACCGCCGCCCACAATGTGCCCGGCCGCCGGAAACCGACCGCGTAAAGCGCGTCCTGCGTCAGCCCGAACAGGGGCGAGACCAGCAGGCTCGCAAGGCTCAGATCGTCACCCGGCTGAAGAACGAAGCGGATCGCGGCCATCAGATCGCGCACCGCTAGCGGCGCATCCAGCCGCAGCCGATCGACACCCGCCACCGGCACGCTCTCCGCGTGGAGCCGTGCCACGATCAGCGAGGCCAGATCGCCGCGCCGTCGCACCAGGATCAGCACATCTTCCGGCCGCAGCGCCCGCCCCTTGCCCGGCAGCCACAGCCCCTCGTCCAGCCACAACCGCACCTGCTGCGCGAGGCGTTGGGCGAAGCCGCGCGTGGCATCGTCAAGCCAGCCCTCGTCGCCATCGTCATCGCCGGCGTCACCACCGTTGACCGACATCGGCGCGAGCAAAGTGATGGTGCCCGGCTTGTCCGCCTTGGCGCTCACATGCGGCTCCAGCGCATCCACAAGGCCCAGCGCCTCACCGCCTAAATCCTCGACCAGCCTGTCGACCAATGCCAGAATGGGCGGCGTCGAACGGAAGGATCGGTCCAGCGACAGCCGATCGAGATCGCGCGCGCTCGCCTCGATCTGCCGTCCGAAATATTCGCGCGCCGCCGCGAACGCGAACGGGTCGGTCCCCTGAAAACCAAAAATTGCCTGCTTGAAATCGCCCACCGAAAAGATCGTCCGGTGCACCCGCTCGCCGCTCTCGGGGTCGCCCGCGAAAAAGTCATCTGCCAGTGCGCGCACGATCCGCCACTGCTGCGCGTTCGTATCCTGCCCTTCGTCGATCAGCAGATGATCCACCCGCCGATCCAGCTTGTAGCGAATCCATTCGCCGATGCCGGGCTGATCGAGCAGATCCAGCACCAGCCGGATCAAATCATCGAAATCGACAGCGCCCGTCGCCCGCTTGGCCTGGCTGTAGGCAGAGGCATAGGCCTGCCCCGCTCGCAGCCCCGCGCCGATCAACCCGGCCAGCTCCGCGCCGCGCTTCTGCTGGAGCAAAAGCCCCACCGCCTCGGCCAAGGCTTCGCAATTGTCGCCATGCGCCGGATCGCAATCGAGCAGCTTGGATGAATGGCTGCGCGGATCACCCGTCTTCGTCCGGGACAGGCCGATCACCTCCTCCAGCATCTCCACGCGCGCGGACGGGTCGGCCGCCAGGAAGGCTTCGGCCAGCGCGGCATGATCCAGTCCGGTCTTCGTCCCCCACGTCCGGTTCGCATCGGCAATCGCGCGCAGGCTCGCGCAATCGAACAGGTGATCGGCGCACGCCTCGGCGATGCGCGCATCGATATCGCCCAGCCACACGCCCAGCGCGACGCGGACCCGCGCCTCCACACCTTCGCGGCTGCCGACCGCCATCAGCGCGCGGGGCGATCGCCCGCATAGGCGGAGATAGCGCTCGGCCGCCTGCTCCCCCAGCCGGCGGCTCAGCGCCTGCACATCGCGAACGAGGCCGAGGTCGCCGCCGCTCTCCGCATCCGCCAGCAGCCGCGCCAGCGTCTCCCGCGCCAGCGCCGCCTCGGCGCGCCCGTCCAGCGGCTTGAAGCCCGGCGCCAAACCTGCCTCCGCCGGAAACGCCGCCAGCAATGTCTGCGCGAAGGCATGGATGGTCTGGATGCGGAGGCCCCCGCCGGGCGCGTCCAGCACGCGCGCGAACAGCCGCCGCGCGCGCCGTATCGCCTGCTCGTCATTGGGTTCGCCCAGAGCGAACAATTCCTTGGCGAGCTTCGCTTCGTCCAGACGCACCCAGCTCGCCAATCGCGAATGAATGCGCTCCGCCATCTCGGCCGCGCCGGCCTTGGTGAAGGTCAGGCACAGGATGGAGGAGGGCTGCGCGCCTGTCAGCAACAGCCGCAGCACGCGCGCCGTCAGCACATGCGTCTTGCCCGTACCGGCCGATGCCGAAAGCCACACCTGCCGACGCGGATCAGAGGCGTCCGCCTGCGCGCCCTGCAACCGCCGCAGCAGTTCGATCCGCGCGCTCATGGCTCTGCCCTACGGGCGACACGGCCATACCATTCGTCCAGCCGCATCAACTGATCATAGTCGCCATAGGGGGCGTATTCCGGGTGCAGCTTGGCAACGAACGGCGCATCGCCCGTCAGCCATTTGCGGACCGCGTCGCCCAGCACGCCTGCCGCCCGCGCCGTGAAATCCTCAGGCGCGATGCCTTCGCCTTTCTTGTTCAGTCCTACCGGGCTGTCGCGATAGCCAAGGCTGGATCCCTTCGCCGCTAAGGACCAATATTCAAACAACCCCGGCACGCCCGCCACGCCTTCAAACCCGCCTTTTTCGGCGATCAGCCCCAGCAGACCAAGCTGCATCGAATAGCCCTCGACCACGGCGCGTTTGGAGGGCGGCTTGCCGGTCTTGTAGTCCACCACCGCCAGCTTGCCCGCCGCGTCCCGATCGATCCGATCGGCCGTTCCCTCCAGCACGATATCTTGCAATTCGATCCGCCCCTTGATCTCCGCTGCGATCGGCCGGCGGCCGGCGGTGGCGTCCTCGGCTGCGGTCTTCGCAATCCAGTCGATCGCTTCCAGCAATCGCGGGCTCCACAAGGCACGCAGCACCGGATGCGCCGCCGCCGCGTCCAGCAGTTTTTCGGCGCGCGGGCGCAGCAAGGCCGGATCCCATCCATCCTGCTTCGCCCACTGATCCAGAATGGCGTGGACGGCATTGCCCCGCCAGGCCGGCGTAGGATCGGCATCCACCGCATCCATCGTCCGCAAGCGCAGCATGGCATCGGCATAGAAAGCGAACGGATCCGCCTTGAGTCGATCCAGCTTCGTCACGGCGATCCGCCGCGGACGATCCTCAACGGGCGGGGTCGGCGCCGGCTGCCCGGCCGGCGCGAATGCAGCCGGGTGATCCAGAGCCTCTCCCCATTTCGCCAGCGCATGGGCCCGCGGCAGCCGCCCCGTCATTGCATCCAGCCGCAACCAGAAGCGGGACGCGATCGCCGGAGCCCGTGCGTCCCGCCGTGCCCGCGTCAGCAATACCTCCGGCGCACCCAGCGCAGCGGCAAACTCCTCCGCCTCCGCCCCGATCCGCCGCTCCAGCCCCGGCAGCCCAAGAGCACGCCGGATCGCGGGCGCCAGCCACGGATCGGGCGCAGGGAGGGCCGGCCACACCCCCTCGTTCAGCCCGCCGAGCACCATCAGATCGGCGCGCTGCAACCGTGCGTCGATCAGCCCCCAGATGAACAGGCGCGGATGCCCGCCCTGCGGCGGCCGCACCGCGACATTGCTTAGCGCCGCGCGCAGCAAGGCGGGGAACGTTGCGATGTCGATGTTGCGCGGGCCGTCCCCGGCACCCACTTCCAGCGCTGCGATCAGATCTGCTGCCGCCCGCCCCTGCGGCCTCGCCCAGGCATCATCGCCGGCGAGCGCGGTCGCGCTCTCGCGAATGAGCGCGATGAGGCCACCCAGCGTCGGGCTCCGGGGGGCGGCAAGAGGAGCAAGCAGCGCCGCAATCTCGATCCAGGGCGCGCGGGCGGCGTCCCGGTCACGCGCGCTCCAGCCATCGCCCTCCGCCAGAAAGCGGCCGATTCCTTCCAGCCCCGGCCCCGGACGAGGCCCGCGCAAAGCGCGATCAAGCTTGCGCACGCCTTCCAGCCATTTCTGCCGATCGTCCCCCGCCTTCACCAGCGGATGCTTGAGCAAGGCCAGCAGCGGCACCGGCGCGAAATCCGCCGCGATCGTCTCGGCCAATGCTAGCAGCAACGTCCCCGGCGGCATCAGCGCGAGCGGCCGGCCAGCACTGTCGTCCACCTCGACGCCCCAGCGCTTCAGATGGTGCGCCACCCGCACGGCCAACGCTCGATCCGGCGTCACCAGAGCTGCCGTTCGCCCCGGCGTCTCCAGTGCTTCCCGCAGAGCCAAGGCGATCGCTTGTGCCTCCGCCGCCGGATTGGCCAACTCCACCGCGCGTACGTTGGTCAGCCGGCGTTCGTGACGGCGCAACGTCTGCCATTTGTCGGTAAACGCGGCCGGGGCCATCGCATTGCCTATGGCAAGGCTCCGGGCAGATCGCGCGCCTTCCTTTCCGGCAGGCCGCCATAGCCGCACTTCCCCGCGCGCCACGCCGATCCGCTCCAGCAGCCGCGAAAGCCCGAATTGCGGATGCGTCTCGATCCCCTCGACGCCCTCCGCGCCGCGCAGCGCCTCCCACTCGTCTTCCGGCATCGCGCGATCGAGGCCGGCGAGCACGACCAGTCCCCATTCCATTCGCGAGACCGTGCGCAGCAGCTCCCCCACGGCCGGGCCGGCCGCGCTGATGCCCGCCGCGACCACGAAGCCCGTAGGTGGCGCATTCCGCCATCGGGCCGCCGTACCCGCGATCCGACGATTTCGCCGGTCGGCCAGATCGATCCGCCCGCGTCGTTCCAATTCTTCCGGCCATCGATCCAGCACGATGCCCAGCACCGCGAGGCTTGCCTGCCAATGCTCGGCCAGCTCGTCCGGCACGGCATCGCGCAAATTGGCGGGCGGCACGCCTTCCACCAGCAGTTGATCCAACGTTCGGCCAAGGTCGGCGGCGAGCCGCATCGCCTCGCCTGCATCCACCGCCGTGCCGCCGCGCTCGCGGGCGTCCTCGATCAGCCGCGCGAGGATGAGCTGTCGCGCGATCGGATCGATCGCTTGCGGAATGGCGGGCGCGTCGACCGGATCCAGGGCGGCGCCGATCGATTCGTCCAAAGCCGGATCGCCGATCGAAACCAGCCTTGGCAGCAGCAGCGCGCCCCCGCTTGCCCGAACGAAGGCATCGCGGATCGCGCGGCGCGCGCGATTGTTGGGGAGCAGTACGATTCCGCGCGCCAGCCCCAACGGCTCTCCGCCGAAGCGCGCGATCAGCCCCGCCGCCAGCGCGTCCGCGAACGCGCGATGAGGGGGTATGGTGTAGATGTTGGGTTGGATCGTGCCAGACACGCGACAAACCTAGCGGTACTTTGCCTATTTCGGAACTCGGTCATTTGCGCCGCGGGTCTCCTCCGCTACGCGCACGTGCGGATCCGCGCTCCACGCGGTCGGGAGAATGAATTGCAGCCTGTCCGCTTGCTCCTTGCCGTCACGGCACTTGCCGCTGGGCGTGCGATGGCGGCGGATGTCGGCGGCGATGTGGAAGTCGTCGTGGAAAATATTCGCGCGGACGGCGGCACGGTGATGGTGCAACTGTGCGACCGCGATCACTTTCTGGGCAAATGCGCCCTCGGCGCGCAGGCGCCCGGTCGCAAGGGCAGCGCGCTCGTCGTCTTCCGCAATGTCCCGCCCGGCGATTATGCGGCGATGGGGTTCCATGATCGCAATAACAACGGCACTCTGGATCGCTGGATAGGCATCCCCAAGGAGGATTTCGGCTTCTCGCGTATGTCGGGCCTGCCGCTTCGCCCTCCCCGCTTCAAGGATTCGGTCTTCACCCACGGCGCCGCCGATCAGAAGCTGACCGTCAAGCTCAACAATTATTTCGGATAGCGGTTCAGGCGATTGGAGGCGCGTCACCGAAGGCGCGGGGTAAGCATAGCTCGGCCTTGAATGCACCAGCGTCGCGCACCAATCGAACATCCCCGCCATGAGCCCGCGCGATCGATCGGCACACTGCAAGACCGAGCCCGCTGCCTTTCTTTTCGGAGGCGACCGCCTCTTCGCCGCGGTAAAATGGCTCGAAGACTCGCTCCAATTCGTCCCCCGGCACGCCGGGTCCATCGTCGATGATGTCGACGAAGATGCTCTCTGCATCGGTCCGCAGCCTGATCCGGGCACGCTCTCCATATTTGAGGGCATTCTCCAGCAAATTATCGAGCAGCCGCCGCATGCCGAGCACGTCCACCTCGACCGGCGCGAACTCGGCGTGCTCGATCGTCACGTCTCCGCCGATCAGCCGGGCATCCTCCGCCGCGTCGTCCACTACCACCCGCAGATCTAGCCGCTCTCGGGTGCCGGGGGCGGATGCGTCCCGGATGAACTCGATGACCTGCGTGATCATCGCCTCCATTTCCTCCACCTCTTCCAGCAGACCATCGCGGACGTCGCCCTCGTTCACGTCCTCTATTCGGAACCGCATCCGCGTCAGCGGCGTCCGAAGATCGTGGCTGATCGCGCCGATCATGGTGGTGCGATCGTCCACGAAGGCACGCAGCCGCCGCTGCATGAGATTGAAGGCGTGCGCTGCGCGGCCGATCTCGGCGGGGCCGTCCAGCGGCACGATCGCCGCCGTGGGCGCACGCCCCAATTGTTCGGCCGCTTGCGCAAAGCTCTGCAGAGGTGTCACAAGCCGGCGCGCGAACAGCCAGCCGAGTGGCACAACCACACCCAGCGCGATGACGAACCACAGCAGCACGCGCCGCTGCCAGCGGTTCGGAAAGGGCGCCGGGGATGGCTGGACGACGGCCCACCGCCCGTCAGCCAACTTGAGCGACGCCACGAAATCGCCTTCCACGAATGGCGCCGGCGCGAGCCCGAACAGACTGCGGCGGGTCGGCGTAATCGCTATCGGTGGCCCGACCGGCTCCTCATGTGCAGCAGTCGGCATGGGGACCAGGCGCGCCTGCCGTACGCCAACCGGTCCAGCCTGATCGGGAAAAGAGGGATAGCTGCCCTCTGCGATCGCAATGTCTCGCGCCGCCGCGACGCCCGCAAAAGGCATCGGCGTATAAAATGCTAGAGTGACGCGCTTGCGATCGGCACCGATCAACTGTGCGAGTTCGCTGCGGGACCGTTCCGAGACAAGCCAGCCCGGTCCGTTCACGTCCGGCGGCCCGGGCTGCACGATGCGCTCCAGCCCGTCCCGCTTCAGATCGGCGCCCTCTTCGTTGAGCAGCGCTGCGGCAATATCATCGAGCCCATATTGCGACACCGGCGCAGGCGGCAGCAACAGAGTGAGCATCAGGGTGACGATCTGCGCGACCGCCAGCCCGCCAACCAGCAGCGCCATGATCTGCAATGCCAGCGGTGGCCCCCGCCAGCGTGGCCTGCGAACCCGGTTCATCCCGATCGCTTATGTATGATCAGCGCCATCGCGTCATCCGGACCTATGGATGGCGCTCTCATCTTGCGCCAGTGTTTCACATTTGCAGCGGATGCTGCTCTGAAGACGTCGTTCGGGCCGGCAAAACCGAAGAAAAATTGCGCAATTGTAATTTAGGTTCGACGAACGGGCCGATCCTGACGATACTAAGGCGATGCACATTCATCCGCTGATTACCGATACCGCCACCCTCGCCGCGCTCTGCACCCGTCTCGCCAAGAGCGATTTTGTGGCCGTCGACACCGAGTTCATGCGCGAAAACACCTATTGGCCGGAGCTGTGTCTCGTCCAGATCGCCGACGTGAACGAAGCCGCCGCCATCGATCCGATGGCGCCCGGCATCGACCTTAAGCCGCTGCTCGACCTGCTGGTGGACAATGAAGAGGTCCTGAAGGTCGTCCATGCCGGCG
>Ga0247734_1002771_pt1 | contig 11041 bp, 8 predicted proteins | sample UWRJL103311B2_FD_180933 | JGI IMG/M metagenome (GOLD analysis project Ga0247734, IMG submission 180933) | Plant litter microbial communities from Arlington Agricultural Research Station in Wisconsin, United States - UWRJ-L103-311B-2 | ecosystem: Environmental > Terrestrial > Plant litter >... | reverse complement strand
GACGGCCAGCCCGTCTTTCAGCGCCTGACGCACCTTTGCAGCGTTACTGCGAAACAGCGCGCAGCGCACCTGAGCGCCGGTGTCCTTGAGGGTGAAATACACATGGCCGGACGCCGGGCGAGACAGGTTGGAAATCTCCCCCTCGACCCAGATGTTCGAGAACACATCTTCCAGCAGCACGCGGGCGCGGCCGTTGAGTTGGCTGACAGTGAGGACTTCCCGGTCAAGGCCGAGTCTTGCGAAGGGGTCTTTGATCATGGCGGGCATGATAAAGGCAACGAGGCCTGGGTCACCACATTTGATATCAGGCAGTGCGTCCTTTGGGGATGCACAGTCACCTGTAGGGGCCGGCTTGCTGGCGCAGGCAGTAGTTCAGTTGCCGATGACCTGGCTGTCCCCACGTCTTCGCCAGCAAGTCGGCTCCCACACGAGCGGTGTTTGAATATCGCCACGGAGTACTCATCAGCATTTCGAGTATGCTGTGCGCCGCGGCTCATCCAAGGAGGACACAATGCTCACCAGCCTCGCCGAGTTGTCGGGCGTTTTCGATCAGCTGGGTTTGACCCCCACCGACTGGCTGTTCATTGAAGGCGGTGTAATCGCTGCTTATCTGGTCTTCGCCATTGCGGGTTTCGGGACGGCCCTGGTCGCTGGCCCCGTCCTCATCCATTTCATGCCGCTCTCGCGGATCATCCCTTTGCTGGTGATGCTGGATTTCCTCGCTGCATTCGGTCACCTGCTGCCTTCGCGGCAAGCGGTAGTGCGGTCTGAGCTGATGCGCATGGTGCCGTGCATGGCGGTGGGTTGTACCTTGGGCGTGCTGTTTCTGCTAAATCTGAAATCCGACGTGCTGCTTCTATTAATGGGGCTGTTCCTGATGGGCTATTCGGTCTATAGCCTGGCGGTGAAAGTGCGGCCGACCCAGTTGTCTGCCGCATGGTCGATTCCGATGGGCACGATAGGCGGCTTATTCGGTGCCTTGTTCGGCAGCGGCGGCTTTCTTTATGCGATTTATCTCAACGGCCGCCTGACCGATAAACTCCAGGCCCGCGCCACGCAAAACGCGCTCATCAGTTGCAGCACCATCGTGCGTCTGAGCCTGTTCGTGATCACTGGCGTGTACGCGCAAGTCTCGCTGTTGGTGCTGGCCGTCTGCTTGTTGCCCGCGATGATTGTGGGTTCCTGGATGGGTCGTCGGTTGGTGATGCGGCTGTCGCGGGAAATGTTCGTGCGACTGGTGACCTGGATGGTGCTGATCAGCGGCATCACGCTGATTGGTCGCTACCTCGCGGGTTGACGGTCTGGGGGGCTGACGGCTCTACTTGACGTCATCGGCGGTGGGATTAAGCTGCCGCCCCCGATCCCGCGTCTGACAGGCCCGTCATGAACACCCAAAGCATCATCGTCCCGCAAATTTCCAGCTTCCCGGCCCATGAGGCCAAGGCGAGGGCGATCCTGCGCTGGCTGGTAAAGCTCGACGTGGTCGAGGAATCGCTGACAACGTGCGGGCGCAGTTTCAACCGTATGGCGTATGCCATTGCCCCCGGTGCCCGGCGCTTTGTCGAAAACCCCGATGCGCTGCCGTATGGCCAGGCCATCAACGGGCTGGAAATCGTTCTCAAGCGCTGCATTTACACTCCGCAATTGGGCTTCAAGGAAGAGGCGGGATGTCCCGAATGTCGGCGCGAAATCGGTGAGGCGCTGTTCGACAGTCTGGAAGAGTGGATGCCCGGCCATACCGACAATTTCATGTGCCCGGAATGCCGCCACGAAGACGACATCAATGGCTTCCTGTTTCTCGATCCTTGCGGCTTTTCCAACCTCGGTTTCATCTTCAACAATTGGCTGGACGCCGGATTCAAGCCCAGCTTCGTGGAAGCTTTCGCCGAACGTCTGGATCGTCCGGTGTCCTTCGTCAAAGTCCGCCTATAAAGAGTGAGGGCGACGATAGCGCTGAGCAATCGGGTAGATTATCAAATAGGCAGATCTTTACATTGAGCAGGAACAGGTGTCTGGGTATAATGGCGCGCTTCCATTTTCCCGCTCGGGAGCCCAGCGATGCTGCGTATCAGCCAAGAAGCCCTTACATTCGACGACATTCTCCTTGTGCCCGGTTATTCCGAGGTGCTCCCCAACGAAGTCAGTCTGAAAACCCGATTGACCCGTGGCATCGAACTGAACATCCCCCTCGTTTCCGCCGCTATGGACACCGTCACTGAAGCCCGTCTGGCAATCGCCATGGCTCAGGAAGGCGGCATCGGCGTCATCCACAAGAACATGACCATCGAGCAGCAAGCTGCCGAAGTGCGCAAGGTCAAGAAGTTCGAAGCGGGCGTGGTCAAGGATCCGATCACCATCGAGGCGGATGCCACGGTGCGTGACCTGTTCGATCTGACCCGTCAACACAACATCTCCGGGGTTCCGGTCCTGCATGACGGCGAACTCGTCGGCATCGTGACCTCCCGCGACGTGCGCTTCGAAACCCGTCTGGATATTCCTGTCCGTGAAGTGATGACGCCGAAAGAGCGTCTGGTCACCGTGCACGAAGGCGCCGACAAATACGAAGTCCGCGACCTGCTGCACAAACACCGTCTCGAGAAAGTCCTGATCGTCGACGACAAGTTCGCGCTCAAGGGCATGATGACCGTCAAGGACATCGAAAAATCCAAAGCCTACCCACTGGCCAGCAAGGACGATCAAGGTCGCCTTCGGGTTGGCGCTGCCGTCGGTACCGGCAAAGACACCGGCGAGCGCGTCTCCGCGCTGGTCGCTGCGGGCGTTGACGTCATCGTCGTCGACACCGCACACGGTCACTCCAAAGGCGTGATCGACCGGGTTCGCTGGGTCAAGCAGAACTTTCCAGACGTGCAAGTCATCGGCGGCAACATTGCCACTGGCGCTGCGGCTCGTGCGCTGGTCGAAGCGGGTGCTGATGGCGTCAAGGTCGGTATCGGGCCAGGCTCCATCTGCACCACCCGTATCGTCGCAGGCGTTGGCGTGCCGCAAATCAGCGCCGTCGCCAACGTGGCCGCTGCGCTGGAAGGCACCGACGTTCCCTTGATCGCTGACGGCGGCATCCGCTTCTCCGGCGACTTGTCCAAAGCCATCGTGGCCGGTGCCTACGCCGTGATGATGGGTTCGATGTTCGCCGGTACTGAAGAGGCGCCGGGTGAAATCGAGCTGTTCCAGGGCCGTTCCTACAAAGCCTATCGCGGCATGGGCTCGCTGGGCGCCATGTCTCAGGCACAAGGGTCTTCGGACCGCTACTTCCAGGACTCGTCCGAAGGTGCCGAAAAACTGGTGCCGGAAGGTATCGAAGGCCGCGTTGCCTACAAAGGCTCGCTGTCCGCGATCATCCACCAACTGATGGGTGGTCTGCGCTCCTCCATGGGTTACACCGGCAGCGCAGACATACAGGAAATGCGCACCAAGCCTGAATTCGTGCGCATCACCGGCGCCGGCATGGCCGAGTCTCACGTCCACGACGTGCAGATCACCAAGGAAGCGCCCAACTATCGGGTCGGCTAGCCTCCCGGCGGCAAGTTATAAGCTACAAGCTGCAAGCTGATCGTAGTGCCAGCGCTTTCAAGGCCCGGCACCACATACGGCTTGCAGTCTCCCTACATCTTGCGGCTTGGACCTGAAGCTTGCAGCTGCGCCACTTGCAGCTTGAAGCTTGAGGCTCGAAGCTGCTCTAGAAGAGTCTCCCAATGGCCCTCGACATTCACGCCCACCGCATCCTGATCCTGGACTTCGGTTCCCAGTACACCCAACTGATCGCCCGTCGCGTCCGTGAGATTGGTGTGTATTGCGAACTGCACCCGTTCGACATGGACGATGAAGCGATTCGCGAATTCGCGCCCAAAGGCGTCATCCTCGCCGGTGGCCCCGAGTCCGTACACGTCGCCGACAGCCCACGCTGCCCGCAAGCCGTGTTTGACCTGGGGGTTCCGGTTTTCGGTATCTGCTACGGCATGCAGACCATGGCCGAACAGCTGGGTGGCAAGGTCGAAGGTTCCGAAATGCGTGAATTCGGTTATGCCCGTGTCGACGTAGTGGGCAAGAGCCGCTTGCTCGACGGCATCGAAGATCACGTTGACGCCGACGGCCTGCTGGGTCTCGACGTCTGGATGAGCCATGGTGATAAGGTCACCAGGTTGCCGTCCGAGTTCCACATCCTGGCCAGCACCCCGAGTTGCCCGATTGCCGGCATGGCTGACGATGCCCGCGGCTACTACGGCGTGCAGTTCCACCCGGAAGTGACGCACACCAAACAGGGCGGTCGCATCCTGTCGCGGTTCATCCTCGACATCTGTGGCTGTGAAGCCTTGTGGACGCCGTCGAAGATTGCAGAAGACGCCATCGCCCAGGTCCGTGCCCAGGTCGGCACCGATAACGTGCTGCTGGGCCTGTCCGGCGGCGTCGATTCCTCGGTGGTTGCGGCGCTGCTGCATAAGGCCATCGGTGATCAACTGACCTGTGTTTTCGTCGATAACGGCTTACTGCGTCTGCACGAAGGCGAGCAGGTGATGGCCATGTTCGCCGAGAACATGGGCGTCAAAGTGATCCGCGCCAACGCCGAGGCTCAGTTCCTCGACAACCTGGCCGGCGAGAGCGATCCGGAGAAAAAGCGCAAGATCATCGGCCGTACCTTCATCGACGTGTTCGATGCCGAGTCGAGCAAGCTGCACAACATCAAGTATCTGGCTCAAGGCACCATCTACCCTGACGTGATCGAATCCGCTGGTGCCAAAAGCGGCAAGGCACACGTCATCAAGTCCCACCACAACGTCGGTGGCCTGCCGGAAGAGATGAACCTGAAACTGGTCGAGCCATTGCGCGAGCTGTTCAAGGACGAAGTGCGTCGTCTCGGTCTGGAGCTTGGCCTGCCGTACGACATGGTCTACCGCCACCCATTCCCGGGCCCGGGCTTGGGCGTTCGTATCCTTGGTGAAGTGAAGAAGGAATACGCCGACCTGCTGCGTCGCGCCGACCACATCTTCATCGAAGAACTGCGCAAAGCCGACTGGTACCACAAAGTCAGCCAAGCCTTCGTCGTGTTCCAGCCTGTGAAATCGGTCGGCGTCGTCGGCGATGGCCGCCGTTACGCTTGGGTCGTCGCCCTGCGCGCCGTCGAAACCATCGACTTCATGACCGCTCGCTGGGCGCACCTGCCGTACGAACTGCTCGAAACTGTCAGCGGTCGTATCATCAACGAAATCGAAGGCATCTCCCGCGTCACCTACGACGTCTCGAGCAAGCCGCCTGCGACGATTGAGTGGGAATGATCCCGCGTCCGGCATTGCCGGGCACGATCTAGCAAAAAATGCCCTGAAGCCCGCGTAATTGCGGGCTTTTGGCTTTTTGGATCTGGCAAGTTCAGGTAGCGTTTTGCATCGCCAAGCATGCATTTTTTATGGCATGGTACGGGGTACTAACTGTATCCGATGCCATGCATGACGCTTGATACCATGCTCCTCTTATCAGGACGGGCATGGTATCGAGATAGCCAAGAGGCCCGGTTGGACTGGGGGAAACCCCATTCTTCCGCGCTTTTCAGAGCATGGTATTTTTTCATGGGAAAAGTGGAAGCCATGCTCACTGATACCAAGCTCCGAAACCTCAAGCCGCAAGACAAGCTCTACAAGGTGATTGACCGCGATGGTCTGTACGTGGCGGTTACACCGGCCGGCTCAATCTCCTTTCGCTACAACTACTCCATCAATGGTCGGCAGGAGACCGTCACCTTCGGTCGTTATGGCTTGGGCGGGATCACCCTGGCAGAGGCGCGCGAGAGGCTAGGGGAGGCGAAGAAGATGATCGCCGCAGGTAAGTCGCCAGCTAAGGAGAAGGCGCGTGCGAAGGCGCGCACGAAGGGTGTTGAGACATTTGATGATTGGGCTGAAAAATGGCTGCGTGGCTATCAGATGGCGGATTCGACACGCGATATGCGCCTATCAGTCTACGAGCGCGAATTGAAGCCGAAGTTTGGCAATCAGAAGCTGGCTGAAATCACTCATGAGGATCTGCGGGCGCTGACTGATGCGATAGTGGAGCGGGGTGCGCCTGCAACTGCTGTCCACTCCCGTGAGATCGTGCTACAGGTATATCGCTGGGCTATTGAGCGTGGCCAGAAGGTTGAAAACCCAGCGGATCTAGTGAGGTCTGCCAGCATCGCCAAATTTGAGCCACGTGATCGGGCGCTGACGCCTGATGAAATTGCGCTGATGTACCAGTACATGGATCGGATCGGAACGGCAACGTCGGTTCGTGCCGCAGCCAAACTCCTGCTGCTGACGATGGTGCGCAAAAGCGAGCTGACCAATGCGACGTGGAGTGAAATCAATTTCAGCGAGGCGCTATGGACGATCCCCAAAGAGCGGATGAAACGCCGAAACCCTCATTTGGTGTTTCTGTCCCGGCAGGCATTGGATTTCTTCATTGCGTTGAAAACTTTGGCCGGAGGTTCAGACTACGTTTTGCCGTCGCGCTACGACTCTGATTTACCAATGAGTGCGGCCACAATCAACCAGGTACTCACGCTCACCTATCGCCTTGCCCAAAAGGAAGGGGTGCCACTAGGTAAATTCGGTCCCCACGACCTGCGACGTACGGCCAGCACGCTGTTGCATGAGGCGGGCTACAACTCCGACTGGATCGAGAAGTGTCTTGCGCACGAGCAGAAAGGTGTTCGAGCCGTTTACAACAAGGCCGAGTATCGGGATCAGCGTCGGGCGATGTTGCAGGATTGGGCCGATATGATTGATGAATTGACTCTTAAGATACCTCGGAAAACCAATGAATAGCTTGTGGTCAACCCTCGCTTCGGCGAATCGCTTGCCGGGAAACTGTCGTGCACATTGGCGAATGGTTGTTATCGATGCTGACCAGCCGGATGTATCTAATGTGACTATTCATTTGCGCTCCACGCACGAAAACCTAGGGCTCAATCACTGCATGAAGGTCTCCTCGCTGCTATTAATTCGATGACTTAGGCAGGATTGCATTAGATACGAACGTTTCTTATTTTTGATTAAGGCCTCCTCGGATTCTGGTGGATTGCCAACTGTGTATCCGATGCCCCATGCTTGCTGTTTAGACCTGAGCCACTTCGCTTCGCCAGAGTGTATCAATGTCTCGCTACGAGTTAAAATAAATGGAAATAACGCTATCACTATGGTGTGATTTGACAATCGAACAATCTATAAGGGAGTGTTGAACATGCGACTCGATGTGTCGGAAGGGGCTTATAGCCCTTCGTATTTTTATATGCATATACATACAAAAGATGCGTTGGAGAAAGATTTATTGTTACATAGTCAAACTTTTTTACATGAGTATATACATTTTCTACAGGATTTATTTCTGGCGTATAATATTAGATTAAATATAGGTCAGTTACGACGATTTGCGCTTGTTGCCAGCAAAGCTAACGAAACAGGCTTCGTCCAGCCGTTCAATCAATGGGATGAAGATTCGGAAATAGTTCATAAGCAGTTTGAGCACAGCTGGGGTGGGACTAAGTTTGTTGATGAGGAAGATGCAACGGTTGTCGGTTTGAATAATACCCACTTTATAGTGCCCAACACAACTATTAGGGTTTTCGAATATAAAGCAGAGCTTAGCACGGGGGAGCAATATTCGATCGGTGCGAGGGACATGCTGGAGTATATTGCTCACAAGATAGAAGCTAATCACTGGATAACAGCAGAGCCGGCATTTCCGTATCGTTCAATGGACAAGGTTTTTGACCATCTAGGGCTGTCTCAAATGCCTGGCGACTGTCGAATTGCATTAGTCGAGTTTTGCCTTCACAACGATAACCCGTTCCATCATATGCTGAAAGTAATAGAATTTTCTTTCGGCGGGGGAAATCAAAAGCTGCTGTTTGACTCTGCGACTATCGACTCGACACTCAAGGCGGCCAGATGGAATTCTGCAGGCGGATTTAATGAAACTATAAAAAGCAAAGTTAAACGCAGACTTGGCATGCTCAGTGATGAGCTAAAAAAACGTTTCCATTCTAATAACTTCTCAAGTATATCATCTTGGGTTGATGATGTTTTGAAAATTGTGGAAAGCGATTTCTGTGGGGAACTGTTTTTTACGAGACTTTATCGAATGGATTCGTCTTCTTTTTTTTCGATGATGACATCGTTGGTCGAAACAATAGGGATGCCGATAATTTTCAATGACAATGACGAGATGATTTCACTATTGCCAGAGAAGTATGATTGTGATCAGTTTATTCAGTTCTATGCTGCACAGAAATTCTTGCATTTTGTAGCTCACAAAGGGAAGACGTGCCCGCTGATTGCTGTTTGTGAGGCTAATAATGAAGAAATCGTCAATGACGATTGCTATAGAAATGCAATTGTTCGTGGTTTGGATGAAAAGCTATGTCCATTTGGCCAGTTAGTACATACCTACAATTTGCACAACATAAAATGAGATACTTATGTGAGTGTGGTCTTTGGCTGTCAGCTGCAAGATCGTGAAAACTGCTTAGGTTTTTATTGTGTAAAGAGTTTCAAGCGTTATAGGCGGTTGAGCTTTTCTGGTTCAGATAATTTCATGCGGGATTGGTTTCAGATTAATTCTATGGCATCACCGCCAGCGTGAATCTTTAGTCACTCATCGTAGAGTGTTCCTTTCGTGCTCTAGCCATACGGAATATTGGTCAGATCGAATGCGGTTGCTCTGGTCAGATGCGTGTAGTTTCTAAGATTGAAGCACTTACGCTGTCGAAAGTCGAAAGCCATCCGGAACTGATCGGAGAGCTTTGGATACTGCTTGGCGCTCGATCTCCAGTCTGCGAGCAATTTCTGACTGGTTGAAGCCAAATTTTTGCAGTACGAGGATTTGCTTTCTTCGGTCTGTCAGCTTCATGTCCACCATTAATCGAGCGAGATTTCTTAACTCCGCTTCGTCCGCTAGGTGCAGGGTTTGGCTAAGCATGTATCGAAAGATATACGCGTCGACCAGTTCGTCACCTGACTTTGCCTTAGGCTCTGCTCGTATCGCGCATTGTCTGCTCAGTCTGGCCAGCTCTAGGTCGAACTGTGCTACAGATCTCATTGCTTGCCTGTATGCCGGGTTCCAGCGTCCATCTGGTGTCTTTGGGCGGTGGGTGGTGCAGTACAGGTTGCTCAGGCGAAGGTGTTCATCAAGGTCGCGCTGACCTTCACCTTCTGCGAACAATGCTAGCTCTGCTCGCGCGCCGCAAAATCTACAAAACCCCTTCAAGCGTTGACCGTTCAAACCGCCCATATCCCTGTTAGACGGCTGCTTGCGCTTACATGCCAGCACCAGTTCTATCAACGTCTCAAGCGTCGCAATGAAGCAGCGATCATCCCCCGACTGCCTGTCGTGGGTCAGAACAAAGGCTCGTAGCAGTTGACGCTGTAGGCGGACCATAGCGGCAATGCCAACCAACTGCATAATCGCGCTGAACGCTACATTCGTTCCTGCTCCGGGTATATGGCCCTTATAGCGCGATGGAAGCGTTTCGGCATATGACGCCACGGCAGGGTCGATAAGCTCTTCGACCAGACGAACGATCGGATAGCGTTTAGATGCTGTGGAGTAGGGCTCCCAGCGATCAAGGAATCGGTGAAGGGCCTCTGCGACGGAGGCTTCACACCCCTCCCAAATAGCTATGGTCGTTTGTTTTTTCATGTCAACCATTCTAGCCAATCATTCTGTCGAAGCACTAGGCACTTAAAGGCACGATCAGGCACACATTCGCTGTGACTGATAGGGCCTAGCTATGCATTCATCGAGCAAAAAACTAATCGACAAAAAGACACTCCTGGCGATGATCCCGCTGTGTGAGCGCACGATCTATAACTTTGAAATGAAGGGTAAATTTCCACGTCGAATTGCGGTGAGTAGCCGCAAGGTCGTGTGGGATTTAGCCGAGGTAGAGGAGTGGATTGATACATGCAGGGAGTCCGGCCCCGCTCCTAGGCCAGGAATGGCAGTCTGAGCGGTGGGGTTCAGGCCTGAGGCAGGGTCGACATCGCGTTCTTACTCAGACACTGCAAACGGCCTTGTAGAGCTGAAAAGCGCAAGTTTACAGCTTGCGCTTTTCAGCTCTCAGGACGAAGCGCAGATGTACCACGATAGGACGAGAGCTGGTTTTTTTTCGTTGCTCGTCGACTCCCAAGGTGAAAAGCGCCAGTCCTCTCATCGTTTGGCTGATATGCCAAAAGTGCTCAGTTTGTTGGACAAAAAACGTGACACGTGGATGTCTCAGGCAGAGTTCATCCGACCCAATCGGCGAGTCGTTAATCTTCTGCGGCTTGGCCTGCTGTTCGCCGATCTCGACACCTACCGCGTGCCCGCGCTGGCTGGGCGAGCGCCTGACCAACTGGTCGCGTCCGTCCTATACTTCTGCGCCGAAGAGGGCTTGCCGCCGCCGTCCGTGCTGATCTACAGCGGCCGGGGCATACAGGCCAAATGGTTGCTGGAGGGCACCATTCCACGACAGGCCCTACCCCGCTGGAACGCCTGCCAACGCTACCTTGTGGATCGCCTCGCGCACGTCGGGGCCGACCCAATGGCCAAGGACGCCAGCCGCGTGCTGCGTACCGTCGAGACGGTCAACAGCAAGAGCGGCAAAGTCTGCCGCGTGGTTCACGTCCAGAGCGGCCTTGATGGTCAGCCGATCCGCTACAACTTCGAGTATCTGGCCGAGGCCCTGCTACCGGCAGCCCGATGGACTATCGAGCAGCAACGGCAGGAGCAACAGAAACAGGCCGAACAGCGCGCAACGGGTAAGCGTTTCCTTTTGGTGCCTGGCAGCAAAGCTGACAATCTGCGCGGGTTTTCCGGCCGACAGCTCGCGTGGGATCGGCTGGAAGACCTGCGCAAGCTGGCCGAGCTGCGCGGTGGTGTCGGTGAAGGCAGCCGGATGCAGCACCTGTTTTGGCGATTGAATTTCCTGCTGCTGTCCGGGGCGACCAACAGCAAGCAGATGTACCACGAAGCGGCCGCGCTGGCCCGCGAACTTGATCCACAGTGGAATAGCCGCTCGAAA
>Ga0247734_1002770_pt1 | contig 11042 bp, 4 predicted proteins | sample UWRJL103311B2_FD_180933 | JGI IMG/M metagenome (GOLD analysis project Ga0247734, IMG submission 180933) | Plant litter microbial communities from Arlington Agricultural Research Station in Wisconsin, United States - UWRJ-L103-311B-2 | ecosystem: Environmental > Terrestrial > Plant litter >... | reverse complement strand
GATCCTAAACTCTCGGTCGATGACTACCAAATAAAAGTCGGAGTCCGTCAAGTCTGGGACTATTGGGGTTATAATGGAGTTGAAAGTATGATAGATACAACTACAGCAGGTCTTTGTTTCGTCAAAGATCAACTCCTCCCCAGAAGCGGTATATATTGGGCCGACTTAGTCCAAATCGTGCAAACGAACTTCGTCAACCCTCTCTTTCCACAAGGAAGGGATAAGGCTATTCTTGACAGACTGAGATACTCATACCGCTTCTTGCAAACAATCATCGATTCAAAACAGACAGATCCAAAACGAAGGTTGGAGAAACTAACAAAGTACCTCGCCCAGGCGCATATAATCAGTATTGCCGAGTTAATTTCAAAGAAATCGCAACCTACTCAATCAGATGGATCGTTGATCAGTTCATTGCAGGAGAGTGTAACACTCAGCGACACCCCGAAAAGTGGCAAAACAGATTCTAGAAGCTATGATGAAGCATATTGTGTAGAAATTCAAGAGCTCAGTGATTGGGTGGCTACAAATTTCGAAAAGATGGGCAAAATAATAGTTTTGGAGTTTGGAGAGGGACCATTTCTATCAGATGGCGACAGCCCGCCAGGGATTCTCAGTGGCGAAGTCTTCGCGGAACCTGTAGATGGCTCAGCAGATTCTGAACTTCCAGCAGGGTTGAAAAACGCTGTAGATGGCTTGATCGGCAGATTAAGCAGTGATGGAAAGATTACCGCTTTGGACGGCGACTTGATTGCTACTGTTACAATTGGAAGTTCGGTCTTGATGTGTAATAGTAATAAGTCTATCAATTCTGTCTTTCCTAGCCATAGGTTTTTTATTAGATCTGGCCAGACCAACGTCGCCTTCATATGCGATGGCATGTTGAAAGTCCCTATAAAACATTGCTCTTCAATGTCTGAATTACGACCAGTCGAGTGGGTGCTAAACGAAAATCAAGGCTCAGGATATAACATAGATGGTGTGCGGTTACAACACCTTGATGGTTCTAGCCTCGACGCACAGGAATGGGATAGACTCCATCGATTCATTAGGCTATGGCGTAAGCTTAAATGGGACGTATTGGAAGTAGACAGGGCCATTATGGCATTGAGCAATCCTGTCATTAGCAGTCAAACCTCGACCAGAGAAAGGGTGAAAAAAGAATTGAATCAATTCGGAGGTGATTCTAACGGGACGGTAGGCGAATTTCTTAATGAGGGCACAAATGGGCACATATCTGGAGACGATATTGTCTCCTTTGCGAATTACAGCAAATCTGAATCATCTGAACAATCGAAACCTTACAACGGCAATACTTCAAATGACGATAGAAACACCTTTTTACCACCCGAGATTAATTCTTATCTAATTGAACAACTGTCAGCACTCATCAGAGTTCTCCCCTTGGTCTCACTTTCGGTAGAGCAGCTTCTCTGTTTCTGGAGCGATATTCCGACAACAGCCTTTGCATTCAATATGTCAACGACGACCAGCAAAAGTCCACTTTACGAGAGGCTATTCTTCGCAAGTAACTTGAAGAAAAACGATTCGATCTTTGGTCCAAATTCAAACGGGGATTATCTCACCGATCCATATCAAAAGATCTCGACCAATTTACCAATCATCATGGCTGCATTTAACCTGAAGGCAAATGAGATCCTATACCTTCTAGGCGCAAATTCTGATAATTTTGGTGTAACAAACAAGGCCCCTATCCCAGATATTCTGAATATTACAAACGTGTCGCAAATATATCGTACCGCTTTGTTATCCCGTATTCTTGGAATAGATGTGTACGATGTCCTCAAAGCTGTTCAAGGATTTGGTCCAGCATTTAGCAGTGCAGCAGAGTTTCTGAAATTCATTGAATGGTGGGGTATCATGCAAAATATCAAGTTTCCCTGGGAAGAGCTTCGGTATATCGTTGACGATATGGAGACCCCCAATGATCCATTGGCACCCTCTGCGACATCCTTCCTGGCCACCGCAAAAGCAATCAATGATGAGATTGAAGTAGTGAAATCGAAATATGTTATACCAACTGACCTTGAGAAGGCATATCTTGAGTGCACAAACGAGATTGTAGAGGGATATCTGGCAATGTTGTTCGACGATAATACGGCTAAACAGATTATCGGGCTATGCGACGGAACAATTGTCTTCGAAGCAACTAATGTTCCAAATGTGCCTGAAATTACGGATGGAGCTGGTCGAACTTTCAGTGAGATGGTTACGCTGGTCTCATCTGGCAAGTTGTCGTATACGAATTCGAACCCTAGAACTGCCCAGCTGATTTGTTGCGGCATTCTTACTACAAGCGAGATAGAGCTTGCAAAAGAGCTCGTTGATAGTATCACTGAAGTCATGATGGCTACGAGGATGACGAACTCCATAACTGTTGGGAAGGATACTATATTGCAGACTGTGACTGAAACAAAAAACATGTGGCTTAAAGCTATAGACTCGTAAGTCAACTTGACTTAAATAGAGTTCCCCCATATTACTATAATATTTCATGACTAATACCACTACTATTTAGGCTTTCAGTTCAACCGCTTAATATGTTCAGCGACACTTTAAATGGGATAATATATAGCAAACGAGGTCTTTCAGAAACAATTTCCCAAAAAGAGACACTCCTTGCTGGTGGAATTTCTGAGCTAAACACACAACCATCCACGGATGGCAAAACACCTCTCGAAAAGCGTTTCTGTCTCATGCAACTTATTGTTCCACACCTACAAAGGATCTTTGTACACAACTCAGTCACAGACATCGTCATTGCGGCAACTGGATTCCATGATCGTTTGGTCGCGAAAAGAGTTCTCGAGAACGTCATGATCGATGATGATGGCATACATCAGAACACGATTGATTATCTTCTTGAGGCTTTGAAGTCGCCATTCCAGGATAAGGGGGGCTTTGATGGATATATTACCGTCCCAGCCGACGACTTCTACGTATTTCTATACCCAAGTGAATCCGACACTGCTCCAGCTGCGATCATTCTCAATGGCAAGAAATTAGACTGGACTATATATCAAGAAAGCCCTAAACGGTGCTGGACGACAGACTCCGCTGAAGGTTCCTTGAAGTCTGGGACAATTTATCCAATTTCTCTCCAAAATATAGATCTTCCAAGTCTGGAATGGAAGCCACGGACCTCACATCGCTCACCGATCCCTGCTCTCTCATTCATGCCTCGAGTTGCCTTAGAAAAATCACTGAAAGTACTTGACTGCCTAAAGAAGACAGCTATCCTCGTAAATGAATTAAAACTCAGCGCCAACGAACTAATCTATATCAAAGAGCACAAAGAAGATTTTGATGGCATGGAGTTCAATTCGTTATCTATGGCGCAGTTGAAACGCATCCAGTCCTATGTTAGATTACGAGATTCATTGCCGTTGGAAAACCCCCCTCTGATTTGGCTCTTTGATTGGTGTACCAAGAATCCCACTACCAGCGGCGCCGACTTGGTTTTACAGATTTCTAAAGCAACGGGCTGGAAGAGAGACGATATTGATGATATTCTTAAGCTTTCTAAATTTTCAGGAGGGACTGCGAACGATTTCAAGAACGAGAAGATTATGTTGAAAATTCAACATATCATTTATCTGAGTATAAAATTGGGTGTCAATATTCCTCATATTTTTGATTGGTCTACTCCACTAGGTACTTCTCCAACAGATTTCTTCAAACTTCGCAACATATGTGAAGATATCCAGAAAGTCGTGCGCTCAAAGTTTGACATACAATCCTGGAATGATACCGTTCGGCCAATAAATGATGTTCTACGGCAAGAAAAAAATAAGGCACTGATATCATATCTGCTCGTGACGGATGAAGTCCGAAAGCAAGGTGTCACGGATGCAGACAGCTTATTCGAGTTCTTCCTTATGGATGTTCAGGCAACACCGCCTGTTGAAACTTCGAGGATTAAACAGGCCATTGCTACCGTTCAGGTGTTTATCCAGCGCTGTTTCTTGGGCTTGGAAAAGGGGATTGAACCTTCTCGATTAGACCGTAACCGATGGAATTGGATGAGTAGGTATCGTGTTTGGGAGGCCAATCGTAAAGTTTTCTTGTATCCGGAGAACTGGATCGATCCAACCCTTCGAGACGATAAGTCACCTTTCTTTTTGAAGCTGGAAAGTGAATTGTCGCAAAAGGATCTTACCCCAGATATTGTTACTTCTGCCATCAGGAAATTCCTCTATAGCGTCAATGAAGTCGCAAATTTGGAAATGACAGCGTTGTGTACGGAGAAAGTTGGCCAGTCTCTGGTATCAACACAGACTGTGCCCGCATCAATAACCAACTCCAGTGCCAGCACTTCTTCGACTAGTGAACCAAATAGTGGCATTGGCTCTACGGCGCTTTCAACTACGACGCAAGATACAAAAATACACATTTTCGCAAAGACAACAACTTCACCATTCAACTACTATTATATCAGCTATAGTCTGGGAACATGGTCAGCCTGGTCAAAAATGGATATTGAGATCCCATACTACAGCTCCCAAGAGATTCCAGTCAAAGTGTTAGGTGACGGCAATAGATATATGACAGCAGGCAAGGATACCGGTGTAGGCTCATACATGAGCCCCATCGTGCACGCCGGTCGACTCCTTGTCTTTATACCACAAATTACCAAGAAATCTTGCGCTAATCCTAACCAGATTGGGACTGGGAAGACGTTAAGAACTCTCGCAGATCATGATACCCAGCAGCTCCAGTCAATAGAGCAGTGGGAGATCAAAATGAGTTTCACTGAACTTCAAGATGGGAAGTGGACGCAAAGGCAAATCTGTTCTGAAGGAGTATTGGTTGAAAATGAGCAACTTTCCTGGAACAAAAATCTTAATAACGGATCTTTTGTCTTCCCAGCTGACAAACCAGTAATGCCAGCAATTGAAACTTTTTCATTCGTAGCGGCGGAAATCATTAAGACCGATCCAAATTTTGTTTCCAATGATCATTCGGTGACACCACCGAAGATTCCTCTCGGCGTACGGGTTATTGCTTCCAAGCTATTCCAACTTCCCCCTGACATTGAAAACTTTCCATGCGTCAACAGTTTGGTTGGAATTGGCGAGTGGGACTTTGTTGACGGGAAATTGAGCTTTGTTGGGGATTCAAGTGTATCCGGCGGGATAGATCCCCTTGCTCCAGCACCCCCTATGTTTGTGCCTATGATTGAGAGCTTTACCATGAACTTCCACTGTCAAGTCGGTTCGACAAGTGAAAGTAAAGTCCTTTACTCACTAACCGCCACGGATGACAGATCTAAATTTTTGGTGCCATTGCTAGATTCATTTAGGGATATACCAAAGGTTGCGAAGGGAAAGATTGCGTCATCTGTTGACAGTAGTGTCTCTGCGAAAGCGAAGGAAATACTCATTCGTAAAGAGTTTGATCCTATGTGGGGCGTATCTGTGTCTAAGGCGCAGTTGCTCTTTCACAAGCTTATCAATCCAATGATGATCTCTGCTTGTTTAGAAGGAACGGAGGACATGCCTCTCATGCCACTATATTCTTACCTTGGTGGTTTAGATGAAGTTACTGCAGCTTCTAACTCACATACCACGGAGTATGGTTTCGATTCTGATGGAAGGCCTCTTCGTACCCATGGGTTTATTACCAGTTTCGTCCCTCCAATAAGCGATATTGACGAAGCTTTTGGAGGTGTTCTACCTCTAGCAAGCAACATTTCCACAGGAATTTTCAACGAACGCTCTACTCCGTTCTCACTTTACAACTGGGAGATTGCCCTTCATGCCCCCATGTTATTGATAAACCGGCTTCTGAACATGCAGCAGTTTGAGCAGGCATTAAATGTGTGTCATTATGTTTTCAATCCTCACGCAAAAGGCGCAAAGAACGATATGAAGAAGTTCTGGGTTTTTGCCCCGTTCAAGAGAGTGGTGACGCAGACCACGGAGGAGATGTTCTTGGGTTTCAGAGCAAATTCTTTCAGGTAAGTTAAGCATACAGACTCCTGGGACTTTATCCTACTCAACCCGCCCGCAGGCAAGATGTCACGGACTGGCGCAACAACCCCTTCCAGCCGCATGTTGTTGCCCGATCTCGCATACAAGCATACATGATGTGGATAGTCATGAAGTACATTGAAATTCTCATCGCATATGGAGACTCTTACTTCCGACAAAATACCCTTGAAACTATCCCTGATGCTACTCAACTTTATATTCTCGCTTCACATCTCTATGGTCCTCGAGGACAAAAGATTACTCGCCAGAATCCAAAGAAGAAGTACACCTACAACCAACTTGCGACTAAGTTTGAAGCATTCTCCAATGTGATGGTGCAGCTTGAAGAAGCGTTTCCATTTAGCAACCAAACATCTCTTCCGGTTGGAAAGTTACCAGATGATACCAGTGCGCCACTGGCAAATGTATTTGGCTTTGCTGGGACTTTGTTATTTGCCATTCCTGACAATCCAAACTTGAGAACCCTGGGGGATACTATCGATGACCGTCTGTTTAAGCTAAGACATTCACAAGATATCAATGGCCTATTCAGGAAACTTCCGCTCTTTGAACCCCCTATTGACCCAGCTTTATTGGTTCAAGCGACTGCGCAAGGAGTCTCAATTAGCAATGTTCTTCAAGATCTGAATGGACCTATGCCAAACTATCGGTTTAGATATCTGTTATCGAGGGCACTAGAGTTAGCACAGGAAGTGAAGACTTTTGGAAGCTCGCTGCTCGCGATAAGGGAGAAGAATGACTATGAAAGGCTGAGTCTGCTGCGGGCCAAACATGACGTCGTAACCCAGACTGTTCTGATGGGTTTGAGGAAACTATCACTCGACGAGTCAAACAAATCGCTTGAAGCACTGCAATATGCTCGTAACGCACCGGTGGGCAGGCTTGCATTTTATTTGCAGCAAATCGGAGCAGACCTTTCCGGGATCCCGGAAATTGACAGAGAGTTCACAGAGCTCAACGCTATGATAGAAAAGCCGGTTTCAGTAGGCGGACTACAATTGATGGCCTCAGAAAAGGAAGAAATGGACAAATATGCACTATCTGCAGATCTGAGCAAACAGGTCAGTGTCCTGGAGACAATTGGCGCGAGCATGAATTTGCTTCCGACTATTGGCACGCAACTCCAGCCATTGGGGATGGGTACGTCGATCTTCTTGGGGGGATCTAACCTTGGCGCCTTCTTTCAAGCACTGGCTAGAGGAGAAAGTCTGAAAGTTAGCGATGCAAACTATCAAGGATCTGTTTCGGCCCGTAAATCACAATCCATGCGTGCCCTTCAGGATCGGATCCTCCAAGCAAATATGGCGGGCCACGATATTGTAAGCATCGACAAGCAGGTTACAACAAGCAAGATAAGAATCGCCATGGCAGCCAAGGATATTGATATCCAACAGAAGCAAATAGATCAGGCGCATGAAGTTGAGGACTTCCTCCAGCAGAAATATTCAAATAAAGAGCTCTATTCATGGATGGAAGGTTCCACAAGAAGTTTATATTACGAAAGCTACACCAAGGCTTACGAGCTCGCCAAGAAAGCAGAAAAGGCATTTCAATTTGAAAGACCGGCTTTGAAATCAACCTCCTTTATTAAGAATGGATATTGGGACTCCACACGCGATGGGCTCCTCGCAGGTGAGCTGCTTTGCCAAGCACTCAAACAATTGGAGGCAAAATACCTCGAGGAGAAAGGATACGACTATGAAATCACAAAGCCTGTTTCCCTTCGCCAACTTGACCCCATCCAACTCATTACACTACGCCAAACGGGGGGGTGCGAGTTCACCATTCCTGAGGTGTTGTTTGATATGGACTACCCGGGCCACTACATGCGCCGTCTGAAATCCGTATCTATCTCCGTCCCATGCATTGTAGGACCTTACACCAGCATAAACAGCACTCTTCGCCTAACGAGCCACAAAATCCGCTTCCAGCCCACTCGGACATCGGGCGACGGTTACATGGAGAATATAGCCGACACGGATGACAGATTTACAACCTTGAACGTCCCAATCACAAGCATCGCGGCCTGCAACGGACAAAACAACACTGGAACCTTCGAGCTGAACTTCCACGACGAGCGCTATCTCCCCTTCGAGGGCGCCGGCGCGATCAGTGCTTGGAGCTTCAGTCTTCCGCGGCATATCGATAGCAAGTTCAGGCAGTTCAACTGGGACAGTATTACCGACGTCATTATCACACTTCGGTACACTAGTCTCGACGGCGGATCGCCGATGATGGATGGTGCACAGAGGGCCGTGAAGAGATATCTAGAGGCGGCCGACTATGTGGGGACAAGTGGTGGGCTGTGGGGGATTTTCGACTTGCGGAACGAGTTCTCAACGGGCTGGGCGAAGTTCTGTGCGGATCAAGCTGCTGCCCAAGCGGGCTCGAAGCTTGCGGTTCTTGATATCCCTGCACTCAATGAAAAACTGCCTGTGTTTGCGAGTTGTCGCCCTCAGGGAGATGTGTTGGCAAATGATATTTATGTATTGACTGATGTCACGTTCCCGGGGAAAGACATCAGTTTGTTGACGGATGGCAAGAATGCAGGAGAGCTAGTACTAGGAAACGTGAAGAATGTTCCAAATGAGATGAAGTGCTACCACCTCAGTGATGACAATGGTATTGGGGTGGGGAACTGGGGATTTCAGCTCGATCCAAGCTCAGCTGGGAGCTCTATTGGAACAAAGCGGGCTTGGTTGTTATTTCGCTATGTACTTAAGTAAAGTCTTGCTGTTAGCGGTCAGAAATGGATTTATGATATTAAGCCTCGCACAAGACATCAATCATTGGTCTCTTTATCTGTTCAATGCCCTGTTCCGAAGAGCCTATAAGAAAAACCTTCCGATAATGCAACACTTAAATCAACGAAGTGAGATAAACCAGGACTCCTCAAAGGGTGGATAAATCCAGCTGAGTTACGTCAAGCTGATATAAAGTCCAACAAACTTGTATAACACACATACATCAGATCATCACCTCTACACTCTCTTTCTTTCTCACAACTAAGTAGAGTTGGAATCGATTCAGCTTCTTTGTATTCATTATACTCACCAACCTCTATTACCACTATAAGATACAGAAGCAGTTTAATCCCCCCCCCCTCCATACTTATTGAAACATACTTTATGTTGTAAATAGAGTGAGCGAGTACACACCCCCATCGCTTCCTCGCTTAACGGAAAAAGGGGCTGGGCACTAGCTGTATTAGTGGTGCTGTCATTTGTCTTGGCCAAAACCCAAATCTTTTTGTACTGTATAGGTATGTATGCAAATATGATTTATAGATACCGAACGTCCTTCTAACGCAAAATAAGTGCTAGGACATATATAAATTCTTTTGTTACGCAGCCGCAGTGATTGATACAAGTGTGTTTTTGTTATATGTCCTGAGGGGGAGGGAGGTTTCAAAGTATGAAAAAACTTGCATGTATGGCTGATCGAGAGAGGGAGAGAGCAGTTTCATGTTTTACGCTATCATTTCATGTCTTCATGTCCATAACTCCATGACTAATCGTTTCTGTATAACCAATGCGCCTTCTGGCTCATAACTTATTCCCCCGGACTCCTCACAATCTTATTTTCCCTAAGTTTACTTCCATCTCCCGTCACCTTTTATTTCCCGACCACAGCCCCCTCGTCGTCTCTGCAATTTTCCTCTGCTGCGCCAAAATCTGCGCTTCCGTTTGTCCCTGTCCACTTCCTCTCTCAATGCCTCTCATCTTCTCCTCGAACTCCGGTGGTGCACTGATCGGTCCACCCGTTCCAGGCGCCGTCCCATAGCCGGAATCTGTGTCCATCGCATCATCACCTCCGTTGTCACTCACACCACCAACACCACTATCATTGTTGCCACGATTGAAGGCTGGCGCTCCGCCTGGAGGCTTGTTTGAGACAATGCCATCCATCATTCCTGATTGTCCTTCGCGTAGCTTGTTGATAGCACGCACGGTATCAATTGCGGCGTGTAGAGTACGACGGGCATTGAAGTTCTTCTTGACCACCGGTAGAAGATCACTACCTCTGTTATCTTTATCGGCTGTACTATCTCCGGTTACGAAAGGATGCGAGAGCGCCTCATGCGAAGTCATGCGTTGCGTGGGATCAATCGTTAAACACCTCTTGATAAAATCCCGTGCCGAAGTACTGACCCCTCTCCAGTATTCAATGGGTGTGAAACTGTAATCGGCGATGAGAATTGCCTGCATTTCCTCGAGATTAGAGTCGCGATCGAAAGGAGTGTAGCCACAGAGGAGGAAGTAGGTTATCACGCCTATTGCCCAAATATCCACCGGTTTGCCGTGACCGGTTTTCTTGAAGATTTCGGGAGCCATGTAACCAGGAGTACCGCATGTTGTAGTCAAAACGTGGAACTGCTCCTCATCCATTATTCTCGAGAGACCGAAATCTGCAATGAGTAAATCGGCGTTGTCTTCTGGTGTGCGGAAGAGGAGATTTTCGGGTTTGAGGTCGCGATGCACGATGCCATGGTCATGTAGGTAGGCAACCGCGGAGAGTGTTGCACGGATCAAGTCTGCCGCATCGGATTCATAGTAGGAACCTTTCCTGCAGATGCGGTCGAAGAGCTCGCCGCCGAGAGCGAGATCAGTGACGAGATAGAGGTTGTTGAGGGTTTCGAAGTAGTCAACTAGGGTGAGGATGTTCTGGTGGCCCATGGAGACTCGTTTTAGCACTGCAATTTCATTGCGTACCTTCGATCGTTAGCATTGCGGTGCTCTGGTTATGGGTTGACCAAGATTTGGAAGCGGCATACCATATGTTCACGACCTGCCATCAACCTCTTGTTAATGACCTTTGCTGCGTAATACCGGCCAGTATCAATATGTACACATTCCTTCACCACGGAATAGGACCCCGCTCCCAAAGTCTTTCCGGTCTTGTACCGACAAGCCTGAACCTGTGGTTTGCCATCTTGCGGCGGCTGATGAGTCATTGCTTCCTCTCGACTGATGCTCTCTGCTAGATCTCTAGTCGGGCGCTGTCGTGCAAAGCAAAACATGCGCAAAG
>Ga0247734_1002768_pt1 | contig 11058 bp, 8 predicted proteins | sample UWRJL103311B2_FD_180933 | JGI IMG/M metagenome (GOLD analysis project Ga0247734, IMG submission 180933) | Plant litter microbial communities from Arlington Agricultural Research Station in Wisconsin, United States - UWRJ-L103-311B-2 | ecosystem: Environmental > Terrestrial > Plant litter >... | reverse complement strand
CTTCCGATTATCCTGATATCTTGAGAATTAATAATAGACTCTATAGAACAGAATGGCTTCTTAAGCTTTCGTCTTTCTATGATAGAGTCCAATAAGGCATGTCCATTATTCAGAAATCCCGTATGGGGGCCCCCAAAGGCACCATGCTGCTCGAAACTCTTCAGAATCTCGTCACTTTCTTCGCGAAGCGTCTTGCCCAAGATTTCCTTGACGCCCTTGTCACTCAGCCGAATAGAGTGCAACTTTTTGAGCACTTCAACTAGCTCAGCTATAATAGAGCTCTGCTCCTCGGCGCTTATCTGCTGCCACACATCTTCCAAGAGATCCCCCTCTACAAGCTCAATCACTGAGAAGTAGAACATTCTTCCTTGCGCGTTCTTTGCCTTTCCAACATGAATGGTTTGTGGGACAAGTTCCGGAATACTCATCGCAGCGATTTGTTGCATAGCAGCAATCGTAGTAAATGTTTTGAGGTTCTTATTCTCATTTTCAGCCTCTAGTCGGACTACGCATGCAGGGTGATGATCCTCGAGACCCTTAGGGAATTCTGCCTTGAACACACATTTGTCCCAGTTCTGAAGAAAGATTGTGTTATTCTCTGGTTGTTTGGTGGTGAAGATCTGTTTGAGCAGGCTGTCATCGGGGGTGACATCGTGATCTCCCATGGCGGCGTTGTGTGCATGGAGGACGAGGCTGGGACAGCTTTCCTGTGACCCTGACAATCCCAGAGTGATAGAATTCCTAGATAGCCTGCCCCAAATGTAAATCGGTCCCAGGACAGCATAGGCAGAACACGCGTCCTATGACAAGAACGGCCCCAGCACTGTATACTCGGTACAGTGCCTCGCGTCGTCAGCCAGGTCTCATCAGCCACAAGGCTTAGGGTCGTTCAAGGCGCCGGCGCAAAGACGCCAGCTCGTCTCCCCTCTGTTCTGTTGCTAGAGCAAGCGCGATTATCTCTATATTTATATCTATCTCTATATTTATATCATTTTATGTTTGAGGTATCCATAATCTACAATACCAAAACCTTGGTATTTACCTTGTTTTACAATGTCGGTTCTGACATTGTGTCAGAATTAAAGCTGACTTAAGTTTCTTACGGGCTCGAGAATTAGTGGGGATGAAGCCCGCCAAAAGGACTATTCTGTAGTTCCCAAAGCCTCCATAGGATGGCCAGTTCGCTTAGTTATATCAAAATATGCAATATCTAGTAATCACGTGATATACAAATAGCTTGAAAATACCACGCGTTAGGTTCACGAACCAAAAATATGCCACATTTGGTAGCGAGTCATATATGATCTTAAACCAGAACAATAATTTTATGTTGAGCCGAGTCTAGATCTGATTAGATTGATTAGATTTAATATCCACTTTTATTTGCCCAATGAGAGCCTAATCTGATCCTTCTTTGATTCCGTATTTGATCCGTATTTCGGATTTGACTTTCGGTTAATTGTCAGAAAACGTACTGTAAGCAGGGAACAGGACATAATGGAACGCTGGGCTAATTTATTACTGAACTTGGCAGACCCCCCATACGTACCCTTCTGTAGTTCTCACGGACTTGCTACACCATCAAATAACGGAAAGACAATTCCCGTTCCATTCTCAGGATAGCAGTTTACCGGATGGATTTGGAGTAATAGGGTCGAACTGTGCGCGTCTCTAAATGTTGGGTATGAGTAGTATTTTAGATGGAAGAAAGAGCAGGGACTCACTAAATCCCAAGTCAATAGTCCATGGTCCTGGCCAGCCGGAGGTTAGCTGCTTGGCTTGAGGAGAAATTTCTCCCAACGGCCATCAAGAGTGGATGGTAAGATCTCGTTTATCTTATCTGATTTTCTTTAAGTACATGACTTAGGACGGCCAAATTGAAATGGTATTGCTGTTGATCTTATTTTAAGCACCAGTGCTACAACATGTACGTACCCAAATTTTACCTCCCCAGCGCATGTTAGTGAAAAAAAACTCCATAAGAATCGTGGTATCCACTCTACAGAACCGATCTGGAAATTGAGCCGACACCACATCAATGCGAACTCCTCCAACTTCTTCTTCTCGATCCAACAATTCCAGATAAAACTAATATCAAAGCAGTTTGCTGTTGCCTTCAACCGTAACTTACAAGTTCGTTGATAATTTGGAACTTCAAAACGAAGCTTCCTGACAATGGCAAAAATAGAAAATGAAAAGTTCGGCAAGATGGAGGCAGATATAGAATCTGTCGCTGTTGACGCTGAAAAAAGCAGTCAATCTACCGAAATGGCACCTGGTGGCAAAGGCCAGTTTTCAACAGCTTTTGAGGGCTATGTTCCTGGTAGTGATGCAGAAAAGAAACTCGTCCGCAAGATCGACTTGATCCTGCTTCCTTCCCTGTGGTGGATTTACATTTTGTCCTTCATAGACAGAGTCAATGTTGTAAGCAACCCCTATTGAATTTGGTGCACCATCCACGACTAATTAGTGAAATAGGCAAACGCAAATGCAGCTGGTCTGAGCGAAGACTTAAATCTCAGTGATTCAGGTTCGTCTTTTCCATTGTAGTAGCTCGTCATTAACCTGTCATTAACATGTCATTTAGATTACTCGTGGATTGTTTCTATCTTCTTCATTGGATATACCATCTGTGAAGTGCCTTCTAATCTCCTCTTGAGCAAGTTCAAACCAAGTCGGTACATCGTTACCATTATGGTACTCTGGGGAACATGCGTCGCTGCCATGTCAAGTTCCAAGACGAAGGAACATTTCCTAGTAGGTCGATTCTTCTTGGGATGTATCGAAGCTGGGTTGTTTCCCGGGATTTTGTTTATTTTAACTTGTTGGTACAAGAAGGATGAAATGGGTGAGTGACTCCTGGCTTGTTTATTTTCACCATTTTAATGTGCTATAAGGTAAACGCTTTAGTATTTTCTTAACTGCTGGCACTATCTCACCCGCTCTTGGTGGAATATTGGCAGGAGCAGTCATCTCCCGACTCGACGGGAAAATGGGTTGGGAAGGATGGTACGTTGTAAAGTTTTCATAATCCCGTTTTCAACCGAGCAAAATTAACACCTAAATGAGCAAGTACTGAAGTCAACTCAACCAAATGCTCTAGTTCTTCTATTCTGTATCATGGACACTCAACAACTAACACGTACTTCCTATAGGAGATGGCTCTTCCTGATCGAAGGAGTAGTAACCGTCTTTTTTGCTTTCATTTTTGCCTTTCTTCTAATCGACTTCCCCCTCGACACGACCAGGTTTTTCTCTCCCGAGGAGCTTGAGCTTGCACATGTCCGAATGATGCATGACCAAAGCATGTCTGTTACCAACACCAGAAAAAAGTTTACACCTTGGGAGTCCATCAAAGCCGTTGTCTTTGATGTCAGAACGTGGGTGTTTGCTATTCTAAACATTGTCAATACTACCGCCATGACTATCACATATTTTATCCCCGTCACATTGAGAACTATGGGATATACCAAGGTTACCGCGCAATGGATGACTGTTCCCATCTGGGCGTCAGGTGCAGTTATAATGCTGATCCTCGCATACTCGTCCGACAAATTTCAAGATCGTCGCTGGCACACTACAGGTTGCTTGGCTGCCTGTTTTATCTGCAGCATTGTGTGCCTTACCACCACAGCTGCTGCTCCTAGATATGCCATGTTATGCTTCTATATTGGCGTTCTCTACACTGGCACTGTACAGATCCTTAGTTGGGTAGCCGAAGAAATACCACGACCTGACGAGAAGCGTTCAGTGGCCCTCGCCCTCGTCAATTCTTTAAGCACTCTTTCAAATCAATGGGGCAGTCGGTTGTGGCCCAAGACACAAAGCCCCGGCTATCGTACTGGATTTACAGCCGTCGCATCTTTGACTGGCGCTGCAACTGTTCTGGCTGCCCTCGTACCTATCTTACTCAGATATATTACACCCAAAGAGCCCTGGACTAAGGCAGAGCGAGACTTTGTTGCTAGTGAGGCTGAATCTAGCAATGAGGAAGTTAGATCTGTATGAGTAATCAAATTGGGTAACCTGAGGTAATTCATACCCCGGAATACTACGAGCTCTTTCAGAGAAAAACTGTATATTAGAAGTAATTATAAGTTCTGAATGAGATCTCTTCGAACAAAAACCAAATTCTACAAGAGCTAATCGGATGACGTTATTCTAAGTTGTAGACCAATTGGCTATTTAAAACATATAAAGTTATATTACTAGTTTCCTTAACTTTTCAAACTTAAACAAATTGCTGTTCGCAAAAATCCTTGTAAGTCTACTCAGATATCACCCTAATAAGCAAATAAATTCAGGGGTAGTGATTACAGTAAGTAGTTTAACTTTTGAGGTTTGGAGCCATGGAAACATAATTACAGGCCCATGTTACTAGGCTTTAAATGTATAGTACAACAGGCGCAACAATTTGGTTATTCGCTTTTGGGGAGAGTAAAAATTAAAGCTATGATTTAGTTCTGATGAGGATGGTCACATTACGATGATCAATCCCTGCTCATCCAAACGCCGTTCTCATAAGCCGCCGCTGAGGCATTATCCATCGCTGAATTCGCGTACTGGTCTGCCAGAATTTAACTCCTGGTCTACTTCGACCAATTTCACAGTACAAAGATCATTTTTCATTTCTTTAACAGCTTCATGCCGTCTTTCAAAACAACTCCGAGCTCGTGAGTACGGATTCATCTCAGCTTAGGAGGGCCGCAAGCAACGCACACTACAATTATTTGGTAACATTGATAAGCCAGCTATCATCTGGCCAGGGCTGCTCATGCACGTGAGTGGGTGCAGGTTCTGTTTGGTCTCAAACAACCGATCGTTTCTAGTGCTCAATGTTATTACGATACTATTCGACAGAGCTTTAGAAGGGACCAATCTTTCTTTTGTTCTGCTCTTTTTAACGTAGCATCATGGCATTGGGTTCCCGCGATGAGAGATTTTTGTTTGAAATAGAAAGGAAGTATGCAACCACATTTGTGGCAACTCTGGCTATTGGAGGGAAAGGGAGAAGACCCACATCCTTAACCGCTTGTACGACCATGACCCATAATAAAACTGCATCTAGTACTAGCTTGTATTATAAATGCGCGAATCAGGGCTCATAGCCTACTGTCAACTTTAACGCGGCAGCAAAACAAAACCTTGTCAACTTCTTGATTAATTGTTGATATGTTCAGCGATCCCTCTGTACTGAGTGGTTGCACAGGCAACTTGCGGCGTAATTTGTTAGATTTTATTGGTCATACAAAGAGGTTCAGACAAAGTTAATAATAAAAGCGAGAAAAGCAAGCTCCTGTGCATTAGTATATTTCAATGACCCTTGCTCACGGGCACCAGCATCCATCCACTCACTCTTTGCTGAGCAGAATATGTATATATGGCAACCCGCATGCCTCTCTGAAAAGGAGGGAAACCCAATTCATCTCAATTCCTCTTTATCCTTCTTTCAGATCCACCCCGACTCTCGAGAACATAATCCTGGCACGTCACCCGTGCAGAAATGATAAAGCAGTTGGTGACAAATGTCTATTCCCGTATTATCAAAGACACTTGAAGAGCTTTATAATGAGCTTGGCTTTGGAAAAGACAAGGGGCGAGATTCAAACATCCTAAGATCTCTATTAGCGTCTCTACCAAAAGATACCCTAATCGGTAAATCACGAAATCGAGGTAGTCGACCACTTTTTAAAGCCGACAGTTCAGAGGCCAAGGCTCTAGCAGAAAACTTGTGTGTTGTGAGAAAATACGGAGAGCAGTTCTGGTTAAACCATACTCACAGTGACTGGCCCTGCTGGCCAGCCGACAAAGAAAGGTACTTAGTGATTCTAGTACTGATGTAACAAGTTAACATTTTCTAGGATCTTATACTTAGTAGCTCATTTGATATCTAGATTAGCATTTCTTCAGTATCAAAAGGAGGGTAAGGCTAAGACCAAAGCCAAGAACAAACCCAAAAATACAGAAATAGTCCAACTGGCAAGCTCCGGGCTTCCTCTTTCACGAGAGGTAGATCCAACAACCCTGCGAGTTGCAAACGTTCCAAAAAAGCCACTTCCGAATTATAAAGCGTGTGCATCCACAGCACCATATTCGACCAGTATTGTGACGACCTCTAGGCAGTACGAACCGAAAATGGCATCCACACCACCTGCTGCGCCTAAATAGTAAGTCACTCGTTTTATAGTGCTGGCCAAATTCTTGAAGAGTAATGCTAATTTTCGCCAGTGATCAGTACATCCGATTCATAAAGCTGTTAGATCCTGTAAATGAAGAACCACTTGGATATCATTTCACGCATGCCTGGATCAAAAACGAATCAGCGAAATGGCCTGAGGCTGTGGACTATCGCATTTGGAAACATATGATTTATGCAGATTATTATTTTCCACGTAAGGAGGATATCAGAGGTCATTCGTTGACCAGTCTTCAAAAGCGCCTTACAAGGGGAACTTCCCTTGAGGGGTGTAGCACATCGTCCGAAGCTTTTATAACGTTCGACAAGAGGTTGTATTCGCGCATTCATACTCTTAGCCATGCCCTCGAAAACAAGGATATAATCAACTTGGAAGCGCCCGGGAAATGGTCAAAAACCTCTACATTTGACGCCGTGTGGACTGAGCATATCAGAAATGGAAATAAATTTTGGACTATGAAGCGTCCTGTCACGGAAGCAACTCGTTTCTCAGACCATCCGGGAAGGATAAGAAATCAAATACTTAGACAAGATGTTGAACAAGCGTCTGAAAACGTGTTTGAGCCTTTATCGATAGCCTCTGCGTTCGACAATGACGATTATATTGTTGTACAAATTGCTGAGACACAAAATAACTTTCCGAATAGGCTGCACAAACAGAAGTTTAGTACCAAGGAGCTAGCTAAACATAGCCATTCTACAGTGTCAAAGCTACCGAAGGTTAAGGATATGAATACGGTAAGTATTCGGCCCTGGCGTAGCATTTTCAGCTTTGATTAACAAAACATAGAAACGATCACTGGGTGAATTCGGCGGGAGAAAGAAAGGTGAAGTGGTAATATCGGATGATATTCTCAGTAGAAAAAGGCAAAAGATTATCCACAGGAGAACTCCTCCGGATGCATCGAATATACCACCATACCTTGCCGACAATGGAGATGAAGTCCGAATACTACCTACTACTCCAAAGGAGGCTAGCCCAGTCCCACCACGAACCGAAGCTCAGGAACTTCCGCCGTCGAGGTTGACACCGACCCCCATATCTCCTCTAGATCAATCGCCCCAGAATCAACCTCAGCCTGCACCTAATGCTAGTTGTACCGATATGTCATCGATGATGGCTGTTAGAAATCCCAATAACAACCTGATAAGTAGTGATGACTGTAGGAATATTCAGCATTCACGCTTCACTGCACCTTTGACTCCGCCGGAGAACCCAGAAATTCCTGCTCTCGGCTCAACAGTATTCGCCCTTGAAGAACGAACATGTGGAATTTCACAGCTGGTCATGACCACAAAGGGCACGTCTGAGAGCCCTCCAAATCCTGCAAAGACGCCTGCTCCTAAAAGGGAGATGTTCCTGACCTTTTTCCAAGATAAACGACCTAACTTGCGGGACTTCATCCCCTTTTCGACTCTTGATCTTTCATTGAATGAATTTTTTAATTTCTATTCTGGTCGTACGGGCACTCCTCTGGATGATCTTGAGTTCTTGACATTCAGAACTCCTTGGGTGGGATACAGACGACAGCAAGCCGTGTGGAGGGATGGCTCGGAGGAAGACTGGAGGACTGAAGTAGATGATATTAGGAGATTGTACAAAATCACACGACTTGAAAAGCCCAATATTACAGACTTCGAGATTTGGGTTCAACCTGGGTACGATAGAAGTCTTACTCCGGACGGGGACGATATGGATTTGAGTCGGCTTTAAAGGCTTTAAACATGTTACTTAAGCATGGTTTGAGTTTTTTATAAGGTAAAACTGCGAAGATACCAATTTCAGTCAATGAGGATAGGAGGTCGGTTTTTTGAACTTTCGAGTCTATTCATGAATATACAGTAGCGCGGGATTGAGTTGAGAAACTTCGATTTCTGCGCCTTCCCCGTGAGCGCAGCTGATACTAAATCAAAGGAGTAAGGTCTCTGGTACTATAAGTATGTTTGACATTGTTGACGATTAGATTATACGGGTAGGGCCCCCAAATCTGGTAGAAAGAAGCAAAAACTCTCCTTTCCAGGTCGTTTGTGTTACACGTTATATATGTTGTGTGGTAATAGATCTGATTGCTCCCATATGTTGTGCTTCAGCTATTCGTCTTCAATACCTCTAACTCGTAAAGAGCGTTAGCTCACCTCAAGGCGCTCACGATCTAAGACTGGCGGAGGTTCACATGACTAAAGCTACCGATGTGAGATCTTGATCCGGGATTCACGAATGGGCAACCTGCTCTCCATGGAGAAGTAGCCTTGAGAAATCACCCTTTTAAATCGCCCATTCATAAAGTAATTTGTGGGTAAAAACAGCATCATATATAATTAGAACAGGGTTTGGTTTCAAACTCATTTCCCATTTTCTTCCCATCCAAGAATACATAGACATGTTGGGCAAGACTATATCGTTAATAATGTCTCTCTTGCAAAAAGCTTGAAAATCGCACGAATCCAACAGTGATCCTACATTGCGTCCAACATCTTGCTTTCCCAATCAACTCAATCTCAATATTGGTTCTACTGTCTTATTTCACTTCTCGAGCAGAACCTGATACGAAGGTCTTTTCCACCATGATAACCTCAGTATTATGTACCTGGGATTCAAGATCATGAATGTTTCTTCCTCTCCCAGCAGTTGACGTAGGGCCTTCCGAATTATTCCATGGTGTTTTCTCTGTGTCAGAACTCTGCGATCTTTGTGAATGATCGTCGGATCCTGAGGGCTTGAAGATCGAGCTGGCTTTACTTCGAATGGATAATACGGATCTAACACTGCCGACGATGGAGTCCAAGCTGCGCATGTTGAGGAAGAGAGGGGATAGAGTTGGTAAACAGGCTGTTATGAGGGAAGAATATGCTTCAATATGCGCCCACAAATAGACTTGTTCATCAAGTTCTGCTTGGAATTTAGTCAGATTCAAGTGTTGAAGATCTAGAGAACCTACTCAGGTCAGGAGTCGTAGATCCGAAAAGCTTCTGGGCAACCCATAACCTGATCGCAGATGATACGAGACAGCTGCAAATATATCAGAAGGATACACTAGTTGAAGTTATAATTGACTCACAAAGCACCAAGCAGGAAAATTCCTGAGACATAGATCTTCTTTTGTTTACTCATCTGCAGTCGTCTAATAACTGGAAACGGAAGACTTAGAACTGCTAGGTCCAAGAACAAATCCACACTAGCAAGTGCTATGATCAGGTTCGGAACATTCATGGTGTTTTGTGTTCCAGACAATTCGAGTGGTGTGGTCCAATAACTGGATACTCCTTTGGCAGAGAATAAAACAGTCTGGGTTGGGAATTAAAATGAGTAAGTAATTTTGAGACAGAGGCATATATTTACTCACGAAGAATGAAATGATCAAAAAGAGACTGATCATAGCGAGCACAATATTCGCACATATACTAAAAGATTTGCCTTTGAAAATGCGCTTATAGAAAAGAACGACGGACACTTTGATGAGGCCATACACAAAGTGGCAAATGAGAGTGTCTGCGAATTGTACTTTGAAGAATCTCTCAACGTCAGTAGTAGTCATAATCCCAAGAGAGACTCCAAAAAGTCCTGAGCTGGCCGCATATACGGATGCGATTGCGAGGCCAATGCAAAATATCTATTTGAGTAGTTAATCAAATGAAACTTTGAGCACAAATCAGACTTCGAGAATGAGCATACCAAACAAACAGAAATTACCCAATCATCCGATTTTAATGGTTGTTTGCTCCTCTTGCGAGCATAAAATCGTAAAGCTACCGCTGATATGGATAGCACAACCAAAATGAGGTTGGCAACGACGCCTCCAACAGAGATCTGAGGTATTGCCATTTTTAAATGATTGATGCTGCTTCTAAAAACGAAAGACTGTACTCTGGAGTCTTTATATCAGAAAAGGAGCTTTCAAAATCATAGAAAGCCACAGCTGAATCCGAATGGGACGAGCCCTGGATTGCACACGGCACACACCTTCGTGCAACAGCGGGAGGAGAAATATGAAGCGGTTTCCATGCAGGTTATCGGTATATCAAAATCATTATCTGCGCACTCTTTTGGGCTTCCATGGAATGCACCTTCGTAAAACTGTGGGAGGGGAAATATGAAGCGGTTTCCATGCAGGCTATCGGTGTATCAAAATCATTAACAAGCTTGCGTGGAATACGCCTTCTGGGCTGATGATTATCGGGTTGGGTTGAAATATTGCAGTACTCTTGCATGCATTGATTAACTCATGATAGTTCATAGCCAAGGCAATGTGATATCTCATTGATGGTCCAGCTTTTGGCTCCGAAAGCCAGCGGAATATTCCAAATTATTGATATCGCTTAATCCAAGAACTAGTAGCCACCACCAATGAAATTAGGTTTTAATGCAAGAATTCGGCTTGAGGTTGTGAATTAATTGGTCCGGATAATCTCAATTATGCGGATCACGCGTGGCTACCATGTTGCACAGCGAATTCCTATTGGCTTCGTAGACATCACAACTGTTTATGATTGAAAGATTGATGAACCGCCCGTGTGGTGTAACTATATGCGTGTTAGTACAAAAGCCCTGTGCTGCCTGAGCCCTACACCCACTCAGTAGAACTAAGTTATCCTGTGTTTCTATTTGGTACCTCCTGCATACAACCATGCCACACCCAGTAATATATTTCGGGGTACACAAGAGTCTCTAGCCACTGAAAGCCATACGATAAGATGTAAGCAATTTGTATTAAGGTTAAAATCTTTCGTTTAAGTCGAAAAGGTCGGGTACGTTGAATTTTGATCAGGATAATGATACCGAAATACCTCCATGTGCGGTGGTAATCTATCTTCATATGTTGGCACCGTTTCCAAACAAGAATCCGACAAATATTGTTACCGAA
>Ga0247734_1002766_pt1 | contig 11070 bp, 9 predicted proteins | sample UWRJL103311B2_FD_180933 | JGI IMG/M metagenome (GOLD analysis project Ga0247734, IMG submission 180933) | Plant litter microbial communities from Arlington Agricultural Research Station in Wisconsin, United States - UWRJ-L103-311B-2 | ecosystem: Environmental > Terrestrial > Plant litter >... | reverse complement strand
CTTTCACCACCCACCCCAAACGTCGTACCAGCAACTCCCCAGAACGAGAAACCAAGCGCCCCCGAGTCTCCTCCCCCTCCTCTCCTACCGCAGCTCGCCATACCCACCACTCTAGCCGACCCCGAAACCGTGGTCGTCGTCCTCGTTACCCACGTACCGCCCGCCATCCCAATGGCACTCCACCAACACCACCTGGCCGCATGCCACGCGTAATCTTTAACTCACCACCGAGATTGGGGAGATATTTGCGCCCGGGAGAGGATCTGGATGAGAATTGGGAGTCTTTGCCGGAGATATGGCAGAAGAAATGGGGGAAACCGGAGGAGAGGAGGGAGAAGGGGAAGGAGGAGGAGCAGTAAAAGGGAGGTGGTGGCTGTTTATCTTGTGTGGGGGTGTGGGCCTCATTGTAGATGAAAAGAATAGAGGTTATTTGCGGGATATAGCAATGAATCAATCTGCCTGAAAAGACGTTTCTTAATGTTTGTAGATTGTATTATGTGATGTTCTTGCTTGGTTGTTATTGAATGGTGCTTTTCCGCACATCATACATCAAAAGAGGGTTCGTGATACAATGTTCTTTACATATTTTGCTTATTTCGGGGGATCTGAGGCATTTGCTGAGTGGTTATCCAACGGTACTGGTGATAAGATCTTCTTGCTCCGCGATGACCCATGGCAGAAAATGTTTCCTGTTATCTTAGGCGTGGACCAGCTTCAGAAACTCAAGGTTAATACTGCTGACGAGACCCTCTTTATTGAGGTCCAGCCGGTTGAGACCGAGTCTATGAAAAAAGCCGTGACGAGTATGTGCGCCGACGTGATTGTTGAGAAATTTGTAAACCAATTGGTTTACAGCCATCTGATCAATATCCTTAATCTGAAAGCCTTGAACGACGGCACTATACCGTAGCCGTTAAGTAAGCAATTTGCACTGCTAACAATTTAACTCACTCTGGAAGACTTCTCTGCTCCTCCCGTTTCATAGGTGAGTTTGTTTATATGTTTGTAGATTACTCTATGGCACTGCAAGGTATTACAGAAACCCAATAATATAGAAAGATGCAACAATGCAAAGGACTACATTAGAATTCATCAGGAAGTCCAAAATAGTTGGAACAAAAAGTTGGACGCTATATCACACCCAGGGAGACGTTTGTATCGTTCGGTTTCAGATGATTGCAGTGGAGGCAAAGCCTAATGGGTTTAAAAGAGAACTTCCTCCCAAATTCTAGGAACAAATAACTGGGACGGATCTAAACTACGATTCTCCATGAAATAAATAATCTGGTTAAACAAGAAGGAGGAGATATGAATGAGTCATTCAGTTCAAGTCATCATTTTCAGGATGCAAAATTTATCAAGATTAACACCTTGGATATAACCAAATTCACGATATGGAAGGATAATATGAAATGACAATTCCAATTAGTGCATCTTAAGTTACCCTGAGTTTGTCTGATAGAATGGTACAAGTAAAATGTATGCAGGTGATGTTTTGTTATGTTGTGCACAGAGATTGGGCAATGGGTCCGAGCGCCTTGTTGTTGCCCCTGCGGCCGCCTCGGCTAATTTGCAACCACAACTCTGCACCACCCATTGCAATAACAAGTTTAGAGGTTTCCTGTAACATGTAACAAGATATAACTCACCCAGATATGCAGCAGATGAATCATTTGGGCTATCTACTTATGAGAAGTTTGTACTGTTCAGAGTGCGCACACCAAATTCACACGCACTTCTCCCCAACTACACCCACGAAAAGCTTCCTAAAACTCATAGCATTCACAAACACGACATGCAGTCTATCTTGTTTCCAGTGGCATGCAAGTGCACAGCTATATAGGCAATATGGCCCCATGTTAAGTTAGGCGGCCTTCAGTTGCTTCAGACTTGCTCTTTTAATCACGGGGAGATGCGGCAGCTGAATAGGGTTTTTGTTACAGTTCGTGAACATGCTGCTAAGATCTCACCTTCGTATTTGTGAGTAGCTATCAAAATCCTAAGCATTCTAACATCTAGTATGTCATATATACAGGTTGCGGATGATGATTTGAATTGAAACTGTACTAAATCAAATGTAAGAATCACAACGTGCCTAGAGGGTTTGGAAGCAGGTTTTCAATCACAAGTATCAGTTTCTTAAGTTTTTACTCCCCAATTACACACCAAAATACGCCTGTTAAGGTTTTTCGTGTCTATCAGCATGCATTTGCGAGGTGTCTGCTCTTCTTACCATGATACCCTAACAAGCTACAATTCGCCTTTGACCTCCAAAAGATGCTTCAAGACAGATGAGATCTCGCTTAAGCCCAAATACCAGCTATATCCTCGAGGATTCAGTAGTCCCCCAGCCAATTAGCACGCACCACCACCTCACAAAGGACAAAAGCAGCTAGTCTCTCATTTAGTACCTAATTCTGACCCTTAAGAGTTGTCAAAATCGCGAGAGCTTCTTCTCCAAACAACCTCCAACCACTTTCGTTGGAAACCTCATCAATCTTTAGAGCAAACTCACATCACACAGAACAACTTAGTGAGTTTCATATTCGGAGGATCCTTCTTCCACCCGTGTGTGGCTGCTGGTGCTCCACTTAACAAATAAACTAGCCTACTAACCGAGAACTAGCCAAAAAAGATGGCAGACTGTAAGGCCCTCGTCTTTTAAGACTTCCCTTTTCCCTTTTTCCACGCGTCTTTCTAACTTGCTTGGGCAGTATCTCAAGCTTTAGCGCTGATCAACAACGCAAAACGTTCGTCTGCAAGTGAGTATTTCTTCTTCGGGATCTGCGTATCTGTCTAACACTATCAGCCATCGAGCAACTCCAAAACGCGAGTTCTCTTGCACCGGTTGAGCCAGCTGCTGCTGAAGCAGGTGAGTTTCACATCTACTAAGCCAAGGCACCTGCTAACTCTGCCAGATATTGAACAAATCTCGGAGTCTGCTACCACCGAAATTGGTGAAAACCAAGTTGCTCCAGCAAGCGGTGAGTTTCACACCTGAGTATTAATTGACTTCGCTAATGTCTTGTCAGAGATCGAGCCAACCATCGAGTCCGCGAATACCGAAGTCGCTGCGAGCCAAGTTGTTGTCGCTGAAGGTAAGTGTCCAACCTTAGATCTACGCTCAATCCTAACACTCCCACAGCTCCATTCGACGGTTCGCTTACCCTTACTGAGATTCCAGTAACGAACGCAGTTCTCCACAAGCGCGTCTCTTACATTCCCGATCTTATCGATCTCGAACCCGATAATCCAGAGCAAATTCATCTAGCTCGTGCTCGTTCTCTCCGTCTTCTCGAAGGAAAAGAGCCAAACGTCGCAATGCCATCTTTCAACAAGCGTCGCGGCGACAAAGGCAAGGGAAAGGCGGCTGAATCTCAGTCAGGATGCAAGTCCGCTGATGCCTTAAGAGAACAGCTCGCCAATGAAGCACGAGAACGTGCCCTTGCAGCTGAGCGTCGGGAGAGCTTGGCTACTGCGAAGGTTCCTACCCTTCTCATGGAGGTCTTAAGAAGTCATAGCCCTCAGCGTGTCCTTGATTGGACGCCAATTGGTACTGCTGCTCCAACTAACTGGAACTGGGTCCCTGGTGGCTACAACGACAACTTTAAGGTTGATCCAGGTAAGCCAGAGTATGGTTGGCCAGTCGAGGGTGGTACCAAGCCTAGATTGAACGATACCAAGCAATGGGTCGAGCCTGCCATTACTCCTGCCGCCGTCAAGTGGTATGATCTTATTTACAACCTTGTTAAGCGCTACGTTTTCGAGACCGAGTATAAAGATGTCCCAGGATGGTCTCCATCAGTCATTGGATTTGGAAATGGCCAATTCAAGGCTGAGATTTTTCCTGGATACCCACTCCGACACTTGCTTCACAATTTGGCTCTTAGTGGTTACGTTACAGTCGAGGAGAAATCTGTCTTATTCAAGTACAATCGTCTTTACACTAGGGCGGTCGGATTTGCCAAGAGCGGATATCAAATCACTGCTCAGTATCTTCTTGACACTCACCTTGATGAGCTAATCTACGATATTGAGCGAATTTTCAATCGCCCAATTCTTTTGGCTGAGAATCGGATGGATGAGTATGACTTGGCACTTCCTGTCTGCCTGGCCGCAGATGAAAAGGAGGCTTTGGAGGATGAGAAGGAGGCCAAAGCTGAGATGGCTGGCAAGAATATGGAGGAGAAGATGAAGGAGATTGCCCCAAACACCCATGCGTTGGCTAAGGCTATGTTGGGTATTGATGGACGTCCTGTCAAGGTTGCTCAGCCAATTCGCCCTCCACCAACGACAAGAGCTGAGATGAGAGCTGCTAAGAAGGAAGAGAAGAAAATTTTGAAAAAGGCCAAGAAGGGACCCCCATCTGGCTGGGGAGTCTTTAAGGGAGGTGAGCAGTCGGTTAATGGCAAGCCGGAGAAGGTTGGTGGTGAGATTTCGGAGGCAGCTGAAATGGTTGGTGAATTTGAGGATAAGGTTGAAGATGAGGCCGAGAATGAAACCGGACAGTAAAGCGTGAAGTACTTAGATGAATCCTAAGTTTATATGGCATGCGTGGATAGATGTAGGGTCTTCCGACCACAGATGCATCTAAAATAAAAACTCTTGCCTAGATTGTGCCCACAGCTTGTGACAGTGATGAAGAAGTGAAACATAAGAATAGCGATGCTTTGGGTTATTGGAATTCCGACAATGGTTGATAACATGAACTATGAATTTGCATACGCAGAGCTGACAAAACTCTACTCGATGTCTGAGAACTGCAAATACAACATCATATAACCTTAGTTCTCCATCCTACTAACAGCTGCCACCTTAGAGCTGCTCACTTGTGATTCTCTTTGCCATCGCGGTGCACTTTTGCAAGTATTACATATTATATGGGAATAACAAGCTCACCTAGATTGTCCTCGTAGAAAAATACGTTAATACTCAACTTGCTTTGCGATGATCAGAGTGGATTGTGGGATATGTCGGGCGTTATGAAATAAAATAGAGGGTGTCGTTAAGAACCACTTCACCGCCCTAGGCAGAAACTTCAGTATCTCAACATCAATCCAACTTCAACATTCCTCAAATGGAGAGAATACGAACAAATATACGGCCTTTGCTCTCCAATTTGTGCCGGCAGCGATTCAAATCCGTGCCAGATGTGAAAGTTCTCAGCTCAATTGTCAATGGCCCTAGGAGACAGCTATTGTCGACCAGCTCTAAAAATGATGGCAACGAAGATTGGCGGTACCACAATGGATATTGGATACCCTTAGCCCGCTTTGGTCCTATTCGAAGACTGAAAATATATACAAAGCCACCATCGCCTCAAGATCGAGCGCGTGTAGCAAAGGTGGACAGTTGGGTTTACTCAATTACTGTACTTTGTGCTCTCGGCGGCACTCTTTTCTTTGCTCTTGGGGATTCCCCTAACGACAAGCTACAAATCTTCAGCGCTCCAAGGTTCACTCCTTTTATGATTATAGAAAAAGAGGAAGTATCTACGACCAGCTTCATCATAACGGTCCGACCGGAGAAAGTAGCCGGATTGGTTAGTGATCCATACGAGCAAGAATGGAAGCGCGGAACATGGTCTGTCGAGTTTAAGCAGCCGCAGTTACAAATCGCGAGATCATACACCCCTCTTCCACCCGCCAACCCCAGCTCAGGTTCTCGGTTCAAGACAGGAGATCTGCGGTTTCTGATTCGGAAGGAAGAGGGGGGAGAGGTATCGAACTACCTTGCTAGCTTGCCTGTTGGGGGTCGTGTTGAATTACGAGGTCCTCATGCCGGGATTGAATTACCTGGACATATCACGGATGTGCTATTTCTAGCCGGTGGCACTGGGATTGCTCCAGCAATGCAAGTGGCCCATACTCTCCTCCAAACCAGCCCTTCGGCATCCGCTCGGGTACACATCGTGTGGGCAAATCGCAGACGGGAAGACTGTCTAGCATCTGGGAGTATAGTGCGCGAACTGCAGTACCTGCAGATGAAATATCCAGATAAACTTCGGGTTGACTACTTTGTGGATGAAGAAGGCACTGCCGTAGACCAGAAGAAACTCTCCGCCCTTACTAAAAACAATTCGCCCGGCAAATCTGGGTCTGTTACAACCCGTATTGACTCTAAGCTGTTGTTTGTTTCTGGGCCAGAGGGATTTGTAAATTTCCTTGCTGGGCCAAAGAAATGGGAGAATGGAAAAGAAACCCAAGGTGAACTATGTGGGCTGCTGAAGAGACTTGGACTGCGGGATTGGAAAGTTTGGAAACTATGAGGCTGCACCGCTGTGGATTGCCTAATCTCTACCATATGCATAGGGATCGATGTATAATATGTTATAATATGTATACTATGCTAATATCCAACTAACAGGTATTGGTTGATTAATATAAAAACCAGGAAGCTGTCAAGCACTTCTAGAATACAGACGAACTTTCCAACCTGAGCTCATCATGTTAATACAGTATTCCCCTTCTTTGTTCCCTCATCCTGACCTCAATTCTATTTCCAAAAGAAAAGAAAAAGGGAATTCTGCCCGCCTGCTTCAGTTGCTAGCTCTTGGTACCATCCCAAATCTTTGCCTATCTCCTGGAAACACCTTGATGATAGGTTGGGATGAGCAAGTGACTTTCTGTGTGAATCAACCCTGCTTCAAATTATGCACTTTGACCACTGACTTTCTTCTTTCTTCTTTCTTTCTTCTTTCTCGTAGACCTGCTCCACACAACGTTGGTTCTGATCAAAGTTGTGCCAAACTGACGAGCGAGTAATTACAGGAAAAGCTATGGATTACGCAATTCTTTATGTTAATTATACATCAATATCAGTACTTTTGACTTACATATTTTTTAAAACCGCCCAATGCCACCACCAGTTTTACCATGTTTGACTTAGTGTTACTTTACTTTATCGTATTAATTCACAGTAAAACCAGCCACACCAAACCGTTCACGTCACCTACCATATATCAACAACAATTTTGAAAACCTTTTGTAATTTGAGACAGTGATTTTCTGGCAATTCAAAAATTTAAATATATGAATTATGTAGTTTTGATAATACTTACTATAAACATAAAATTTACTAAATTGCTAAATTGCTAAATAGATTGCGTGCTCCAATAGAATAGAATGTCTTGTTTTAATCTATCAAGCAGTATAAGTATGTGTGAGTAAAGTTGCTAACAAAGACGAAAAAATAACTCTACACCCTTTTGCATCAGCTATCAACCTCCACCACATCACTTGAAAGATTAACTGCGCACAAACTATCTAGAGACAATGTTTACATCTATACCTTCTAAGATAGAATCAATGAATCTAAAGCACTACTATAGAAACCCCAATTCGGCTCTTGGTTTTTGTTTTGGTTATGTCAGATACGAGAAATGGCCTGTGCATTGACTTAAAGGGGAAGCGCAGTCAGCGAAAGCTACTTGAATATTGCCAAACCCATCCATTGGTTTTACAAGGCTAGCGCTCACTCCTCTAGAATCCGATGTTACAATAATCAGCTATCAGTCAGAAACAAAAATCACTCTCTTCGTGAGGCTGGCGCCAAGTATTCGAGTTACTGAATGTAAATGTAACCGCATTCGCCAGTGGTAGCAGAACAGAAAGGATTCGACATGATGCTGCATATAGAGCCGAAATCTCTTACGAAAAACTGCCTCGAGAAATCACTGGCGCCTAGAATTAGATAGGTGATTTGATAAGCCGTGTGAAGAGGATTATGCTACGGTTGGACAGCAGTCTACTTGACGTGGATGAAGCAAACCCACGGATCCCGCCGCCATCTATCTGCAACCCTACCATTACCCTGACACCATGTGAATCAGTCTGCAACGATTTGCTTGTCTTGTTGGATTTCAATAAAGATGCCATATTCCGTTATGGTTCCTACCCTCCCCCTTTCGATTTTCCTACCTTTTAATACAAGTCGCCATCTCATTAAGGAATTCTCAACCATGGGGAATCTCAGTTCAACTTTAGGTACTAATCTAGCCAAAAAGTGTGCTAACTCACATCTCAATGTTCCATTGAACTGCGCAATAAGTTTCACAGACTCCAGCAATTCCACAGTTGTGTCTTTCGGTGATGTGGATGTTGGTCAGTTCAAACTAGAGCCTGATGTTGCTGGAATAGGGGTGCGTTTCTCGACTTCCAACTGGCCATAGCCGACATATGGACCAAAGATGATAGTTTCATTTCATACCTCAAGCGCCTTTCTTCTCTTCTGTGGTTTAACTATTATCGTTTCACGATTAGCGGTTCTAGGTGCTCGCATGAAAAACAAATTCTATCTACCACATTTACTGTGAGTATCCCTTATCACATCATATCATCGAAAATATATCACTCCATAGGCAAAGACAATGTTGGAAGTGCTAATTATTAGTAGAAACAAATATTCTATTCCCTGTCCTGCACCAGTCCTAAACTATAAATCAGGTTATCTGGTATCATGGATGTAAGTTTTGGATGACTTTATAAGATATCATATGAACAAAAGTGTTTAATTTCTACCATTACTAGACATAATCGGTATCGGAGTCGGGGTCACGAGCAGAGTCAAGGTCAAACCCAATCATCTTTTGCTCATTACCGTCATCCTCAATAGCCTTTTCACAATCAAATATCAGCTCCAAAAGTATCATTTGTATACCATCCGCTGGCTACATTCAATTCGTTCCTTAATGCAACTCCTGCCCCAAAGATAAACTCGTTCTCGCGATGCCAGCCTCCAGCTGAATATATCAACGCATGTGCATTGAACCACAACCCCCACCACCAACCCGACATGGAGCTAGCATACTACCCAAAACATCAAGGCTCTGTAAGGTCTTTTAGATCTGCTACTACGGTTTGGAATGCGGAAACAAATGGCAACGATTCAAAGCGCTCTCCATACCAGTCATCAATAAAGCCAATTACCTTGGACAACTCCACAGCAAACACCTTTAGTGAAGCATATGTTCACGCGCTGTACGACATGCTAGAAGCAGCAATGTTCAGCATCTCAGATGGTCAAATCTTCCTCTCATTAGCTTTTAGTGTGAGTTTCGCTTCATCGACAACATGCAAATTATCACAATACCATCTACAAATTGGAATAAACATGTGGCTCACAGCTACCACCAATGCTGTCCTATCACTCGCTATAGTCCGCAACTATTTTCGTTCATTCTTCTCCGGATTACTTCGCCTGATCGCGCTGCTTAGCGCTTTAGTGTTCTCACTTGGCTTACCTCTACTCTTCCGTCTAAACTCAGGCTTTGCTTCAGAAACCCTTCCCCCAAATGACCGCAATAACAGTCAGGTTTTACTCAAAGCTGCGTGTTTCATGGATTCATCGTTCCGAAAGGTCGTTGTCGATGATCAAATCAACAATACCATTATCATAGGCGCTTCTACCACCGACCCCATGATGTCGCAGGAATTCATGTCTTGGGCTGCGATATGTTGCATATGGGCAATCATCGTTATTGGACGTGTCATTCTTGGAATTCGGAGTGTTACGCAGGAACAAGGCAAATTTTCAGATCACAACATTGCAAGCAAGACACTATTGGCATTTTGGGGCTTCGTTTTGGTCGTTTGGATATTCGCGGTTGGTAGCTTTGGCTATCGTGTTTGTTGCTCAATACCCTGGATAAGAATGTGGCGATGAAATACTAATACCTATAATGGGGCGAGGACTCTTTAGAACTCTGCCAATTGTAGGTAGATAATTGATTCACTATTTTTGAGCCCTCAGAGCGTGGGTAATCTTTTCTCCTCGTCTGGTTTCTGCCTCAGAGCTTCGCTTGTGAGATTAATGTGTGCGTATAAAGGGGAGAGGTCAAACGGTTTAGATAAGTAATAAACCGCACAAGCAGCTGAGAATTCTGGCTTACGTCAAACTATTCGATATTCTCCTTATAGGTACAGACTAGATGCCATTGTAATGCACAGTGAAGCGCGGTGTTTCAGGTCTACGTGGTACGTACGCCGTAAAAATTTACAAATTGATTGGATTCCCTAATAGGTCCATATAATCTCATTTTAACCTGTGGAAGGTTGTTTTGACGCTTGTTTATACATAAAACGTATTATTATCCACAATTGGATGCCATCTATTATATACACCAGGCCGCTAAGCGCAATCAAAAACTCGCGCAATCCTGACTCAAAATCTCTTCCAAAATTTCCAGCCTACATCCCCCATCTCGCTCTTTCCCCTATCCCGTCCCCTAATCCTCAAAAAATATAGTGGAATCCCAGCTACGATAAAAGCCACGACGATTAACGTTTGCAATGGTTCCGCAAACGCACTTCGGCTCAATAAAAACAGCGCTACACAACAAAATATAATTGGGGTAGACCACCATGTCTTGTAGGGTCTCTCTAGATTTGGTTCTTTGACGCGCAATACCAAGAGACCGAGAACTGTGAGGAAGTAAAATGTATAGCCAGCAACACCATAGAATGTGACGAGAGTGCCAAATTCACCCACAAGGATGTAGCACGCCGTGAGAGAAGCATTGAGAACCATTGCATTGACTGGGGTGAAGAAGAGGCCTGTATCATCATCACCAAATAGCCGTGCCAGGCTTTTGCTTGCCCAATTACGTGTACGTAGTGTGCTATGTGATGGCTCAGTCTCAGAACCTACGCCTATTTTGCCAAAGATGGCAGGCAGATATCCTTCCTTTCCAGCAGCGTATACAAGTCGGCCACTGGTGAATGTAGTGGCATTCAAGGCGCCAAAACAAGATGCAGAGACGATGAGTGCGAAGAGGAGGGAGCCTATGGGACCGAAGACTTTGGAGCCGAACATGACGGCGACGGTGTTGGAGCTGGTGAGGGTGGAAATGGGGAGGACAAAAAAGTAGGCGAGGTTGGCCAGGATGTAAGATATTATTACAAGTGGCATTGCGGTGTGTATTACTCGGGGAAGATCACGGGATGGGTTGCGGAATTCTCCAACGACGTAGTTGGTCTGCAAAATCAGTAGGGTTCAGATGAGGGAGAGAGGTAGGTACATACATTGTCCCAGCCATCAAAAGCCCACAAGCCAGCATAGACCGCAACGGCC
>Ga0247734_1002765_pt1 | contig 11075 bp, 12 predicted proteins | sample UWRJL103311B2_FD_180933 | JGI IMG/M metagenome (GOLD analysis project Ga0247734, IMG submission 180933) | Plant litter microbial communities from Arlington Agricultural Research Station in Wisconsin, United States - UWRJ-L103-311B-2 | ecosystem: Environmental > Terrestrial > Plant litter >... | reverse complement strand
AAAGTCTCCTTCTCGCTACTCTAGATACGATAGACGCACACAAGAAGAGCGCCAATAAAGACATATGCCCAGCATACTCTCGCGGTGAAAGGGATCTTTCCATTGATCCACGATTGGCCGTTGTGCAGTTGTCTGATCCCAGGAAGGTCAACCCAGTAGCATTGATTGGGTTTAAGATGCCGCTTGAAGTGGTTTCCGCGGATGAGCTGAAGGCCCCAGAGGCTCTGAGTAAGGTTGTAGAGCCATTCTACGAAGAGAACCTTCAAATATTCCTTACTCCGAAGTACTGGACTACCGATCTACATATTGGTGAGCAACTTTAACAATTCTGAAAATCAAACGGAAAACATACTGACAGTCGTAGATCATCTCGATGGAATTTCCACAGTAATCGGATCATGTGTGAAATTGTGGTTAATCTTTCCTCCAACATCTGTAAACCTTGCTCTTATGGGAGAGGCAGACGGTCAGAAAGCCAAATTCCACCGTATTAGCGAGCGAATGGAGGGTGGTGTCATCTACAAAATGACATCCGCGGATGCTCTTTATGTTCCAGTTGGTACCATTCACATAGTTTTCACTATCCAAGGTGGATTCCTCTTTACGATTGACTTCACAACATCCATTTCCGCCAAGCCAATGCTGAAGCTAATTACTAGTGGAATGGACGAGTTAAAGAATAAGCAGGATAAGCTCTTCGATCAGAAGAAGTTTCTTGTTGCCTTAGAGATTTCCCTGTGGAACAACAAGGTAGAATCTGCCTTGAGAACCTGGATAGAGGCACTGGTGCATCTGAAGCATGAACTAGCAGATAATTCAATTTTAGGGAAGCAGGTGACTAAGATTTGGGAGGACTTTTTTGCTGAGCGAACTGCGAAAGGTATAAATTGCTCCTGTGACAGTTTTCAGGAGGGGGAATCTCTTGAAAAGCACTTCTGGGAGGAGCATTTTTGGGTGCGGTCTCCAAAGCGAAGATCCACAAGAGGAACTCAGGAGGATAGCAAGGCAGAAGTCGTTACCCCAAAGTAAATTGAAATGCATTATCTTGAACTAATGAGAACAACAAAATAACACTCAGTATGGGAAACAGGCAATTTTTCAAAGTGAACTTCTTATCATGCTGAATACTTAGAGGTGACATTGAGGTACTTCTCTGAGCTTGTAGTATACAACTAGGGTAAGTCGGGTTTCAATTATACCCAACAATTTTGTTAACAAACTTCTGAGACTTGATAAGAGACGTTCCAGCCTTGACAGAGAAACTTTTACAGAGCTTGTTGCAGTCGGGTTTATTGGCCGGTGAAAGATGATAAAATCAGCTGAATAGATAATGAATTTGGGTTATTCCAATTTAACTGGAATCCATCATGTCATCTTTGTGAACTAGGGAAACAGGCAGTATTGACTCTCACTGGTATAGTCTGAGCAACAGAATCGGTAGATACACGTAGGCAGTTATCCCAAACGCTCAGTCTCAACTGATCCAACTACAAGTTTTAGCCGGTGAAGCAGGTAACACCAACCATGGCAACTCCAAGATATTTTATTTAGAAGGTACGTACTCCATTCTAGGTGTACATGGGAGGTTTTGGGTCGGCATTAATCAAGAGACCGCCGCGGCTGGAGTGTATTGATCTAGATCACACGAACGCAAATCAGAATTTCCCCAAGATTCACAGCGCTACGCTTCTGATTTATCATCAGCCTTGAAATCTCGACTGTTTTATCTCTTGGTACCGAAAAGGTTGTTGAATTTGACGAGATTAGTCGAGAGAAGTTGCTTTCAACGTGTCGAAATTGCTACTCTAGAAAACTATTTTGCACCCTGTGCTATACGTTATCTCTTCACTTGAATTGATCCCTCTAGCAATACTCCATGTATAGTCGAGGTAAGCAAGACCAGGTGCTTCCAATGCTTTCTTTATGCTCGTCTTTTGAACATAAGATTGGACTAAGCTATGTTTTCATCTAGTTTGAAGTATTGTTATTCATGAGCAAGCTAAATCAATCACATAGCCATGAAAACGAAGAAATTTAATGTTAACCAAATTGGATTGGTTCTTGTAGTATCTAGTACAGAATATCTGATAGACAGACTCTTTTTTTAGCCCTTTTCCAAACTCCAAAAACTCCAAACGATGCTCCTTTTTTATTTTGACAAAACCCAGACCCGTTACAAAAAATACAGCCCAAATAAAATGCCCAGGTAGATACAAGGAAATCACACCCCTCTGAATATCAGATCAATTTAGACTTGCTTGTTTGTCTTTGGCTTGGGTCCTCCTGGAGCGGCCTTCTTGGTGGGAACAGAAGAAGCAGCACTAGATGATTTAGCAGCTAGTTGCTCGCCATCCAAGCCATCAACCAATGCAGAATTGGACTTAGCATCCAGAGTGACGCTGGTGCCGGAGATAGTGATCTCGCCTTGGATCTTGGCCTTGTTGACTGGGTTGCTCTTGTACTTGGTGAGCTCTGTAATGCAGATAGTTGGGAGGTTCTTGATGGTGACCTTGTTGTTGCTGAGCTTCACGACGTTTGGTGGTGGTGAAAGAGTCTTGAGTGCGGTAAGGCAGCCTCCGAGCTCAGACTTGATGTCACGGCTCAACAATGGGGTCTCGCCGCGCATCTCAACTAGAGATCGCTTGCCACCAGTCAATTTGCTGACGACGAATGGGAGAGCGGCCTGGGATTCGCCGATGAAAAGGACGATGGCGAAGATGGCAGTAGCAGTGGTGGAGGTGAATGAAACCATGTTTGCGATTTGTGTTGTTTGTGGTAGAAAGTATTGAAAGTGTTGGAAGTGTTGGAGAGAAGTGTTGGTAAGAAGCTGTTGTTGTTGTTGTTGTTGTTGTTGTTGTTGATGTTGAAGATGAGAAGATGATGTTGATGATGTTTTTTGTAGATATTTCCTCTGATCTATATACTTTTTCCCCTTCACTTCCAATACCTTTCAAAAAAGACCATTCTGTGGGATTGGATTGTGGCCATGGGAAGGATTGACCATCTCGCGTGCCAGAGTAGCCCTGAATGAGTCCCGATATGGAAGCCTGGTGGGGTTATTGGAGCTCTCGGAAGGCGGAGCTGCGTGTAGCTTGAACACTGCCGGTCGATGTGTAGCACGGGAGGAATTTAAAAGCTCCCGGGTCCATGTGGAGGATCACGAATCCTGCCATTAATGCCAGGATGAGGCTCTTGAGGCTCTAATTGTGGTGCAACGAATAAAGTCTCCACACTTTTGCGGGTCCATTAGTCGGCATGGAATTGATTATTCGACCGCTCGAAACCAATTAAATGAGCCTCATCTTCTTGCGCCCAGGTATAAGCACGACACAGCCGGGTTTCAAAGAAGCTTGAATCCTCCCGAATCCCCGTCAGCTTGCTTAGCCAATCACAGTTAAATAACAATGCATTGCCCCTGAATCCATTAAGCGAAACAAGGGTGAGGTTGAGGCTGAAGAACATAAGGATCTCGAGGCGCTATTACAAGCTCGCGGTGATTATGAGAAGCTGACATCATATTAGGCTCTATTTTTAACCCCTCTAACAATGGACTGTTGGGGTTCCAAATATACTGCGACCATAATCATGTTTGCCACAAAGTATCCGGATCATAGTCTCAAAAATGACCATAGTGATGCGTATATACATTCTTTCTATATGCATTTTACTATCACTTTCGACGCTATCAGAGAAGCCATGCGACAATTAAAGCGATACAGATCACAAATTCAGTTCTGACCCTCCATAAATTCCACAACTCGAGGTCGACACGTGACTAGAATCCACATGAGTTAACCAAGTCGAACAATGTGTTCTTGGAATGCAAGTTCTCACGTCGTGCGTATGACTGTTATAAATCTTGGCCCAATAGCTATGAGACAGATAATTACCTAGGTATGACATATACTAGCTAAACAATAGCAGAATTTTGAATTCGGAACCTTCCAATGAAACTTGGATACCCACAAGCACAGCCAGAACAAAGTAATTGCTATCATCAAGGCGTCACTCTATACTGCATGTTCTCATCAAACTCACGAGCAAAACTCATGATCTGCACTTGAGATCTTGGGACCGGACTCGAAATCGGAGCCCCCTCGCTTCTTCCTCAAAACTCGCGGTCTAGGAAGTTCTCAATCTTGCGGCTTATGTACCCAAACCGCAATACTCAACTCAGCATCCAATCAATAATGCCTGTACTTCAGCACTAGTAATCGAAGACATGCCCGTCTCAGCCCAAATGGCACTTCCCCTTAGATATCTTCAAAGTCGACAAACTTGACGTTTTGTTCGGCGCGGACAGAGAGACAGAGATGAGCTTGTGGCAAGCTAGCGAAGGAAAGAAACTTAGTATTTTTGACTTGCTCTTGGGATGCCGGGGATTTGTTCAAAGATTTTGACTACCGCAGCAGTAATGGGTTGCCTTAAAGATCGACTCGATACTGGATACTTGGGGCAATAGATATGCATGCACCAGTCAATTGTAGGCCAGAAAGGAGATGGCCCAGTTGTTGGTAAGGATTTCAGAGGATCTGATCTCTGATAAAGAGCTTGAGAGGGGCATCATGAAACATTCCACACAAATTACTTTTCAGGGTTGACATGCAAGTTAGGTAGAACAGCTTGCAGGGCACAGAGACCGAAAGCATGGTCAAGAGCCTGGCAAACAGAGAGAAGGAGGGGGGGGGGAGATAGAGAGAGTGAGAGCGAGAGTACAAAACCACGAAAGTTGATGAAGACCAGGAGTTGGAGATGGAGATGGCTGCACAGGAGAAGAATCAATATTTGACCTGGATTTCGCCTCTTTCTTACCAGTGAGTCACTAAAGCCCACGATATATATATCACCTTGCAATTCAGGCGATTGAGGATTCACAACTTGTGTGTTGTGTTGCAGTCTTCGTCCGTGGGAGTATCAACACAGCAGAAATGGAATGCATAGGTACTGTACTTCAGGTACGCAGGATTTCGATGCTATATTGATGGTGATAATGATGGTGATGTCTATCGTTTTAGAGTTCTCGGATCCAGACTTACTTTACACTTTTACTTACCTGCTTAGGTTAGGTCCTACATGATAAGGAGCGACGGCAGCGAAGCGGTGAAGCACAATGAACAGCCGACAGCACGCTAGTACGCCAGCACGCTAGCGCCAGAATTAGATAGCAGTAGTAATAGAGCAGTAATAGCAACTAGTTTCAGCTGCCCAGTAAACAGTAAACGCAAATGCTCAAAGACCGGCTCGACTGGTGGTCGCATGTGCTTGCTCTCAAAGAGATCTCAAAGAGAGACGTGCCGTACGCACGGAAGCGGCCGTTCCCCAGATTTGTATTTACACTGTACAGTATTTACGAATTACGGAGCGCAGTACGGTAACTGCAAGGTTGTAGTAGTATTGTACTATACAGTACATACGGTATTGTACTTAAAGTAATAATCAACCTTCCAGTCCCGTACATACATACAGTACTGTACAGTACAGTTTCAGTATGAGGAGCAGATAGATCAAATCACACCCAACGATCATCACAGGGATTAAACCCTTCCCCGGAACAGATTCCGGGGGGGTGCGGCAAAAGCTGGAGCCATTCGGCGGCCTGTGAATCGGCACACCTTGACAAATTACTTTGCTTTCTACTTACCTCCATACTGTACAGTATACACAATTTTCTACCCTGCCCAGCCTGCACCCAAATTCAACCGCAGTACATCACACCACTGTGATGCATATGTGATCCGACGCCGACCCGGTGTCCAGCATGCTATTATGCCTCATCTTGAGCCTGCAGTTCAAGTGGACGACGACGCCAGCGACTACCCCGCCAAAGGGAATGAGTTGAAAACGAGAATTCTAGTTGGGGTGGCACACGACACGGAAATGCATGATTCTGCCACCACCCAAACCATCCCCCATCCTAGCCAGGATCTTGCTCTTGAATCGCCCCAGTTGCCGTTACCTCCGCACGACATCGGCACTCGTTCTCCTCCTACATTGTCCTCGTCCTCCTCTTCGTCTTCATCGTCTCTTCCTTCTGTTCCCTCTGCTCTTCCTTATTCTCCGCCTCTGCAATCGCTGCATAATGCTGTCTCCGAGCCAGCGAACAAACAACAAGAGCAGGCTTGTGTAACCGTCGCTGTGCATGACTTGCCCAACGTCAACTGCGCTGTTGGGTTGAGTGTTGATGCAAATGGGAATGGGAGAAGCTCAGGTATGACGGACCTCCGTCTGCTCAGCAGGAATCAATTGCGTGTTGCCAGAAAAACTAATTAGTGGCAGCCTTCGCAGTACAGCCAAGAGCAACATCGCTCTTGCCTCGTGGAACCTCCCCTCCATCAACCCCTCTCTCCACGAATCCAGCCGTCACTCCAGAGTCCAAGCTACCCTCCCCATCCTCCATCCCGCAATCATATAGCCATTCTACATCAAATATCATATCGTCTGAGCAACAAATACCCCAATCCAGTATCTCCAATCCACCAGCAACATCCCGCGAAGGAAAAATGCCTTTTGGCCTCGGAGGGAGGAGAAAGTCGAGCAGCGCGGAGAATGATGGATCCAGGAAGCCACTATCGGAGGGCCAAGTAGCACGCAATCTTGCCAATACCAATGCAGTAACAAATTATGAAGCTGGCCTCCAGAGCAAAGACCGTGCAGTGCAAAGGGAAGCTATTAAAAGATATCTCGCAGAAAGGATCAAAAGTGACTGGACCTGGCCACCTTTGACCCCGACCAGGTAAGTTGATGTTGGCGTAACCGCCTACCCCTTACCTACCGTCTAACATATATTAAATAAAATCCCAGCACATATCCCAATACCAGCGAAACTGGCCAGTCGCCAATTACGGCCATCGTAAAAGATCTAAAAAGGCAACATGAAGAGAAGCAGCCAACGGAGTCGTTGAAAGACGCTATTGACACCCCACAGTATGTCTTGTCTATATAACTACAATCTGCACATGAAGCCGAGATATATTATTCGCACGTACTGATTAGGCTTTACAGTGTGCGCTCATGGCAAGAAAGGGCCGATTGGAGCTATTCGGATGATACCGATGGTATTGCAGTATGTTATTCAATCTTTTCCTCAACAAAAGTCGTTGAGTATAAAATCTGACCAAGAGTTATTACAGGAACCAGAAGCACAGCCTGTATACTATGCAGATGAAAAGACAACAGACCCAGTTGATGCTACTGGTTTAGACATTACAATCAAAAAAGGCCGGCGAGAACGCAGACAAGATCGAATGATAAAAACCAAGGCTGAGATGTCATGGAATGCTGGCCTCCGTTGTTTTACTGAGCGACGTGATGCTTGGACTGGAGCGCGTATTGTTAAGCACCCTATGGATGTTGCTGGATCCCGAGCTGAAGAGGTGGAGGAGACGCGGCATTCTTCGTCGAGTAAAGACGGTGGTTCATCTACAGCCGGAGAGGACTCGGAGTGGGAAGACTGTGAAATTCCCATTGTGGACCCTATCTTGCCAGAAGATAATCCGATCAGAGCTCAAATTACCCATGCAGCATACAATACGATATATGATAAGGTTGTCACCCAAGCAATGACGCCTAGTATACCTATCAATTTGAAAGATGTGGTAGGAAGTTGTGTACAAGGCTGGAAAAGAGACGGTCAATGGGAGAATAAGGCCTCAAGCGCACCAGGGAATCTGCGAAAGCGGACAGGCACCTTTAGCAGTATGCTGGGCCTAAAATCAGATCCACCCCTACACCCCAGCATCATTGATGCTAAGAAGGATCAGGGCACTCAAACTGGTGCGTTCAGAAGGGGATATGAGAAGTTATTCAAAAAGGGTCGAACCGCTAGTGGAAGCACGATATGATATTCTTGGGATTCGCTTAGGATTTATATAAGAACGGCGCGTTTGTTGTGAAATGAAACGTTTGCATCGGTGGCGCTTTTTGCGGGATTTGATCTGCCCACTATGCATGGCGTTATGGGGTTTGCATATATGCGTTGGATGGCCCCGGTTTGAATCCATAATTCAAAACCTCATTGAGAGGTTCTCCACGAGAGGTGTGGTATAAATAATTATAAATAGTCCACTCGTCTCCTTAACTTCACTAATTCTTTTGGGTACTTTCCACGTCGAGATGGCTAAAGAATGATTGGATGTTACTTCACTTAATTCTGCATCCATGAATATGACTCCATTGCATTTTCATACTTCGTCCGTATTTAGTTGGTTGAGTGTTCAAGTCCTATTCGAATTCTAATATATAGCTTTTGGTTGAGATGCTTAGCTGATTGCTTATTATAGAGACTTCCAGTTCCGAAGTTTCACAAGGGCATGGATTTGGCAGTAGCGGTGTATTACATAGTGCAATATAATAATGCTTGAACTGGAGAGGATCATAGTCACATGATTAACGTTGCAACTTTGGTACCAAAAAGTTTGAAGCACATCGAGGAGAGCTCGAAGTTTCAAAAAAAGACATGGAAAGTATTTCAATTTTGTGTTTTTCTACCGGTGGACCCTCTCAATTGATCGCCCACCTAGTGAAGTGACTCGTATCTTGATGAAAGTGGTTAGAGCAGACAGTTCGTTGGTACATTCTCAAAACCACCCATATTTTTGCATTTTCGCTATGCTTCGCTATGCTTCGCTTAAAATAAAAGGGGTAGGTGAATTGACAAACCCCACGCACTGGACCATATAACACACCGGGGAAGCTCTTTTTTTTCTCCTTCCCTTTTTATCTTTCCGCTTTCCCCCTATATGTAGAACCTTATTCTCAGAGAGAATTGATTCTATTTACCAGCAAGACTCCAACCAGTCTAATCGGAGATGGAGAAACTGTTACTGGCATCAGCGGTTTACAGAGCTTGAATATCTTCAGAAACGGTGAATCTGGTTGCACAAAACTTGTTTGCTGGCGGAAAACCACGGTTTAAAATCAGTGGCTGTAAAGGGAAGCGCAATTTAGGAGGGCCTTGATGTGCTATGCTGCTATGCTGCTGTGAAAATGCGTAACTAGGGTTAGTATTGGAGTTTCCACACGTCTAAATTACAAACCTGGAGATAATGGAATTGTTTGGTATCTTGTAAATCAAAAGGACCTGTAGTATTTATTACAATTGGAAGGCACTATTGGATGGGTCGAGTGTTTTCTGGTCGAGAGGGGGGGGCAAGGGAGTTAAAGCGGGACACTTTCGTCAAAGAGTGTAAAGTACTTTGGGAGAAGTGTATAAACTTCAATTAAATATCTATAACGCTAAGTTCTGATTATGCTTGCTGGTCAACTATACCAATCTAGTCCATAGTTCCCAATTATTGAACAGGTTAAAATGTTAAATCCTCAAAATGAGCTCAAGCCCTCTCTGATCCACCAAACGCCATGTTTGACTTGATCAATTCCCTCTATGGTTTCCCGTTATTTCTTAATAGTCTTGTCTCTCCCATTATACAGCTCCAACAACGTTCACCCCCTTGAGATTTCTCCACTTGCTAGCAAAGCTGATGAGCACAGCAATCCCAATCGCAGTGACAGCAACAGCATAGGCCACCTTCAAGCCATCCATGTATGATGATATAATTCCAACCATTTCTTCAGGAGAGAAGACGTCTCTGAGCTCTGTTACACCGGTAATGAGCACCTTCCCTACATCCACTGTCGGTGCGGATGTAGGAAGTTTCTTAATGAGAGTATTTGTGAAGGAGGATTGGCCGGCCGAGATTAGGAAAGCCCCACCGATTGTCTGAGAAACTGTTGCGCTGTTAGATATTTTGCGATGAGAAGGGATGCTGAGTGGACTTACATAGTATCATGGCAGTGACAGATGAGGTATCTGCCGGTTTTACAACAGCTTGCGCGGAAATAACCGGGATTTGTAAAGACAAACCCATACCCAAGCCAGCTAGAGCCTGATATCCGATCCATTGGGCTGAAGTAGATGTGGTGCTGAGGGTGTAGAGCAATCCCGCACCGATTTCGCCGAGTGCTGTACCTATGATCATTAAAGGTACAAAATGTCCGTAGATGGAAATCAAACTTCCGGAAATGATTGTTGTAATGGTAAGCCCGAGAATGAGTGGGATATTCCTAATACCGCTTTCTGAGGCTGTGACCCCGTTGACAACTTGGAAGTATATTGGAATGTAGTAGATGAAAAGGAAGAAGCCACCTGCCAGGAAAAATATGAAACCGAAGCCTACAGCGACTGTTCGGTCTCTGAGAAGTCGGCCAACTATAATTCCTCTCTCTCCCTGATAGTATTCAATGATAAGAAAGAGAATTGAGAGGACACCAAAGCCAACAAGTGTTCCGATGACGTCTGGATGGGACCATTTCTTGGTCTGCCCTCCCCATTGCAAAGCAAGAATAAAGCATATAACAGCTGCCATGATAGTAAAGGTTCCTGGAAGATCCATCTGTAAAAGTTTCTCTTTAATTGGAGCCTCTGTTGGTGCAGCTCTGGCGGGAGACGTGAAGTAGAATAGAATGATGCCAGCAGAGATACCGCCAATTGGAAGATTGATATAGAAACACCACCTCCAAGTAGACTTCTCTGCGAAAGCTCCTCCAAGTAATGGGCCAACCACGCTGGCAATTCCGTATGATGCCCCGAGTATTCCGGTAAACGCTGCCCTTTGAGCAGGTCGAGCTGCAAAGGCAATTATAGTGTAGCAACCACTTGCAATTCCGGCACCTCCCAAGCCGGCTATAGCACGACCAACAATAAGTGCAGTGGAATTTGGCGCTGCTCCGCATATAAGACTCCCCAACTCAAACACAAAGATTGAGATAAGGAATGTGATCTTCAAAGGGAAGTACTTGTATGCTTTTCCCCACGTAGACTGGAAACTTGCTAGGGTCAAGAAGAATGCAGAGCCGTACCATCCGACCAGATCTAAGCCGCGGAATTCGTCTGTTATTTTTGGTATCGCCGTCGCGACAATGGTCATATCTAGAGCCACCTGATATCATTAGCATATATTATTGGTGTAGCAAGCTCGGCGAAAAACATACCAGAAAGATACTGAGGACTAAAGCAACAACTATCATTGCCAAAGCAAAACCATTGGGGTACTCTCCATCCTCTTCTTCGGAATTCT
>Ga0247734_1002764_pt1 | contig 11087 bp, 14 predicted proteins | sample UWRJL103311B2_FD_180933 | JGI IMG/M metagenome (GOLD analysis project Ga0247734, IMG submission 180933) | Plant litter microbial communities from Arlington Agricultural Research Station in Wisconsin, United States - UWRJ-L103-311B-2 | ecosystem: Environmental > Terrestrial > Plant litter >... | reverse complement strand
GGCAGGACGTCAGCGAAGCCCCCGGCCCCGCCGGCCCCGCCGATGCTCACGACGCCGCCGGCGCCGGCGCCCGCGCCGCCCCCTCCGCCGATGGATTGACCATAGAGGGCGTGTGACCGGTCGCCGGTGGTCGTCACATCGCCATCGCTGTCGATGGTGACGGTCTCGCTGCCCCCGGCCGCGCCGCCCTTGCCGCCGATGGCGATCAGTCCGCCGCCGCCGCCGCCCGTGCCGCCTCCGCCCCCGATCGACTGGGCGAACAGGGCATGGGCGTCGTCCCCGCCTGTGCGCACTGCCCCGGTCGCGCCGCTCGTGATGGTCACGGCCTTGCCGACGCCGCCAACCGCGCCGGAGCCGCCGATGGCGCTGATGCCGCCGGCGCCCGCCCCGTCTCCGCCGCCCCCGCCGATCGATTGCACGAGCACGCCGTAGGCGCGGTCGCCTTCCGTGGTCAGAGCGCCATCGATTTGAGCCCTGGCCTCGCCGCCGTTGACGCCCGAGCCGCCCGAGCCGCCCACCGCGCCGATCGCCCCGGCCCCGGCGCCCGCGCCGCCGCCGCCGCCGATCGACTGCACCAGAACTCCGATGGAATCTGCGCCGCGCGTGAAGATCGCGCCGCCAGCCGCGATCGTACCGAAGGCCAGGCCGCCGGAACCGCCGGAGCCGCCCGAGCCGCCCGCCGCGTAGAAGGCTGCGCCACTGCCGGAGGCGGACCCGCCAGCGCCGCCGATCGACTGCACGAGCAGCCCATAAGCCGTCGCGCCATCCGTGGTGATGGATCCGGACACCGTGGCCCGGACCTCGCCGCCGTCTCCCCCGGCCTTGGCGCCGCCGCCGCTGCCGGCCGCGAGACCGCCGCCCACGCCGCCGGCCCCGCCGACGCCGCCGAGGCTTCGCGCTACCAAGCCGTGCGACAGGCTGCCGAAGGTAGTGATGTCGCCGGCGTTGTCGATGGTGACGCGGCCGCCATTGCCGCCGCCGCCGCCATCTCCGCCCTCGCCGCCGGCCAGCAGGCCGATTCCGTCACCACCGTCGCCGCCCTGGCCGCCGCCGCTGGCGGCGTAGAGGCCTACGCCGTTGGTCACCGTCAGCTCGCCCGAGCTGACATAGTCGATGACGCCGCCCGCCCCGCCCGTGCCGCCGTCTCCCCCGATGGAATAAGCCAGGGCGCCCGAGTTCCCGCCCGTACCGCCCCGGCCGCCTTGGGTGGTAAGGCGCACAGCGGCCTGGCCGGAGGTGACAACGTCCGTGCTGTTGCCGCCCGTGATCGGATCGGGCGTCGCGCCGGTCTCGCCGGTATGGCCCTCGGTATAGACGACATAGGTGGTGAACCCGCCCGTTGCAGCCTGGGGCTTGTCACGGTTGATGACGACCTGGGCATGGGCCCCCCCGGCGTTGAGAACCACGCCGATCGCGACGACCGCGGCGCTACCGAGCAGCATTCCCCGGGCAACGCGACGTGACGCGATCGATCCTCGTGAGGCGATCGGCATTTGCGGAATCGTAAAATCGATGACCGCGTTGATCGCGTAAGCCGAAGTCGACATGAGCACTCCCCCCAAAGAGCCGCATAAGCGTGCCGGTATGAGACACACTCGAGGCATTTTCTCAAGAGAAGCAAAACCTTCGCCGAAGCGCACGTGTGAAGGAAACATCCGGGAGGCGATTTCTGGCCGCAAGAACTCGCCCGCCGGGACGCGCCGGGGCTGACACGGACGTCGCTACAGGCGGCTCGCGGGCGCCGCTGTTCAGTTCGCCTCCGCGCGAAATCAATGAGTCAAACGGGGCGCGTCTAACATCTTTTCCGCGACGTAACGGTCGAAGCGGCTCCGATCCTCAGACTCACTTTCGCTGACCCAAGCCGGCCATTAGGACGCTCGCTGAGAGTGGCTAACTGCATCGCCTTGCACACGTATGCTTGGTGGAACAAAAAGAGAACTCCCGCGCTAATCGGGCATGACCGATTCAGCCAATCCAAAGCTCGAAACACATCCCGGATCAAACACCGAAAAGTCGCCGGACGACTGGGTGTCTGGCGGTGACCCAATGACCGGAGCCCAAGCGTCCTATCTGAAGACGCTGTCCGAGGAGGCCGGAAACCCCGAGGTTTTCGACGAAAGCATCGATAAGGCGGAGGCGTCGCGCAGGATCGACGAGCTTAAGTCTGAGCTTGATCTACCTTAATCAGGCGCTAGGCCGAACTTGGCGTTGATCAGCGGCTAGAGGCCGAACCGAGTCTCAGTGTCAGACCTTGGCCTGCTCGACCACGGCGTTGTCCGGATCGGCGGCGTTCCCTGGACGTGTGGCAACCGGGGCGTCGGGTTCGACGCCCTCTGGATAGGGCTGGCCGTTGGAATCCGTCCGCAAGGCCAGCGTCACCTGCAAGGTCGGGCCATCGCTCAGCGGCTTGTTTTGCACGAACGACGCCAACGGCTCAGTCCGCTTCATGTAGGTCAGAGTGATAGAGTTATCCGAGCGCAAGCTGTGGCTCGGGCCCGGAGGCGGCGTCTTCGCTACGCTCGAGATTGGACAGCGTGACGCCGATAAGCCGGATGCCCATGCGAGGCGGGTAGACCGACCGAATGAGGTCGATGGCCACGGCAACCAAGGCATCGGCCGCCTTAACCTGTACCTTGACCGAGCGGCTACGCGTCGCCTGCTGGAAGTCCGCCCACTTAATCTTCACCGTCACCGTCCGTCCGCGAAACCCCGTGCGCTCGCACCAGCGCCAAACACCCGCAGCCATGTCGGCGACACCAGCCTCAATCTGAGCGGGGTCTGTCAGGTCCTCGGCGAAGGTGGTCTCGGACCCCGAAGATTTGCGCTCGCGATTTGGCCGCACCGGCCGGTGATCGATGCCCCGGGCGATATCATGATACCAGCTGCCAGAACTGCCGAAATGATGTTGCAGGAATGCAAGGGTCTGGGCCTTCAGATCCGCGCCGGTATGGATGCCAAGCTCATGCATGCGCCTGGCGGTCACCGGTCCAACGCCGTAGAAGCGGGTGACAGGCAGGGCCTCGGCAAAGGCCTCACCGCGTCCGGGCGGCACGACGAACTGACCGTTCGGCTTGCGTTGGTCAGACGCCAGCTTGGCCAGAAACTTATTGTAGGAAATACCGGCTGACGCCGTCAGCCCGGTCTCTTCCAGGATGCGACTACGGATCTGCAACGCAGTCTCGGACGCGGTCGGCAAGCCGCTCAGGTTCTCGGTGACGTCCAGGTAGGCCTCGTCCAGCGAGAGCGGTTCTATCAGAGGCGTGTAGTGCGCAAAGATCTCATGGATCTGAGCGGATACCGCCTTGTAGACTTCGAAGCGCGGCGGCACGAACACGAGCTCGGGGCATGTCCTTAACGCCGTCGTCGAGGTCATGGCAGAGCGAACGCCGAATGTGCGCGCCTCATAGCTGGCCGCCGCCACGACGCCGCGCTTCGCTCCGTATCCCACCGCGACCGGCCGCCCCCTCAGCGATGGATCGTCGCGCTGTTCAACCGACGCGTAGAAGGCGTCCATGTCGACATGAATGATCTTACGGATGACAGTTTCGGACATCCTGAACAGCCTAGCCTGGCCAGAACAGAATGGGAACATTGCACTGTGCGTCCGCGACACAGTCGGGCATGCAATCGACCTGATCTGCTCCGATATGACTTCGCCTGATCCCGCCCAGCGGTTATCCTCGCCGCATGCCCAAGACGAGCGAGCATCCTAACGAACCAGGCAAATGGACCTTGTTGGAGCAGGACGGATCATTGGCCCTGTGGCGTCGTGAGCGGTCAGACCCTGTGCCCGTGACGATGTTCTATGTAGTCGCGCCGCCGCGGCAGTCGGAAGTCGCCTATGTTGAGGCGCAGGCCCGGTCCCTATTCGACAAACTCAGTTCGCGGGATGCAGGCCGCGCTGCCTAGCAGGACGCATGGTCTCTTGGTTAGGCCAAACCCTCAGGAGCCTACGGCCGCATGGCGCCGAACTCCGTAAGTCGGTAATAAGCCCCCTCGCACTCGCCATCTCATCAGGTTTTCGAGGCTAGCTCTCGATATGGACAACCGCGTTCGTCGGCTTCGCTTCGGGTCATTATGGTCGTAGCATTGCCTTCGTGATCGATCTTGTTGTCTTGGTGTCGGAGCCCGTCGGCCAACGTCGCGGCCTTGACGCGGAGTGCGCCAAGGCCGCTGATCCAGTGATCGGTTTGAACAGTAATCAGTCCCGGCGCCAGGTCTGGATTGCCCGCGCTGCGTGCACGGCAAGATTGACTTCGCCGAACGTGGCCGTCAGGTGGACTGACGCGCCGGACCTGAACCGCCGTATGGCCGTCAACACGCCATATCGGGATTGGTGATTGTCGGTCAGCTGATAGTCAGATCGTCAGGCCGAGCCCGGCTCCGACCACTACGACCATCAAGGCCAGGACGTCGATGGCGGCGATCGCCAAGACCGTTCTGATCACGGGATCCCGGCTCATCGCGGACCGCCCCGACTGCGATCGTGCTCGGTGGGTAGGTCCGGTTGGGCCTCGCCCACGCCCGTGCCCTCACCGCCGGCGGGGGGATCCAGCCCGGGCGCCGGCGCGCTGGCGTCACCGACGATCTGCTGGCCTACGCCACGATTAGCCTCGCCAAGATCGCCCTGCGGGCTCTCCGCGGTCATCCCTGGCCGTCCAATTCGCGTTCGACGTCGTCTGCCTGGTTCCCCACCTTGGCCACAGCAGCGCGCAGGGCATCCACGCTGACACCGAACTTGTCCGCCCAGTCGCGCACCTCGTAGTCCTCAGACAGACTGATGCGCGTGCGATCCTGGCCGCCGGCTACTGATTTGTCATCAGACATCAGACGTCTCCTTTCCGGTTCTTGTGCGACATGGATCCGCCCTTCCGGCCCGCCTCTCGAGCGAGGTCGGAATTCTGGGCGAAGCTGCGCTTCTCTCTGGGGACCGCCGCTCCACCCTTCCGGGCGATCTCCAGTCGCCGTTCCGGGGTCATCGAGGCGAAACCGCGTCGGGACACGCGATTGTCAGAGGTGTCAGGAATGTCCATCAAATCACTCCAGGTTGAGATAATCTGGAATCGACGACTGCCGAGATCGTTCCTGTGTTGGCCAGCGGACGAAGGGGATCCGGGTCAGTTGAATCTGCCTCGCTTGCGGGATCGATAGCCAAGCTTGGGTTCGACTCGGCGCCATGACAACGAGCTGGTTGCCCGATGCGGCAAGTAGATCATCAGCCAGCCGCCTCGGCCGGCTTGATCTGGACTGTCATGGCTTGTCGTAGGCCGCCATCAAGCTCGGCTAGGATATTTCCGGCTCAGCACCCTGTCCAGCTGCAGGCCCGCGGCCATCTGTTCAATGCAGCCCGGGTAACGGTCTTCGCATTCGCGGAGCAGCAAGCGCACGCCAAGCAGGGCCTCAGGGCCGCCCTTAGCCAGCGCAGTCGCGATTACAGCCAGCCGATCGCCGTGGGTTTCGCTGTTCATTGTCATCTCTCCGTTCGCGCCGCGACCCCGGAGGTAGTTGCGTAACGCGAATAGAACGAAAACAGAACACGCGGTTTCCAAACTCTTGTGGATGGCTTCGCCTGATCTTGCCGTGAGATCGATAGCCTGGATCCGCCAGCGCCACCAGGCAGACCGCGGCAGGCGGTCCCTTACCCTTTTGACCTCAGGCCAGTGCTGCGGTCCAAGCTGTCGCCGCGTCCACGCTAAAGCGACGGAGGGACCATGATCACGCGGCATTGGCAGTGTCCGTAGACTCGGCGACTAGAGAAAGCTCACTCCGGCAAGGATCGCGAAGACTGCAAACAAGAGCCCGGCGCCTGTCCACCATACCCACGGTTTGAGCCGGGGATCGTGCCTGGGCAATTCAGGCGTCGCGGACATGGGTTTGGATTCAGAACGACCAGTCTGCGCCACCGGAGCATGAGCGCCTCCAGCCTCGTCATCGGTGCCTAGTGCAGACAGGCCAGGGTCGAACACAGGGGTCGCGCCATTCGGCCGAGCCCGCCACTGTTCATTCTTGTCTTGAAGAAGTTTCGTCATGCGCCCTCAGCAGAAGGCGGACAGGGTCGTTCCAACTTAATAGACCTGCGCGCCATGGCGACGTCCGCTGCTTTCAAGCTACTTGCCCCCAACAGAGAAAACTCACGTCCGCCTAACGTCCATTGCAACGGTCGTCTGAGGTCTCGACTGCCTTGCCATGCCGGATTGCGACTCGTCTCGATCTCAGCGCGGCAATGCAACCTCTGCCGCAGCCGCGCAAAACGCCGGGACGTCGGACACCGCAAATGTTGAGGCCTGCCCCCGATCAAAGAGCTCATCCTGCGCAATACGCACAGTCTTGTTGTTGATGATCAGAGGATCGCCACAGGCACTGTCAGCAGGTTTCGGCTGGAACGGCCCACCAATCCTGGTCGACGGGGCGCCTCCGAACGCGCTGGTGCACCAAGCAACCGCTTGGGCCCTCGTGCGAGAGCGGCATTCCAGATGCTCAGGGTGTCGATCAACGAGGCGCGCTTCAGTGGCCGCTGGCCCCGCACGGGCCCGCGCAGTGTCATCCCGACGACCGCTGTCAGAACCCTCGGCGAGGAACCAAAGAACGCCGCCAAGAATGGCAACGGCCAGCAGGAGCAACGCTACTTGTGCCGGCGTCGGGCCCCTAGCTCCAGTCGGCGCAAGCTTAAGGCGCTTGCCTATCGACCCGGTGAAACTGTCGTACAGCGATCCGGCTCTGGCGATATCCTCAAGGTAGAGGCGTTCGTAGCCCATATGGTTCAGCAGCTCGCGGACATCGGCCGGATAGATTGAATACGCGAAGTCCTCGAAATCATCGTCAGGAGAAGCCTCGGCCAATCCGAGCCTACGGAGCGCCTCCTCCTCGACAGGCCCTGCGCCATTGGCGAAGGCATCGATGATCCGCCGCAGCCGTTGCCGTTGGGCTTCAGAGATAAACTCGGCCGTTTCTAAAGGGGAAGCCATAGACCGCGGGATGCAAGGTCCAGGCCGACGAGGCATCCGTTGAGCAGTGACATCTCTGGCAACGCCCCCGCGTGTAGGGGCTGCCTATGATCCGATCGAATACAGCCCGGCTCGCAAGCCTCGCGAGATTGCGCCCGACGCCCAGGGCCGCTGCATCGTTGGTGAGAAACGATGGCTGAGGCCTGGGATCTCAACGATTGCGTGGGTAAGGGGCTCGAAACCAACCTAGGCCGCCCGGCTCTGAAACCCTTCGGCGCCGAGTGCCGTCTCGGCCTGGACGATCAACGCGCGGTCGTCGACCTGCCAAGGGTGGAAGCCGGGTCGATAGAAGGCGAGATAATCGCCAAGCATCCGGCGATAGAGGCCGGGCCGCAGCCAGAGGAACCGGAACAGGGCCCAGCTCGCGGAGAGACCCGTGATCCCGTCCTGCCGGAGAAGCATCAGCGAGGTCTCTCGAAGCGTGCGTGTGAACAGAACTGTCGTCAGGAACATGGCCCAGCGCCTGATACCCCAGCGTCGCCACGGGGACATCTGCCGCGTCGCATGCATGAAGACGTCATAGGCGACCCCTTTATGCTCAATCTCCTCGATCGAATGCCAGCGCCACAGGTTTGCGAGCCCTTCCGGGGCGTCCGCGAGGAAGTTCCGGTCGGCCAGGAGGTGATGGGCGAAGGAAGCAGTGAAATGCTCCAGCGCCATGGTCGCCGCCAACTGTGCCAAGGGCGGGCGCCCCCGGGCGATATCGAGGCGCCGGCCCGCGTAGGCCTCTACGGCTTGGGTCTCGTATCCAGACCGCGCGGTGACCTGATTGAATGCGATATGCTCCCGTGTGTGAGCGCCTTCCTGCTGGGTGAAAGCCCGAACGTCGGCAGACAAGTCGGCTGGCAAATCCTTCGCGTATCGTTTGATGGACTGGATGAAGAAGCGCTCCCCCTCCGGGAAGGTGAGGGACAAGGCGTTGAGCACTGCCGTGGCGACCGGGTCGCCGCCCAGCCACCAGCGAGGCGTCTCAGCCTCGGCGTCCAAGTGCATCGGTCTGGGTCGGATTTGCAGGTCTGGCGGCGTCGACATAGCGTAGCTCCGAGGGCATCACTCTGGAATGACCATCGACATAACTGACATTCATGTCAACTAATGGACCCCAGCGGCGACGGAAGGGCGGTGTTGCCCGCTCGGAGGCGCTGGAGGCTGCCCGCGAGATCCTGCTCGCTTCCGGCCCGAGCGGGGTGACATTGAAGGCGGTGGGTGAGCGGATGGGGGTTGGTCACTCTAACCTCATCCACCACTTCGGTTCGGCGGCCGGTCTTCAGGGAGCCCTTATGGACGCCATGGTCCGGGATCTCGCCGAAAGCGTATCGACCGGACTGACTGCAGCCAACGGGGACTGGGAAGTCGGCCGGCTGCTGGATGTGGTCTTTGACGCATTCGGCCCCGGCGGAGCGTCCGACCTCGGAGCCTGGCTGGTGCTGGCCAGGGAGACCGACCGGGCGGCTGACTTCGCCGAGGTCGTGAGGATGCTCGCCGAGCAACTTTCGGTCTCCGCTGGCGGGTCGCCTGAGGCTCAACTCCGGGCGAGGTCGGTCGTCCTGATCGGGGCGTATATGGCCTTCGCCGACGGTCTCATTGGCAAGGTGCTGGGAACCATCCTAGAGACCCCTCAAGACCTGCCGCGCAACCTCGCCAAGGCCGCTATTGGGGCTGCTCTTTCGAATATCGAAACGTCTGGCGGGAGTTGATCTCGCTAGTTGTCGGAGCAGCTGTCAGATAAGGATGTCCACAGGTCGGCAAGCCGTCGAGATATCCTCTGCGTTGGTCGTCGGCGCTGGGCCAAGGCGGGGGCCGCCCCCCTCCACTAGGCCAAGGCATCGAATGATCGAAGGCCGCGGCGAAGCAGACCTGATCGGAGGGCAACGATCCTGCAGTTCCGGATATTCGGCGCGTGGCTTTCAAAGTGTCCAGCCGCCGGTCTCTCCAATGACGGTCGCTCCTGCTGAGCAAGGATGAACCGGACACATGCCGATGTGTTGAACCTCCATGACCGTTAAAGACGCCTTCGCCTGCCGACGGGCCCTCAGAGAGATTCGGGAGATCGCCGCCGTCGCCGTCCTGGAAGGCGGCCGAATATCCGAACAGGAGGCGCTGCAGACGATCGCCGCCATCGCCGGCTGGGCGGCCGACGAGACAGGCTCCGCCCCGCCCGACTGCGGTGATGTGATCCGGCGCGTCCATGCGATGATCGGTGACACGGCTGTCGAGGCCATGGACGATCGTGACGCGCTCGCCTTATTCCGGAATGTGAGCGCCCTGTTGCAGAAGGGCGCGTCCGCCCGTGATCCGGTGGCCGCCGCATGACGTCGCCCTGGCCATCGCGTCTCTGGGTCATCCGTCATGGACAGAGCGCCGGGAATGTCGCGCGCGACCGGGCCCACGCCGCAGGGCTAGGCGAGATCGACCTCGACATCCGCGACGTCGATGTGCCTCTCAGCGATCTGGGGCATGAGCAGTCCGGGGCGCTTGGCAAATGGTTCGCTGCCCTGCCGCAGGAGGAGCGCCCGACGGTGGTTTTGACCTCTACCTACCTGCGCGCTCAACAGACCGCGACGGCCATCGCGGAGGCCGGCGGTCTCGGAAAACCCGACCTCGGCTTCTGTATCGACGAGCGGTTGCGCGAACGCGAGTTCGGCATACTGGACCGGTTGACGACCCCGGGGATCGAGGCCCGCTATCCCGAACAGGCCGAGGCGCGCCGCCGGCTAGGCAAATTCTATCACCGGCCGCCGGGCGGAGAGAGCTGGTGCGACGTCATTCTGCGACTGCGGGCGGCGCTGGACACGCTGAGCTTACATCATCGCGACGAGCGGGTCCTGATCGTCGGTCATCAGGTCGTGGTCCTGTGCCTGCGCTACCTGCTCGAAGGTTTGACGGAGACCGAGATCCTCGCCATCGACGCGGAGGGCGATGTCGCCAACTGTGGGGTCACGACCTATTCAAGGAACGGCGACGGCGGACTGACGCTCGAGGTCTACAACTTCGTCGCCCCGCTCGAGGAAGATGGGGCGCCGGTGACCTCGGCGCCTGACGCCAAGGTGGCCGCGCGATGACGACGAGCCTGGGCCCAGGGAGCCTGTCCGACTATCCCCTGCCCCGGCTCCCCGCCGACGGCGATAAGGAAGACCGGGGCGCGGTCCTGGTGGTGGGCGGCGACTCCGTAATGGCCGGGGCGGCTATCCTGGCCGGCATAGCCGCCCTGAGGGTCGGCGCCGGCAAGTTGCAAATCCGCGCCGACCGGGCTTCGGCGGCAGTCATGGCCGTCGCCGTCCCCGAGGCGATGATCGTCATCGCGCGATCGACAGATGCTCAGCCCTTGATCACTGCCGGGGCGAGGGCCTCCGCCTGGGTTCTCGGCCCGGGGATGGACACAGGCCAGTCTCAACGGCGGCTGGCGACGCGGCTTCTGGAAGCCACGCCGACGACCCCCGCCGTAATCGACGCCGGCGCCCTGCCATCCGGTGCTCAAGCGTCGGCCTTCGCCGACACCGCGGCGGGCCGGACCGTCCTGACGCCGCACGCGGGCGAGATGGCTGGCATGCTTGGGCGCGACAAGAAAGCCATCCGGGCCGATCCACTCGGGGCCGCACGAGACGCAGCGACGATGTTTCGCTCGGTCGTGGTCATGAAGGGGGCGACGACCTACGTCGTCTCTCCCGATGGAACCGCCTGGCGTCATGAGGGGGGCGTGGCCGGGCTGGGGACCTCCGGCTCCGGCGATGTTCTCGCGGGCGCCATCGGCGGACTGCTCGCCCGGGGTGCGCCGCCCGTGGTCGCGGCGCTATGGGGCGTCGTTCTCCACGCCCAGGCCGGAGCCGATCTGGCGGCCGCCGGAGCACCTCTCGGCTTTCTGGCCCGAGAACTTCCGGACCGCTTGCCCTTCGTGCTCGCCCGGCTCTGCGCCAGCGCCGAGACCTGATGTCGTCGGCCTTTGCCGAGCTGATGCGTCGCCCGGCCCCCGAGGTCGCTGCCGCCCTGATCGGCGCGCGATTTCGGGTCGATGGCGTAGGCGGCACCATCGTCGAGACGGAAGCCTACGATCGACACGATCCCGCATCGCACAGCTTCCGGGGG
>Ga0247734_1002763_pt1 | contig 11087 bp, 12 predicted proteins | sample UWRJL103311B2_FD_180933 | JGI IMG/M metagenome (GOLD analysis project Ga0247734, IMG submission 180933) | Plant litter microbial communities from Arlington Agricultural Research Station in Wisconsin, United States - UWRJ-L103-311B-2 | ecosystem: Environmental > Terrestrial > Plant litter >... | reverse complement strand
ATCAACTCATGTTTGCCCCCGAGAGCATCGAAGACTCCCTCGAAACCACTGCCCAAAAAACTCAAAATGAATCCCGAGCAGCCCCTAGAAGTGTCTCATACGCCAACACACGCATGCCTTCAGAAGTAATGATCCAGGAGAACCCCAATGTCCCGCCTTCCCCCTCTCTCACAGCAATCAAGGATGCCATAGCTGGCCGCCGCCGAGCATCTGACATCGAATCCTCCGTCTGCGGCAGCGAAACACCCCGTGTAAATGGATATGCATTTGTCGACGATGAACCGGAAGATGAATCTCCCATTCCAGCCCCTAAAATCGATCTTGGGAAAGGCGACACAATGAAGAATCCATTTGTGATAAAAGAACAATCGAAGCGCGAGGATTTACATCATAGGATGGTAGATACGAATATGAGAACGAAACGAACGTCGACGCGGGTTGGGATGACTGGGAGGGTAGACTTGACGCCTGTACCAAAATTTCCTAGTAGTCCGAGAGTCGGTGGTGGACAGTTGACGCCGGCCGCGCAAAGACTTTGGAGTAAAGTTGGATCCTCAGCGCCGAGTGGAGGATCGGTGGGATTCGGAGTGAAAACTCCAGGAACGATCAAGGTAAAGTCGGGCTTGAGGGCCAGATGGACACCTAACAGCAAGGGATCATAAACATGCGAACAATGCCCTAATGAAGTAATCATAGAATGGAACAAGGAAAAGGCGCAGGAAATACCCTATTTAAATATTTGAACTTTAGCTATATAGATTGCAAACCCTTGGAAATGGATTCCAAAACCACGGCATGTTAGGACACCTTTCTTGATAACAAGCTTTGCTTTGTCTCAACGCAGGACAAGAGATCACATCACGCTCATGGTGAGAGCTACTTTTTGTAGACCATTTAAGTATCTCAACTTAACTTTCACCAGATAAAGTAATTAATACCCTGCTCATGAGTAGGAATGTTGAGACTATGGGCCTCGTCCTACGAGTCCAGATATCTGTCCCAAGAGGACGGCCCAAGTTCCGAGGCCAAATTCTCGCTTAATTCGTTTACCCCTATTCTATTAAAAAAACCCCAAATCACCGCAATGGCCAAGAACTGGAGAGTCTGGTAGCAAAATAAATAATTCCCGGTTGTACAGCCATCATGTCGATACTATCCCTGCCTTATCTAGATATGCCCATATGCCATTTTTGATACTCCAGCCATCGATCATCAGTGTCAGTAACCATCATATTCCCCAACTCATATTTCTCTTGACATTCGGGCAATCCAGACTCATCACTGTCTTGGAGACCCAGCAACGCTTGAATCTTCTGTATCAACTTGAGGGGAACCATAATTTGTCCGCCGCACACCTGGTATCTCCCAGTTCGCCGTAGCCACGGGTTGCATAGGTGTTCCAACTTCAGCCCTCGCTCCACTTCCCCTATTCTTCTTAGCCATTGCGTATGACTCCCGGCTTGTCAGCTCCTCAGCATCAAAATCCCATTCCCGCCAAAAGTCTCGTTTTCCCTTTGCTAGTCGGCATACCCAGCCTGGCAGTAGTCCTCCTCTGATTTTGTAAGTCCAGTAATCCTTCTGCTCATAGTCGTGGGGTATGAATCTTCCCGATGAGGCCCATTTGATGATCCATGCTCCTGTGTTTAGTATGGTGTATGATACAATACCAGCGATGAGGCCATACGCAATAGAGTAGGTGAATGGCATGATGGCAAGAGTGAGGAATGCCGGGACCGAGTCCCCAACATACCGCCAATTGATCTCGGTGCAAGCTCTGGCCATCATCGCACCGACCAGTATCAAAGTACACCCAGTGGCCCATGGAGGTATAGAAGCGAAGATTGGCGCAAAGAAGATGGAGATGAAGAAACAAAGACCAGCCACACATGCCGTGATCCCGGTAGCTCCGCCCTCTGAGATACCTGCTCCAGACTCAATGTAAGCTGTTACTGAAGGAGATCCGAATAGAGAGCCAATGGATATTGCAAAGGCATCTACCATGTAAGCCACGGCGCTTCCCTCGAAGTCCTGGGTATCCTCATCAATAGCACCACAATAGCGTGCCATGGAGTAAAGGGTTCCTGTGGCATCTAGGATATCAATGTAGAGAAATGTTATTAGCGATACGATGAACTGTCCGATATGTTCGCTCGGAATATGCCAATCTTGTCTCAACAGAATTTTTTCGATTGGGTGGAACGTAACAACCTTCTTAAAGAACATGAAACGATGATCTCCAATATCCGTGTGTGGAAAATAGGTGACTGGAGTATCTCTTGGCCAAGATAGAACGGAGACGAGGAGAATTCCGGCTATGATGGCACCTTTAACGCGGTACATCATAAGGAAAGCAGTAAACATTCCCCCACAGAATATGGACAGCCACATGGTTGGATTCCGCATAGCCCCTGAAGTACATACGCCAGTCGTTTGGTTCCTCAAACTGGGTTTGCATCCACCTATTTTTACCGGCAAATCTGTATCTCCAGTGATCACGCCAATACCTGAACTATATGTTAGACCGATGAAGGCAAGATACAGACCAATACCTGCGCCACTGGCAATCTTCAAGCTGGCTGGTATTGCCCGTGCGAGCCATTGTCTAAGCCCAAGGATGGAGAGCGCAACAAAGATTAAACCCTCGACAAATATCACGGTCAAGGCCAGCTCATACGGGATAGAGCCTTGGCCATTTCGACCAACAACCTGGTAGGCAAAGTAAGCGTTCATGCCCATCCCTGGAGCCAGCGCAACTGGCATGTTGGCGAAAAGGCCCATGCAGAAACTTGATAGCGCTGCAATGGCTCCAGTAGCAGTGACCATGTCTCGAAAGATAGATTCCTTGCAGATTTCATAAGCAGCAAATGAAGGATTTCCCTTCTTTAGACAGTAAGGGTCGTCTTTGTATTCTGGAGCGGGTGTGCATACGCAAGTACCTCCAGTATCTATAGCATTGTCAATGTCTTGCTCTGCTCAAACAGGAATTTTGGCTTACCCTTGACGATAGTTGAGTGGACCGAGATAATATATGACATGGCGAAAAAGGTGGCAATTCCTGCTCGTATCTCGGTCAAGAATCTCGATCCCTTTCTCTCAAACCTGTGACCAGAGAATTCTAGACGAAAGCGATACCCGACCACGCTCTTGGCCACGGCCATGTTCGTCTTTTCAACCTATAATCACCGTCAACAAATTCTCATCTTGGATGCAATGGTTACATGGTGAAGATATACCCAACCCATGTTGTATGTACAGTACTATATACTCAACAATATGTACGACAGCTGCACAATGTAAGTCTCCTTGTTATGGTGAAAAAGAAAGCCACCGTTAGCAGCCTGAAATTGTGATGCTTGTTGGAAAAACGCACTCCATATCCCAGAACTGAAAAGGCGTGATTGTTCTCCTCTCTCTATTGTTGGCGAGGGGACTCGCTGTGGTTTGTAAGAAGTTCTGGATGCTGAGGAGAGGAGATTCTCAATAGACTCTTGAGGTGTGGGGAAGTAAAGTGAAATTGATTGAGCTTGAATGGGAATCGATGAGAGTTTTCGCTTTGCCCGTGAAGAGGAGGAGGAAGTAGGAAGCGGATGGACGAAAGAGAATCACGCGTAGGGTTGCCGTGATTGTTAGTGATAATGTTGATGTTGGTGGTGATGAAGGTTACTGGCTACGGGTTATTCAGGTCCCGAGCATAGAAGAGGAAGGAAGGAACGGAGGAAGGAAGTCTCGCCTCAAGGTCACTTCTCGCAAGTCGGAATCTAAAACCGACACTCTGGATCCAGAGGAACGCACTCGACTCTGTTCTACGACAAAAATCCACTATCATAACCACAACCACAACCACAGCAGAACCGAGGACGACAGCCGCGAGAAGAAATCGAATAGAGACAGGATAATCAATGCTGACTCTTGGATTACGAAATGTTGGATGCAGCAGCAGAGATTGTTGCTTTAATCGATCGAGGCATTTAGCGTCCGGTAATTGGGGCGTACACAACAAAATACTGGTAACAAGTCCCAAGCTGAGGAATTCACTTGAAAATAGATGGTTCGGACAGTACATGGAAGTCTAGGAAGTTCCCATTGGGCAGAGCATACAGAACAGAAGAGTAACGTAACCCGAAAGCACTCGATGGCCTGCTAATAATTGAACAGGCATGTGTGCAGATACCTCGCAACCACTCGGCCCAAATTGAGGTTATACAGACCCTACCTTCCTACCAACCACATGGATAAAGAGATCCTCCTCGGTTTCTTGCAGCCCTCCCAAATGCATCGATACTAGAACAGCACTGACACACAGGAGACTGTTTCCCGCCTCTGTGCCTACCCTTACCCCGCCTTCACTGACATCTTGATTCCATTACTATCTCCTACCTCCGCTATCATCTTGGGGATTAAACGGGACTCTGCAAGGAGAAGCAATCCAACCAGGACGAAATATTGTGTCACATCAAACCCACTATCAACAAGGGCGAGATTTACAACCATCAATGTGGCACAGAGTCAAAGACGAGATGATTGAAGTACCCAGCTGTACTATACCAAGCTTCAATAACTCCAATATCAACATTAAGCTTGCGCGATGCAACGCAACGCAACACATTGGCCTGATTGATAAGCGAGCTCTAGGGGGACCAAATCGTCACCGCTGAGATCTCTAGTTGTTGTACGCCCTTGAGTCACACATCATCGTGTACAAAAACCTCTCAATAGAGCTGGAGATATCGCCACCGGCCGGATCCTGGCGATCTGTGTCCATGAGCAGCCGCAAATGATAAGTAGATAAAGCACATCCTCTTGCGGCTGTCACTAAATCAAATCTGACCAAAAAAAATATAGGTCATACAGAAAAGCCAATTCTACCAAAACCCCAGTCAAGCAATAGTTGTCACAGTCTCGATGCAATTCCCATATGCAAGGCGGTTGCCTATATGCGTTAGCTCAAGGTACTGTACCGTACCGTGAGGTGGATATGTGGGGATGGGGCTTTCCCGTAACTTGGCTTGGAAAATTGAACGTAATGTACGAAAGTATTATAATGTTATTGTGGATTTCAAGCTTACCGACGCCTTGAATGTAAGGATAGGTAAACAACACAACAGGATTAGCTTTATCCAGTGGCCAGGCTATGTATAGATATAATACGCCGTTGCCAAATCGAGCTGTCCCACGACAGGCCACCACTGCTTTTTCATTTTAAAGGCGCAAGATCTCCTACATTCAAGGAAAGATGTACAGCTTGCATGCACTTCAACTGGAAATTTCTTGTAAGTTGTATCGCAAGGTCAACTGCCTTAAACCCTGTCTCATGCTAAAATGCTAAATATTGACATATCAGACGCATCAGACATATCTCCTTCCCTTGTTTGCTATTCCTTGCTTGCCAGTTGTCTTTTTAATCTTCATTTAACCGTCGCAAGGACCGAATCAACTCTCATATTAACCTCAATCAAATCTAGGGAGGGTTTCTTACTTTTAGAGTGAAAACTGCGTTCTGCTTATTGCAGAGTGCTCTATTCCTGCCAGCCATACGACACATATGCATTTAACAATTAGCCTCACCCTGAAAAGAAAATTCTCTCTCCCATGTCCAATACAGTAAATAACCCACGCCAGATATTTCAGATCCTCCGAAGTTGCTTAGTCCAAACTTTTCAACCCAGCTTCGTAGCACAAATTCGCATAGCTGCAGGTGATTTTGCATGGACGACCGATACTCAGGCATGCATCTCAACTGATTTCATATTATCCAATACGCTCTTAGGTTTTTGAGAAAATTTATAACACAAAATTTCTGGACCCCTCTCAAAAGAAGTATGGTGTGCATATTTTCGTGGCAGTTAACTGACAATTAGGTATCCACACAGAAAACATCTCATAGTCAAAGTAGTGAAATGCCTGTACCTACCTACTAAGGTTTGTATCCAGTTGCGATAGATTTAAGGGAGAGTTGCACAATGCATGGGCTGGTTGGAAATGTCTGGTCACAGCACGTGGTGGGGTACTGGTGGTAAATATAGAAAGGGTCTTGCAATGAGCCAGGTTTGATTCAAGGTATTGGCTTAGTGTAAATTAGATTCTGCTTTTGTTAAAGCGTGGTAATGATAATGAAAACCTGAACCTACCTGTAAAGTATCAAACACACGTAGATGAAAGTCCAGATACATGGTACTAATCATAACAGATGTCTAATATCCAGGACGTGTCACATATAAATTGCAAAGTAAGATTTTCAAGTCAGAAACACTTCCTAGACATGTAACTCAACCTCAAAATCTTCCAAAAATTCTTAGTTTCAAGCAGCAGAGGTGTGCAAAAGACTGTATTTGCCTGTTAGTGCCAATTGTTCTCGGTTATATGTAGAGCAGAAGGGCAGAGAGGGGAAAGTAAGCCCCCTATTTAAGCGAGTTCGCTTATCACGTTACTATCCAAGAATCACTTTTTCCCATTAAAGGTCCTACTCCAAGATGATACAATACAACAATTCAAAAAAATTCTGTTCAATAATACAACAAACACCTGTTCATCTCAAAGGAACCCACAATTATTCAAAGCAACAAATCCAAATAGGTAGAAGCCCCTTCAAAATCTTTGACTTGAACAGTATATTGTTCTCAAGTGCTCAAACACCAAACGAGTCTGGTGAACACCTGAACAGCTTGTGCAAGCTCTATTTAGGTACCAATCACTTCCACAGTGAGATCTGCATCCTCGCTCTCCACTCTTGATTTCAGCCCCTAGAAATCATACACCCAAAGCAGCAAGACATTCTCGGCCTCAAACAAACAAGCGACAAGATCTATTGAACCAAGAACTCAAGCTCGTAACAACATGACTCACGCACCAAATAACGCACCGGACTTGGAGTCCCAACGCCATCACTCTGGGTCAGAGCCCGAAATCTCAAGATCCTGCGGTGTTTCGAGATGGGCTATTCTTATTCCTTTATTCATCTTCCTCGGCCTTGGAATGTTGACCATCATCCTCCTAGACAATGCAGGAATCCTCAAAGGAGATAAGTCAAAAAAGTCCACCTCGACTGCCGCAAGCACTGTTCACCTAGCTACTGGACCTCCTATTGCCAATACCACTCACCCAGGTTTGTATGGCCTCCCTGGTGTGGGTTAGATATACTGTCTCAAGTTAGCAGGTATCTGAAGAGCTAACGAGGTGAGAAGAAGCTGGTGGTGATAATGTAGGATTAGTATTTTCTAAAAATTGGGTCTCACTAAAACGCAAAAATGGTAACATATAAGATGCCAAAAAGAACTCCCCCCTCCCCCCCCTTTTTTTTTGATATGGCGCTAAGGTAGGGATAAACTATATAAAACAAAAACCAAAAAAATTGGGTTTGCCACAAAATTGATCTGTAACTGTTAAAAAATCATAAGTGTTATGCTAGTGCTTTCCTTTTCTACTTGTAATTTTCGTGAATCTAGACCATCAAGCTCAGGTTTAGCTACCAGTTTTGTAAACGCTCCCTTGTTAATGCTAGACTCTGTGAGGTAGCGCTGCCCATAAATGACAAAGAGCTAGCATATAGACCTAACAGTTCGACATCCGAAGCGAAAGCAAGCCGCTTTGCTATTCTCTCCTACCTTGCAAGTGGCCGGTTGCTTATTTACGTGTCTACTGCTGGCTATTTGGCTAAGTTACCGGATGCCTTACTACATCATCCAGTAGAATAATTCTCCTTTCTTGTCACATTTGCTATTTGCTACATAATTTCAGGCGGCCCTCTAGCTTGGTTATATAAACATATCTGAACAGCTTCGTACTAACTAGCTGTTGGAAACCCACTGCAACATATTCCGACCGTTCAGCTCGAGCATTACATATTTGAGGTAGCGGTTTTGTCATCGGTCTAGTTCCGTAAGTTTATATAGCTGTATCATCTACCGAACAGTAACTAGTGCTAGCCCCGCCCGATTGCATCGAACCAAATAAACACTTACTTGATGTCTCGAACAATGATTGCGAATACATATAACCTACTGCCTTCCTCATCTATCACAAAGACATAATCAGCTAACTTGCTATCTCACTCACTCACAACAGACACAATTTCCACAAAGCCAAATCCATATCCAATAACTCAACAAAACAAAACAAAACAAAAACCATTAGGGACCCCATACCGCAACAATGCCGAACGGAATTCGTGACCTTGAGCTGCTCCGCACCCACAATACACCTCACCAGCCAGGCAAATTTAAGCGCTGTTGCCGAAACTGTGCCTGGTTCATCGGTATTCTGTTCGTGATTGCCGCAAGCAGCACGATTTTGTATGCCGTAGGAATAGATGCAGGGTGGTGGAAGCTTCCGAAGCACCCTTCTGCTATGGAGCCGGCCATTCCTACTGCTACCGAGACTGCTCAGACTATGAAAGCAAATAGTAATACTCTGAGGCTAGAGGGACAACGTCTGTAATTAATCCGCAACCGGGAAAAGTGTCTATAGGCGACTTGCCCGTGACTAGGACGTAGGATGTTGGGGATAAAAGAGGAAGCGATGGTCAGGGAGCTAGGACGAGAAAAACGTAGAGATAGCCAAAACAATGAGAGATAGTCTCCACTGAATCATGATTAATTATTGATCTTATTTGGATCAACTGCCCATTCTTGTGTACTTGAGAAAAGCATGACTTCATAATGCTCTATATGTGATGAATCCCCATGCGCCATACCGTATCCAAGATGCTTTTCCCACCTTATGCCTTACGAGATGATAGATTTGAGTTTTGTTGTTCTTGAGATATATATGCTCTATTCGAGGAATGTAAACAAGTTTGTATGTAGTATGTTCATAGCTCGTGTGGCTTCATATGCATCTATGACACAGGAGATGTTGATTTCGCTTGCCCCTGTTTCTTGTTAGCTTTCATTCTCCATCTGAGATGGCTTTGAATTTTAATTGTATGTACCTTGAGATATCATCTCTATATTGACATTGTGCTCTCCAAGCGTAGAGAACATTTTTCCAGCAATACCAACCATGTTCTTCATTTCGGAGCCAACCAAACTCAAAATGGCCATCTTGTTGAGAACACTGACTTCACCGCACTCTTGTAGCTCTTCTTTACATCGGCTTAAATGCTCATCCGAAATGCTGGGGGAGTGAATGGCCATAGAGACATGTACCTCGCTAGTTGAGATCAAGTCGACATTTATTCTCCACTTGTCCAGGATAAAGTAAACTTTTTTCAAAAATCCATGGGACTTGACCCTCTTGTTCGAGTGCACATTTAGCACAGATATTTTGTCTTTAATTGTGACCGCTGTAGGTCGTTTTGGTGTTTTCCTCATGCCGAGCAGGCTAGAGCTTCTTGAATGTCTTAGCTGTCCTGGTCCGAGAACTGGTTCAGGCAGAATCATGGTACCGTTTCCACGTGGGTTTTTGACGTTCTTGATTCGTATTCTGATGGCAGGAGTAGCATTGATTACTTGGTCCATGGTGAGATGATGGATGACTTCCGAGCCATAAAAGGTTAACTCAGCTGCTTCCGAGGGTGTAATTGTAGGAAGAAGTCTCGCTGTTGGGACTTTTGATGGATCTGCACTAAATATTCCATCGACCTCTTTCCACACTTGTAATTCTTCTGCTTGGACGCCGACAGCCACTAAAGCTGCACATAGATCGGTATAACCTCTACCAATCTCTCCATCCATCAGCCCGCCTGGAACTGTCCCGAAATAACCTGTGATGACTGGCACCCTGTCATCACAAGCAAGAACCTTTTCTCTAAGCGCAATTGCCATTTCTTTGTAAAATTCATGATTTAAAGCTTTCGGCGTTTTGAAGTGAACGACTTTGGAGAGATCCACAAACTCTGCAGCAACACCCTACATTTCTGTTAGCAAACATAGCTTATTTTTTGTAAACCAAAAGTCATACCCTATCTTCTAACAAAGCTGCCAGAAACCGACAGCTCAACTTTTCCCCAAAGCTAATAAGAAAGTCTTTCGCGGCCGACTCTATTTCCAGATGCCATCTCTCCGCGGCCAACCGATATTCTAATATCTCATTACATTCCGCAGCAATATCTTTTATGAGTGGTGCTCGTATACGCTCTTGTTGTATATAAGTTTCTGCTGCACTGACATGATCGTCGCGAATAACCTTCACTAGTCGTTCATATTCCTTCACCAAGCTATCGTAATGCACTGATTCCGCATCTTTGACAGTGTTGACTGTTTCTAGCACGCTGTAAACTTCTAGAAGCCTGCGAGGTGTTGTATTAGCGAAAGGAGCGCATGCTGGGGTAGGACAAGGCTTACCTGCTAGTTGTGCCCTCGACCTTCTTCCCAGTACTTCTTGCCGAGCATACAACCGCTATACGATTATCCCTCAAGCCTGCCCTGTTACCAATTAGCCTCTGCCTGCCGCCCAACTCCCAACTCCCAAACCCGCAGACCCAAACATACCGTACAATCTCTTCTGCAATGTTCACAGCAAACTTGCCAATGCTCGTCCCGCCAAACTTCTGCACTACCCAAGGTTTCTGCCCGGAATTCGGTATGAGTGCAGAGGGGCCGCTCTGATGCGCGTTCACTTTTACCGTAGCACTCATTCTCTGAGGGAGGCAAAGCTTTCCAATTGCTGAGCTGTGGGAGTTACAGAAATATTTGGATAGGTAGGAGTCATATAGGATATGTACGTAAGGTGGGTTGGACAATTTTCCGAACGGACCCTTTGACAACCCCACATCCCAAGGAATTTGGGTTAGCGATTGCGCTAATGGTGGGGCAAGGCCAGGGAAGGCGGACCAGCCGAGCCAGCCAGAGCCAGACTCAGCCAGAGAGGTTCAGTGGATGGCCGATATCGTTCCTGGTGGTCTATTCTGCCATATGATGCTAAATACTAATACTACTACTACTATAACAACAACAACAACAACAACATGCCACCACGAACGACGATTACTAATTGGAACCAAACAGAGGGGGGGATGCTTCATGCGAAAGAAAAGGCTGATCTATCACGCGATGAATTGTAATGCGCACGAAAAAGAGTCAGATAAAGAGAATACAAATGATAATGAGGTTTATTGAAGCACGGATCCAGGAAATCACACGAACGACCCG
>Ga0247734_1002762_pt1 | contig 11089 bp, 3 predicted proteins | sample UWRJL103311B2_FD_180933 | JGI IMG/M metagenome (GOLD analysis project Ga0247734, IMG submission 180933) | Plant litter microbial communities from Arlington Agricultural Research Station in Wisconsin, United States - UWRJ-L103-311B-2 | ecosystem: Environmental > Terrestrial > Plant litter >... | reverse complement strand
TATTATTCACTATTCTTCTCGCATCCATCCTCATTCTGGTCTTTGGCCATTGCTGCTGCTGCTCCCTGGTCCTACCCGCTCGCGAAAACGGACGGCGACGCGAGCTTTTATTTTATTTTTAATACGTGCGACACCATCAGCAACCCGAACGCGTTGTGCTGCCCAAACTAATGAGAGAAAAAGGAACCAACAACCCCCCGGCGAAACCTGCCTCGCCTTTACTTTTTCCTATATCTGCGACTGATGATCGCGCGCTCGTGCAAACCCCCCGCTGCTGTACTTGTGTACAATAGGGACTGACATCTCACCTGCCACCCCCGATATTTGGCCATAACTCATCTCCAGCACATTTGGTGATTGCATACAGTCCCACCGAGCAATGGCAAGCTCTCCGCCTGGGTCGCCCCCGAGCTTCCCCCCACGGCCTGCCAGTGCGATAATGCGACCTCCGCCGAGGACGAACAGTCGCATGAGTACGACAAGCAAGGCCGGTGGAGGCAGTAGAGCCTCCGACGAAGATGGCAAAACCTCTGTGAGAGTCGGTACGTCTCGTCGCCCCAGAATTCTCGCCTCCTTAGGAAGCTGCTAACATGGAGACGCTGCAGCTGTTCGAGTACGGCCACCTCTGAAATCCACGGATCCCGGATACGAACTCATACCCCAACGATTCCAACGCTCCGTGGTCCAGATAACTTCGCCCACCAGCTTGGCTATTGAGTCGCCGCAAGGACGGAAACTTTTTGTATTTGACAGGGTATTCGGCGAAGATGTCAACCAGGAAGGAGTCTGGGATTACTTGGTTGAGAGCACCTCGTCTTTTGTGCAAGGATACAATGTGTCAATGTTGGCATACGGCCAGTCGGGAGCTGGAAAGTCCTTTACCATGGGAACTTCTGGACCTGCAGAACAGGGTGATCTCGATATCATGGGTAGGTGATCCTTCACTGGCTACGGAGAGTTGCATCGCTTCTGCGGTGCTAGGTAGCTCTGAAGCTATTCAAATTCGTTGAAGGCTAATTTCATGCTGTGACAGGTGTGATCCCACGGGCAGCTACGGCACTATTTGAAAAGCTTGAAGGACCAAAACCTACAAACAATCGGAATTCTATGTCAGGTCTCCGCGCCCCGGTAAGATACTCCACGACTCCAGGCGCAATGTCGAGACCCGCCGAAAAGAACTGGACCCTCAAGGCGACATACGTCGAGATCTACAACGAGCAATTGAGAGATCTATTGGTTCCGGACCATGTACCACAGCATGAGCGAGGCGCTGTTACCATCCGGGAAGATGTCAAAGGTCACATATTGCTCACTGGCTTACACCAAGTTGACATTAACTCTGTGGAAGATCTTATGGCAGCTCTGAATCTGGGGTCTATGATTAGGCAAACTGATTCAACCGCTATCAATGCAAAGTCTTCTCGGTCACATGCAGTTTTCAGTCTCAACCTCGTTCAGCGGAAATCACAGGCAACCGTTACCTCCCGTGCGGAAAAGAGATTTTCGGTTCCACTGGAGGCTATGACTGGTTCGGATACGATGGTCACGATCGACAGCAAGCTGCATTTCGTCGATTTGGCAGGTAGCGAAAGATTGAAGAACACAGGCGCGCAAGGAGAACGAGCCAAGGAAGGAATCTCAATCAACGCCGGTCTCGCCAGTCTTGGAAAAGTGATTTCGCAACTTTCGTCACGCCAGGCTGGATCTCACGTTTCTTATCGCGACTCTAAGCTTACCCGATTACTTCAAGATTCTCTGGGAGGGAACGCAATTACGTATATGATTGCATGCGTCACCCCGGCGGAGTTCCATCTTAGTGAGACCTTAAATACGGTGCAATATGCTCAGCGTGCCCGTGCGATCCAAAGCAAGCCTAGGATACAACAGGTATCGGATGAGAGTGATAAAATAGCCTTGATTGAACGTCTGAAAGCGGAGGTATCCTTCCTTCGGGAGCAAATTCGAAGTACCGAGCGTGGTCCTGGTGGGGACCGTAACCGGGTTGGCCATGCTACAACTGAGCGTCCCGATCGACAAAATGAACGAGAAGTCGAGCTTCAGAACCAATTGCTGGATACCCAGGAAAACTACACGACACTAAGCCAACGACATGCTAAACTGATTTCTGAGATGGCAAAAGCACGCGATGGCGAACTTGCTGAAAACCAAGCTTATGAGAACACTCTTGGCGACAGTGCCACAGAACGACTCAAGAGATCCAACTCCTTTGCTGAGGCAGTAGAGCAAGTTGTACTGGAGTACGAAAAAACAATCCAGAGTCTCGAGCAATCTCTTTCTAGTACTAGATCAACTTTGTCAAATACAGAGACCATCCTTCTTGAAAGAGAGACTAAGTGCGCCTATGTAGAAACTGTGAATCAACAGCTCCAAGCTCGTTTGCAAAAATTGATCGATAGGGAGTCTAGCACTGAGCATTACTTGCATGACCTAGAAGCCAAGCTCGATGGCCATACGTCCGGAGAAGAGAAGAATTCTGCAATAGTTATGGAACTTCGAAAGGAGATTGCCCGGGTTCGTGAAAACGAAGCCAGCTGCGAAGATTATATCTCAACATTGGAAGAGCGGTTAGCAGAAGCTGACCAGGACGCCGAGCTTATGCAACGTGAGATCGACAGACTAGAACATGTGGTTGAGCGTCAACGAAGTCTTGGAAAGCTGGACAACTTGTTGTACGAGCTTGACCATATCCAACAGGATGGCAAAACCGTTGAGAAGGAAGGCCCCTCAATAAATGGCAAGCGATCCCCAATGGAACACTCTAGACAACAGAGTCTCGCTAGTAAACGAAATCGCAAGGATACGATTCTGGAGACTGATGATGAAGGGGGGGAATACCCAATAGTCAACCCAGCTAAGCGATCTGAATTTGATGGCCCTGTGGATAATGGTGAGCCAATAGAAGAAGGATCGTCTGACAAAGCTGCGCAATCAAAATTTGTGGAAGACAAACTGGAAAACGTTACCCAAGAACTGTTTGATCTAAAGGTGGAGCACGAATCGACCATGAATGAGTTTGACATGCTAGCTGCAAAGTATGAGGAGGCCATGCGCACCTTGGCAGACCTCCAGGATGCCGTGGACGAAGCCCGTCATCCAACCAAGAACCGAGACTCAGTCTTGTCAGTATCCTCACCGTTAACTTCGACAAGGCCGACTTCGTTTTTACCAGACGCGAGGGTGAACGAGCTAAGAGAAGGAGGACAATTTTCATCCTCGCGGTCGCTTTCATCGGAATTGTCCTCAGCTGGGGAATTACCTGGTACTATGGGAATCTCTGATGCTGAAACCGCGATTAAGAAGTTAGAGTCAGGGGACGCCGCCAATGAGGAGGCTGTTGACAAGACCGTAGCGGTTGAAGTAGTAAATTTGAAGAAGCTTGCAGCAGAGAAGGAGCAAGCACAGCAATTACTCGCAGAGAAGTATGCTGAGTTAGAGGAAGAGCATGAGAAGGCTCTCGACCTTGTGGAAGAGCTCAAGTCCGACGTCGCTAAGGCTAAGATGCACGAGTCCGCGTCCCCCACCTCACCATACATTCGACGAAAGTCAAGCCAGAACGTAATGGTTATCGATAGAGCTCACCGTGCATTCGCAACCTTGCGAAACATAGCCTCCGAAAGCTTTGAGACAGATCCAGACGTCATGGCAAATTTTGAACTAAACATCAATGCCGCAATGCACGAGTTACATACCCGCTCAGAGCGTGTTCAAGAATTGGAAGCAGATATCACGGCAGTCAAGAAGGAGATGGAGACAAAAGCGCAAATAATTTCCGGATTGACTCGTGAACGATCTAGCTTGAAAGCTTCTCCTATGGATATGTCTGTCTTGATGCAAAGTCAGGGACAGATGAAACTTCTTCAAGAAGCCCATGCTGCACGAGAGCGTGAGCTACAGGCTGAAGTGGAGGGTCTTCGTGCTTCTATTGATACCCATGTCAGCACAGCAGACGGCAATAAAACTCTCAGTGGAGACTTGAAAGAAGTCCAGGACAAGAAAATATCAGATCTGGAAGCAGAATTGGCCGATTGGGAAGACCGACACCAGGTTGCGTTAGCCTCGATGCAAACTTCTGAAAAAGACCTCGTCCAGAAAATTGCCCAACTGGAGCAGCAGATCTCAACGATGGGTAACCTGTCAGCTAGCGATGACAATGTCAACTCCCTACAAAAAGAAATAGATGCACACAAAGCGGCTGTAGCTGCCAACGCCGATCGTGTAGTAGAGCTTGAGAAATCCCATGCTTCGACTCGAGAGCAACTCGACGAGATGACAAGAGCCCGAGACCTCGCCGCCACAGAGGCAGAGCACCACAAAAGCATCGTTTCCCGACTTGAACAACAGATCCTCGAGCATGAATATGTGGTCAAAGCACACCAAGAAGGTCTCAACTTACTGCGCGATAATCATGCCAGAGAGATTGAGGAATCTATAGCGAGCATACATGCCGATCATGAGGCACACCTGGCCACCATCACTTTGGAACATGAAGCAAGCATCGCTAATCTTGAAACTGAGTTGTCAGACGCTCGAGATGAGCTCACTAAGGTCGCTAAACAAGTAGCACTTGCCCTAGGTGCTGACGTTAGCACCGAAAAGCTTCAAGAAAGAATTGCAGATATTATTGCAGATCAGAAAGCCCTCGTGAACGAACAAAAGAAGAGCAGTGAGATTGAGAAACATGTCGTTGAGCTCTCAACTATCAACGACACTGTGATGCATGAACTTGAAACCGTCAAGGCCGAAGTTGCAACTCTGCTCCTACAAACTGCCGAGGGTGCGAAGATCAAGGTTGATCATACATCAATCTCAGGGCAACTCGCCGCACTCAAGAAATACAATTCTGACTTGGAAACTAAAAACGAGAAGAATTCCCGTCTTGTAGAGGAGCTGGAAGATCAATTGGCCTCGAACTTTGATCAACACCAACAAGCTAATAACCGTCTCTCGACTTTGCAAACCGAGCGCAACGCAGCCCTCGATGAAGTTAAAGCTGCTCATGTGAGGGTTCAAGGTGAACTAGAGACTATCAGGGAGGAATACGCATTGCTTCAGGTAGGAAATGTTTTACTATCTGATTTACTTTCACTAACCTTGCACAGGCCAAATTCGAAGAAGCTCAAAATGAGCCTCACGTCAATGGTACCCATCGGTCCAACTCCACAACCGGCCTTCGTAAATCTCCTTCGGTATCATCTTTACCATCACCCCCACCTGCCATTCCGTTGCCTCCTTTGCCCGGAACCATATCACCAACCAATGTCCCCCCTACCCCAACCCAAGCAAACCGCCCTAATAGCAAAGATCTCGCAATCGCCCAAATTCAAGAAGATCAAGAAGCTCGTATTCGTACCATCGAGAAGCATCTGTTCGCCGAGAAGCAACTCACTACAACTCTTGAAGAGGCACTTACCGACTTAGAGAGGCAAAGCAACAAAGTGAAGGCCGATTGTGACGCATGGAGAAAACGTGCCGGTGAACTCCAGAATGAGTTGGAGATGGCTAAGGAGAGGGAAAAGAACGCACCCGCAGAGAAAGAAAATAGGTGGAGCATGCTCCAGGTTGAAGAGGAGAGAAAGAAGAGACGAGATGCTGAAATTGCAAGAGCACACCTGGAAGAGAGGATGAATGCCATCAGCAAAAAGAAGAAGAAGGGCACTCTAAACTGCTTCTAGGAGTGCTCTGTGTTCCGAATACTACTGCTTCTGGCTTTGCTTCTTCCTATCTGGCACTTTTAGCGTTTTCGATTCCCCCTTTCGCGCTGCTTTTTACGATACTCAATTCTCTCGATGCATATACTTCTGATTCCTGCACAAAATGACGATGGGTGGTCTGATTTTGGAGATGATTACGATTTGAGGTTTTTTTTTCTTATGTTCTTATGTTTCTATGACCTTTGCATGTCGCACGAAGATACCATATCTTTTTCAGCAGGTGTTTGTGGCGGGCACTGCTTTGCCTATATGGCCTAATTATTGGGAGCATATTGCTTTCGTGGGTGTAAATTTGGCCTTTTTGGCGGGACTACATGGAAGGGTGGGCGGTGATTGTTGATACTCTATAGAGGAAGACCGAAAACCTGTGGCATGAAAGGACACAAATAGATAGGTACCGTCGTCCACATCCTTATAGTCTAAGCCCCCAGCGGGAAGTCAGTACAAACTGGCGATGATAGCAAATAAAGAAAATTTTCTAGATACTCAGAACGGACTGTTTCCATTCTTCTCGTGAGCCTGAAGATTTGTGATATGTGTTTTGCGTGACTATGAACTTGACAGGGTACACATCATCACATTCTCATGCTTCTCTAGGGAAAAGCTATAAATCAAGAGGATTAACAACATATCCTGCATCCACATCCACATCTGCAACTGATACTCCGCGTGACACAAAGCCCCGTCGCAACCGGGCCTAAACTAAACCAACTAACTGACTTACTAGCAAAGGTTTCTGTAAAATAGGCTAACGTAAATCTTCGAGATCCTTCTAACAAAATTTGACATTTCTTTGCTTCTATTTCTATGTCTATATCTTTTTTTAAAAAACAGATATAGACCACCACCCGAAAATAGTTGTAGTTGATGTTATATTTAAAAAGAGTCATGTGGTTGTCATTTCTTCTTCCGCCCCTTTTTTTATCTCGCTTATTTTAGACCAGCCCCTTGATAAGAACTTACTTGTACTGTAACAAAGGGGAAGGGGAGGGGAAGCGAGGGGTCCAAGGGTTGAGTAGAGCTGGGCTTCTTACTCCTTATTCTTGCCTTTTGATGGATTGTTAGTAAGCGTAAGGCTGGTATTTGATCTCTATTTATTACAGTTTCAGGGGCTTTTGGTGTATCATTACTCTGCTATATTAATAAGAGCATTTGTCAATTTTTTTTACCGGCAAAGCTTTCGGTTTTTATCTTCTGCTTGAATTTAAATTATAAATTATAATTTTATAGATCCTATTTCTGAATTAACGGGCCGGTTGTTTTTGCATGTATTAGTCAATGGCTTTGGCAGCTGGAGTAGTTTAATAAGATTGTATGTACCTGGAAACGCTTCCTTGCAATTGCATCTATATGCTTTAGATAATACCGACTATTGGCGATCCGAAAAAGTAGATTAGAAGTTTTAAGGAATGACAGAGAGATTACCCTACCCACCCTTAAAGGTTTTATTAAGAGAGTTATGTCGCCATTGTCTCTACTGGTACCATTTTGCTTTTACGATTAAGGAGCCAGCAGGAATGCTTCCCGTAACATAGTGGTGACATATTTTGTGTAGCGCGAGTTTATTTTTATTTTGTATTTATAGATGGGCTTTTTAATGCTTGATTTTAAGATGATCAAAAATGAATCGACTGGACTAAGGGGTGAACTCTTAGGATTCTAGTTATATTTTATCTACTTAAGATCATAGACATAGGACGACCCCTTTTCTCAACATGGCATGCTGCGCGACTATTTGGGCCTGGTAGATTAGTAGCTAGCTAGAAAGGGCACCACTTTCATTAAAATCTTAACCGGAAATGGACTGAGTCACATGACTGCCCGACGGCTAGGATTCCCCACCCGACCCACTTTACCTTTCAGCCTCGCCATTTTTGAAGCTCATTCCTAAAGCATCGCGTCTGTCTTTCAAGATCCACAAGACAATCACAACCACGATTTCTGAACCACAGTCATACCCGCTTCCAACTTCGATGTCGACTCCCCAATTGCACTACACTTCTGTCTGTTCTACTCAAAATGAACTCCCATAAGCGCAAAGCATCGCACCAACTTACAAGAAACTCCGTCGCAAACATTGAGGTAGCTAGATTAACCCCCTCCTAGATTTCGCTTCATCAGCTAATATCCTCCCAAGCCTTTCGTGGCACCTCCTGAAGCAACCGAAACCATGCAGAATATCTACGGCGTGTTCTCGCAAGCTTGGGGTTGGTTTAAGAGCTTGTTGCCAGCCACCCAAGAATTCACCACCATAGTCTACAAATCCGATGACAGTAAGGAGCCGGGAGATGGGCTATTATCTGTCTCACAAGCTTACACTACTAGTTGTCACACCCGATCACACACAGTCATCACAAGAGAGGGGAGAGGGACAAGTCGCAGTTAAGCGCCACCAGAAGAAATCGCCCGCAGAACCCATCTACCCCTCAACTACGCAAAATGAACAAGAGAAACGGTTCGCAAGCAAGCGCAACCATAATAAAGCACCCGTTCGATCATCAGCTCTCAAGAGATCGAAGTCTTCAGCAGGCTATAGTAGCAGCCGAGTTACTGGACTGGACTATTCCGGATGCCAAACCGACGCGGACATCGAGCAGCGCAATGAAGATTACTTCGGAGCACCACCACTTATGTTGGGTAACAAAGGCAAGAGCTCAAAGTATGCTGCGCCAATTACCCCAGAGTCCTTGGATGGACCACAAGATGTAGAAATGAGTGACGACGTTAGTCCGCGAGACTTCCGCAGACACTCGGACCCCAACCTATCCCTCAGAACACCAGATTTCACACCTTCGCCGCCCTCGAATATTTTGGGACGTAAGTCGGTCGTAAAGATCGCGTCGAAGACATCTAATGAAGCTCCACAAGTCAATTTGCAAGATCAGATCAAGACGCTTCTCCTCACTTCTGAAGAAGAGAAACCTAAACTACACCTTTCAAAGTTTGCTGTCGAGAAACGCACTCGAGCAGCAGCAGAGCGGATAAGAAAGGAAATAGAAGCTGCAGAGAAGGCGGCGGAGGAGGAGAAAAAGGCAGCAGCCAAAGCAGCAAAGGAGTTGAGACTCAAACGACGTACCCCATTGAGATCACTGGTTCAACCACTTACTTCACATTGGGAGAACGAGGTGGCCAACACCGTGCGTGTTAACCCTAGGCAGCCGATTACTACGGCATTCGCAGGCAATGACTTGCATGGCAAAGATTTCCAGACCCTAATTCCACAGACTGCCTGGCTTAATGACGAGATCGTCAACACATACATTGATTGGGTGTTGGATGCCGCAAACAAAGCTGATGCTACAGAAGCCAAAGCTCGCGGTGAAACTCCAGGCAAGGTCCCGAAGTTCATGTCGCATAACAGTTTTTTTTACCCCGACCTCCTAAAGAAAGGAGCCGCCAGTACATTGAGGTTGATGAAGAGAAAGAAGGCACCAGGCACAGAATTATTAGAGGTGGACAGTCTGTTCGTACCTATCTGTTCCGGCAACCACTGGACTGTTGGTGTGATTCGGCCGGTCGCAAGAACCATTGAATATTTCGACAGTTTCGGAGGCAGCAACACAAGATTTGTTGATGAGATGAAGAAGTTTCTCAAGTTTCATTTGGGGGACGCATATATTGAAGAAGAGTGGAAAGTACCAAGAACCGGATGTGCAAGTCAGAGCAACGGATATGACTGTGGTGTCTTCGTTTGCACAAACGTTCTCTGTGTAGCTCTCGGTCTAGATACCTCATGCTATCAAGAGCGTGAACTCCCGTTGCAGCGCAGAAATATTGCTGCCGTGCTGATCAACAGAGGATTCACCGGAGACTTTGCATGGGGCCAGGGGTTGTGATTTATAATTTCAGGCGTTGGAAGCATTGGAGCATGGATGGAAGATACCTATTTGATTATTATGGAGTACAGGCAGAAGAAGCATAGAGAGGCGTTTTATGTATTTGTACATTATGTATATTGAAAGGAGTCATGGGAGCACCGACTCCTGACCCTTACTGGAGCGACTTAGTTCTCGGCTCTAAATGAAGATCGAAGAGAGCTCATGGAAAAGATGATAACTCAAATACTTAACGCTTTTTAAGCCTAAATTTTCCATGCATTGACCATTTGTATAGTGAACTCGCAAGGAATCACTCCACAAATTCTCGACATATTCATAACTTTAACCGATGGTGGATATAGCTCATTTAGCCCCCGCCGCCGAGCTGCAGTTCCCCAGAATCTCCCTGGTAAGCATCCCTATCGCTCGGACGTTGGTGAACAACCCCCCAACACACATACATTTCTACACTCATGACATTCTTGCATTGCATGCATTTCTCATATTGTATATAGCAAGAGCTGACGTGCATGCTTGCTGTACCAGATTAGCTAGTGGCAATGGCCAAAAAAGCAAAGCAGCGCATAAGCTATGGTAAGCTGCTCCCCCGCCGAGGCTATCATCGAAGACATGCATAACAGTTTGGCGATATAGTCTTACCACTGGAGAACTCGACCGGCGGTCATCGCTCGGGTGTGAATGGCCTCGCTGTAGACAGTGATCAATCAATTCTGTAGGTGGTCCCCTCGACCCCCGGATCTTTCACAGGAGGAAGACTGACGCCGCGGGATTAGATACTCCGGAGGTAGAGACGGCTCCATCTGCGCGTGGAATCTGAATCTCGATTTGAAGAGTGAAGTAGCGGCCGAAAATCCCTTTGATTCGCCAGAGGATCCGCCAGTTGCGAAGGCAAAGACGTCGACAACCTTCCGATCACAGATCCAGGCGCATACGCATTGGGTGAATGATATTGTGCTGGCGCAAAAGAATACAGCGTTGGTCTCGGCTTCGTCTGATCTGACCGTCAAGATATGGCGTCCTTTGTCGCATGGAGCAGAAGCACCACAGACAATTGGTCAACATGCCGACTATGTCAAGTGTCTTGCGACCCCCAACTCCCAGGCAGATTGGGTTGCGTCAGGAGGGCTGGACCGACGTATATGTCTGTGGGATCTCAACGGAGCGGGCAAGAAGCTTGAGATCGAGGTCAAGGATGAGGAGGAGAACGAGAAAGGCTCGGTGTATGCGCTGAGCGTCAGCAGAACTATGATTGCGAGTGGAGGTCCGGAATCCATCGTCCGGCTCTGGGATCCTAGATCTGGAAAACGGGTTACCAAGTTTATGGGCCATACGGACAACATCAGGGATATTCTGATCAACGAAACGGGGGATACCATCATGACGGCGAGCTCAGATCAAACGGTCAAAGTCTGGAGCGTCACAGCGGGAAGATGCATGCACACTCTAACTATGCACAACGACAGTATCTGGTCTCTTTACTCGGATGATCCAGACTTGGGCGTGTTTTATAGTAGTGAT
>Ga0247734_1002761_pt1 | contig 11092 bp, 10 predicted proteins | sample UWRJL103311B2_FD_180933 | JGI IMG/M metagenome (GOLD analysis project Ga0247734, IMG submission 180933) | Plant litter microbial communities from Arlington Agricultural Research Station in Wisconsin, United States - UWRJ-L103-311B-2 | ecosystem: Environmental > Terrestrial > Plant litter >... | reverse complement strand
TTGACGATCACCATCCCCGCCGCGCGCGCATCGCTGAGCGCATCGTGATGTCGATGTTCGATCCCGAGAAAACGCGAAAGCACGTTGAGGCGATGGCTGGCAAGCTGCGGCCACGCCCGTTTGGCGACACGCACGCTGTCGAGCCAAGTTGTTTCGATCGTCGCCAGTCCATCGACCCTACAGGCAGCGGCAAGTGCCCCCTTGTCGAAGGCGGAATGCGCAACGGTGATCCGGCCGGTCATCCTTTCAGCGATTGCGGCATGTATATCAACGTAAGTCGGCATGCCGAATACGTGATGCGCCTCGATTCCATGGATACGTGTATTGAATGGCGAAAATTCATCGCGCGGATCGACGAGGCTTTCATAGGCGAAGACTTCGTGCCCGTCTCTGAAACCGACGATGCCGATCTGGCAGATGCTGCTGACCCGCGAACAGGCGGTCTCGACGTCGACGACGACGAAATCAGGCTCGACATCAATGACGGCCGCGCGGGAAATGTCGTGCTCGATGTCGAGCGTCGGGTTCGTATCGGCAGGGCTCATCGCCGTCGCATAGCAAGACGCGCGGTATTGCGCGATGCCCCTGCCACACTTTTACAGCCGCCATTGCCCCAGATAAATATGCGATTGACTTGCATTAGCATCGTAAATACTGGGCCCTGAAGGGATCAGGGGGTACGATCATGAAGTTTTCCATTCTGCTGGCAGGCGCGGCCGCCATTGCGCTTGCCGTTCCGGCTCAGGCACAACAGGCCAGCCCGATCAACGACGAAGGCCCCGCTCCAGGCGACATCGTCGTCACCGGCGAGAAGAGCACGCGCACGCTTCAGCAGACTCCGACCAGCATCGCGGTGACGAACGCCGAGAAGATCGAGCGGGAGACGCTGATCTCGATCCAGGACGTCTACAATCGCACCGCCAACCTCGCCGAGACTTACGGCTCGGCCGGCTTCACTATCCGCGGCGTCAGCAACACCGGCGTCGGTGCCGGCGGGCGGGCGGATGCCGCCAGCGTCTACGTCGATGGTGCGCCGATCCCGCAGTTCGCGCTTTACGGCGGGCCCACCGACATGTGGGACGTGCAGCAGGTCGAGGTTCTGCGCGGGCCGCAGTCGACGATCCAGGGCCTCAACGCGATGGCCGGCGCGATCGTCATCACCACCAAGGAGCCCACTCTCGACCGCTGGACCGGCGACGCGCGCGTATTGTGGACCGAGCACAACGACCGTACCTTCTCCGCCGCGATCGGCGGCCCGATCATCGCCGACGAACTGGGCGTGCGCCTGTCGGTCGAGCGTCGCGCCGATCGCGGGATCATCTACAACACCACGCGCGACGAATATAGCGATGCGCTCAAATCGCTGAACCTGCGCGGCAAGGTCAAATGGACGCCAAGCGCGATCCCCGGTCTCGAAGCGGTGGCAAGCTACAACCGCGTGCGGCGTAGCGGCGGTTATCTCTACGAATACGCACGGACCGATACCCCCGACTTCTACGATCACCGCGTCGCCACCGGCGATCAGCCCAGCAGCGGCAAGATCGCCAGCGACATCGCTGTGTTCAAGCTCAGCTATCCGCTGGCAGACGGCCTCAAGCTGTCGAGCGTGACGTCGTGGAACCGTTCGAAGGTCCGCTCGCAGATCGACAGCGACGGTACACCGCAGGACGTACAGGCCATCGACAACCGCTATCTGTACAAGACACTGACACAGGAACTGCGCCTCAACTACGAAAGCGACAGGTTCAGCGGGTTGCTCGGCGGTTGGTATTATCGCCGCACCGGCGCGATCAACCAGAACAGCCGCGTCAACATCACCACGCCGACTTCGACGATCGCCGCACTCCTTCGTTCAGGCGGGGCCAGCGCCGCGCAGGCGCAAGCCATCAGCGCGGCTTATGCGACGCAACTGCCGGTGATCCCCGTGCTCTACTACGCCAACCAGCCCGAGCGGGTGGAGACGATGGCATTGTTCGGCGACGGCCGCTACAAGCTGACCGACCGGCTGACGCTGATCGGCGGCTTCCGCTTCGACCATGAACGCAATCGCTACGCGGCGGAAACCGTGGCGACGTTCAACGGCACCCTGCCCAACGTCAACTTCCTCGGCACCGCGTATTCGGGCATCGTCAATCTCATCAACCAGGGCGTGCTCGGCCTCGTCGACGATGCATCATCGGCGCTGGCCTCGAACAGTCGCAGCTTCAATGCGTTCCTGCCCAAGGCCGGGATCAGCATGGACTGGACGCCCGACCTGACCACCGCCTTCACCGTCCAGCGCGCCTATCGTTCGGGCGGATCGAGCCAGAACCCCGCGCGTGCTACGCTGGTGCCCTACGATCCCGAATTTAGCTGGAACTACGAAGGATCGGTGCGGTCGAAGTGGCTCGACGGCAAGCTGACGCTCAATGCCAACATGTTCTACATGAAGTGGAAGGACCAGCAGGTCACCGCCTACTTCGGCCAGAACGCCTATGACTACAACACCGTCAACGCCGCCGGATCGCATCTCTACGGCTTCGAAGTGGAGGCTAACGCCCGCATAGCACGTGGTATCGACCTCTATGCCTCGGCAGGGCATGTTCGCACCAAGTTCGACGACTTCACCCTGCCCACCGGCGCCACCAGCCAGGTCGAGCTGGAAGGCACCCAGTTCCCCTATGCGCCGCGCTGGACGCTGGCGGGCGGGATCAACGCCGAGTTCGGCGGCGGCTTCACCGCCAACCTCAACGCAAATTACCGCACTTCTGTGTTCACCGGCATCGGCGAGGACCAGGGCCAGTACAAGGTTTCCGCACGCACCGTGGTCGGCGGCCGGGTGGGCTACGAGACCGCCAACTGGTCGCTCTTCGTGTTCGCGCGCAACCTGTTCAACGAAAAGTACCAGCAGTACGCGTACAAGGCGATCAACCAGGCGATCCTGGGCGATCCGCAGACCTTCGGCATCGGCGCGGGCGTTCACTGGTGACGTCGGCGCTGGCGATCGTGGCGGCCAGCCTCGTGCTCGTGGCCGGAGGTGCGCTCGGTGCCTTTGCGCTGCGTAAGTCGTGGCTGCGGCGCGGCAGCGCGGCGCTCGGCCTGGTAGTAGGTGGGTGGATCGTGCTGCTGGGCCTGCCGATCATCGCGGGCCTGCTGTTCGGCGCGGTCAAGGGACCGGCGCTAGCGATCGTCATGCAGGGGATCGGCGCGCTATGCGTGATCTGGTTCGGCCGCGTGCGCCGCAAGGCCGGGCGCGTGCGGACGGGTGACATCGCCCCCGAACCTCTGGAAGAACCCGGCCGCTTCTGGCGCGGCGTCTTGCGCACGCTGCTGGCGGGGCCCTTGGGTATGACGGCGGCGATGGCGGTGGCGTTCTGCGTCACCGTGTACCTCCCCGGCGACCCGCGCACGCGGATCGTGGTGGGCGGCTTGTTGATGCCGGTACTGTGGGGCCTGGCTATGACCTGGACACTCGCCGACCGCCGCCTGCTACGCGCGACCGCGGTGCTGGTCGGCACCAGTATAGCCGGCTTCGGCCTTGCGGCGCTGGGCGCGGCTCTTGGAGTTTCGGCATGAGCAATACCCGTAAGAAGCAGTGGCGCTGGCCGATCGCGCCCGAGACGGTGCGCTCGGTGCTGAGCAGCCATTCGGTGCTCGGCCTCGCCTTTGCCGGCATCATCTACCTCGTGTGCCTGACTGGCTCGATCGCGGTTTTCGCGCCCGATCTGCAGCGTCTCGAAGTGCCCGCGGCGCCCGTGGCGACTGCCCTGTCCGACCAGGCCACCGCCCGCGCGCTGACCGCCGGCGCGAAGCAGGCCCCCGCCGGCACCGCGCTCTATCTCACGATGCCGACGGCGGCCAAGGAAGGCGCGAGCCTGATCGCATACAGCCCCACGTTCGAGCGGACCTGGGCGATCGCGCAGGACGGCACGCTGGTTCCGCTGGAGGCGAACTGGACCGAGTTCCTGATCGGCCTCCACGTCAACCTGCACCTGCCGAAAAGCTGGGGCGCGTTCATCGTCGGGCTGACCGGGGTGGCGCTGTTGTCATCCCTGGTTTCGGGCGTGCTCGCGCATCCGCGCATCGTGCGTGATGCGTTCCACTTGCGGCTGGGCGGATCGCGGCGGCTGCAGGAGGCGGACTGGCACAACCGCCTCGGTGTGTGGGCGCTGCCGTTCCACTTCACGTTGGCGCTGACCGGCGCGCTGCTGGGGCTGAGCACGCTGATCGTCGCCGTGCTGTCGCTGCTGCTGTACCGGGGAGACATGGGCAAGGTCTACGAGCTGTTCCTCGACCCGCCGCCGCCCGTCGACGCCCGCGCCGCACCGCTGCCCGACCTCGCCGCGCTGATAGCCAAGGCGCGCGCGGCCGCTCCGCAGGCGCAACCGCAACAACTGATCCTCGAACGCCCCGGCCGCGCCGACATGCGGCTGACGATCCACGGCGGCCGCCCCCGCCTGCTGGTGCAGCAAGACGAGGCGAAGTTCGACGCCGGCGGCAAGCTGGTCGAGCAGGAGGGACCCGAGGACCATGCGCTCGGCACGCAGATGCTCGGCGGGATCGGGCAGTTGCATTTCGGCTGGTTCGGCGGGCTTGCGGTGCGGATCGCTTATGGCCTGCTCGGCCTGGCGCTGTGCGCCGTCACCTCGACCGGGGTGACGATCTGGCTCTCGCGCCGCCGCGACCGGGGCCGTCCCGCACCGCAGTGGGAGCGCATCTGGGCCGCCGTGTGTTGGGGCCAACCGACGATGCTCGCCGCAACCGCGCTGATCGCTTTCTTCGCGCCGACTGCGCCGCTGACTGCGCTATGGCTGGGGCTGACGGTGGTGTCGATCGCCGCCGCCGCGCTGGTGCGAGGGGTCGACGGCATGCGGCAGGCGCGGGTGTGGCGCGTGGTACTGGCCGCACTAATGCTTGCCCTCGCCGTGCTCTACATGGGACGCGCAATAGTCTAATCTTGCGGGAAATTCACGGTCAGAAAGTCAAGCACAACCCGCGCACGCATCGGCAAACGCATGCCGCGAAAGCCGTGTGCGATCATCACCGCGATCGGCGGGATGGTCGCCTCGGGCAGCACTTGCACGACAAGGCCCCGCGCCAGATCGTCGGCGACCTGGATGCGAGGGAGCAAGCCGATGCCGAGGCCGCCGCGGACGGCGCGCAGCACCGCTTCGCTGCTGTTGGCGCGCAGGAAGCCGCCAACCGCCACCGCGCGCCCGTCGACCGGCCAGGGTTCGGAGCGCGCGGCGTAGCCGTAGGCGAGGCATTCATGCGCCGCCAGATCGTCCACCGAGGTCGGAATTCCGCGCTTTGCCAGGTACTCCGGCGCGGCGACGAGCATGCGCGGCAAGTCTCCCAGCACCGCAACGTTGCCCCCTGCCGGCGGGCCCACGGTGAGCCACAAGTCGAGCCCGCCCTCGTCGCCCGCGCCGCGCCAGTCGGCCACCAGCAGTTCCACGGTCAGCTCGGGATGCTGTTCGCGTAGCATCGTAAGTTGTTGAGAATAATGGAACCCTAACGCCGTCGTGACGCCTACGCGCACCAGGCCTCGCGCCGCTATCGCGCCTGCCAAGTCGGCCTCGGCCTGGCTCACCTGGTCGAGGATCGCGCCGGCGTGTTCGAGCAGGCGTTCGCCATCGGGGGTCAGCGTCAGGCGGCGGGTGGAGCGCTGGAACAGCCTCGCGCCGAAGTGCGCCTCGAGATCGTCGATGGCGCGGGCAATCGTGGTGTGGCTCAGGTTCTGGCGGCGTGCGAGGGCGGAGAAATTGCCTTCCTCGCTCAGCCGGGCGAACAGGCGCAGTGATCGGATCAGGTCAGTCATTTGAACGCATATAGCACAAGTGATGCACTCATTTGAGATATTGCCTTCATTATCGCACGGATCGATGGACCATAGCGGCACCTAGAAGGCTGACAGAGGACGAGAGGCCCCCATGACCGACACCAGCACCACCCTTGCGAGCACCCGCATCGCGAACGCCGACCTGCGCGCGAAGATCATGTCCGCGGCCGACGCTGCGGCGCTGATCCGGCATGGGCAGACGGTGGGCATGAGCGGCTTCACCGGCTCGGGTTATCCCAAGGCGGTGCCGATGGCGCTCGCCGAGCGGATCGAGGCTGAGCACGCCGCCGGTCGGCCGATGCGCGTCAAGGTATGGACCGGCGCCTCGACCGGCCCGGAACTCGACGGCGCGCTGGCGAAGGCGGACGGCATCGAGCTGCGCCTGCCGTACAACTCGGACCCGATCGCGCGCGAGCGGATCAACAAGGGCGAGATGGACTATCTCGACATGCACCTGAGCCAGGTGGCGCCGATGGCCTGGCAGGGGTTCCTCGGCCCGCTAGACGTGGCGGTGGTCGAAGTGACCGCGATCCGGCCCGACGGGTCGCTGGTGCCGTCCTCGTCCGTGGGTAACAACAAGACCTGGCTCGACCGCGCCGAAGCGGTGATCCTTGAAGTCAACCGCTGGCAGAACCCGGCGCTGGAGGGGATGCACGACATCTATTACGGCACCGCGCTGCCGCCGCACCGCGTGCCGATCCCGCTGGTCCGCCCCGACGACCGCATCGGCCAGGCGACGCTGCGCTGCGACCCCGCCAAGATCGTCGCCATCGTCGAGACCGACGCGCCCGACCGCAACCTGCCGTTCACCGCGCCCGACGCCAGCGCGCTGGCGATCGCCGACAACATCATCGAATTCCTGCGCCACGAAGTGTCCAAGGGACGCCTGCCGGCCGAGCTGCTGCCGCTGCAGTCGGGCGTGGGCAACATCGCCAATGCGGTGCTGACCGGCCTCGTCAACGGGCCCTTCCACGACCTGACCGCTTATACCGAGGTGATCCAGGACGGCATGCTCGACCTGATCGACGCCGGCACCTTGCGCATGGCGTCGGCCACCGCGTTCTCGCTCAGCCCGGAGGCGGCGACGCGCATCAATGCCGAGATGCACCGCTATGCGAGCCGCATGATCCTGCGCCCGCAGGAGATCAGCAACCACCCCGAATTGATCCGCCGCCTGGGCTGCATCGCCATGAACGGGCTGATCGAGGCCGACATCTACGGCAACGTCAATTCGACCTGCGTGATGGGCAGCCGCATCCAGAACGGCATCGGCGGCTCGGGCGACTTCGCGCGCAACGCCTACGTCTCGATCTTCATGACCCCCTCGACCGCGAAGAACGGCGCGATCTCCGCGATCGTACCGCAGGCCGCGCACGTCGACCACATCATGCAGGACGTCGCGGTGCTCGTCACCGAACAGGGCCTGGCGGACTTGCGCGGCCTGCCGCCCCGCAAGCGCGCCGCGCTGGTGATCGAGAACTGCGCCCACCCGCTCTACCGAGACGCACTGCGCGACTACTACGACCGGGCCTACCACGGCTCCTACGGCAAGCACGCCCCGTCGCTGCCGGGCGAGGCGCTGTCGTGGCACCAGCGCTTCATCGATACCGGCACGATGTTGCCGGGGTGAGGCGACGGCCGGAGAGCGGGGCAGACGCCTGTACTGCCCTGCCTTCCGGCGGTCGGAGAGCGCGATGGACACTATCGCTAGGAAGGCTTATCGTAGCACTAGGTAATACCTTTTGCTACGGAGCTTGACGCCATGGCCACGGCAACATCGATCAAGCTCGACCAGGATCTGAAGCGGCGTATCCGGCAGCTGGCCGAAACGCGCCGTCGCACCTCGCACTGGATCATGCGCGAGGCCATCGCGCAATATGTCGATCGCGAGGAAAAGCGCGAAGCGCTGCGGCAGGACACGATCCAGGCCTGGAACGAATTTCAGGCGACCGGCCTGCACGCGACGGCCGATGAAGTCGACACGTGGCTGGCGACTTGGGGAACCGACGACGAGCAACCTGCTCCCGCATGCCACGAGTAGTCTTCGCGCCTGCCGGTATGCGGGACCTGCAAAGGCTGCGCGATTTCCTCCAGCCCAAGACCGCCGATGCCGCCCGCCGAGCAGGCGAGGCCATCAGACAGGGCGTGAAGGCGCTGGGTCGCCATCCACGCATGGGCAGGGTCGCGGACGATCTGCCCGAACAGTTCCGGGAATGGCTGATCGACTTCGGCGATAGCGGCTACGTCGCGCGGTATCACGTCGATGACGATGCGGTTACGATCCTGGCAATTCGCCACCAGCGCGAGGCGGGCTTCCGATAGGGGCCGGGTCTTAGGCGCTCCTTACTCGTCCTCGATCTCGACACTGCCGAGGTTGAGCAGGGCGACGATGATGGCGACCGTCGCATCGCTCGCCACTTGTGCGGGCGTGATCTCGACGAGGTCCGTCGCGCATATGCGTTCGGCGAAGGCGGCGGCCTCGCCCGAACACGCGAAGGCATGGCCGTCGACGAATAGGGTCACGCTGCCGGCATCTTCGCGAACGAACGAAAACCGGCTGGCCGGGTTGCGGATCACGGACGTCGGTGCCGATACCCGTTCGCGCAGCTCGGCGGCGTCGATGGGGACGTCGGGCGACCAGTCGATCTCCGGGTTCTTGGGGGTTGAGTTGTAGCGCCCGAACCAGCGCGCGAAGCCGCGACGGTCGAGCAGCGCCTCGGTCATCATCGCGTGCAGGGTTTCGATCGCCTCGGCGGTGATTTCGCCGGGGTTGTCCTGCACCGCCAGGCTGGGATCGGCGTAGCGGCGGTCGTTGTCGGCGTGTTCGACCAGATCTTCGACCCACTGCTCGATCATCTCGTCCCGCGAAGGGGCGCGAAAGCCGATCGAGTACGTCATGCAATCGTCGCCCACAGCAATGCCGTTGTGGGCGATGCCGGGGGGCACGTAGAGCACGTCGCCCGGTTCGAGCACCCATTCCTGCGTCGGTTCGAAGTGTGCGAGCAGGCGCAAGTCGTCGTGCGGCAGCAGCGCCGTCGTATCGTCGCACATTCCGCCGATCTGCCAGCGGCGCCGGCCCAGGCCCTGGACCAGGAACACGTCGTACTGGTCGAAGTGCGCGCCCACGCCGCCCCGGTCGACCGCGTAGCTGACCATGACGTCGTCGATCCGCCAGTTGGGAATGAAGCGAAAGGTATCGAGCAGCGCGCTCACGTCGGGCACATGGTGGTCGACGGCATTGACCAGCAGCGTCCACGGCGCGCCGCCCAGTTCGCCGAAGCGGGCTTCCGCGAACGGGCCGTGCTCCATCGCCAGCGCGTCTTCGGCCTGGCGGATGAGGCGCGCTTCGATGCCCGGCTCGCAGGCGAGACCGGCCAGTTCGTCGGGCTCGAGCGGGTTGTCCCATGCCCCCCACAGGCCCTTGATGAGCAGCGGCTGCTTCTGCCAGTATTCGCGCAGGAAACGGTCGACCTGGAATGTCTGCATTGGCACGGGCATCGCCTCAAGCTATTCGGGAGCATCGGGAAAATGGCGGGAGGAGCGGGCGTCGCCGCCAAATCCCCCTATGCGCGATCGGACCCTGCGCAACAATGGCGATCGGCATCGCGCGCACGCGCGGTCTCGTAAATGACAATGGCGTCATACTGGACTCAGGGGGACCGCCTCCCTATATACCGCTCGGTATGAAATGTTCGGCATCCTTTGCGAGCCCCACCGCGACACGGGGGCGGCCGCGCGAGTTCGATCCCGACAAGGCGCTTGCTGCGGCCTTGAGGGTGTTCTGGACTCGCGGCTTCGAAGCCGCGTCGATGGCCGAACTGACCGAAGCGATGGGCATCACCAAGCCCAGTCTCTATGCCTGTTTCGGCAACAAGGAAGCGCTCTTCAAGAAGGCTCTGGACCTTTATGAGCGCGACAAGCTGGCGTATATCGGCAAGGCGCTCGAAGCGCCGTCGGCCCGCGCGGTGGCGGAACGGCTGCTCAGCGGCGCGCTGTCGACTCACTGCGGCGCCGACGATCCGCACGGCTGCCTCGGCGTCATCAGCACCGTGGCCTGCAGCAACGAAGAAGCGATCCGCTCGCACGTCACGACCTTGCGCATGGCGACCGAAGCTGCGGTGGCGACACGGTTCGAGCAGGCCAAGGCCGAAGGCGACCTGCCCGAAAGCGTATGCCCCACCAAGCTCGCCGGATGCCTGACCACCGTGCTGCAAGGCCTGTCGGTCAAGGCCCAGGGCGGCGCGCCTCCGGAAGAGCTGCAGGGCAGCATCGACACTTTCCTGTCGATCTGGCCAGGACGCTGAAGCCTCGTCCCGGATTCGATCCGGGACTTTTGGCAAAGCGTTGCAACACCCTCGGCGCGGCCCGGCCTCGCTAACTGCGCTTCAAGAATACCCAGTGGTCCCGGATCAAGTCCGGTACGACGGATTTTTCCCGGTCATCTCGCAGATGCGGAAAAATTTTCGTTCAACGGGCGTTCAGGTCTTGAAAGCGCGCTTTCCGACCTAATCTACCGGTCGGTACAGAAACCCGCTTGACCCTGCGCTCACTTGTATATATACCGACTGGTATAGAAACAAACCGCCCGAATCGCTCTCCGGCTTCGGGCATTTCCCCAACCGTCCGGTCCTGACCGGCCGTTGCACCGCTGCATGTCCCGTTCGTACGGGCATTGCGGTTCGACATGACGCAACCGGATTCCTCCGGCTGGACACCCGCGTGTCCGGCAGCGGGGAACCGCATCCGAAACCCTTCCGGCTGCCCCGAGCCGGAAGCCGCCCCGGCGCGCGCCCTTCCCCCCGTCCCGGGGCGCGTGCCGGGGCCAATACAGGGAGTACGAACATGGCCTTCGTCAATTTCTCCGATGCCGCGCTGCACGCCGAAGCCCGTCCGGGCTCGCTGGCCGCGCCGCTCGCCGCCACTGCTCGCACCGCCGACGTGCTCGAGGCGCTTGAGCGGCGTGTCGTCGCCCTCGCCCGTCATGACCGGCTCGAAAGCCTGCGCCCGCAGCGCAAGCGCGGCTGGTTCGCGCGGCTGGTGCTGGGCCCCACGCCCCCTTCGGCCATGCTCGCCAACGAACAGCTCGAAGCGCTGCGCCGGCTGGCGGTGCAGGCCTGGCACAAGGGCTGGACGTTGCCCGTCTCGGCCCTGAGGGACGCCCGCGCCGCGGGTTACAGCGACGCCAAGATCGGCGCCGTCATCGATATCATCGGGCGCGAACGCGCCCCGTTCCGGAGGCTTTCCGCGTGAATCTCGCAACGTCCCTGCAAA
>Ga0247734_1002759_pt1 | contig 11096 bp, 9 predicted proteins | sample UWRJL103311B2_FD_180933 | JGI IMG/M metagenome (GOLD analysis project Ga0247734, IMG submission 180933) | Plant litter microbial communities from Arlington Agricultural Research Station in Wisconsin, United States - UWRJ-L103-311B-2 | ecosystem: Environmental > Terrestrial > Plant litter >... | reverse complement strand
CAAAGATAAACAAAGGCGCTCAATAATTCCAGAAAACCAATTCCACTCAGCCGGCCGTATATTGGCGGTAGTGGTGTTGATGGCTGGCCTGGCTCCGGTTACATTCGGCAGCCCCGTAGATTACTTATTCATTCGCAGGATACATCCTCTACCATCTGCCATGGAAGTATATTTGCTTAGTTCTACTTTCGTAGCCAATGGCATCACGGAGTGACGGAGATGAAAGAGAACTTGGCTGTCATGGTTCTCAATTTCCCAAGCTGTTACTTATTCTACACCAAACCATCAGACTGTTGTGTAGGAGCCTCGGGAGCTCAGATCTACGCCGCATAGGTCTTACGGTCCTCCAGTTCTACAACCTAACGTCTGCAGTAAACAGTCTATCCCTCTAGCTATGCAAACACTCTTCTACCCCTCATATTCTGGATTAATCCAGACTGCACTTTAGGTCTGTGCCATCGACACATCGGTTGGTTAGGTTTCGCAAACAAGGTTTCTTTTATGCATGAGCTGCAGTGATTCTAACGCGGAATAGTAACGTGCAGTTTGGGATCTGATCAAAATTCAGGCCATCGGTGGTCTAATTCGCCAATGACCATCGAGGCTATCACCTCGGGGGAAAAGGGGAGGCGAGGCTGTGACGGAGATTGCCTCCTCCTACCTATGCCCGCGCTGACTCGAGGTGTAATCGTGACTGTACGTCGTACATACACGTGCGTACAGTCACGAATAGTTCCCAGCTGTTGCGGCAAAATGTACATTTTTAGACATATAGGTGTTAGGTGTAGAAGGGTATAATTGCCTTGAAGCCCCCCTCTATGTGGCTATTATTCGCAACGCATACTTTGTATGTTGAGGAACCCATCCATGACCCCCAGCAAGACTTTATTATCGTTAGATTAGTCAATTCCAATTCCAATTCCAATTTAATGAGATGTTCTTATGTAAGCAAATAAACCACCACCACTGCAGGTGAAGAGATTGATTTCATATTTGAGGTTCTATGAATGTATTTTGAGTGGCTAATTTCAAGAAATATGAAAATGTGGAAATGCGTTGAGATTACACCGAAAGCTCTGGTAGGGGTATGATCACGTGTACGTATATTTTGTGATATCTTATTCTATGCCAAGAGCGAACCAATGTCGGATAAGGTAAACAGACCAGCTGTAGCATTTTAGCAACAAAATCAAGTAAAAGAAGCACTGGACAGGAATGAGAACATATTTGCGATGCGTTGGAGCTCCTATCTCTTTGAGATGCGGCTTGTGCCTCCCACTCACGCTTCAAAAACTTCCTCTTTTGAACTTTCGACAGCATGCTAGGAAATTACACGTTCGAAACCGACAGAAATATATATATAGACCATTGTTAGACCCAACACCCCCAAGGCAGATAACCTTAGTTACAACCGATCCGGCCAGAACCGTAATAACTACTACAAATTTTAGCATATCTTTACCGTACTAAACTTCTTTGCAGGACAAACAGAGCGTCATTACCGCATTAGCAAGTCAATTCTTGACGAGGAAATCGAGGAATCTTCACTGGCCAAGCTTTACCCATACAGCACCAGGTTCCAAGACGAATCATGTAATCGTCATATTAGCAACTCCGAGGTTTGCGGTTTGGCTGGAGGACTATGTCGACTTCATACCTCAAGTCCTCACGCATTTCAAACGTGCTCTTATGTCTCACCATACTAGACAGTCAGGCTTAGAAGCAGTATGGAATAGAGCGCCAAGCGCTACAGCAACAGATCCAGAGTGGCAATTTGATGTCATCTGTGCATGTGTTGATGGGCTTGCTACTCAATCTCACTCTGAAGAAAACGGAATTGTTGAAGGATTATCCTTCCTTCATGGTCGAACAAGCAGCGTGGCTCCGGACTTGTGGAATTCTGAGCCCATTAGCACAGAGAAGAATCCCATTCAGTCTAGCCTCTCATTCCTCTCGGACGATATATCAGATAGCAACACCCTGGAACATCATGCTGTCTCCTTGCCGCTTGCCAATACTCTTTTCACTAACGGGAAGATCTCAACCCTCATAACTTCGCGGTGGGCGTATAAATCAGACTGGAACTTCACGAAGCTTAAGATGGAAGAGAAAGCTAACCAGAAGATCGTTGCTCTCAAGCACTTTGGGGCTGTTCATATTCCTGCATTTACGCTAACACCACCACGTCGAATCGCTAGTGGCCTTGGAAATATAGTTCGTCAATTAGAATGCGGTGGAAAGCCAGTCCCAGCCTCAGAAGAGCTGGAGGCAAGCATAGATGCGTATTTGAAAAAGACCCAGCGACACAAATCGACCGTCCAAGTATGGGCACTTATCATCCCTGTTCAAGCGTTTAGGAAGGGGCCTCTAAAGTGTCTCAACAATCTCTTGTCTACTGAAGAAGACTTCAGGCTGTTTTGGGGAAATCTTACTGGGGATGGATTTATAGGACGGCCAGGGGATTGGATCAAGAAAGGAGCTACCTTTTGCCGCGTTAGTAAGTCTCTGGGGGCACTCAATGGTTTAGATTTTGCATGCACTAATCTCATATAGTCAGCGGTGGAGGTGGTTGGGGTGCTAAAAAGGGACTGCTTTCTTTAGATCCGCAAACCGCATATGGTACTCTTGCCGAACCGGATCTAGAGTATTCTGGCGAATCAATCAAAGAGCAGCAAGCATCGGCGCTGGGAAATCTGGCGAATCCCAATTCCTATATTCAGTTTTTTACTGCCTATAGCTCGGAACGCAAGGACACTTCTTTATCCCGCTTGACTGAGAATGAAGACCCTTTACCGAGAAGGACAATTGTGCTTGGGACAGTACCTAGTACCATTGATGATATTCCAGAACTATCAAAAGCTCCCATACCTGATGACGAACAGTCTATTGTATCTCAAGTTGGTCACTTTGGGGCAGTTTCTGAATCTGGTTTGTATGTTGATACAAAATGGACTGGGGACAGACCTATAAACACGGTTCGCACCAAAATCGATCTTCCTTATTCAACTCTTCAGTGGCAGTTTGGTAAAAGCGCCAAGAGTCGAATCTCACTTGGGAAGGAATTTTTTCGATGATTTATATTTCCGCCTCAATGCTTAACTATCAGCTAATCCCAGTTTCGACGAATATAGATTTTTCTTCTTTGTAGGTAATACAAAGCCATCTTATAGTGGCAAGAGGGACCTGGATTATACTGTAATCATATGCTGTAGAACTACTTTCAGATCCTGTTATCATTCTATTCGAAATACCTGATGGAAATAAACGTTAAGCCTGCTTATTGGCGAACAATAACTTGAGTTTCAAGCAGCAATTGTGAAAGCACTACTCGATGTTTGTGTTTGGCAAAAATGGCACTGAATATTTGTGCATAGCTTGACCACATCATCTTACACACTGTATAGAAATTTGACAGGAACTGGTTTATCAAAGCCAACCCAAAATGGCGATAGATAAATACAAGTCATGCTTTTACGCAATACCTGGCAAGCCCCATAATTTCTAGCGAGGTACAGCTCTTCAACCACCCGAGAGCAACACCTCCATAACTACCTCACCTCCCATATTGAAGCTTGTTGAATTCACCATTTTGAAGCCCGCCAATATACAACAATTGATCGCAAACTCCGACCCATCACACAATATGGCACTCAACATGGCGTTAGATGAGATTGTATCGGAAAGACAGGTAAGCCCCAAGGCTACCGCGAAGCTCAGCCTCAAGCTCAAAGCACTATGGGAGTATGCTAACATCGTCGCAGAAAGGCAATGGGCCTCGGGGACGGCGTGGTGGTGCTCGCAGAAATGACTATCCACGGGATGGCGTAAGAAAGGTGCTCGTGCAAATTCTCTATACGTGTGTTCATGTCACTAACTTGCCACTATCTAGGTTTATACACCTCCTCCTCAATCCTCATATTCGTACTTTTCGGAATCGCGGACTTCGTTGCGGCCCAAAACTAGTGCTAGATGCCTCGTGGCGGTCCAGAGAAGTACATTTTGAACACATCGCTAACACAGGCCTCATTCGCTTTAAACAGTCGTACAGAGAAGACAACACAAACATTGATTCGTATGTTCATAACCGTCCTTGTGGTTGTTAAGTAACTAACAAATAACCAATAGCGAATGGGTCCATGATAAGTTCGAAAGCGATGGTACATTTCTTTCACTTCTGTTCCAGGCATTGTGCTGATAATGAAGTAGCTTCCCGCCGATCAGGTCGCCCGGATAGACGGTACAATGAGCCATCCTAGTAAGCACGAAAATATTTCCTACCAGGCGCATAGCTAACACTCTGTAGCGATTCATCGAGTCCTAAGCTACGAGTCGAGAACCTTCATTATGATTTAACAGAGGAGGATTTAGATGTAAGGTTACAAGTAATAAGGGGAACAAGCCAGAGGCTCACAAATTTAAGGATTTATTCAACCGTATTGGACCAGTTCTAAAAACTGCTCTTACATATGATCGTGCTGGCCGCTCGGAGGGGGTTGCCTATGTCACTTATGAAACTGCTGAAGACGCAAAACGGGCAATTCGGGAGTTTGATGGTGCGAATGCCAAAGGTAACTTCCTCCCATTACCACAACAGATTTTAAGCTGATTACTTGAAGGCCAACCCATCCGCGTGATTTCGATTCCTTCTGGCCCCTCTAGTCGCCCCGCAAGAAATGCTTTCGATTATGTCAACCCAGCCCCTCGCTCACTTGCAGACCGAATTACAGAACGCTCAGGTCGTGCTCGTTCCATGTCTCCAATCCGGCACTCTGATGTCAGTGGACCGATCCCTGCCAATGTTGATCGATACGTCCCTGGTCAACATACCCGTTCTCGTAGCCCGATGCCACGCCGGCGAGAGGGCAGACCACCAGGAGCCAGGCGCGAGCGAGGAGAACGCGGCGATCGACGAGGCAGAGGCGGCCGGGGTGAAGGCAGAGGGGGTCGTGGCGGAGATAGACTCGCTAAAGATGGTAGACCAAAGAAGACTCAGGAGGAATTGGACGCTGAGATGGAGGATTATTGGGGTGCTAAGGAAAGCGGTGCAGATAGTGCTGCCCCGGCTGTAGCAACGGCTGAGGAAGACGATATTGCGATGATTGAGTAATCTGCGAATTGGATTCATGTATTTCTAGTTCCGCAACCGTCCTTCGTCTAAGATGATTACATAGGTAGACTTTGGTCACAACATACTCATATCTCCCAAAATTCAAGCACTCCTCTTCAGCCATATCACGATCTTCAATCTAATTTCAACCCAAGCTCGAGCGACTGATGAGAAAAGGAACATTGTTCATACTATGCTAATGGCTTAAGCATGAAAACGGTTTACTAATAACATCCATTATACCGATACCACTCTAGATTCACAGCAATCTACTTCACGACAAACATCATATATTGTAATCAATCCTTAACTTAAGGAGTAAATCTTTCGTTTTCCCTGAAATTTTCTTTTGAAGCTAGATTATATATATATAATTTACATAATTTACATAATTTACATATTTTACAGTTTAGAGTAGGTAAAAGTACAGTTGTTTTTATAGTACAGTATTATGTTGGTCTATGTGATCATAATAGTCGTGTTTCGTGATAACCTCATTGCATCCTCGTAAACGCATTCCATAGAGTGCAGAAGGCCGTGGCTGAGTAAATAACCGTCTCCATCTCGAGCTGATCGGTGTTCAGTGTGGACCATTGTTGATCCAAATAATCGAATAAAAAGTGGTGATACAGTTTCGAATATAATATGGGTGTCGACTGTGGTTGCAGGGGCTAAATCCGAAGAGAATCTAGTTTCCCCTCGAAAAGCTGGTAAAAAAGTGTAAAGTCATAAGAGTCAAGGGCTCATCCGCATAAATGTGTCTCTCCTGACCTTCTGCTCCTTCCCAACTCTCCTTCTGTAATCCTCATATTCCCTTAGCTCATTCTGTCTCCCATCCACCGGCCTCAGGAACACCGGCGATCCAAACAGTTCCGGGACAGGGTGGTCGCCGGGCAGTTCATGCAAACTTCGCATTCCTCGTGAGTTCCTGGCTGCAGGTATCGGTGGAAGCATTGGCACGCTTGGTATCCCCGCGACACCTGGGCTGTATATCAGAGTGCCGATGGCGTCTAGTTCAGATCTGACAGTGTAACCTGGGGATTTAAGATCTGTGCAAAATTGAGCCGCTATCGGAAGTGATACCTTGGATTCTGGCGGCTCGTAATAATTTTGGACTATTGGTGCTTGGATTTGCCGTGTTCGTAGGCGATAGATGAGCGTATACCCCAACAACACCGAGAATATTATAATGAGTACAGTCCCACCGACAGCAGCGGCTATGATAATGGCAGTGCGTGATTTAGAACGAGAAGGTTTTGATTCTGGGTCTTCGGCAGTGACTGTAGTTTGTGGAGGAGATGGATTTATGATTATTGGTGAGGATGGTGGTAGAATTGTACGTATGTCTTCTTTGGTAGTTGGGTCCCATTTTCGCTGGGAAATGGAGAATATGGCGCGTTCGTAGTCGGCGATGAGGTATCTTAAACAGATTAGTCATGGAACTGCTTTAGGGGATATCACACTCACGCTTCCTGAAGAAATGCCCTTCCAAGAATAGATTGTGAGGTATCACTTGCTCTCTTTAGTGGAAAGTATCGACTCGTGGTCTGGACGAGTGGTGGCTCGGCTAAGAGGTCAAAAGCCTGGTATGGAAGAGTGATATTGATTAGAACTTCAGAAGTGACATTCGTCAGTGTAAAAGTGACATTTGCTGCCTGCTCCAGTAGTCGAGAGTGCATGGTATCATTCACTAAATAGAGCTCGAAGTCCTCATCGTAGGTGATGCCAAAAGCCTCTTCGAACCGCTGACATATTTCAATGGGGAGATAGAGATATGGTACTGTCGAATCTATCACCGCTGGAAATTCCCTGTTGCTGAGAGACCTCTTGTCAGAACTAGAAGTAAAATATATTGAATTGACATTGATCGTGAGATCTGAAGGACCTTTCCCGTTAAGGGCAACGGTGAGATTATTGGACTGAAAAAGAGATGCATCGTAACCACCGAGAGTCAAACTTCCTAAGACTTTGTCGAAGCGGTATTGATTCCCGGCAGTATAACCGTAGGAAAGAGATGGTATCTTGTTCTGAGACTTCAGATTCGACATATATGACGAGATGGAAGCGTTGGAAGATGAAAGGTTTGTAGAATCGGGGTTTAAACCAAGTGAACCCATGAAGAAATCGGTACTTGCTATGCCACCAATAAGTTGGTTGGAAAGAGAGGTTGTGCCAGGGCTCAAAGAACTCAGAGCGACGGCATCATTTCCATAAAGTGATCCGTAAATATTCGCTGAACATTCCACATTCTGTACGCTCTCTATTGCAGAGATGTCTTCGGCGGTAAAATTGCTCTGTGTCCTTCAAACCAGTCAGCATAGATCTAGGAGAACAGGGATTGTACAAATTCGTGATTAACTGATTGCTAGTGTATCAAATATTGTGGCACATTCATAATCCTAAAACAGCACAGTGAGACTTCTAAAAAGTCTAGACTATAATTCCTAATCTTTTCTTTAAAGGTGTCACAACGTTTGATATACTTGGGCAGAATTGCGCTTTGCGATCGATGGAGTATTCAAAGAACCGTAATAGAGGGATTTATGTACCAAGTTGTAGAAGTATTCCGATCAAAGAATCCACCACCACCATTGAATTGGCATGTGGAAAAGGTACTTGAAGTACAACCATCTGGCAAGGCAACTAACGGCTGGTTACCTGCTGTCGATACGAAGACTGTAAGATCTTGGGCGGGTGACCCGACTTGAATGGAAAAGGATGACCACGGCCCATCGATTCCTTCCCTATCCAGTCATAAAGCGTCAGTGATGGAATAGAATAGTGATGAGTAAGAAGAAATACCATCGCTGACTTGGAGGAACCGCCAGAGCGAAAGGAATGACAACTTGTGCCGCGTGGGAAAGGCCGATGAGACATTGCAATACGACGAGGGCTTGTGATAACAAGCACAACATCGCGCCTTAAAGAAAGTATGAACGCAGCCTCCAAGGCTAGAAAGGCAACGAGGAAAGCTCTTACTTTAATGTCATCGTCGTAGGCTCTGACAACTTCTTTTACCAGATCTCTAATAATAAAGAAGAAGACATATCAATACCAAGCTGACAGTTTCGAGAATTTTTGGAGGCTTTATTTGTGTACTCCAACATATATAAATACCATGTGGGTGCTCTAACCAGTAATCGGTGGCTCCTGGGAGTCCGGAGAGGGAGGCTCTGGCTTTCGTGTGGTAATGCCATAGCCGAAAATATCATATGCTACTAAAAGGGGACTTATTGCGCAGTAAGCCTGCGGAGACCATATCAGGCTGTTCCCAAAAAGGAGCATGAGGCTCAACCATGGTCTAAATATGATCATTGCGTAACCAAAGAAATACCGCCGACTCCCATAGGTACATATCGGGGTCCCGTTGTTGTCGTTTGGCTCATAAATTGCAACTTGTCACATCCAGAACTTCAGATAACAGGCACCTTTGTAGTAAACTTGTATATATTGCACACCCGCTTCTGTGTAAACACCTGTAAGCTGTATTGGAAAGATGCCGAGTTGTTGGTAGTATGATATCATCGGAGAGGATCGCGCTTGAGGTACGATACAGATAACAAATAAGCATGTAATGGCTTGACACAGTAGATTATCCTGAAAGCATAGAATCAAGGCACAATACTTTTACACAACAAAAATATGGACTCTAACTACTTGTTAACGAGACCTAGACAACTATGATGACTAGACGTTAGACTAAAGTCGAAGTATTACAGTGGACCCTGTTTCTCAGATGTCCCCTTTTCTTTGATTAGTTGAGTAAGTTGCTCGTTGAAGACTTGAAATTATGGAATGATACAAAATTGTACCGTATTTCGTTGCGGCGTACCAAGTCCAACGTAGTTGGGTACGAGGGTACAGTACCTCCTACTAATCATTCATGTACGTTGTAATAAGCGAGGAGACTAATAAAGGCCGAAAGTGGAAGTTCCAACACACGCGGTTGATGCTGACACACTGGATGTATCGTATCGAAAGTAGGTATCCAACCTCCTCCTCCCCCTCCCGTCCTTGTTCTAGCCCATCATTAGTCGCCCAGCGCTAAACCAAAGCAGCAGCAAGTATTGATTGAAAGCCAAGTTAATCTACAACAGGACAACGTTTGCTTTACTGTACTATCATCTTTACGTCCCTACAGTATGTACGTTACCCACCGAGCCGTCCCATTCACAACAGACACAGGTAGTGCTTACCGGCGCATGCATGTATCGACCATCAACATGCGCTGTGAGAGGCCACAGCGCGATGCCCCTGGTTACCTCCTGGTCTGCTAGCGCCCAGGCACATCATTCACTTAGCAGCCTCCAATCCTTTGCCCACTAGTCGAATCCTTCGGGTGTTATTTTTGGCACCCCCTCCCTCGTTGTGTGGCCGTGCAGGGGACACAAGATCGACATCTGCAGCGTTTTTATCCATTTTGTCCATGCTTAGCATTCACTAATGAATTGCATTTGCATTTGCACAGGCACCAGCACTGCCCTCTGCACTATCTACGAATGGTGCTGGTGGTGAAGCCATGAAGCCGGCGACCCTGGAGAAGCAGCGTCTGTCTGAACAATGGCTACAGATGTACCCCGTACGTTTTGTCCCCTCTCTGCAGGGCCACTTTATGGTTCTCTAACCGTTGCACAGTACGGGCCTAGCCGTATTTTATGTCGAAGAGACGCCGAAACTACGAGTGGGGACAGAGATCCTACACTCATCAGTGGCCTACCAACTGCTAAATTACCAACCCGTCTCCCTGTTTGCCGTTCATCCTCCTCGGTCTTTTGGCTGCCGTGTGGTGTGGTGAGGCGAGGCTACTGTATGTACTGTATGTACTGTACCTCTGACTGTGATGTGACGGGGGTGGGGTATGCTGCTGGCATCACTCTATGGAGGTACTTGCTGGATCTTTTTTACCACGTATTACAGCAAGGTACCCTGCAGAATACGTGATCGACGAGTGGGTTACTGGGTTACTTTGGGGTTTTCCAACTTTTCTTACAACAACTGCGCCTCACCAATTTTACATTTCCGAGATATTAGGAGGAGCCTCGCACGTTTCGGATCCAACATCCTCCTCGTCATATCTTCACTCTTCCCCCAGAATGTATTGTTCACCACGTTTGTGATTAATGGCCTAACTCAGTAACTTAATTGGCCGTTTGTAATATGTATAATCTGGCGGCTATTGCCGCTGGAGCATTGCTCTTTTATAGAGCGACAGCAGCGCAGCAAACCGGTGAGCTCTTCCCCCTCGCGCAAGCCGTTCATTGTGCTAATAGGTTTTGAAGATGGCATTTTAGTATGGCGCGGGGAGACTGTGAATACCACAAAACCAGAGACAGAAGCCATAGTTCAACCAATCCCATTACCAAAGCCGGGATGTATAACGACCGTAACTTCAACGAAAGGCACTGCGTTGAATGTGCCTAGAGGGCCATGTACTTCTACTGTCATTGTTACAGTTGATGCGCCGCCAGGATTGGGAGGGATTATTGCTGGAATGGGGGGTTTTGCAGATGATAATCCTGTTGCAAAAAATCCTGCGCCAATAATCAGTACGTACTCTACTGTCCAAGTTGCTGTTCAAGATCGCTTCTAATATCAACCAATAGCTCCACCAACTTCCCTAGAAAAGCCACCAGGGGTGAGTCCAAAGCCACCTGGAGCATCACCTACAACGACAATGGCAATAACAAGACCCGGCCCAACTGGAGAGAGTCCAAAGCCAACTAATGGTCAACCCGGTGGTCAACCAGGAGAATCTCCAAAGCCAACCAGTACTCAATCTGGCGATCAATCTGGTAATCAACCTGGTAATCAACCCGGTGGTGGTCAACCAGGAGAATCTCCAAAGCCAACTAGTACTCAATCTGGTGATCAACCCGGTGGTGGTCAACCAGGAGAATCTCCAAAGCCAACTAGTACTCAATCTGGCGATCAATCTGGTAATCAACCTGGTAATCAACCCGGTGGTGGTCAACCAGGAGAATCTCCAAAG
>Ga0247734_1002757_pt1 | contig 11105 bp, 12 predicted proteins | sample UWRJL103311B2_FD_180933 | JGI IMG/M metagenome (GOLD analysis project Ga0247734, IMG submission 180933) | Plant litter microbial communities from Arlington Agricultural Research Station in Wisconsin, United States - UWRJ-L103-311B-2 | ecosystem: Environmental > Terrestrial > Plant litter >... | reverse complement strand
AGTGTCCACGACACCAGACTGGAAACGGAAGGTCAGGGCAGCTCCCTCTTCAGCATCGAAGCCACGCTGAGAAATGGTCTTTTCAGCATGCACCCGCACGATGGGTCCAAAAAATTAGTGTAACAAGTCAGCTTCGTGAAAATCAGATTGGCCATGACAACGCCGCCAGTTTCAGTGCGCCGCCATTCTGCTGGAGGGTCGAAGTAGTCCATCGGTTTCTGGGTTGTCCAAAGTCCATTAACAGCGACTATGTTACCTAAACTGTCTAATGACACTTCTATTTTAGTAGCGACCATGTAAGGGTTGAAGCGTCGATGATGGCCGACAAGCGTCTTCACATCTGTGGCTTTAATTACGGCTAACAGGTCCTTTCCGCTCTGAATATCGGTGCTGAAAGGTTTCGTACCAACACGTGTATACCTTCCTCTATGAGTTCTTTCACTACAGCGACATGAGTGTGATTCGGAGTACATATAATAGCAGCATCGGGCTTATGTGGCGAGGTAACGAGGTCTTGTACCGTTTTGTAGTAGTTGGTTCCAAGCTCTTTAGCCAGCTCGGCTCCACGAGGGGCAAGGTCGACAATAGCGATCAGGTGGGCGTCAGAAGATTTGATAACAGTACGACAATAGCGCGGCCCAATTAGCCCAACACCAATGACCGCGAACGTATTTTTAATTTCGAAAGGCGCCATGAGGGAGTTTGCACGAAGGAATTGAGAGGTAGTTTAGAGGTTTTACTGAGTGAACGTGTTGAAATAATAAAAATCCAATAAACAATTTTGATTATAAGGAGAATGATAGGATGCTGGTTAATCGTTGTCATAGTAAACTTTGAATCCATAAATTTATATTAACACTGTTGATGCTCTTCGCACTTAACACACTTTGGTATTTCGGGTCGGTTATCCGAAGAGGGGAATCTCACTCACTCAACACTGGAGAATATTTAAGCAGAAGACCGGATGGTATATTAGTAGTTGCGATCTTATCATCGTATGCTATTCCAGGCTCATCTAGAGTGCCTCTGGAATCCATTTCAAGCATCGTTCAACGACCACCAGATATTGAGTTATGTGACTCGGATACCTACCCCGAGCTGAGTTGTGAGAAATATAACCAGTGACTTCTCAAGTTTTACCTCATCGAGGACTGTTAAGGCCCTTAGTGACTTCATAGCCCGGAATTAGATCACAATTAATTGTGGTTTGTACGTAAAGCAACGTGGTGAGCAGCCAGTTCCAGTTAAAGTTCACACTTTGATAGTTATTGCGGCTATTATTCATCCAAATGCAGTAGCAGACGACTGCAAGGAACAAGCCTAATAATTTCCTCGAACTTGAAATTAGGATAAATTTAGCTTTCTGCTTATTCTAGCTCATCTATTTGCGCAATCAAGTCTGCCGATTTTCAAATCCCTTACAACAGAGCATTTGGGTCCTCAGCAAAACATAATATATTTACTACTAGAACAAAGTTTCTTCATTGACCATTGAATAATCTCCACCGGATTTTCCCTGGCTAAGGTTTCACCTTGTCTTTTAGACACGTCACACACCACTCCACAGCCGCCTTGTACCCAAACGTCCCCATCCCACATATTACAGCCTCTGCCTTATCACTCAAGAAGCTTTTGTGTCTAAAGGCTTCCCTTGTGTGTACATTGCTAATGTGGACCTCCACAAATGGTATATTGACCCCGACCAAAGCATCTCTTAGCGCAACACTTTGATGCGTGAAAGCCGCTGGATTGATAATAATAGCGTCTATGTCTTCTGTCCGCGCCGAGTGTATCCTATCAATAAGATTACCTTCGTGATTTGTTTGGTAAGAAACGAGAGTGGCGCCAAGTGACGTTGCAAATGCGGCGGTTGAATTTTCGAGATCAAGGAGAGTTTCATAGCCATATATGTGCGGTTCGCGTGTGCCCAAGAGGTTGAGGTTAGGACCGTTGAGGAGGAGAAGTTTCTTGGCTGGCATATTTGCTTCTATCCAAACTGCTAAAAAAGTATTCGCAAAGAAAATATATATCAAAGATTGGCTTCCTCCTTTATACTAATATAAGTTTATTCTGATGATTCAGTCAAAGCTTGGAGCACCAATTTGCTGTCCGGAGTAGTCTTCTCCCATAGGCTCACCAAGGTGAACTTATTCTTGACTTTCATTCGCTAATTTAGGTGGGGATATTGGGCGGGTGTGAGGCTATGGAGCTGATTGGTACAGGGAGTCGGTTAATTCATAAGCCGACCCAGGGAGATCATTTTACCGGAAAGGATGATTTGCGACCGCGATAAACATTCCAGTTCCTGGGTAGGTTACTGTTAGCAGGTAATGTAATGGCACGTTATGATCGGATAACTTTGTCCGACCCAACCCGCCCTGGCTTCATGGTGTTGTGATAACGTTATTTTAATCGCCACTAGTCCATTCTGTTTATATGTCATCAACAGCCACTGAAACCATTTCCGAGTGTTCCAGGCAGCTTCTCAACTTTGATCATCGCAATTTTACATGATACAAATTCAGGCCCTCGATTCAGACAAACATGTATTCTTTTATATACAATGCAGCACCGTCGCGTGTCATCTTTGGCAAAGGGACAATTTCTCAACTGCCAGCTGAATTGGCAAGATACGAGTCCTCCAGACCATTATTGCTATCCACGCCACAGCAGGTGCAGGAAGCAGAACTATTGAAGAAGATATTCAATGGAGAGATTGCAGGAATTTTCGCTGAAGCAACAATGCACACACCTACTCAAATCACAGAAAAGTGTTTAGAGTATGCTAAGGCTGTTCAAGCTGACAGTATAATCAGTATAGGAGGAGGGAGTACCATCGGGCTTGGGAAAGCCATTGGTATTCGCACCGGTTTACCACACATCTGTGTTCCAACTACATACGCAGGCAGCGAAATGACACCTATTTTGGGAGAAACAACTGATGGAGAGAAAAAGACGCGGAGCGATCCTAAGATATTGCCAGGAACTGTTATATATGACCTTGATCTTACCATGACTCTGCCCACTTCCATGAGTGCGACCAGTGGCGTTAACGCTATTGCTCATGCCAGTGAGTTTCCCAATTGTTACACATAGCAACTTCAATCAAACACCTTTCAGACGGTGTGCTAATATTAGTTGAAGTTGAGGCTCTCTACACCCGTGATAAAAACCCTATCATATCACTCCTCGCCATAGAAGGTATTAGAGCACTCGCGGAGTCTCTACCCATCATCATACAAGACCCTTCTTCTTTGGAGGCACGCTCAAAGGCACAATATGGGTCGTGGCTTTGTGCACTTTGTTTAGGGTCGGTTGGTATGGCCCTACATCACAAGTTGTGTCATACTTTAGGGGGCTCTTACAACATGCCGCACGCAGAGACTCACACAATTATCTTGCCACATGCCTTAGCATACAACGCTCCTGAAATCCCGGAAGTAATGGAAAAGCTCGCCACGGTATTCCCTGAAAGTAATGGAAATGCAGTTCATGGCTTGAATGTCTTACTCACTAAGCTGAAAGTAAAACGGGGATTGAATGAATTTGGTTTCAAAGAAGAGGATATTGATGATGCGGCAAAACGTGCCACTTCTAATCCTTACTGGAATCCTAGAAGTGTTGAAGAAACTCCAATAAGGGAGTTAATCCGACGTGCAGTAATGGGCGAGTCAGCTAGGGTCGACCTGTAATTGTCTTCTTTGTATTCAATTGTATCTAGTCATGTCAAATTCGCCAAAAAAGAAAATCTATGAATAATATGGCATTATATCAAAACTTACTATTGTCCTTTAGACTCCTACTAGTCTACATCTGGGACAGGTAAGTGATCTAACAATTTGAGCTTCCTTCCAAATGTCTTCATCGCTGACAATGCGTTCTCATCCCTCAGCCTTTCGCTCTCTTCGCTTGTGACAAGGACAAAGTCATGTTTTAAAATAAGTGATCCCTCCGGTACGCTATACTGTTTAGCTGTCTGTGCATCCAACTTCTGTAGATCAACGATAAGTGATTCTTTGACACCAAAAACTGCGTCGGATGTTTCGTATGGATCACCTCGAAGATACAGAGCTCTGTCGGATATTATTAGATATCGTGTTTCATGGGAAGTATAATAAATAGCCTTACGTTATTAGATGATCCCACCCTGGTTTCTCGAACATGAAATGCATATGAGCTGGCCTCCAGGGGTGACGGTGCAATAACTTCAACAACCTACCGACAGGCCCATCATGTGGGATTGGGTACGGTACAGGCTTAATGGCGTTGAACCAGAACCTTCCATCGCCATCACTTTGCATTACGCACCGCCCATCAGGCCCATCTCTCACAGCATGTTGCACATCGTAATGCCCAGAAGAATCTGTTTCCCAAATATCGACTTTGACCCCCGAAATCGGCTTTCCATGGGTATCCCTAACAGTACATACTACTAAACAAGGTTCTCCATTTGCATCTTGGGACATGAGATCACCATTTGACATTGTTTCGGCTTCATGAGTGTGAAATGGGCCTAAAACTGAGCCTTCCGTTGAAGCATGTGGTTTGGGATGGTCAATTGCATCAACAAGTAATGAAAGCCCCAAGACGTCAGAAAGAAGAATGAACTCCTGTGTTTATATTAGCAAAACTTCGTATAACACTATGCTTCAGTTATCAACTAGAACAACTCACATGGCGGACATCGTCGCTGATTTGTCCAACCTGGACAAGAAAATCGAGGGCAATCATCCATTCCCTTGAGCTCAGTCGAGTCTCACGTGCGAAGTCGTGAAGATGCGTCACAAGACGCTCAAGCACATATGTCAAACGTATATTTGGCCCTTGAGAATTCACAGTTATTACGTTTGGCGTAATGTTATCAATGTTTAGGTCCAGCAGTTGAGGGACTTTCAATGAGTCTGTAGCCATTTTGCGATTATTGTGCTTGGAGTAGAATGTATGAAGATAGCTCGTAAATCGAAACGGCTTCTAATACTACTTGTTATATGATTTATCCAGAAATAAATCCAGCCTTCGAAAGATCCGTATAATACAAATGACAGGGTATAAAAGTTTCATTGTAAAATATATGCCTTCGGCAATGACATGAACCGGGCGTTGACTATTTACATCCGAGTCGGCTAAGCTTTTATGCGTGCGGGTATTGCGACGTGGAAATGGTCATTTGGCAATTAACCACAACAAAGAAATATCAGGTACTAAAAGACAGTTTTTATTTATTCTTAGCTGTAGCCAAAAAACGAGCTCTCGAATTACAAGTTTCTTTCCTCTAGTCAAACAAGCTTCAATATTCTTGTCCCCACAGACTTCGCGAAATGCCTGATCTTCATACACTTCCTGAAGGCTCGCGTCCACAGAATGCAATCAGGAACAACGGACCTGATCATCTTGTTATCGAGCGGTATAAGCTGCGTGAGTTGGCGGAGGGATGGCCTTGCTACCGCGATGCCTGTGAATGGGAGAACCTTCTCTCCATCTTCCACCCTGATGCATACATCTACACTACGTGGACGGGACGCACTCACTATTTGAAATTCATCGAGGGATCCAAGGCAGGAATGGATAAAGGCGCATTTATTATGCATAGAATTCATGGTTCAACCACCGATATCAATCCCGAGGCGACACGAGCAGTGACTAAGATGAAAGCCACAATTACGCAGCGTTTTGAGTTACCGCAAGTCGAAGAAGGTCGCTTTTGTGAAGCAGATGCAGAGTCAGATTGTCGCTTCATATTCTTTTGGCAGAAGGAACCGGCAGATTCGGCATTCGCAGGTGAATGGCGGGCGCGTTTTGCTCGCCACTGGTACGAGAAAGATAAGCTGATTCCCGTCAACCCTCAACAAGTTCCTAAGCTCGACGAGGCAAAGCTGGCAAAATTCCCGAGTGGATACCGATATCTAGCCTACTGTCAAGAAGAGACAATGGGCGTCAGTGTCCTCCTCGATCTACCGGGACATCGTAGAGAAGGAGAGAGCATCAATGGGAAGAAGCATGATCTCCTGTATTGGCAGGCAAAAGAATGGGTCGAAGGAAAGGAGATCGACATTTAACGAGTTATTTACTGTTGACAACATTATATCACAAAGATCTGAAACTATCAAGTAATTTCTTTTCATTAATAGATGCACTTTGCAGGATGATATTGTGACTTCCGATACTCGATATTCCTGCATTTGACATGATCAAATATTAAGCAAGAATCAACACATTAATAAACGAAAAAGATATACCAACTGCTAGCTTCATATGTGCCTGGCAAATTGAACCCTTTTCGCTAGAATAGATGGAGAAAAATACGCTATGTAGTTGAACTTAATGTAGCTAAGCTTTCTCCATGTCTAGACTCAACAAGAGTTGAAACACCAAAGCCGGCAAGGTTTCTGGTCTTTTTATTGCGTCTAACCTTTAACTATGAATCGTGAATCCTTCCGCCGTCCTCCTGGCAACTCATCCTCTCATCATTTCTCCCAATTCATTCAACTCGCTGTATCGGGTGTCGGTAAACTTAGTCTGAAATCACAGCTCACAAGATAACAAATATCTTTATGGATATTCAAACCCATAGATTTGGTGGTGATGGACTGTTTCAACGTTGTATTCCCTCAATCTGGATGCTGATACATACTAACTACTACACTGGATTTTGATGTGGAGGTAATAATTGTATCTCTCTCTTAAAATCACCTGATAAGATTTTAATTAACCTAAATAGCGTCGCCTGCTCGCTGAAAAAACAAATTTGATCATTTCGAAACATTCGCAGTATAGATGGCATAGCTAGCAGCTAATTTTGTCAATGCCTGGGATTTATGTTTCTGAATCAAACAGTGCAAATGTCTTACAGGATAGCAGGCCATATAAAACAATTTAAAAGTGCTTCAAATCGAATATAATAATATCAAAAATGTTGAAAGAGATATTTGGGCAAAGTCCCTACGCTGAAAATTAGCCTAGTTTGGTTCCTACATTAGGATACAACATCGTAGGTTTACCAATTAATTTTTTCAACTTTGGTTCAAATATCACTGATAGTATAGCTCCGCTCCGTGAAGTCTTTATCATATCATTATTTAGTTTTGTTAGGTACTGTCAATTAATTTGAATCCCGCATAAATACTTTGCCGATTATAACCCTCTCAGACCTCTTAACGATTCCCCGCTTCTTAAATAAAGTTTACACCCATAAATAAGTTGCCTCATTTGTTATGTTCATCTCATACATCGGATACACGGCAGAATTTTAACAAAGCGCCAAATATGGTTTACAAATCCAGCATAGCCAGTATGTCTCTTGGGCGAGCCTGGGTGCATGGGTTCGCTTCTAAACTTGACCAAGCCGCCAAGCAAGGCTTTCAAGGGATTGAAGTTTTTTATGAAGACTTAGAATACCACGCAAGGTTACTGTTTGGCAATGTATCAGATGAGAATCTTGTTAATGCAGCGGATGACGTGCGGCAAATGTGCGATGAGAGGAAACTTGAGATTATTGGACTGCAGCCTTTTTTACACTATGAAGGGCTAATCGACCGTAAGGAACACGAAAAGCTTATCACAAAACTCAAGCTCTGGTTCCGAATTGCGAAATCACTGCGGACAAATACTATTCAAATCCCTACAAACTTCCTTACTACAGGCGTGACCACAAACTTCAATGTTATTGTTGAAGATATGATTGAGGTTGCAGAGCTTGGTTTGAAGGAGGTGCCAGTCATTCGATTCGCCTACGAGAATCTATGCTGGGGAACTACATTTGATACCTGGGAGGGGGTATGGAGCGTGGTTGCTGCAGTTGACAAGCCAAATTTTGGGATGTGTCTGGATACATTCAACATTGCCGGACGGGAATGGGCGGATCCGTCGAGTGTGGATGGCAAGATTACAAACGAAGATGCCGATGCTGTCTTGGACAGGAGTTTGGAGAAACTGAAGAGAACTGTCAAAATAGACAAAGTTTTCTATGTCCAAATCGTAGATGCTGAAAAGATGAGAACCCCTTTAATCAAAGGACATCCGTTTCATGTAGAAGGACAACCAGCAAGGATGAGTTGGTCCAGAAATGCAAGGCTTTTTCCATTTGAAGAGGAGGGATATCTTCCTATTTTGCAAGTTCTCAGAGCTATTACTGAACCTGATGGGTTGGGCTACCACGGTTGGGTTTCGCTTGAACTTTTTTCGAGGACGATGTCGGATCCAAGCCCGACGACACCTGATGACCATGCACGGAGAGGGATGGAGTCGTGGAATAATTTAGTGAGAGTTATGGATTGGGAGGTCTAAGATTCAAAACCTACAAAGTCTTGTAATGCTAAACTATACATGGAAAACATCATCTTCTCGTGATCATCTGGAATTGTGATTTGACACTGAAGGTCCACGTTTGTTTTTGCTTTTGGGTGCTGCATAGAACTGTAGTATTAAACCTTCATACAAGTTCAGCATAAAACCCCAGTCGTAGTTGAAAAGTCACAAATTTCGATTTCAAAGTTCGAAATCTAAGGATTCGAGAATTGTCCTCAAAGTGAAAGGCAATGCACCCGATTTCTGTCCAGTTAGTGGAATTCTGGATCAGAGATTACGAAGGTCTTCTTAAGAAAAGAGGAGAAATGATACATCTTGGATACATGCTCCCACCTCAATCTCAGATCATTCTCCTTCAAGACTGCAGAGAAACCTGGTGGGAGGTTCTCACCTCGTATAGAAGTAATAATTTACCAATGCAAAGCGCAACAAGTAATCTTGACGGCAATTTTCTTGGAAAGCTTCCCTGCGGAAAATTCCAAGGGTGTCCTTTTAATTCCCTAGAGACTGTTTGCTTACTTTTACATTACCCAACCTTCACGTTCAAAGCCGTAGATAAGTGTTTATGCAGCTTTCACACTTGACAGTTCAGTTCATAATCACGTAAAATCCCAAAACTCTTACTCAAAAATAGAAGCTGTAATTTAAACACCTTTTTAAATTTTAAGACTTTTAGAAGTTGATAGCCCTACTCTCCTCTGCTGCCTTATTCAATGTCTCCCAAGCTTTCTCTTTCGGCAAAGTACTTGAAACATCCTCCCTTGTCCATAAACTCCACTGAGTTTCTATTTGATAGCCGATAACACCAGTTCCTGGCACACATGACCAACCTAAAGTCCTTGCAAGCTTTAAGGTTCTCGTGTTCCGTGGCTTGAAACACATGTCCAATATCACTCCTTTCTCATCTGTCTCAAGCAGAACCTCCAACATCTTTCGCATTTCGATTTCGGAGGCAGTCTTGGGTTCAAAATCTGGCACTGTACCAACAACAAAATACGGGCTGGGAAGTTGTTCTGCCTGTGACACGCTTGTCACATGTATCAACTCCAGCCTTCCCTTACCATGTTTCTGTGCATCAACGAGCAGAGATTTGACTTCATCTTCATCCCGATTGATAACATAGATGGTATTGCACTTCAGGTCCGCACTCAATGCATAGACTGCAGCCCGACTTGCACCACCAGCTCCTATGACCAGAGCAGGTTTTCCTTTGCCTCTCTCGGCACCCTCCACACTCAAAAGACAACCTTTCACCCCCTCCCAATCTGTATTCGTCCCTCTTAGTTCACCACTTTTCGTAAGATAGATATTATTTACAGCACCAATAAGCTCTGCTTGCTCATCTAGTCCCGAAAGGTGAGGTATTATAGTTTGTTTATATGGCATGGTGATCACGCCGCCTTTAAATGTAGGCCTGTGTATAGCGTTCAGCACGTCATGTATGGTAGGGCACTCAAGATTGCTGAAAGTCCATGACTTATTGAGGCCCCTGGCAATAACATTGTGCATCGGAGGTGCAATCGAGTGCGTAACTCCTATGCCAAGCAAATAGAGCTCTCCACTGGAAGATGAGGTTGTTGGCGCTGGCATCATGGGGTAGTTTTGTAGTTCCTTTCTGGGTGGATAGATTTGCCGGCTTTGAACAGATATTTGCAGAAGTAAAAGAAAGTTGGTATTCTGTTGGAAATAGTAATGTTGTGTTTTCGTTTATATCCGTCCGTGTCCTGGTGGTTATGGGGTAGATGTTCACGTGAAAAGTAGGGAAAAGTCTTCTTCCGAAAAGGGAGTCAGAAAAATAACGCCACTATGGTTCAGCTTGGCATCGGCATGATTCTCCGATAAAGTCATTGTTTGGTTCTAGTGTCCGCCACCCGGCTTACGGAACAAAGGCAGTTGGTTAACCACATTTCGGGAAGGTCTTATCTTTATGGCTTTGACTACCCAGTACACTTGATAACTCTGTTGCACCGTCGAATTCGGAGATATTTTTCCTATCTGCCATATTACTTTCACATTCACAGTTTAGTACAACTCATGAGACGATAGTCTGCAATACAAACGGAAAAGAAAACTGCGACGATGGCGATCGAATACGTCGAAACCCCGGATAACCAGCCTCGAAGTGCTACTGCAAGGAGTTTCTGGATCTTCGGTCAGGGCATCTCCTTTAGCATGTCTCCGACAATTCACACGGCAGGCTTTGCGCATTACAATCTTCCTCATACATACGAAATCCACCAGACGAAGACAGTGGATGAGCTGAAAAGCCTAATCACATCACCGGATTTCGGGGGAGCAAGCATAACCATGCCGCATAAAATAGCAATTACAATGTATTGCTCCGAAATATCAGAGCACGCAAAGATGATTGGAGCCGTGAATACTCTGATCAGAGATGAGAAGAAGGGTGGCCATATCCTTGGGGACAATACAGACTGGTCCGGTCTCGCATCCATACTGCGAGACGCGAGCCGACGACACTCTAGGGGATTAGATACCGGGTTGGTTATTGGCGCCGGAGGTGCTTCAAGAGGAGCACTATACGCGCTCCACAAGTCTGGAGTTAAGAAGATTTTTCTTTTCAACCGAACAAGATCAAGAGCGGAAGAGATAGCGCGGGAGCTACAGCCATACTTTGAAATTATAGTCTTGAACCAGTTTATCGACATCTCCCCCGGCGAAGGTCCAGATGTTATTATTGGCACCATACCTGCGGACAAGACAACACGCGACTTTTTTCCATCTGTTTTATTCTCACAACCGGAAGGAATTTGCATTGATATGGCATACAAGCCACGGCT
>Ga0247734_1002755_pt1 | contig 11109 bp, 7 predicted proteins | sample UWRJL103311B2_FD_180933 | JGI IMG/M metagenome (GOLD analysis project Ga0247734, IMG submission 180933) | Plant litter microbial communities from Arlington Agricultural Research Station in Wisconsin, United States - UWRJ-L103-311B-2 | ecosystem: Environmental > Terrestrial > Plant litter >... | reverse complement strand
CAGCTGTGAACCCTTGATGTGGTTCTGCAGAAAATGCCCATCAGCCACTGTCGTGACCGGGTCATGGCTGCCGCAGATGATCAGCGTATCGACCGTGATCGATCCCAGTTCTTTACGAAAATCCGCATCGCGGACCGCTGCACAGCACGCCGCATAGCCCACTGGCGAAGTCGCCGCGAGCACGTCGGTCGCTGCCGTTACCCTGTCCGCGTGATCACGGGCAAAATCCGGCGTGAACCAGCGCTGCACGGTGCCCGGCTGCAAATCTTTCATCGCTTGCTCGCCGCCCTTCTCCACCGCGTCGATCCGGGGGCCCCACGTGTCCGGGCCGCCAATCTTCGCAGCCGTGTTGCACAACACCAACTTAAGCAGCCGATCGCTGGCATGAATACCCAACCACTGGCCAATCAACCCGCCCATCGACAGGCCACAGAAATGTGCGCGCTTTATCTTCAAAGCATCGAGCAAATCCAGCACGTCGCGAGCCAATTGCTCGATGGCGTAGGGGCCGTGGCTCACCACCGATTGACCATGGCCTCGCGTGTCGTACCGCAACACCCGGAAAAACTTGCTGAGCTCAGGGACTTGGGCATCCCACATGTGCAGATCGGTGCCCAGCGAATTGGACAGAACAAGCACCGGAGCGTCGTCGGGACCCTGAATCTCGTAATGCAGTTGACCGCTTTGAAGTTGTACGAATGCCATCACATCTCCTTAATCGAGCACTTGGCAAGAAAGTCGTCGAGGGATATGGACACGCGCGCCCGGTGACAGGCGCGCGCAATCCGATCAATGGTCTTCGTGAAGATAATCCGGCTTTTTCGGCAAACGCAGGCTGAAGAAGAACGCAATCGCCATCATGCCTGTCACGTACCAGTAGAAGATGTTTTCCGAGCCCATGTTCTTGAAACTCAGCGCCACGAATTCCGCCGAGCCGCCAAAGATCGCATTGGCGACGGCGTACGCCAGACCCACCCCCAAGGCACGGACATGCACGGGGAACATCTCGGCTTTCACCAGGCCACTGATGGAGGTGTAAAAACTGACGATGGCCAAGGCGAGAGTGATCAGCAAGAAGGCCACGACCGGGCTGGTGGTTGTCTTGAGGGTCATCAGAATCGGCACGGTGCACAGTGTGCCCAGCGCGCCGAACCACATCATCGACGCACGACGACCGATCTTGTCCGCCAGCATGCCGAACAGAGGCTGCATGCACATGTAGAAGAACAGCGCGCAGGTCATGATGTAACTGGCAGTTTTGGCGTCCATGTGCATGGTGTTCACCAGGTACTTCTGCATGTACGTGGTGAAGGTGTAGAAAATCAGCGAGCCGCCCGCGGTGTAACCCAATACGGTGATGAACGCGCGGGTGTGGTTACGAAACAAGGCCGCAATGCTGCCGGCGTCTTTGTCCTGACGCACTTCTGCGGTCGTGGTTTCCTTGAGCGAGCGGCGCAGCAGCAGCGAGATCACCGCTGCAATGGCACCCACGACGAATGGAATCCGCCAGCCGTAGGCTTTCAGCTCGTCGGCGTTGAGGAATTGCTGCAGGATCACGACCGTCAGCACCGCCAGCAATTGCCCGCCGATCAAGGTCACGTATTGGAACGAGCCAAAGAAGCCCCGCTGCCCCCGCAGCGCGACCTCACTCATGTAAGTCGCTGTGGTGCCATATTCGCCCCCCACCGACAGGCCTTGAAACAGGCGTGCGACAAGCAACAGAAAAGGTGCCCACGCGCCGATGGCGGCATAGGTCGGCAGACAGGCGATGACCAGCGAGCCACCGCACATCATCAAGACAGAGATCATCATCGAGTTTTTGCGGCCATGTTTGTCGGCGACCCGGCCAAACAGCCAGCCCCCGATTGGACGCATCAGGAAGCCCGCGGCGAATACGCCTGCGGTGTTCAACAGTTGAACGGTGGGATCATCAGACGGGAAGAAAGCCGGTGCGAAGTAGATGGCGCAGAAGGCGTAGACATAGAAGTCGAACCATTCCACAAGGTTGCCCGAAGAGGCACCCACGATCGCGAAAATCCGCTTGCGCCTCTCTTCTCCGGTGTAGTGAGTCGTTGTCATTATTGTTTCCCCAATTTTTATAAGGACCCGCGTAAAGCGTGAGTCTACGACATAACCTGAAACAGTTAGACTTAATCAGTAACACTCAGACATCACAAAGACAATCACCCAAGCGGTCAGCGACCTTTTTGTGAAGGCCGCGACGGCTCGGGTGATGGCTCTCATGGTCTCGCTTATCGTTCGATTGCCAGAGCCAGGCCTTGGCCCACGCCGACGCACATGGTTGCCAGCCCTTTGCGGCCGCCGGTTTTCTCAAGATGATGCAACGCTGTCAGCACTAGACGCGCACCGCTCATGCCCAACGGGTGGCCAAGGGCGATCGCCCCGCCGTTCGGATTGACCAGGGCCGAATCGTCGGCAATGCCCAACTCGCGCATAACGGCCAGGCCTTGGCTGGCGAAGGCCTCATTGAGTTCGATGACGTCGAAATCCGATACCGCAAGCCCCAGCCGCTCAACCAGTTTGCGCACCGCTGGTACCGGCCCGATGCCCATGACGCGAGGCTCCACGCCCGCGCTGGCCATGCCCAAGACACGAGCCCGAGGCGTGAGTCCATGGGTCTTGACCGCTTCGGCCGAGGCGAGAATCATCGCCGCAGCGCCGTCGTTCAGGCCTGCGGCATTCCCGGCCGTGACGGTTTTTCCGGGGCCGTTGACGGGCTTCAGCTTGCTCAAGGCCTCAAGGTTGGTGTCGGCACGCGGGTGTTCGTCCTGGTCGATGAGGGTCTCGCCCTTCTTGTGCGCAATACGCACCGGGACAATCTCTTCGGCAAAAAAACCGCTCGCCTGCGCCGCTGCGGCGCGTTGCTGACTGCGCAATGCAAAGGCGTCCTGATCTTCGCGAGAGACGTTGTAGTCTTCGGCGACGTTGTCACCGGTCTGCGGCATGGTTTCCACGCCATACGCATCTTTCAGCTGCGAGTTGATGAAACGCCAGCCAAGGGTCGTGTCTTCGAGCTTCTGTCCACGGCCAAATGCCGTTTCCGCCTTGCCCATCACAAATGGGGCGCGGGACATCGATTCGACGCCGCCTGCAATCGCCAGCTCCATCTCTCCGCAGGCAATGGCTCTGAACGCCGAACCCACGGCATCCAGGCCCGAAGCGCACAGCCGGTTCAATGTGACGCCCGGTACCGAAACCGGCAAGCCGGCCAACAGCGCCGCCATGCGAGCGACGTTGCGGTTGTCTTCGCCTGCCTGGTTGGCGCAGCCGAGAAAGACCTCATCGAGCGCCTGCCAGTCCACCGACGGGTTACGTTCCATCAGGGCCTTGATCGGCAACGCCGCCAGATCATCGGCGCGCACCGTGGCCAACGCGCCCCCGAAACGGCCGATTGGCGTACGAACCGCGTCGCAGATAAATACGTCACGCATCATGCTTCTCCCTATGGATCTGGGGTAGGCGCGCACCACCGCGCGCAAGTGACCATCAGGTTATGCCTGCGTGTTGGAAGGGGGCAATTCGATAATCGACTAACCGTTCGATAATCGAACGGTTAAAACACCGACGGAATCAGGTGAAAAGTTGAGTGCTGAGGTCCCGACTGGCGTCGAGCATGATGGGGAGAAACTTCTGCTCCAGCTCGTTGCGCGTCACCCGGCCAGCGCTGGTGCTGACATTGAGCGCCGCCAGCACTTGCCCGGATGCGTCATAGACTGGCACGGCAATCGACCGCAGGCCCTGCTCCAATTCCTGATCGACGATGCACCAACCCTGCTGACGCACCTGTTGCAGGCATTCAAGCAACGCTTCGGCGGTGTGCAGGGTCCGGCTGGTCTTGGGCTGCAGGTCCGCGTGGTCGAGGTATTCCTTGAGCGAAACGTCATCCAGCGCCGCCAGCAGAATTCTGCCCATGGAGGTGCAGTACGCCGGCAAACGTCCGCCGACTGCGAGGTCGACAGAGATAAGACGTTGGGTCGTGGCCGAGCGGGCAATATAAAGAATGTCGTCGCCTTCGAGGGTCGCCATGTTGCAGGCCTCGTGTAACTGGCTGCTCATTTTGTCGAGGTAAGGCTGAGACGACACCGCCAAGGGCGTGGATGACAAATAAGCATGGCCCAGGGTGAGCACCTTCGGCAGCAGCGAATAGGTTCGGCCATCGGTGGTCGCGTAGCCAAGCTTGATCAGCGTATGCAGGCATCGTCTGACAGCCGCACGGGGAATTTCGGTGCGGTGGCTGATTTGCGCGATGGTCAGATGACGCTTGCGTTCCTGAAAGGCATGAATCACCGCCAAGCCGCGGGCCAGGGAGGTCATGAAGTCAGGATCACCGGTGAAGGCCTGAATCCGCTTGGCAGGCGATGCCACGATCGGCGGGGCCAGCGAAGCAAAGGAGTTACGCAGTTGATCGTTCATGTGCACACCGTTCGTCGTCGCCACGCAGGCCTTCTGTTGCGCCACTCTCGCTTCTTTTTTAGGGATCGGCAAGCATGATTTGGGCGATTATCGAACGACTGACCGATAATCGCAATTGACCCGTAGCGTCGATGCTTATACCTTTCACACGCCACCATGTGGCTTCTTGGAAATACTGGTCAGGTACCCACTGAGAAGTCCCAGGCACGGCCTTGCTAATCGCGAGGCCGTTTTACTCCCAACGCCGCCCGCCCACTTTTGCTTGTAATCGTCCTCATACAACTGCCTCAATCGATATCCGCCACTTGCAATGGAATTCCGTCGTCAGAAATCTGTCTGACGAGCCAATTGTTATGACTAACAAAGTTTCGTCATAATTTTGCCGGCACGAACTTCGGAACCTTCGTACACGAAAAGAGTATTTGTCCTCACTTATTCAAGTGAACTGCGCTCTACAGTTGACTCTCGTCATCGTCTTGGAGATAGTACCGGACATTGACGTACTAGAACGCCAAGGCGTGATTGACGTGTGCAGCCCCACCGACTGTGGATCCAATCAACGCACCGCATGCACTAGCCAAGTGCGGCGCTGGCGATAGTCAGGCCAAAAGCCAAGTCAATTCGCTTGCCTACAGGCAACCTGTTAATCGAATGTAGCTACGACAGTTTTGTCGTTCTGGTGCGCGTAGCCGCTTGTGGAATTAGTGCTGAAAAGTTTCATCAAAGACGTATCGCCACCGCTCGCGCGTCAGCGGTCAGTCATTGAATGATTTCGTACTTTCGGTTCACAGCGATAACACCGGGACCCAACTTGACACTCTCAGGTAATAACGTGACCAAAGATGAACTGCGCGCAGAACTAGAGCGCCAGGAACAACGTTACAAGGAAGTATACGGTGGTGAAGTGACCACCTACGCCGCTCAGCCCGAGCCAGAACGCAAGCCTTGGCGCAAGCGTGCCAGCCTGCTGGATCAAGCGTTCAAGCAGGAACTTCAGAAGATGGAAAGCGAGCTCAACGAAGAACCCTGATCATTCTGTTCGGGGTACTCGTTCGCGGGTCTGCAGCAAAGCGCGCAGGTGCCAGAATCGCTTCCAACCCCCGTCAGCCCTGGCGAACTTGCTGTGGGCTGAGGGGGCATTTCGGGACGCTGCAGCATGCGACGCATCCGCTCCAAAGCTGCAAAAACCGGCGTGACCGTTGAGTCAGACGTTCATCTCTGTACGCGTCAGAGACGTGCGGGGGCGCGCCCGCGACCCACTCGCTTCCGTACCGCTGGCCTGGGCTTGAGCCTGCTGAACGATTTGATCATGCATGGTGGGTTGCCCTGCATCGGAAGCCCGGTTATTCGGGTCCTCCAGCAGGCGCTGCCCTTCCGCAAGATCTCCTTCCTCGAGCGCACCGCGAGTACGAAGTTTGTCGATCATCTTGTTGGCATAGGCGGCAACGTCGGCAGTCACTGAGGCCGTCATCGCCCATGCGCCAAAGTAAGCCGCCTCGCCACCTGATGCGAGCAGGTCGCCTGCCAGCGTTGCCGCCGTCTCGGATGCGCCACTGGCTAACGCGAGCTGCTTGCCTTTTGCGCGAAGGAGTTCGTTGGCCGCGATCCCGCCCCCAAGGATCATGAGGTCGGAAACGATACCCGTCGGCGTGAAAAGCGACTGGATGGATTTGCTGGCGTCTTGCGCGATGTCCAGCGGCAAATGCACGGCGCGGGAGAATACGCTCTTGGACTTCTCCTTAAAGTTATAGGCCTCAAGTTTGTCGAACTGCTGTTCCCAGTCGCGGCTGCCCATCAAGTATTCAGGGCCGGCCCGTTCGTTTTTCCTGTCCCAGATGAGCTGCAGCAGCGACATCATCGCGCCCGCCGCCGCGGAACCTCCTGACGAGATCGCCCCTTTCACCGTACCGGCAACCTTGGCGTAGCCCTCGTTGCCCAGCGAACTCGCAGCACCTTTACCCGCGGCGCTCATCAGCGATGCACCGATGTTTTTGCCCGTAAAGGTCTGGACCGTCACGGCACTGGCAACGCCTTTCTTGAAATTACTGGCTTTATGGTTTTCCGCGTGGGCCGCAACAGCGTCTTCAAGCTGTTTCCCTTCAGCAGACAACCACTGCGTATCGCTCGTCGATCGTTTCAGCACCCCTCCGGCAATCGAGTTGGTCGCCACAAAGAGCGCTGCGCTCAACACGTTTTGCGTATTTACTCGCGAGTCTTTGCCATTCAACGTCATGATCTCCGGCAGCGCCGTCAGCAGCGCCCCTGCCGCCGTGAAAGGTAAAGAACGGATGCCGCCTACCAACATGGTGGAATAGTCATCCGCCTGCTTGCCCTTGGCCAGCACGTCTATCACGTCCGCAGCCGTTTTGCCCTTTGCTGCAAGGCGCTCAGATCGGGTGCGCACCAACTCTTCACGACCCGGGTCCGGCAAATTATGAAACACCTGATGCCGTAGATGATGGGCAATGGCAATCCGGTTGGTCTCTTGCGGCGAAACAGCGGCCACGGCCGTCGTATGTTGCACACCCGCGGTATTTGGAAGCGGGCGATGCGCGGTCAGCGGGATGTTGGTATTCATCGGAATCGGCACCTGAACTGTGGGAACAACTCAGACTGGGTGGCGCCGAGCTGTAGGAAGGTTCCGAAATTCCTTGGTCAGCCAAGGAAGGGCCTTCTGTAGCGCAAAAGAATTTCGTCGCAAGTCATTACCAATCGGCGGCTTGCCTATCGGTTAGTTTTTTTTCTGTCATAATCCCGCCCCCTTAATACCGGGTCAGAAAACCTTCCATGATCGATTTATTCAGCGGACTGGATGCTTGGGTGATTGTGAGCCTGCTGCTCGCCCTCGCGTTTGTCCTCACCTTCGAGTTCATCAACGGCTTTCATGACACCGCCAACGCGGTGGCGACAGTCATTTACACCAAGGCCATGCCGCCTCATCTGGCCGTGTTCTTCTCGGGTGTGTTCAATTTTCTCGGGGTGCTGTTGGGCGGCGTCGGCGTGGCCTATGCCATCGTCCATCTGCTACCGGTCGAATTGCTGATCAACGTCAACACCGGTCATGGCCTGGCAATGGTCTTCTCGCTGCTGGCTGCGGCGATCACCTGGAACCTCGGCACCTGGTATTTCGGCATTCCGGCCTCCAGCTCACACACCCTGATCGGCTCCATTCTGGGCGTAGGCCTGGCCAACGCGCTGATCAACCACATTCCCCTGGGTGAAGGGGTGAACTGGCAGAAGGCGATCGATATCGGCGCCTCGCTGGTGTTTTCCCCATTGGCCGGTTTCATCGTCGCGGGGTTGGTGCTGATCGGGCTGAAAACCTGGCGCCCGTTGTCGAAGATGCACAAGACGCCGGAACAGCGCCGCAGCATCGACGACAAGAAGCATCCGCCGTTCTGGAATCGCCTGGTCCTGGTGATTTCGGCGATGGCGGTCAGCTTCGTCCACGGTTCCAACGACGGCCAGAAGGGCATCGGCCTGATCATGCTGGTGCTGATCGGCATCGTTCCGGCCCAGTTCGTGCTGGACCTGAGCACCACTACCTATCAAATCGAGCGGACCCGTGATGCGACCCAGCACCTCAGCCAGTTCTATCAGCGCAACAGCGCGACACTGGGTGAATACCTGGCATTGGGCAAATCGACATCGGGCGACCTGCCTGAGCGTTTCAGTTGCAACCCTGAGCAGACCGAACCCACCATCGACGCGCTGCTGAACAACCTCAAAGGCGTGACGGATTACCACAGCCTGGCCCCCGAACACCGCATCGAAGTTCGCCGCTACCTGCTCTGCCTTGACGACACCGCGCGCAAGGTCGGGAAGCTGCCCGCTCTCGACGCCCGGGAAAAGTCCGATCTCGACAAACTGCGCAAAGACCTGACCACCACCACCGAATACGCCCCTTTCTGGGTGATTCTGGCGGTGGCACTGGCGCTGGGTATCGGCACCATGGTTGGCTGGAAACGCGTGGTACTCACCATCGGCGAGAAGATCGGCAAACAGGGCATGACCTATGCGCAGGGCATGTCGGCGCAGATCACCACCGCCAGCGCCATCGCCCTGGCGAACGTGTTCAGCCTGCCCGTTTCGACCACCCACATCCTGTCATCTGGCGTGGCCGGGACGATGGTCGCGAACAAAAGTGGCCTCCAGGGCGGCACCGTTCGCAACATCCTGCTGGCTTGGGTGCTGACCCTGCCTGCCACCGTCGCGCTCTCGGCAGGTCTGTTCTGGCTGGCCTCAAAAGCACTGGCGTGACTGCGGCGATAGCCTGAGACAAAAAATGCCCACTGCTTGAGTGGGCATTTTCGTTTCTGGGATGCCCCTTCGCTCATCGCCGCTTTTTGCTTCCACCCAGCAGTGAGCCCATCAGCCCCCGCACCAGCTCCCGTCCAATCTGATTCGCAGCCTGGCGCATTGCACTCTTGACCGCCTGCCCGGCCAAGCCACCCAAGAACCCGCCCGCCATGTCCGCGAAGCCGCCTTCAGCTTTTCCTTCCGGTGCAGGCGAATGTGCCTTATCAACCCCCGGCCCTTTGCGTGCCAGCAACATTTCGTAGGCAGATTCCCGGTCGACCGGTTTGTCATAGCGCCCCGCCAATGGCGACTGGGCGATCAATCCCGCCCGCTCAGCCTCGCTCAGCGGACCAATTCTCGACTGCGGCGGGGCCACGAATACCCGCCTGACCATTTCCGGTGTGCCTTTTTCCTGCAGCGTGCCCACCAGCGCCTCGCCGATGCCCAGCTCCGTCAACACCGTCAGCGCATCGAATTCGGGATTCGGCCTAAAGCCCGCCGCCACCGCCTTGAGCGATTTCTGCTCTTTGCTGGTGAACGCCCGAAGGCCATGCTGAATTCGCAAACCGAGCTGCGCCAGAATGGTGTCCGGCAGATCCCCCGGGGACTGCGTGACGAAATACACGCCTACCCCTTTGGAACGAATCAGGCGCACCACTTGTTCGAGTCGGTCTTGCAACGCTTTGGGCGTATCGGCGAACAACAGGTGCGCCTCGTCGAAGAATAAAGCGAGCAAGGGTTTGTCGGCGTCGCCGCGTTCCGGCAGTTGCTCGAACAGTTCAGCCAGCAGCCACAACAGAAACGTCGCATAGACCTTGGGCGCTTCGTGAACCAGGCGGCTGGCATCGAGCAGATGAATACGCCCTCGCCCATCCGGTGCCAACTGCAGCAGGTCTTCCAGCTGCAAGGCAGGTTCGCCAAACAGCGCCTCGGCACCTTGCTGTTCAAGCACCGCCAAGCGACGTAACAGCGCCTGGCTCGACCCGGTGGTCATCAACGCGCTGTCCTCACCCAGCACGTCGGGCTGGTCGCGCAGGTAACTGAGCAGCGCCTTAAGGTCTTTGATATCCAGCAACAACAACCCTTCGCGGTCGGCCACCTTGAACGCTGCGTACAACGCCGACTGTTGACTGTCGGTGAGTTCGAGGAGGCTACCGAGCAGCAACGGTCCCATTTCCGACAAGGTCGTGCGCAATGGATGGCCAGACTGGCCTTGCACATCCCACAAGGTGACGGGATATCCCTGAGGTGTGTGGTTCAACCAAGGCATGCTGGCGATGCGCTCGGCGACCTTGCCTTGGGGATTGCCCGGCGCGCCCAATCCGCAGAGATCACCTTTGATATCGGCCGCAAATACCGCAACGCCCGCATCACTGAAAGCTTCCGCCAAGCGTTGCAATGTCACGGTTTTCCCCGTGCCCGTCGCGCCCGCCACCAAGCCGTGACGATTGGCCAGACGCAGCGCCTGACCGATCGGCTGACCGTCCGGCCCGGCGCCGATAAGAATGTCTTGAGAATCCGGCATGTCTTCACCCACAGATCACATTGGTTTTACGCAGCAAGATCGAGATAACGCTTACGCTTCTTCTGCATCGAAGATTGCCAACCCGAGTCGGCCCCTTCACTCTAGTTCACCCAGCGCGATGATCACGAGGCCAAAGGCGCTCGCCGAACACCCGCCCCTGATGGCGGTCAATCAAGGACGCAAAATTGCAGGACACTCTCCAGATGCCCATCTCTGCTCGAATCGACGCCCCGTCGCGTCCTCATCGACACGTCCGACGTAGCAAGGCGCCCGCGCATCGACGTCGCAGGTTCTGCGCGTGAAGCGACTGTTCTGGCTGGTGGCACTGCTGGTGCTCGCATTGCTCATTCCCCTGTTCATGGGGGGCATGGACATGTTTCATCGCCTGCGTAACTTTCCGCTGCCGCTGTTTCTGGCGATGTTCGGCATGGTGCTGGTGGGGTGGTGTGCGAACACCATGCGCCTGCGTCTGCTATTGGGGGACAGCGCCAATGGTTTGGGGATGCGCAAGAGTCTGGGTGTGGTCATGGCAACCGAATTCGCCTACAGCGCGACGCCCGGTGGCAGTGGTGCGCCGCTGACGCTGGTGGCATTGCTGTCACGCTGCGGGATCGGCCCGGCCAAAAGCACCGCGGCTTTCGCGACTGACCAGCTCAATGACCTGGTGTTTTTTCTGCTCGCCCTGATCGGCATTTTGATTTACGCGGTGTTTCACAAGCTCAGTGAAAACCTCGAATGGATGCTGATCGCCAGCGCCTTGCTGATCGGCGCAGGGCTGTGCGCGTGCGCGGGTTTCGCCCGTTTCCATCGGCGGATCATCCTCTTCAATGGCCGGCTGCTCAAACGCCTGA
>Ga0247734_1002753_pt1 | contig 11111 bp, 12 predicted proteins | sample UWRJL103311B2_FD_180933 | JGI IMG/M metagenome (GOLD analysis project Ga0247734, IMG submission 180933) | Plant litter microbial communities from Arlington Agricultural Research Station in Wisconsin, United States - UWRJ-L103-311B-2 | ecosystem: Environmental > Terrestrial > Plant litter >... | reverse complement strand
GACCAGCACCCGGTGGTCACGCCCGGGCAACTCTTCCTCGATGATAACGCGACGGCTGTGGGCGATGGCTAGGGCGAAGGCCGCGCGCAGGGCGTCCTCGTCACGCAGACCCGTGGTCACGCCGCGCCCGTGATTGCCGTCCAGCGGCTTGATAACCAGCGGCGCCTTCAGCCGGCTCGCAGCGAGGACGGCCTCGTCAGCTGTGCGCGCGACCGCCCCCTTGGCCACCGGGCAGCCGATAGCCTCCAGCAAAGCCTTGGCCTGGGCCTTGTCCCCCGCCAGTTCGGCGGCGACAAGGCCGGTTCGATCCGTCACGCTGGCGCGCAATCGACGTTGGTTGGCGCCCAGGCCCAGCTGGATCAGGCTCTGGTCATTGAGCCGGGTCGCCGGAATGCCGCGCCGGCGCGCTGCATCCACCAGGGCTCGCGTGCTGGGGCCCAGTGCGCCCCGCCGCACCGACGGGCGCAGCAAGGCGACCGCCACGTCCGGCGTATCGGCCGTCGCCACCAGGTCGCCCACCCCGGCCGAGACGATCAGGTCCAGCCCCTCGACCCCGGTCAGTTCCGGGGGCAACAGCCGGTTCACAATCTGGAACGCCAGCCGCCCGGCCAGCAGGCCGCTGGCTTCGTCCGCATAGGCGAACAGGATGTTGTAGACGCCGGGCCGCCCCTTGACCGACCTTGTCTTGCCACGGGTCGCGCGGCCCCCGGCCAGCGTCTGGAGCTCCAGCGCGACATGCTCAATGACATGGCCCAGCCAGGTCCCCGCCTCGAGCCGCCGCAGGAAACCGCCGGGTTCGCCGTAGCAGCAGCCATGCCGGTCCAGGCCGGGCAAGGCCTCCACAAGCGCAACGTTGAAACCGACGATACGATCGCTGGGCCAATTCTCCAGATCGCCCAGATCGGCCTGGATCCGCACCATGGGTCGCGCGCCGTAGAGATGGGGCCCTCGATAGACGCCGCGTTCGAGGATGCGCATCCCCGTCCCGGACCGCTCCGTCACGCCGCGAGGCTTTCGACGGACGTCGTGGCGAGGACGCCTCGCGCGATGGCGCGCACGACCATGGCGGCGGCGACGGCCCGGCTGGGCGCCAGCCCCTCGATCAGCATCTGACCGCTGTCACGCGCGTTGAGGCTCCAGATCCAGCCCTCGGCGAGGGGCCGGATCGTCCAGCTGTATCCCGTATGATCCACGCGTCCACTCCCTGAGGGACACCGGGAACACGGGCCAGACGGGGCGGTTCCTGTGTCGGCTATCGGACCTAATCCTCCCGTCGGATCAATAGTTTGAGGAAATGGAACCCGGACGGCCCGTCGGCGTATTCGCTGTCCGCACGCCTCGGAGCCGTTCCATGATCACCGCGTCCCCTTCCAGCGAGCCGACCAGCGAGATCGGCGATCCCGCCGGGTTTCACCGGCGGCTGTCGCGCTGGAACAACCGTCGTCTGGCCCCTTCGATCCCGACCGCGCAGTGGGCGGCCGAGGCGCGCGAAGATGCCGAGCTGATCCTGCTGGAAGGCGCGTTCATCGAACGCGCGCGCGCGGACGTCGCCCCCCTGCTGGCCGACCTTCCGCACGACGTCGACGGGTTCGTCGAGTGGTTCGAAAACCTGAAGGGCTCGGGTCCGGGCGAGGACGATCCCCTGTTCCCCTGGCTGGCCGAGGCCGCGGATCTCGAGCAGATGCGCTGGTTCCTGCTTCAGGAGGTCGCGGGGGAGGCGGGTTTCGAGGATCTGGTCGCCATCGCCCAGGTCAAGATGCCGACGCGTCCGAAGCTGGAACTGGCTCGGAACTACTGGGACGAGATGGGTCGCGGCAACGAAGGCGGCATGCACGGGCCCATGCTGCAGAAGCTGTCGGATCGTCTCGGCCTGTCGCCGACGATCGACGGCACGGTCTGGCCGTCACTGGCGCTGGGCAACACCCTGGTCGCCTTCTCCACCACGCGACGATATGCCTTCCATGCGCTCGGCGCTCTCGGTGCGGTCGAGCTGACCGCACCCTGGCGCGCGGCTCACGTCGCCGAGGGGCTCAAGCGGGTCGGCGTCGGCGCCGAACGCAAATATTTCGCCCTGCACGCCACCCTCGACGTCGAGCATTCGCGAACCTGGAATGAAGAGGTGCTGCGTCCTCTGGCCGCCGAACATCCGGATTGCATCCGCAGCCTGGCCGAAGGCGCGCTGATGCGGCTGGCGGCCGGCGCGCGCTGCTACGCGGCCTATCGCGACCACCTTTGGGGCGCAGAGCCTGTTCTGAGATCGGCTTGACGTCGCACGCCCTCGACCCGGGCCCGCGCGCCGGCCCGGACTCCGCCCTGCTTGGCCTGTTGAGCCTGCTGACAAGGGCCGGCTATGCCTTCGTCACGCCCAATCCCTCGACCCACGGCTTCGTCGCCCGGCGCATGCCAGCGCGGGACGACACCCTGCTGCGGGACATCTTCGGCTGGTGCCGCCCGTTCCGCGAGGATCAGGCCGGCGACGCCCTGCTTGAGCTGATGACCGACGCCGGCATTCTCGAGACGGCCGGGCCTAACCTCAGGACGACGGTTCGCGTCAGCACGGTCGACGGGCGCCAGTTCCTGCATTCGGCGCCAACGAACCGGGACGATGCGGTTTTTCTGGGTCCAGACAGCTATCGCTACGCCCGCTTCCTGCGACAGACCCTGGGCAACGCGCCGCTCATCCGGCGAGCGCTGGATATTGGCGTCGGCGCCGGTGTCGGCGCGCTTACGCTGGCGGCGGCGTCCTCGCAGGCCGAGGTCATCGGCTCCGACGTCAATCCTGAAGCGCTGCGCCTGACGACCGTCAACGCCAGACATGCCGGACTGAGGGTCACACCCGTCCTCGCTTCGGGCGTTCCTGACGGGATAGAGCGCTTCGACCTCGTCGTCGCCAATCCGCCCTTCATCGCCGGAGACGGGGGCCGCACCTATCGCGACGGCGGCGACCTGCATGGCGCGGCGCTCGCGCTTGACTGGGTCCGGGCGAGCCTTCCACGACTGGCGCCAAACGGACGCTTCATACTCTATACCGGCGCGCCCATCATCGAGGGCCGGGACGTCGTGCGAGACACGCTCGCCGATCTCGCCGAAACCCAGGGCATGGCCTTGTCCTATGAAGAGATCGACCCTGACATCTTCGGCCGGACCCTGCGCAACCCTGCCTATCGCGACGTCGAACGGATCGCCGCGATCGGCGCCGTGATCACTGCGCCCTAACCCAGCGGCTTCTGGTAGGTCCGTTCCGACGAGACCCGCGATCCGACGATGCGTGCGATCGCGTCCAGGGCTTCGTCTTCGGACAGGCCACCCGTCGCGCCGACCCGCGCCAACACGGCCTCGACCTCACGCAGCTTGCCCTGCAGCGGCTCCGTCTCCACCGTCCGCAGCACCTGATCCACCATGCCCATCGTCATCTCCCTTTGATGTCGAACGCCGCCTCGCCCCGGGCGATCCCGTCCAGGCACGAGGAAACTTTCGCGGCCAGTTCGGCCTGGGTGAAGGGTTTGTGGACGATCAGGTCCGAGCCGACGTCGGTCAGCGCCTCGGCGTCGGCGTAGCCGGTGACGAAGAGGATCGGCGTACCCGGACGCCGGATCCGCAGCTCTCGCGCCAGATCGGCCCCGTTCATTCCCGGCATGGCGAAATCCAGCACCATGGCGTCGATGCGGTCATGCTGTTCGGCTCGATCGAGCGCGGCCCCGCCGCTGCCGGCCTGAACCACGCCGTAGCCCAGATCGCTGAGGAAGCCCGCCGTCACCTCGCGCACCGCGTCGTCGTCATCGACGACCAGCACGACCAGATCGCTGTCGCTTGCGTGCCGCAACACGGCCGACGGCTCCGCTTCCTCGACGGGGCCGCTGCTGGCGCGGGGCAGGAAGACCTTGATGGTCGTACCCCGTCCGACCTCGGTATCGATGCTGACCCCGCCGCCCGACTGTTTGGCCAGGCCGAAAACCTGACTCAGACCCAGGCCCGAGCCCTTGCCGATCTCCTTGGTGGTGAAGAAGGGTTCGAACGCCCGCGCCAGGACTTCGGGGGTCATGCCCGATCCCGTGTCTGACACCGCCACCATCACATATTCGCCAGCTGCAGGCTCTTCGGGATGGGTCGGCTCGGGCCGCACCACATTGGCGGTGGACACGGTCAGGGAGCCGCCGACCTCCATCGCGTCGCGTGAGTTGATCGCCAGGTTGAGAATGACCAGTTCGATCTGGGTCGGATCGATCATCGCCGGCCACAGATCGTTGGCCAGCGAGGGTGGCTGGATCTGGACGCTGCCGCCGATGGCGCTCTGAAGCATGTCGCCCATGCTCCGAACGGTCTCGTTGAGGTCGACGGCGCGCGGCTCGAGTTTCTGTCTGCGTGAGAAAGCCAGCAGCTGCGCGGTGAGACGGGCGCCGCGCTGGGACGCCTCGCCCATCATGGACAGACGGCGCAACATCGCGGGATCGGTCTCACGCTTCTTCATCTGCTCGACATTGCCGATGACGACCGTCAGCAGGTTGTTGAAATCGTGCGCCACGCCGGAGGTCAACTGTCCCACGGCCTCCAGCCTCTGCGCCTGGCGCAGGGCGGTTTCGACCCGTTCACGCTCGCTGATCTGGGAAGCCAGTTGCCGGTTGGCGGCCTCCAGTTCGGCGGTCCGTTCGGCGACACGGCGTTCCAGCAGCATTTCGCCCTTGCGGATGTCCTCAATCCTTTCGCGGGCCTCATACTGACGGTTACGACCGCGCAGCGCCGTCCGGACGGCGCTGACCAGGGTCGTGGGATGAAAGGGCCGTTCGAGGAAGCTGACGTTGCCCAGGGTCACCGACAGCCGCTGCGCCATCGGGTTGCGCTCGATGCTGCCACCTCGCTGCGTCAGCAGCAGGAACGGAAAGTCGGACCAGGACGGCTGGTCCTCGATCCATCGCGACAGGGCCGACAGGTCGCTGTCCCGCAGCGCTTCCTCGACGATCACCGCCAGACCCGCGCCCTGTTCCATCGCAGTCAGCAGGGCGGCGAGATCGGCGCAGACCAGCGTCGGCGCCTGCGCCTCGGCGAGGATCGCGGCGGCGATCGCCGCGTCCCGCCCCGTCGGGGCAAGCACCAGTGTTCGCTCCGACAGCGCACCGCCCCGGCTCATCGGCAGGCCCCGCACGCAACCGTCATGCGGATGGGTCGCCCATCAGGCCCGTGCCCTGTCCCACGAAATTCGGCACGCCCCTCAGGACACCCTGGAAGCCGGTAAGGGGCTCGCCCAGCGTCAATCCATCCTCTCCGATGTTGAACTCACGGATGGTCTTCTCGTGCTGCCCCGACCGCTTCTTGATCACCGAAACCGCGCGCCGGACATTGCCCAGCGCCTCGAAATAACGGAGCAGGATCACGGTATCGGCCAGATAGGTCACGTCCACCGGCGCCTTCATGTCGCCGACCAGTCCGTGCTGGGCCACCGTCAGATAGGTGGAGGCGCCCTGCCGGTTCAGATACTGCAGCAGTTCGTGGATATGCAGGACGAGGAACTGCTCCTGCGGCATGGCCGCCTGATAGCCGTTCAGGCTGTCGATCACCACGGTCCTGATTTCCTGCTCCGACACGCAGCGGCGAACCCGTGCGGCGAATTCGCCCGGCGACAGCTCGGCGGCGTCGATCTGCTCGATGATCAGACTGCCCTTGTCCTGCATCGCCTGCAGATCGAAGCCGAGATGCAGCATCCGGTCGTAAAGCAGGCCCAGCTCCTCGTCGAAGATGAACAGCGCGGCCCGCTCGCCGCGCTTTATCGCAGCCACGGCGAAGTTGATCGCGAAGAGCGACTTGCCGGTTCCGGCCGGCCCCAGAATCAGGGCGCTGGAGCCCCGTTCGACCCCACCGCCCAGCAGGGCGTCCAGACCCTCCACACCGCTCGACACGGCGGATCGGTCGAAGCTGGTCCGATGTTCCGAGGCGACGATGCGGGGGTACACATCAAGCCCGCCAGTCTTGATGGTGAAGTCGTGGAAGCCGCCGCGGAAGCGCCGACCACGGTATTTGATGATTCGGACCCGTCGCCGTTCGGCCCCGTATTCCGGCGCAAGCTCCTGCAGCTGGATCACCCCGTGGGCGACCGAGTGGACAGTCTTGTCGTTGATGTCTGTGGTCAGGTCGTCGAGCAGCAGGACCGTCGCGCCATGTTTGGCGAAGTAATGCTTCAAGGCCAGAACCTGACGCCGGTATCGCAGCGAGCTCTGGGCCAGCAGGCGGATCTCGGACAGGCTGTCGATCACCACCCGCTTCGGTTTTCCGGCCTCGACCCTCTCGAAGATCATCCGGGTCGTCTCGCCGAGTTCGAGGTCAGAGGAATAGAGCAGCGATTGCTGCTGCTGGTCGTCCAGCAGGCTCTCGGGCGGCACCAGCTCGAAGATGTCGATCCCGGTCAGGTCCCAGCCATGCGACTTAGCGGTTCCGCGCAGTTCATCCTCGGTTTCCGACAGAGTGATGTACAGGGAGCTTTCGCCGTCCCGTACGCCCTCCAGCAGGAAGCTCATCGCGGCGGTCGTCTTGCCGGTCCCTGGATTCCCTTCCAGCAGATAGACGCGGTCCCGCTCCAGTCCGCCGGCGAGAATGTCGTCCAGCCCCTGGATGCCGAAAGCGGCCTGGGAAATCGCATCCGTATCGTCTGTCTTCATGGCCCTGTCCCGTCTCGTCGGGCCGTAACGCCCCGATATGGATAAGGTTACGGGCTGTCAGGCGTTTCGGAAGGGCGAAACTGGCGGCGCCGTGAGATTTGCGTTAGCGCCGGGCGCCGACCTGCTCCGGATCGGGCTGGCGATCCCTCAGATGCAGGTAACGATCGTTGAAATCGCCGGCGCGCCGGATTCTGTCCCACGACGGAAAGGCGATGTGTCTTTTGGTGCGCACGATCAGGCCGTCAGCCTCCAGCAGCTTCAGGGTGCGGTTCACATGCACGGTCGACAGGCCCAGAGCGTCGCCGAACTGCTCCTGATTGATGGGCAGTTCGTAGTCGTCGCCGATCTCCAGACCGTTGGCCTGCATCCGCATGGCGAACTCGCACAGGATATGGGCCATGCGGCTTCGCGCGTCACGCTGGCCCAGATTGAGCAGCCACTCGCGAAACATCGAGCTCTCGACCAAGATGCTCGCGATGATGGCGGTCGCCACAGGCGGGTTCGAATGGACCAGGGCTCTGAAGGCTGCGCGCGGAACCAGCGCGACGACGCCCCGCGTCACCATCTGGATGTTGTGATCGGCCACGCCCAGAAAGAGGTGCTGGAAATCCAGCGGCTCTCCCGGGATGTGCAGGGAGATGATCTGGCGTCGTCCGCCGCTGGTCAGCTTGTGACGATAGGCGAAGCCGGTGATCAGGATGGCGCACTCGACCGGCGGTTCGCCTTCCCGCACCACATAGTCCGAGGCTTCAAGCGTCCTGAGCCCGTAGGGCAGGCCCATGATCGCCCGTCGATCGACGTCGGACAAGGGCGCGTGCAGATCGAGTTTGGCGGCAAGCAGGCCGAGCGGATTTCCGGCGGAGGCGGGCAAGGCGTCATCGTTTCGACAGAGCGCGCCTGCTGCGGGGCGGAGGACGGCGAAAGCCATCGATGAACGATGCGGCCCGACGACTCTAGCCCATCGCCTAGCCCTACACAGTCGAATACTGACTTTCGGAAAGCTTGGGCTTTCGAAATGCCAGATTTTGGACCGAAAAACGGTCGACTATCAGCACCAAACCTATACCTAAATCGCGGCTGATAACCAATCTCATCAAATATCGGACAGAGCTCTACTTCGCTTTATCTTAGTTGTGAGAGCCGACACAGGAACGACGCCATGCGCATTCGGTTGTGGAGAGACCTCTTTCTCCAATCAGGACCGATCTTCCATGTTCATGCATAACAAACGACTGATGTACACCGTCAGGGTCGCCGAGCCTAACCCGGGCCTCGCCACGCTGATGCTGGAACAGTTCGGCGGCCCGCAGGGCGAGCTTTCGGCCGCCATGCGCTATTTCACCCAGGGACTGGCGGACGAGGATGCGGGGCGCAAGGACCTGCTGCTCGACATCGCCACCGAAGAACTGAGCCACCTCGAGGTGATCGGCGCCATCATTTCCATGCTCAACCGAGGCATCAAGGGCGAACTGGCTGAGGCGTCGCGAGACGAGGCCGATCTCTACATGTCGCTGAACGACGGAGGCGAAAGCCAGACGACGTCGCTGCTTTATGGCGGGGCCCCGGCCCTGATCAACTCGGCCGGCGTGCCGTGGACCGCCGCCTATATTGACTCGATCGGCGATCCGGTCTGCGACCTTCGTTCCAACATCGCCGCGGAAAGCCGCGCCAAGATCGTCTACGAACGATTGATCAACGTCACGGATGACCCCGGCATCAAGGAGGCCCTGGGCTTCCTGATGACCCGTGAGGTCGCGCACCAGAAGTCGTTCGAAAAGGCTCTCTACGCCATCCAGCCGAACTTCCCCGCGGGCAAGATCCCGGGCGTCCCCGAGTTCACCGACAAATACTACAACATGTCCCAGGGCGAGGGCGACGCACGCGGCCCCTGGAATGAGGGCGCCCAGTGGGAGTTCGTCGAGGACCGCAACGCCCAGATGGCGGTCGACGGCGGCGACGGATCGGCCAGCGTCGGGCTCGACGATGACGAAGCGGCGGCCCTGGAAGCCTTCGCAGCCCGTACGGCCTCCGATCCGGAGTCGAACCCCGTGACCGGTGCGGACCTGGGCGCGGGTCCGGGCGCGGGTTTGATCACCGAAATGGCGTAGAGCACGAGGAAAACGGGGCTGGTGAAAGCCGGTCCCGTTATCCCGTTCTAGACGGGCTCGCTGTGCAGCCGCAGATAGGTCGGATCGAACTCGGCGAGAGCGACCAGCCGGTCCCAGTCCAGGATTTCCACCCGCCCGTGCGACCAGGTCACCACGTCGTCGGTGCGCAGTTCGGACAACAGTCGGTTCACGTGCACCGCCGACAGGCCCAGAGCGTCGCCGAGCACGGACTGGGTCAGCGGCAGGTCGAACGCCAGGCCCTCGACCCGCCCCACGGTCTGCAGGCGCACGTAGAGTTCCGCGATCAGATGAGCGAAATGGCCCAGACCGCTGCGACGTCCCATCGCGGCCAGCCACTGTCGGTGGATCGCGGCGTCGATAATGGTGTCCAGCCACAAAAGCCGCGTCAGATGAGGCTGCTCCTCGGTGACGGTTCTGAGCTTTGCGTGCGGCGCATTGGCGACCACGACGTCCGTCAAGGCCACGACGCCGTGGTCCATCTGTTTCATCAGGAGGGAATGCAGGTCGATGAAGTCGCCGGGAACGCTGATCTCTGTAATCTGGCGCCCCCCGTCGCCCAGCGTCGTATAACGGGCGGCGAAACCCTCCATAAGCAGGGTCGAATGGTTGGGACGGCTGTGTTCCGTCACAATGTCCGCCCCGGCGGGAACCCGGCGTGGCGGATCCAGAAGGTCGGCGAGAACCCTCACCTCCTCGGCGGTGACGACATCGCGGCGGGACAGTTTGTCGACCAGCGCCTGTTTCATCGGCCCGCGTCCTCCTCCTGACCTTCCACGGCGACCGCGGTCAGGGTCACGACGGACCGACGGTCCGCGTCGGTGACGATGACACTGAATTTGCCGGTCTCCCAGAACTCGTCGCCCTGATAGCGCAGAATCTCGCCGAACACCGCCAGAGCCTCACTGCGCGCGGCGTGGACATTGGCGAGTTCTTCCCCCTCCTCATCCCGGATGCAGGCGCCGTCCAGGGTGTGGAAAAAGTATCTGGGCATCAGTCGTCCTTTCGCCTGTGGGCGTAGTCTAAAGCGGGACGCGGGGGATTGGTTCAGACCGAGCGGCGGCGAATTGCGCCGAATGTCCAGACACTTGTGAGCCTGAACCGGCGTCGCATTGGCAAGCCTGCCGTCTCAGGGCCTCGCTATCCTCGATCCGGATACGCCCCCGGATCACCTTTAATCCGCCGGCCTTCTGCAAGCTGGCCATGGCGGCGCAGACGCTGGTCCTCTGCAGGCCGCTGAGCGTGCCCAGTCTCGACTGGCTCAACACGAGTTCCCGCTGGCCCGTGGCCGCGTGAAAGCGATGGATCCAACGCGCCAGACGCCGCGCCGCGGGATGCCGGATGCAGCACTGGAACTCAGTCTCGAGCGCGGCCTGGCGGCGGGCGGACACGGCCAATGCGATCTCCAGAAGACCCTCTGGCCCCAGTACGTCGATCAACACATCCGCAGAGGCGTCGAGCACCGTTCCATTGGTGATCCAGACGCCGTCATCATCTCCGAGGCCCATGACTGCTGCCTGAGCGACCAGCGCGTCCCCGGGCGCGACGACCGCGAGACACAGGCCGGTATCGCCGCCTGCCCTGCAGGCTACGCCCTCAAGGACCAGGCTAAGGCCCGAAAACGCATCCCCTTGCGGACGGATCGACTGGCCGGCCTGCACCCGCCGCATACGGCCGCGGCTCAGGATGACGTCGATCTCCCGATCCGACAGCCCCGACAGAACGGCCGGACGAGGAGATGCATCAATGGCGGTTCCGGAAAACACAGAACTCGAAGCGGCGGTGTCGTTGAGAAGCGCAAGAGACATGACGCCTTCATCGCCGCCTTGCCCGACCTGCGCATTTACATGGGTTAGGCCGTGCGTTCTGCGTCGGGTCGGCGGTGCATTGGACCGCCGTTTGCGGGGCGGGCGTCCCGCTGCACGCGAAACGCAGCCACCCCGTCGCGGATGACGGTGACGTCCACGAAGGTTTCGCCGAGCAGAAGACGCATCTCGGCCAGGGCGCGCGCCTCCTCGTCGTCGGCGGCGGTCACGGGCTCCTCAAAGCGAACGGCGGCGCCGCGCGGCAGGAGCTGGAAACGATAATCCGGCATGAGTCCCTCCCTGTCTTGCACCTTGATCGCTCGATCCAGGGCCCTGCGCACTAACCCAGGTTAATGCTCACGCTTGCGCCGGGATCTGGCTTGCGCCCGTCCAGCCGACCAAGGCCGTCAGGACGGGCCAAAGTTCGGGGATGGCGCGTGCGACCAGTTTTCCGCCAGCCATCCCGGACACTCTGTTGTCGGGGTTTGCCCGGGCTATGGCAGGTTTGTCGAACAGCACCGGTCGATCACAGC
>Ga0247734_1002752_pt1 | contig 11118 bp, 8 predicted proteins | sample UWRJL103311B2_FD_180933 | JGI IMG/M metagenome (GOLD analysis project Ga0247734, IMG submission 180933) | Plant litter microbial communities from Arlington Agricultural Research Station in Wisconsin, United States - UWRJ-L103-311B-2 | ecosystem: Environmental > Terrestrial > Plant litter >... | reverse complement strand
ATGCTTATCTCCTCACCCGAATTTTATTGTTCCAACGAGATGTTGTCGCTCACCGCTCTGCTCTCCGTACCACAGATTTTCGTCCGTCCAGCAAGTGCGAGAAAGCGAGCCGATGAGATGAAAGCTTTATTTTCCCACCCAGATGGAGACCACCTTACTATGCTCAATGCCTACCATGCATTTAAAGGTGAAGCTGCCCAGGCTGACCCAAAAGGGTTTTGCCACCAGCACTTTCTCAGTCTCCGAGCCCTACAATCGGCCGATAACGTCCGTCAACAGCTGAAGCGAATTATGGAGAAGAACGAATTGGAATTAGTGAGCACCGATTTCCAGGATAAGGATTATTACACCAACATTCGACGAGCGCTGGTTGCCGGATTCTTCATGCAAATTGCGAAGAAAGAGGGTACAGGCAAGACATACAAGACTGTCAAGGACGATCAAAGTGTCTTGCTACATCCCAGCACAGTCCTTGGCGTGGATAGCGAATGGGTTGTGTACAATGAATTTGTACTGACCACTAAGAACTATGTTCGGACTGTTACCTCGGTAAAGCCTGAATGGCTGCTTGTACGTTCCCCCTAATTTGATGATTCGTCTGGCAAAAAGATGACTAACTTGCACAACAGGATATCGCGCCAAACTACTACGATCTGGACACATTCTCCAAAGGCGATATCAAATCAGCACTCCAGAAGACAGCACAGAAGATCCAACGGAGGAAGGCCATGAAAGGGGGCCGCTAGACACACCTTGCTTCACAGACCATCTCACATGTTAGATATAGATACCCCACTTCTAGACACCCGCTCAAGTGTACAAGCCACCAAGTCACTACTCTAAGGGAAATTGGAAAGGCGTTCTAAAATTGCCGTCGATGCTATGGGAATGTCTAGAATTGGTTATGAGCAGCCACCGGCATGTGTGTTTGGCATAGTAGTAGAATTTATAGATGCCCATGGGACCAACCCGTGTGCCAAAAGCTTAGCTAAACGTATAGCCAGAAAGTCATCCAATTAGAAAATTGAAATCATAGTAGAGAAAAGAAACGCATGGAAGCAGTTTCCGCAGCCTTCCCTAAATTTTGTTTTGGCTTTATTACTGCGGCGCTGTCGAGCCTTTTCAACGATCATGCAGTAATAAATCCGTTGAATGGAGGTGCGCTGGCGCATGTGATGCTTTGTGAACTTTTGAGGCACCCTCTCGTTGACATGATGGGCTCCTGTAGGAGCGGGGAACCTTCCGGAGAGGGAAACATAAAGGAGTTGCATGCTTTCTTTCTTCAAGTCCACAACGTGCAGATGTCGTAACACCAGAGGATCGTGCAGCTTGTCCTCCCCCTTCTCCATCCACCCGTTATACGCAGTTTTGACATGCGGCATAAACTGTTTGCTGCAAGGCTATTCCCTCGTCACCCTGAACCTTGGAAGTCTTCCTCGAACCCCTAGCCTTTTGATGTAGGAGTATTGCGGGCAGGCTGAGAGAAGTTCGATGTGTCATTTTTCTTCGGCTGCTTGCTTCCAATTTTTGTGGAAAACGCGGTGTCGCGGAGATGAAGTTACGGCTGACTTTCAAGACTCGATAGTACCTTGCACGATAAATATATGTTTCTTCTCCACTCGACTTGTCAGGTAAACCTTAAACAGGGGGGAAAGCAAGATATCTTGAGCTTAGCAAAGGAATATGAGAAGCAAAAGCAAAAGCAAAAAAAAAAAGTTATTCCATAAAATCGTCACCATAGAAAGGATGGACACAATCCTTTCGTCCATAGTCAAAAGCAAAACAAACCTGTGATTCAACTGACAGAAATAATCTCCTGGAAAGGACACGACTCCGACTCCGTAGGGCGTGATCGCCATCGGAGGACCTAGAGCGCTAAAGTGCTTGCCAACAACCTCGGGTTCTACAACACATAGAACTTACTTAACAGGTACCGGGATACTTGCCTCCTCGATGAGGCGCATATGGAGATATATATAGGATATTGTCAGTGAGAGATCTCCCACCTTCGAGGATCTGCTAGAGTTCTGGCCGTCCGTCTCATACGATCATCTATCGCTGGAGGAGGCTACTGACCTGGTAATCGGCGGTAAGCATCGTAATCTGCTATACAGCCCTCCGTAGTACCGATCCACGACGTTGTGGTACTCTACCTACCTAGTCGACGCAAATGCCTCAGCATCAAGTTTCAAGGGGGGGCCACACCACATCTTTCAAGGTAAGCGAGAGTTTCGTCATTGTACCTCGTCGTCGAAACATCTCAATTTGTGATGGATTTGTGCAGTGAAAAGGGCCAGTTGCTTGACTAGAGGTTTTGAGAGTCAACAGACTACCCTAATGGGGCTCTTTTCCCGATCTGGGTTATTCCCATATCTCGTATAGGACGAAGTGAATTGGAAAATACGTACGAAGGTACTGTACTGTACTGTATTTCAAGACACAGGCTTTGCCAATCAGACTCTGTCAGAGATTAGTCTCAAGCGACGACAGTTGGCACTTTGTGAAGCAGTATGAGGGAGTGCGAGTGTCGGGTCGTTTGTGTTGTTGACAGCGGCTCGGGAACCCAAGTCGAATAGCAACTAACTATCGACGGTTGAACGGTTGTAGAGGTACCTGGTATTGGTACCTACAGCCAGTAGGGGATAATAGGGGAGCAATTATGTTCTTCACCACACCACCACCACCACCACCACCACCCACTGCAAGGATAACTCGATCGATAGCAGCCTAGGATAGACATGCCATGCCGCCATTCCCGCCATACCACTCAACCAACACCTGTGGTCTGTATTTCGAATGCCATGTTCTCATTTGCCAGAGACGTAGGGGAGCTGGGGTAGTTTCAAAGAAGAGAGTGAGTAGCAACCAGCTGGGTTGAATCCCGCTTTCTCCATTCCGTTACTTGCTCTCATCGTCGTTCCAACCCATATCATCGCAAATAAGATGCTCCCTGCAGTAGCTCCATGCCGTTCAGGTTGTTTCTCGATAGTGCGCGATGCCTTTCTCTCCAGTATCTTTCCTATCACGCGATGCATGTTGAAGTGGTGTAGACATGTGAATCGAGACGAATGTCATAATATCAGAATATCTCTCGCCTATACGGGGAGACCACAGCAGTACTCGGAAAATATAATCCAACGGCGCTAGCTATCACTTCCAAGTTCTAGCCCATCTTTTGCTTTTTGCGGGCCGCCTGCATGTCGATTGTATAGAGTACTATGCAGTGTGCAGGAGCTAGGCATGTACTGTAACTGTACAGTACATCCACTGTACAGTACATCCGTGAAATGTGGTCCCAACACCACCTCTGCCTTCCCACAATGGGTGCCACTAACAAACGCGTGGGGTTCGACCGGCCCAGGATTATTCCCACCGGCAAATCAGCAACGGCCGTCGTCTGAGGATTTGGCCTCCCTCCCCCGAACCGAGCCGGTCAAACAGGTGACGCGAAGGCTATATGCTACCTTGCCCATTGCCTCACCTGCTCATCATCAGTACAGTGCGCAGTGCGTAAGCAAAGGTACTACGAAGTACTCTAGGTGTTGTAGTGCTGTTATGGCTTCTGAACTGGAACTCGGCGTCACCAGTTGTTACAGCCTTGCCCAAATGAAAACTTGTCGCGCCCCACTACTCGATGTTACTGTACATACAAGTACCGCGACAGGCGAAGATACTTCCAAGCGAGAGTCGTGGAGGTACAAATACGCGTACGAGTACAAGTACATGTGGGTCTATCTATAGGAACACAACAGTATCTTGATGCTGTGACAGCCCCCGCATCTTGGCTCAGCAATATCATATTTTCTAGAACGACAGAAATTTGCTGCAGCCCACAGAATGGAACCAACACCAAGCAGGCTATGTACGCTGTCTCCCTGTCTGATGGGATGGACCTCCGTAGGAAGACGGAGCGCTAAGGATATATTCGACGTCGAGCTTCCATTGGTATCCAGACTGAAGGGAATGCTGGATGGACCAACACGATCAAAGACGAACGGCACGGTCAAAAGATCACATCTAACTGGACCGTCAACGGACTGAGCACTATACTTCTACTCTATTCCTCCCAATGGGCTTTGGAGATAGGAGACGGCGTTTTCCTTTTTGTACTGTACCATACTCTAATCATTCTCAAATTCAAAGTCTGGCACTTGGATGGAGAACCGCATCCTGCGTAGTGACAGGTGTATATAAGTGGAAGTATATCATTGCAATGACTACTGGAAATGACCAGCCTTCCAAGGACACAGTGAGCAAATTCCCGAAACAGCCATTCTGGAAGGCTGTTAGAACCCTTTCTGTGGGGAAACGTGCAATTTCTGTCATTTTAAAGCAGTCCTAGCTACTGTTACCCGTTTGTGGATGCTCCAGCATCAGCACGGTCACCTCTTCTAGAGAGATGCTCGAAAAATTTACCGTCTCCATACTTTAGCAAGCACCGAAACAAAAGAGGCATACCTGGTGGAAAATACTGGTGAAAAAAACATACCAAAGTAACAACGTGCAAGGTTTGTCAGCTATATGGAATCGAATGTTAACAGTATACTGTACCTATCTTGTTTTTAAATGGGATCGTGTCTTGAACCACCCAGTGCGGCTAATAAACGATGGTGAAAGCTCCGTAGCTGCAGGAGAACGGCGTCCATTGCATGACTCGATATCAACCCCCTGTATAGGGGCAGGGGCATGGATTTCTAGGCTCATCTATCATATATATTTGCGTATCTCGAATCCCTCTCAGTCTTGAGAAATCCTTCCACGTCACCGCTCTACCTCACAATTCGAGTGTTCTTAGGAACGCTCACTTTTCTCCATCTTTACTCTCGCGCTTTCCACGCGCCCCAAAACGCTTCTCTGCCAGCGGGTAGAGGTCCTTCAAGATGAGTGGATCTGGAGGCTATTACAAGTACCGTTGCAAGTACTGGTTGACTTACAACTGCCCAAATTGGGTATGGGTCAACAATGCAACCTGCGCTCATTGTTTGGCAAGTTAGCCCGGCCTCTTTTGGGCTCTATCTAACTACTATCTTCAGGCGGATGGACGTGACTCGGAAGCTTCAAAAGCCAGCCCATTTCGCATCTCTCGAGAGGTTTGTGTGCCTCAATTTGAACACGGCTTCTTACATTACATTATGATGGAAATTGTTGCCAACAGCGATGTTGATAGTGGCTGGGTGGTAAAACTCCAACCAGCAGAGACAACATTTCCAACTTCCACTACTATGCCGGTATCTGGAAGCTACAAGGCTTTTAGCGGCGTTGATACCCACGGTTTCGCAAGAAATTCTTTCCAGCAGCCGCCTAGGCATGTCATGATTGACGGGAAAGAGGGAAAGCTTGAAGGACATTGAAAAATCGCCTATTTTGTGCAGATCAAATGCATCTGCCGCACTGCCGCACTCGTCCATTAACTCAAAAAGTGGGAGAGATATGAGATTGAACTGATATCAGTAGTTGCAATGCTGTTGCGGGATCTATGACTTTTAATCATTTGTTTTTATTGCGTAACGAATTATGATGTTTTTCTTTCGTGTGTGGTAGGATTGCAATAGCCTCGAGGGGTTCTGATTTGGTGTTGGACTTCACCGAGAATGATTGATATTGGATGCTGGGCCCCAGGGTACATAAAAAAGAACTATAATGTAATCCATCAATACATTGAACCAATACAATGATTTTTTTGAGGTACCGTGTATTGTAATCACTCTTGTAAATACCGCTACATATTGCATGTACGTCACACAGCACTCCGCCGGCTGCAGCTTTGGTGTCACCACATAAAAGAAGTGTGCCACAGGTATATCTATAATGATATTAATATATGGCTGCCCGGAAGATGAGTCCGAAGGGATAGCCATCGACCTCTGAAGATTGAGCTGTATTTTAATACTCAATTTCAAGAAACATCCGGCCGCCTATAGATCCAGTTAATTTGCTCGGTTTGGTTTTCTCAATGAAAACCCCTGAAGGCGAGAGCAATCATGCCTAGAACTCCACTTATTGATGACCTAGGGAGCCTCATGGCCTTTAGTCCTGGAAATGTCAATGGAAAAGTGATGGACTGCTGGGGTTGGGTTTGAGCTACTTTCAGAGGGTGAGAGCAGCTATGCAAGAGTGAAGGGAAAGCGGCGGGTGCAGAAATGGGGTAGTGTTGCTCCTGGATTCAGCTACTTTCAAATTGCAGGAGGATAAGCCGATGCTGACGCAATGGGTCGAGTCGAGTTGTGAACGAGGGCTATACTCTAGTGAAGTCTAGCCAGTTAGCCAGGTAAGTGGGTGGTGCGTAATCTCCTGAAATAGTGGTGGCCAACAATCAACGGGGGGAGCACGGAAAAGCTGAAGAACGCCAATCATTAGCAGGAACCAGATGGTGTTTTGTCGGCATTTTGTTGGTGTGTAGGAAATGTGATAGAAAAAGTGATAAGTTCTGAATTGGGAAATTGCACGCCCTCTCACACCCTATTGGATGTTAGCCTGGTAACCAAGGGGAGTTATCACGTGACAAGGCTTAAAAGTGATTACTTAATCATATTTATCTCGCTTCAGAAGGAACGACATGTCTAGCATATGAGCTCTTCTCTATTCGTTTCTGGTGGTACTAATGGAAATACGAGCCTTACCATCCAAAGCACTCCTTCAAGCAGCATGCTTTCTTTGTGAATGTGAACTAGTGAGGCGATAGGGAGAGCAAAACGGCCAATCAAAAGGTTTGCGGTGTCACAAGATTCTGACCGGCTACTGCTGACCGATGGAACGACAAATATTCTTCGACATTATGGTAGACCCTAGGCTCCAGCTTATGTCTCAATATACCAAATACTTGTGGCATAATCGCTTAAATTGCCAAGTCTTTCGTTTCGAACTTATGGTAAGCAAAGGATTACTCTGCAAGGTGGTAGTCCTTAGTTTCAATAGTCATAAGGTAGGGAACCTATAGTCACGAATCTACAATAAAGCGAATTATACGGTGGCAATAACTAGCAACCATGCACCATTTGGTCGGGCACAATTCGAGAGATCAGCGCTATTCAAAGACATTAGTTGGTGGCTATAACAACAATCCGAATCCTAATCTCAGTCGTATAGCCTTTGTTTTATCGTGGTCTTAGGGTTATTTTTTTGAGTGCTAAGCATTCGAGCTATGAACACCTGTACATGACAAAGCACCTGAGTATAAAAGCAAAAATTATGGGAAAAGGCGACTGTTTTCTTTTCACAAGCGTGACGTATCATCTTTTGCTTTAGCTTGCGCATTGGCGTGCTTCAGGATCCAGAGTAAAAGACCTAGATATGCATTGATTCTATTGTGTAGTTTCAGAGAGTTACTAAGTGCATCCCATACCTCTAATCTCTACAAGATGTCAGACTGTAATGTCATTTTTTGGGTTCCTTAGTATATCGGAGCATCATTGTATTAGACCTCAAAATCGCCTTTGATGGCTCTGGGATCGACGTGATTCGCCGCTGAATCCATATGCTAATGGGAAAATACTTGATGAATTAGGGTCCCTATTTTGTCAACCATTTTGGGCCGCTCATGATTCCTTTTTCACGCGCTCAGGGTTCTCTAGCTTTCCGCTAAGCCATCTCTTCAATGATGAGTATTGCTGTTCTAAGATCTCAAGTTAGACTTCAGTTTGAAAGATGGAAGGATAGATCCAATAAAGTTCCTCTGTGCTTGGTTATTGGAATTTAAATTAAATGCATCCTTTGTATTTTGAATGTATCAATCAGTTTTAGACAATGGGTTGGTTAATAACATGCACCTTCCGGCTCAACTACACGCACGTGCCAAGAAATGAACCAAAGGGCAATCCTACCTCTACAGACGTCCCTTCTCCAAATCCGCCCAACCTCCGAATACAACAATCCACCTCAGATTTTCAACCTCGTTTTGCACACCAACAACTGCTTCTCACTGGTATCGCCCTGTAGCGAGAATCGCGCCAACCTGCCAGAATCAGACACTAAGCAACCACTAGAATTAGGCATATCTGGGACCTACTAACTTTTCCAAAGCCAAACATCTAATGGCCCCCCTAAGTACCAACCTGTCGACAAGCCGTCGTTACTCCATCAACAACCTACTGCACTTGCAGGTCAATCTCCCAGTCCCTCGCCATGTCGTAGAAAAACTCCAAGAGATCTCAGACTTGCGTAAGTACCATAAAACAGCTTCTTTGTTCATAGAGGATTTTGTTGACGGTGTTTATACAGATGAATTCATTAGAATCCGAGCTAGTCTTGCCGATGTAACAAACACGAACAGACTATCACTTCGTCTAACCAAGCGCAAAATTGGTAACAGCTCTTCTGCTTCCGAGGAAAATGAAAAGCACTCCGCAGTGAATCTAAAGCGCGACCAACGCGTCAATTGGTATCTTAGGCAACGTGAAAGCTCAGACTTGTCCGCACAACCTCATTCGGCTCCAGTTGGTTTCGCAACACAGCAAGCAGAAAACTTCCAACGATTCTATAGAGCAGTTGTCTCGCCAACTCACGTTCGTGTTACAGCTGGTGGGCGTATTGTACCAAACACCAGATCAAGTACTACAGCTCCTCCAGAGTGGAACGCACACAAGCTTGAGCACTCTTTGCCACTGGCTTCGACAGAGTCGACCTCTTTCCATCCACCAACTTCATCTGTAGCTCCACAACCAGTACCTGCTAGCTTCTTGCCACGTTATACTCATTCAACCCAAAGAAACGCATTTGCTTTGACAACTATGGCTTCACAAAGTTCTGAGGATGGTGGAGTTCCTCTAAATCTCAGTAGCGATTGCAAGGCTACGACTCTTGAAACATTATCCCAGCCCATCAAGATCTCTCCTCCCAGCCAATTTGATCAATCGAAGCCTTTTATCTACAACGGACAAGTCGTTTACCCTCTTCCTCCGGGTGTGCAACCACCACTCCAATCTCTGCCAGTTCCATTTGGTGTGCTTGGAAACCCCAACTTTGCACCACCACAGCTAGCCGCTATGGCCCCATTACAGTCTGCTTATTTTCCTTTCCCAATTGGCCATCTGTCAAATGCACATGCATTATCTACCATTGGCCAGCATGCAATGGGTATGAATCCAGGTGCGCTGACACCAGACTCTCGTCTTCCTTCATATACGACGTCGCCGAGCCTTCAATCCGTTTCTGAACTTACGAAACATCAACTCCAGATGTGTCGCAGCCAGCTAAAGTTCATCGAAAACCAACTTGCAAACAACAAACACCAGATTGATGAGAGTTACATGGAACACCAACGCCGTGATGTTCTTGCAACTATCGAAACGATGGAGTCAATGTTGGAGTTTCAGCTTGCTCATGACCTTACTACGACTAGTAGTGCCTATTTACGTGGCAGTCTACGTGGCCTTCAAGAAAAGAGTAGTGCATATTATCAAGATGAGAGATCTAGTGCAACTGACTCCTCCTTAAAAGAGACAACTCCCATGTTTGTCAAGCCAACATCTATCCCCGTCCACATAAAGGTTGCACCAGAGACATCTCATCCAAAGAACAAGATTGAGGATATTAAGCCTAGTCCAACCAAGGAGTCTCTTGCTTCAAAGGCAACCAGTCACTCAGAAATAGGTGCAAAGTCCCGACTGTCCGCAGCAGCAGCAAAGGCACCACCCTTTCAGCCACGTGCAAAATCGGCGGTTGTGACAATTAGCGGCAATCTTCCAACTCCAAAGCCTGAACCAATTTCATCGATTGGTCAAGCACCAAATGATCCTCGCTTCATGAGCAAATCTACCATGGCATGGGGACTCCAACCAAGCACAACCGCAGCTACAAATGGGACGGGTAGTCTTTCAAGAGCCCATGCCTTAGACTCTCCTCAATCTGTTGAGTCTAGGACTTTTCAACGCTACCAAACATTCCACGGTGTGCCTGCAGTTTTGAACTCCTTTGATGGTTTGCCGCTGCCAACCCACTCCGAAGCTGTACCCTATCTGGTCGGTGTCCTTCCGCATGGCATTAACCCAACACAGGCGGCTTCGATGGATCTTATCTACCAGAGAGACCTCACAGCAGATGAGATTCGCGCGAGATTTCTCTACTGGGGAAAGGCTCCTCGATCTGCTTATGCTGGGCTGCCCAAATTCGATGGAAAAGACTTCTACCCACCTTCACCTACCAAGGAGCATGCCGCTCGACTTTGAATCTCTCTTTATGGATTCACCGAAGACTTTCAAGACGACCACGCCAGCTCGTATTAGACCTAGCCTCCATAATATCATCGGAACGCCCTCTCGGTTGTTTCTTGATAATGGCTTGCTTGGCTCTCCATCACCACGATCCTCGAAACACAAATACAACCCATTCCCTAACTCAACTGATGCGTACGTTACAAAGTCTGAATATGTTCCGGCAACCCCATCCACTATTGGCGAGCGCCTCAAGAAGTCTGTGAGTGATGACTTTTCACACTTGTTCCTCGAGCGTGGAGAGACTGGCTACAAGCCAGCAAGCCCTGTGCGACTATTGCCCAGTGCTATTGAAGGCCCCAGGACACCTGAGCGTCAACAAGATAATGTGACTAGAGAAGGGATTGACACCGAAGATTTTAGAGCTACAGACTCTTGGGGAGCTTCTGGAGTCACTACCGCGCATGGAAGTGGAAAGGAATCTTCTCAAGCTTCTTCGCTTCAGAATCCAGCTGCAGTTAGCATCAAACCTGTCGTTGCGACCACAAAGGCCAAGGAATCACCTTCTGGTAAACGTGGTAATTCATGTGAACGTGTAAACCTAAGCAGGTAAGTCACTTTACCCAAGTTCCCCTTGTTTGATAGAAAACTAATGATCTATCTAGTGTTGACCAACAATCTCAACTTCTGCAGAGAATGCTGAGAAACACCACCCTCGCAGTCATGTCAGCACCCGCACCTGCGTTGTCGGGAATGGTCTCCTCAACCACTGCTCATGGCTATCTACCTGTTTATCGTGGCTCTGCAGCAGCTTCTCTGACTCCTACCATGGCAGATCACAAGATCAACAGCACAAACACCAGCAATGGAATATCACATCATGTAGCGGCCAGTCCCTTGCCAGAAAATCGACCTCTTAACGTTGATGGTCGATCTGGCGTGCTTGAGCAGGCGTCTTCTGAGAGCATGG